>OFGS01000006.1_pt1 | contig 138915 bp, 165 predicted proteins | sample 1521851 | NCBI WGS metagenome assembly OFGS01 (sample SAMEA3142070, study PRJEB24117) | hot springs metagenome
CCTAAAGGGGGAAAGCTATCGATTACGGGAAAAGAGGCTCCAAGAAGAAAAACAGAAGGATCAATGAAAGGTCCTTCTGGGGAATTTTAAACCGGCGATTTTGGGGAAAAAATAATCGGCCTTGACAACATATAAGAAAAGGTCAATGGTATTGGGATATCGTCGCTGCAGAAAACTCAACAGGATTCCATAATCCACAAGGAACGATGGCGACGTTGAGCAAGTCCATTGATGAATCTAATCGAGCCATTTTAATTGCGACAGAAGAGTTAATGAAAAAAGGAATTGACGTAGATAAGCTGAAAAAAGAAATTGAGGAGCGGATGGAAGCTGTCTATAATGAAGCGGATCCATTTAAGAAAAAAGATCATGCCATTACAGACAGTTTTCCAGGTCAAACTCCGCCTCCTCCAGCAAAAAAGTAAGGTAAAGAGGGGACCCGGCATCCCCTCTTTTTCATCTTATTGTGATTTACATCATGTTGCAAGTGAAAAAAATGAACGTATGAAAGTTTTGTGAACATAACAAAAATTGTGAACAATATAACAGTAGCAATTAATAAATTTTTTTACGATAAAATTGTCAAATGATAAAACGAAGGAGGAAATCGGGATGGAGCGATTCAAACAATTTCTCCGAGTGGGACATTTACCAACACTTCTTTCATCTTTTTTGTACTTTGATATTAGTTTTATGATCTGGGTAATTCTTGGGGCAACAGGGACGTTTATTGTGGAAGACTTAGGATTGACACCTGCACAAAAAGGAATGATGGTAGGAATCCCTGTATTAGGAGGAGCGTTGCTTCGTATTCCGATGGGACTATTAGCAGACCGATTTGGTGGTAAGAAAATAGGAATGATCGGAATGGTTTTGACATCTATCCCTCTTTTATGGGGTTGGCTGTTTGCTGATACATTGGCACAAATTTATGCGCTTGGATTGTTATTAGGAGTAGCAGGGGCTAGTTTTGCTGTCGCTCTTCCTTTAGCAAGCCGTTGGTATCCGAAAGAACATCAAGGTTTGGCGATGGGAATTGCAGGTGCGGGAAATAGCGGAACGGTTTTAGCAATGTTGTTTGGCCCGCGCATTGCGGAAGCATATGGCTGGAACAGTGTATTTGGATTAGCGCTCATTCCTCTCTTTGTTGCTTTTATTGTATTTATCATCTTCGCAAAAGAATGTCCGAATGCGGTAAAACCAGCAAAAATATCGGAATATACGCGCGTGATGAAAATGAAGGAAACGTGGTTGTTTAGCTTTTTTTATAGCTTATCTTTTGGTGGATTTGTCGGAATGACGAGCTATTTAACACTATTCTTTTTCGATCAATACGGAGTAGATAAAGTGACGGCAGGGGATTTTGTGACGCTTGTCGTATTTGCGGGAAGCTTTGTTCGGCCAATTGGTGGCTATTTAGCTGATAAATATGGTGGAATGAAATTGCTCGTTTGGTTATTTACAGGCGCTACTGTGACGTTAGCCGTTGTTGGTATGCTCCCGCCTGTTTATGTTGCGTTAACTCTTTTATTTATTACACTTATTTTTTTCGGTACAGCAAATGGTGCACTATTTCAAGTTATTCCAACTATATTTCCTAAAGAGGTTGGACTATTAACAGGTTTCGTTGGAGCTGCTGGCGGTTTAGGAGGCTTCTTTTTACCGAATATTTTAGGTATGTTTAAACAATGGACGAATTCGTATTCATATGGCTTTTGGTGGGTAGCAGCAACGATGTTTGTTGCCATGCTTATCATGAGACGATTGCGAAAAACAATCGCTTAAACATCATTTTTTAACATTGTATGAACGTTCGAAAATATGTGATACGTATCACATTATTGTTAATGCTCTTTCTTTATGATAAAAGTACAGCAATGATTTTTACAATCATACTTCAAAAAAGGAGAGACGATCATTATGAGTCAAACATTGAAAACGGCTTCAGACCATGTTGAACGGAAAAGCCGCATCGGTTCATATTGGAACCCAGAAGATCCTGTATTTTGGGAAAAAGAAGGGAAAAGACATGCTCGTCGAAATCTTTGGATCTCTGTTCCAACGTTAATGTTAGCATTTATCGTTTGGCAAATTTGGTCCATTGTTGCAGCACGGCTAAATGACATTGGTTTTCAATTTACACAAAGCCAATTGTTTACGTTAGCTGCTGTTCCAGGACTTGTTGGAGCAACACTACGCTTCATTTACACGTTTGCAGTCGGAAAATTTGGTGGACGAAATTGGACCGTTTTTTCGACAGGGGTGTTACTCATTCCAGCTGTCGGTGTTGGATTAGCGGTACAAAACCCGAATACGCCATATTGGGTTATGTTATTACTAGCAGCTCTCTGTGGACTTGGTGGTGGAAATTTTTCATCTGCATTAGCTAATATTAGCTTTTTCTTCCCGAAAAAAGAAAAAGGAACAGCGCTTGGCATTAATGGCGGTCTTGGAAACATGGGAGTATCTGTCGTTCAATTTGTCACGCCTTTAATCGTAACTGTTGGTGTATTTGGAGCGATCGGCGGTGAACCACAAGTACTCGCAGACGGCTCAAAAGTTTGGTTGCAAAATGCGGCATTTATTTGGGTTATTCCCATTGTGTTCTTTACTATTTTAGCGTATTTCGGTATGGATAACTTGCCAAACGCCAAACAATCTGTGTCTGAACAATTTGTGATTGTGAAACGAAAACATACATGGATTATGACATGGTTATATGTTGCAACATTCGGTTCATTTATCGGATATGCGGCAGCGTTTCCACTTTTATTAAAATCACAATTCCCAGAACACGTATCACTTGCCTTCTTAGGAGCGTTTTTAGCAGCAGCATTCCGTCCGGTTGGGGGATGGTTGTCCGATAAGTTAGGTGGAGCGCGCGTCACAAACTACATTTTAATTGTCATGGGTCTTGGTGCTGCAGCAGTCATGTATTTTACAACGGAAAAACACTTTATCGGATTTATCGTATCTTTCTTGATTTTATTTATTGCTGCAGGGATGGGATCAGGATCAACATTCCAAATGATTCCAATCATCTTCCCGCCAAAAGAAGCGGCACCTGTTCTTGGTTTTACAGCAGCATTTGCTGCATATGGCTCATTCTTCATTCCGAAACTATTCGGTTGGGCAGCTCAAAATACAGGCACACCAATTACAGCATTTTACTTCTTTATCGCATTTTATGTTGTATCGATCGCATTAAACTGGTATTATTATGCTAGAAAAAATGCAGAAGTGAAATGTTAGAAGAATAGAAGGGGATATCTATAATAGATATTCCCTTTTATTGATATGTGGGGGGGACGAAAGTGAAAAAAATATGGTTTTTTATTATGATTTTGTCATTAGTGGCATGTAATCCTCACACCGTTCAACCAAATGCGGCACCATCTATTAAAGTTGCTGCAGCAGCAGATTTAACGCATGCATTTAAAGAAATTGGAGAGCAGTTTAAAAATGAAAAAGGGATAGACGTTACGTTCATTTTCGGTTCGAGTGGTCAGCTAGCGGAACAAATCAAACAAGGAGCTCCATTCGACATATTTGCTTCCGCGAATGTAGAATATGTCGATGAACTTGTTCGTGACCATGTCGCGCTTGAGCAAACAAAAAACGTATACGCCTTCGGTCGCATTGGCATGGCCGTTAAAGATGGGGTAGCTGTATCGTCATTGCAAGATGTATTAAAGAAAGAAGTGAAAAAAGTGGCAATTGCCAATCCGGATCATGCACCGTATGGATTAGCAGCAAAACAAGCATTAATGAAAGCTGGTGTTTGGGAACAAGTGGAGCCGAAGCTTGTTTACGGAAAAAATATTGCTGATACACTTGCTTATGTAGAATCAGGGAATGTGGAAGTAGCGATTGTTGCGCTTGCCCTTATGAAAGATCATCCTCTCCCGTTTTATCTAATTGATGAACATATGCACGAACCGATTCGACAAGCGATCGTTATCACTAAGCAAACGAAACATGAAAAAGAAGCGCGCGAATTTCTCGCATTTTTAAAAGGGCCGACTGGCACGAGCATCATGAAAAAATACGGTTTTATCATTCCTAAGGAGGAATAATTGTGGAGGCGGTCAATCTTTTTCCGCTCTTTCTGTCATTAAAAGTAGCAACAATAGCCACGGTTTGTGCTCTTGTTGTCGGATTGCCCATTTCTTACTATTTAAGCCGTTCTCATCATAAATGGAGTGACATACTCGATTCTTTATTTACGTTGCCAATTGTGTTGCCCCCAACCGTTCTTGGTTATTATTTACTTGTGTTGCTTGGTCGCTCAAGTCCAATTGGTCGTTGGTTGGAAGAAACATTTGGGATTTTGATTGTATTTACACCGACAGGAGCGGTTGTTGCCGCTTTTGTTGTCGCTTTGCCGTTTTTTGTGAAAACAGCACGGGCAGCATTTGCAAGTATTGACCAGCAATTGTTGAATGCGGCGCGCGTACTTGGACGATCGGAGTGGGATATTTTTTTTACTGTCGTCATCCCGCTTTCTTGGCGCAATATCGCATCAGCGACTACGCTTGTTTTTGCGCGTGCGCTTGGGGATTTTGGTACGACGCTTATGGTTGCAGGAAGCATTCCGAATGAAACGATGACGATGCCGATAGCTATTTACGATGCATTGCTTGCAGGAAATAAAAAAATGGCAAATATACTTGTCATCATCATGACGAGTGTATCTGTTGTTTTATTGTATACGATGAAACGATTAGAGAAGCGAATGATGCGAGGAGAAAACGATGCTTTACGTCGCCATTAAAAAAACATTTTCGCATTTTCAATTAGATGTAAATTTTACAATACAAAAAGGGGTTATTGGTATTTTAGGTCCATCGGGATGTGGAAAAAGTTTAACGTTGCAAAGTATTGCGGGGCTACAACGGCCAGATGAAGGCGTTATTCAATTGAATAATCATTTATTTTTTCATTCGGACAAACGAATTCACATCCCCGCCCGTCATCGAAATGTCGGGTATATGTTTCAACATTATGCCCTTTTTCCTCATTTGACCGTTTACGAGAATATTGCGTTCGGCTTGAAAAAATGGCCAAAAAAGCAAATACAACATACGGTTACGAACATGATTGAAAATATCGGATTAAAAGGGTATGAAAATCATTACCCCCACCAATTATCCGGAGGACAGCAACAACGAGTAGCACTTGCGCGAACGCTTGTTACACAACCGAGTATATTATTGCTTGATGAGCCGTTCTCAGCGTTAGATCAACATACAAAACAGGCGATGGAACAACAATGTTTTTCTTATTTACAACAACATTTTTCCGGTCTCGTTCTTTTTGTGACACACCATTTAGAAGAAGCATATCGATTATGCGATGAGCTTATTTTGTATGATCGTGGCCGCGTAATACAACATGGAAAAAAAGAACGTGTATTTTATGAACCGAAAAATGTACAAGCCGCAAACATTGTCGGCTGTAAAAATATATTTTCTTGTACGTTTGCTGAAAAGGGAGAACAGATTATTTGTTATGTCAACGGTGCACAATTGATCGTCCCTGCACATAAAAAAAAGAGCGGAGCGACATATGTTGGTATTCATTCGCATCATATTCGCTTTGTAGATGATGCAATATACAATGCCTTTTCTTTTCGCGTCATTCGAGCTGTCTCAAATGTATATACGTATGATGTGACAATACAAACAGATCATTTTATATTGCAAGCTAGTGTGAGTGAAGAACAGTGGCGACATATGCATAATAAAAAAGTATATTTACCGCCTGAGCATTTGTTTTTTTTATTTGAATAAATCATGAACATATATGTTTGTGTGACGTACGTCACATTTCTCAGTTAAGCGATTTAGTAACATGAACATAGAACCTCGATAAACGAAAAGAGGGATTGATGAAGATGGTATATGATGCATATGAACGACCATTATTAGATTTGCGTATGTCGGTAACAGATCGCTGTAATTTTCGTTGCACATATTGCATGCCAGATATAGAAGGAAAACGATATTGTTTTATGGATCGGGAACAACTGATGACATTTGAAGAAATGGAACGTTTTTCCCGATTGTTTGTCAAACTCGGGGTAAGAAAAATTCGTTTAACGGGAGGAGAGCCGTTATTAAGAAAAAATATCGATGTGCTTGTGGCGATGCTGACAAACATTGACGGTGTTCACGACGTATCGTTAACGACGAATGGATTTTTTTTGAAAAAGTATGCGAAAAAATTAAAAGATGCAGGAATGAAGCGAGTGAATGTGAGTTTAGATGCACTCGATGATACTATTTTTACAAAAATGAACGGAGTCGGCGTGCGTTCTGAGCACATTTTAGAAGGAATTGATGCAGCGCTTGCGGAAGGGCTCCATGTAAAAGTAAATATGGTTGTCAAAAAAGGGCTAAACGATCATGAAATTTTACCGATGGCTTATTTTTTTAAAAAGAAAGGTGTAACACTTCGTTTTATTGAATTTATGGATGTCGGCTCTTTAAATGGGTGGAAGTTAGATGATGTTGTGACGAGCAAACAAATATATGACATCATTTCTGAACATATGCCACTTGAGCCGGTTGCTTCTAGTCATGTTGGCGAAGTAGCTAAGCGTTATCGCTACGTAGGGACGAATGTGGAAGTAGGTTTTATTTCTTCTGTCTCAGCCGCCTTTTGTTCAGACTGTACACGTAGCCGATTATCTGCTGATGGGAAGCTATATACATGTTTATTTGCGACAAATGGGACAGATTTATTAAGTATGATGCGAGCTGGGGCGAGCGATGAACAGCTCATTTCATCCATTGAACGTGTTTGGCGAAAGCGAGTCGATCGTTATTCAGAAGAGCGCGGAAAACAAACAACGTGGAATGGGAAACGAATTGAAATGTCATATATTGGAGGGTGACGATATGGGTGTTCATGATCATAAAAAGCAGGCGATGCTCCCTGTCCGATGTAAAATTGTGACCGTTTCTGATACGCGCACATATGAAACAGATACGAGTGGACGATGGATACGTGAACAATTAGAGCAATCAAACATTGATGTTGCTGCATACGAAATTGTTAAAGATGATGTATTCGCCATTCGACAAGCTGTTCAATCAGTTGAACAAGTAGATGTCATTTTAATGAATGGAGGAACGGGATTTACAAAACGTGATGTGACGATTGAAGCCATTCAGCCGTTGCTTGAAAAAGAAATGGTTGGGTTCGGTGAGCTTTTTCGCTTTTTAAGTTATGAGCAAATCGGAAGTGCAGCGATGTTAAGTCGTGCGCTTGCTGGTTCGATGAACGGCATGATCATTTTTTGTATGCCCGGGTCGACAAACGCTGTGCGCTTAGCAATGGAAAAGTTAATTTTACCCGAAATTCGCCATCTCGTTTGGGAGCTTCGTCGCCAATGAAAACGATCGGCATTGTTTTAGCGGGCGGACAATCAAAACGGTTTGGTGAACCAAAAGCGCTTGCGTTGCGACATGGAAAACCTTTTCTTTTGTATAGTATTGAGGCGTTGCATCCGATCGTTGATGAAATCGTTATTGTTGCGCAGCCACACATTCAAACGAAATTATCGTTTCAAGACGTATCATGGATCGAGGATGATCCACAATACAAAGGGAAAGGCCCATTAGCAGGAATTTATTCGGCTATCGTGCATCATGAAGCAACGTGGTATGTTGTATTGCCATGTGATATCCCGTTTATTCATGAGACGATTATACGTATGCTTAAGGAACAAGCAGATGATGCATTCGATGCCATTGTGCCATATGTGAATGGGAGACTCCAACCACTGATTGCTATATATCACTATCGAGTGAAATCGCTTATATACAATTGTCTTCAACAAGAGGAGTATCGCATGCATACGTTTCTTTCCTCCTGTCGAGTGAAACGTGTTGGGATGAAAGAAGAACAACCGTTTATGAATATTAACACAAAAGAGCAATTTTATAAATGGATTAGTTAGAGGCGAGTTGCCTCTTTTTTTATCAATATTTATGAAAAAAATGTGAATTTCGTCACAACACCGCTTGTTTTTGTGACGTATATCACACGATTTTATGATCAAAAGGCGATATAGTAGAGATAGGATATTATTTAGAAGGGATGAACGTAAATGCGCAAACCGATTCCGATTGACGAAGCAATCGAACGAGTAATGGAATGGTGCCGTGAAGGAGAAAAAGAGTATGTTTCGTTAGAGCAATGTGATGGACGCATTTTAGCGGAACATGTGGAAGCAACGATGCCGATTCCATGGTTTGATCGCTCACCATATGACGGCTATGCTCTTGTTGCGGACGCGACAGAAAGAGCTTCAACTCATGCTCCTGTATTATTAGAAGTCGTTGGCACAATTGGAGCTGGTTCGGTTTGGGATGGAACGTTGGCGCCAAACGAAGCAGTAAAAATTATGACAGGTGCAGCCATTCCAAATGGAGCAAATGCAGTCGTGATGGTTGAATTGACGAAAGAGATTGAAAAAGATGGGAAGCGCTTTGTGCAAATAAAAAGAAAAGTGAATGAAGGCGAAAATATTTCGCGTGTTGGGGAAGATATGAGACAAGGTGAGATCGTCGTTGAAAAAGGAACTGTCATTCATCCAGGGATTGTTGCGGTTTTAGCAACGTTTGGATATGATCGCGTTCCTGTGATGAAAAAGCCAAAAGTCGCCATTATTTCAACGGGAAGTGAACTTCTTCATGTTTACGAGCCGCTTGAAAAAGGGAAAATCCGCAACAGCAACGCTTATATGCTTCAAGCGCAAATTCGACGCGTTGGGGGAGAGCCTATTTTGTTTGGCAAAGTGGCCGATACGTTTGAACATACGCTACATGTCGTACAAAAAGCGTTACGTGAAGCAGATGTGGTCATAACAACGGGTGGTGTATCCGTTGGGGATTTCGATTATATGCCTCGCGTATATGAACATCTCGGTGCCAAATTGTTATTCAATAAAGTAGCGATGCGACCAGGAAGTGTGACATCAGCGGCCGTATTTGAAAATAAAATGTTGTTTGGACTGTCAGGCAATCCTTCTGCATGTTATGTGGGCTTTGAATTATTTGCTCGTCCATTTATAAAAGCGATGTTAGGACAGCCTAAACGTTATTTAAAGAAAGCGCAAGCGGTTTTACAAAAAGATTTTTTAAAACCGAATCCATTTACTCGTTTTGTTCGTGCAAACGTATCGTATGACGATGGAATGTTACACGTGGAACCGGTTGGAAAAGATAAATCAAATATTGTTTCATCGCTCGCACAAGCAAACGCTTTTATCGTTTTGCCGGGAGGAACACGCGGTTTTCAAGCGGGTAATCGTGTTGATGTGCTTTTACTTCATGATGAAGGAGACAATGTTTGGTCATGATAATTTTACAAATCGTTGGTTATCAAAATAGTGGAAAAACGACACTTATTGAAAAAATCATTCACCAGTTATGTGAAAATGGATATCGTGTTGGAACGTTAAAACATCACGGACATGGTGGGAAAGTCATGTTACCGAAAGAAAAAGATACAACGCGTCACGCAGAGGCTGGGGCAATAGTATGTGCAGTGGAAGGGGACGGCACGTTTCTTCTTCATGCGAAAGGAAACTGGGAGCTTGATGAGTTACTATGTATATATGAACGATTTCCAATTGATGTATTGCTTATTGAAGGATTTAAACATGCAGCTTATCCGAAAATTGTTTGTTTACGTCATCGGGAAGATGAACATTTATTGCATTTAAAAAACATACTATTTTCAATTAGTTGGCAACGTACGGACGGATCTTTTTTTATTGAAGATGAACAAGCGTATATGGAGCGCATTATTGCTTATGTAAAGGGGGAACAACATGTTTGCGATCGTTCGTGAACCTATCCATGTAGGAAGTGTCATTGAAGCAGTTGCTGATCGTCATGCAGGGGCGATTGTAACGTTTCTTGGCACAGTAAGAGAATTAACGAATGGAAAAAAAACTGTATATTTGCAATATGAGGCGTATGAGTCGATGGCGCAAAAAAAATTAGAACAAATTGGTCAAGAAATTGTTGCCCGCTTTCCACAAGCAAAAGTAGCGATTGTCCATCGCATCGGTCGGCTTGATATTGCTGATATTGCGGTAGCTATTGCGGTCTCAACGCCGCATCGCGCAGACGCATACGAAGCGAATCGTTATGCTATTGAGCGAATTAAAGAGATCGTTCCTATTTGGAAAAAAGAATATTGGGAAGACGGGGAAATGTGGATTGGTAATCAAAAAGAAACAGTTCGTTACGATCATGGCGCACCAAAGGAGGAAGAGATATGATTCGCGTATTACTATTTGCCTACATAAAAGAACGACTCGGCAAAGAGGAAATTGTATTCAATGAACAACAAATGACTGTTCGGCAACTTCGTGAGCGTCTTGAGCAAGAATATCATTTACAAGCCGCTTCTTCACTTATGATCGCGATTAACGAAGAATTTGCAACAGATGATGACATAGTATATGCCGGTGATGTCGTTGCACTGATTCCACCGGTCAGTGGAGGGTGATCAAATGGGAACATTTACACATTTTAATGAACAAGGTCGGGCGAAAATGGTTGATATTTCCGAAAAAGGAGAAACGGTGCGAACTGCCTGTGCGATGTCTCGCGTGATCGTGTCAAAAGAGGTGTACGAAAAAATTGTGCGCTCGGAAGTGAAAAAAGGAGACGTATTAGCCGTCGCTCAAGTGGCTGGCATTATGGCGGCAAAACGTACAGCTGATCTTATTCCGATGTGTCATCCTATTTCGTTAACGGGAGTTGATATTTCGTTTACATGGCAAGTGAAAGAAACAAATTATGAGTTGCAAATTGAAGCGTTTGTCAAAACAAAAGGAAGTACTGGGGTGGAAATGGAGGCGTTAACAGCTGCTTCGATTTGTGCTTTAACCATTTATGATATGTGTAAAGCAATCGATAAAGGAATTGTGATTGGCTCGACATATTTAGTAGAAAAAACGGGTGGGAAAAGTGGAAATTTTAAAAGACAAGAGGGATGATGATGGAGCGGTACTCGCGACAAATGTTATTTTCTCCAATTGGTGAAAAGGGACAACGAGTCATTCAACAAAAGCACGTTTTGATCGTTGGAGCAGGAGCACTCGGTTCAGCAAATGCAGATATGTTAGCGCGTGCAGGAGTCGGTCGATTAACAATTGTTGATCGCGATTATGTTGATTGGACAAATTTACAGCGCCAACAGTTATATAGTGAAGAAGATGCTGACAACAGATGGCCAAAAGCGGTTGCTGCAAAGCGTCGTCTAGCTTCAGTAAACCATGACGTTCATGTTGAGGCACTGGTCATGGACGCCCAAGACGAATCGTTTGCTTCTCTTTTTGAACAACAAATTGATCTCATCATTGACGGAACAGATAATTTCGAAACGCGTTTTCTACTAAATGATTTGGCACAAAAGTATCGGATTCCTTGGATATACGGGGCTTGCGTCGGAAGCTATGGTCTTTCGTTTACGATTATACCAGAACAAACGCCATGTTTCCGCTGCGTTATGAATCATTTGCCTTCTTATCATTTGACATGCGATAACGTCGGTATTATTTCTCCTGCCGTGCAAATGGTTGCGGCGTATCAAACAACGGAAGCGTTAAAAATATTAGTGGGAGATGTCAGAGCGATCCGACGTTCACTCGTTATTTTTGACGTTTGGCAAAACGAGCATCGCTTTTTACAAGTTCATAAATTAAAAAATGAGCATTGTCCATCATGTGGAAATGATCGAATATATCCTGCTTTGCGAAGTGAAAGAGCAAAAACATCTGTTCTATGCGGCAGAGATACGGTACAAATTCGTCATACACACCCATTTCACATCACAAACATGATGGAACAAATGAAAGCAAATGGACAACAAGTACATGGCAACGAATATTTATTAATGACTCAATTAGAAGGGCATCGTGTCGTTTTATTTGCTGATGGTCGCATGCTTGTACATGGTACAAAAGATGCTACATTTGCTCGTTCGTTATATCAAAAATACTTTTCTTAAAAAGGAGGCATTAAGGGATGTCTCAGTTCATTAGCAAAAAAAATTTTGAACAACTAAAGAAGTTAGCATATAAAACGATAAAAGTGAAAAAAGGGATGTTTTTATTTCAAGAAGGACAAATTGGCGAAAACTTTTTTGTCGTCTTATCTGGTAAGTTTCAAATTAGTAAATTTTCCGGTGATGGAAAAGAGTTATGTTTACGGCTATGTGGTCCGAATGCTGTCATTGGCGAGTTGATGATTTTTTCAGATAACGGAAGATATCTGTTCAACGGACGGGCGTTAGAAGATAGCGAAGTGCTTGCGATTAAAAACGAAGATATTGAAAAAGAGTTGCTTGCCAATTCGGAGTTTGCTGTTGAGTTTTTGAAAATGATGACCGATCATTTCCGTAAGCAACATACGAAATTTCGCGATCTCGTTCTATATGGAAAAAAGGGCGCATTATATTCTACACTTATTCGGATGGCAAACAGCTATGGCGTTCAGACAAAAGACGGCATTTTATTAGACGTTCCTGTTACCCATCAAGATTTAGCTAATTTTAGCTCTACATCGCGTGAAAGTGTGAATCGCGAATTAAATACATTAAAAAGCAAAGGCATCATCTCCTTCAAAGGGAGAAAAATTATTATTCATAGCTTAGACTATTTAAAAAAACAAATTAACTGTGAAGGGTGTCCATCGTCATATTGCAACATCGAATAGTCAATAAACGTTCATTTTTTAAGCTAGGAGTGTGACGTGCATCACACGAAAAGTTGCTTTCCTCCTATACAATAAATGTGTGAGCACATAAAGAAAAGAGGGATGATGATGGAGTTTTCACCTTGCAGTCTCGTTGGACATGAATCTGTGTCATTATGTCCACCATTGCAACGATTAAAAGAAGAACACGGTCCATTAAATGAAGAAAAGTATGCTCTTTTTGTTGCAGCGAAAAGCATTTACGATGGGGAAGAGCAAGATGTTGTTCAAGCGTTCATTCGTTTGCGCGAGAAAGTACAACAATTTTTGCAACATTTAGAACCTCACTCTCGTCGAGAAGAAGATGTATTATTTCCGATGATGGAACGCTATATCGGAAAACAGTTCGGTCCGATTGCAGTTATGGAATACGAACATCAAGAAGCAAAACAAAATATTGCAACATTTTTACAAAAGACAGAGACCATTCGTTCAGAAGAAGCGAAACAATTAGCTTCATATGTCATGAACGCATATATGATTTTAACTGATCACTTTGCCAAGGAAGAGCAAGTACTTTTCCCGATGGCCGAAAAGTTATTATCTGCTGAGGAAAAAGAAGAATTAGCAAAAAGAATAGATGAGATTAAAGGCTAATCCGTTAAGGGTTAGTCTTTTTTTATATAATATTTCGACATATTTGTGACAATTAAAAAACATGTGAGGTACCTCACATTTATTTGTTGCATCCCGTTTTATAGTGAAGATAGACGGATTTCATCATGAAGAGGAGTGAGAGATGTGAAAAAGAAATCACCATTGTTCAAGCGTTTGAACTACGTGAAGCCGATTGAACGTCATGCGGATGCACATAGTGAAGTCACATATCAAGATCGTGATTGGGAGCAAATATATCGCAGAAGATGGCAACATGACAAAGTTGTACGTTCAACACATGGTGTCAACTGTACAGGCTCATGTAGTTGGAATATTTATGTGAAGGACGGCATCGTTACATGGGAAGGACAAAAGCTTGACTACCCAACAACCGGACCTGATATGCCAGACTTTGAGCCTAGAGGTTGTCCAAGGGGAGCGAGTTTTTCGTGGTACATTTATAGTCCGCTTCGTGTCAAATACCCATATGTTCGTGGGGTGTTGTTAAATATGTGGCGCGAAGCGTTGCAACAACATAAAAATCCGCTTGATGCTTGGAAAAGCATCGTCGAGAACCGAGACAAAGCGAAACGTTATAAGCAAGCGCGTGGAAAAGGTGGATTTGTGCGCGCAGAGTGGGATGAAGTATTAAAGCTTGTTGCGACGTCTTTACTTTATACAGTAATTAAGTACGGTCCAGACCGAAATGTCGGATTTTCTCCTATTCCGGCCATGTCGATGGTAAGCCATGCAGCAGGTGCTCGCTTTATGTCGCTTATGGGAGGTCCTATCTTAAGTTTTTATGATTGGTATGCAGATTTACCTCCAGCTTCGCCGCAAATTTGGGGAGATCAAACGGACGTGCCAGAAAGTAGCGACTGGTACAATGCCGGTTACATTATGACATGGGGATCAAACGTGCCGATGACGCGTACGCCAGACGCTCACTTTTTAGCGGAAGTGCGATATAAAGGAACGAAAGTCGTTTCGATTAGTCCAGATTTTGCTGAATCGACGAAGCTAGCAGATGAATGGTTAAGCGTGAAACAAGGGACAGATGGCGCTTTAGCGATGGCGATGGGACACGTCATTTTAAAAGAGTTTTATGTTGATCAACAAATAGAATATTTTATGAATTACGCAAAACAATACACCGATTTTCCGTTTTTAATTACGCTCAAAAAGAAAGAAAACGGCGAATTGATTGCGGATCGTTTCTTGCATGCATCTGATATCGGACGAAATACGACAAACGGGGAATGGAAGCCAGCGCTTTGGAATGATCGAACAAACGATTTTGCCATTCCGAACGGAACGATTGGATCACGTTGGGAAAATAAAGGGAAATGGAATTTAAAAATGGTAGACGAAGAAACAGAAGAAGCGATCGAGCCACGTTTGACGATGTTAGGAATAGAAGACGAAATCGCAACGGTACAAATTCCATACTTTTCACATGATGGAAACAAAATTTTAAAACGCGCGATACCTGTAAAACGTGTGCATATTGGGCACGAGGAATTGTACGTTTCGACTGTATACGATTTAGTTCTTGCGAACTATGGAGTGAACCGTGGTATTGGCGGGGAAGTGGCGAAAACGTACGATGATCTCGTACCGTTTACACCAGCATGGCAAGAAAGCATAACAGGCGTAAAACGTGACCTTGTTATTCAAATTGCGCGTGAGTTTGCGCAAAATGCGGTAGATACAAAAGGGCGTTCAATGATTATCGTCGGTGCAGGAATTAACCATTGGTTTAACTCCGATACAATTTATCGAGCCGTTTTAAATCTCGTTTTATTCGTTGGCGCACAAGGAGTAAACGGTGGAGGCTGGGCGCATTATGTTGGTCAAGAAAAATTGCGTCCGGTAGAAGGTTGGCAAACGATTGCGATGGCGCGTGACTGGCAAGCACCACCGAAATTGCAAAACGGAACATCATTTTACTATTTTGCGACAGACCAATGGCGTTATGAGGACACACCAGTTGGACAGCTCGTATCGCCGCTTGCAAAAGAAGCACGTTATCAACATTATGCTGATTACAATGTTCTTGCGGCTCGTTTAGGTTGGTTGCCTTCCTATCCAACTTTCGAAAAAAACGGAATCGATCTTTACAACGAAGCGGTCGCATCAGGGGCAAAAACAGTCGAAGATATTGGGGCATATGTAGCGAAGCAGTTAAAAGAGAAAACATTACGTTTTGCGATTGAAGATCCAGACAACGAGAAAAACGTCCCTCGCAATTTAATCGTTTGGCGTGCTAACTTAATTTCAAGTTCAGGAAAAGGACATGAATACTTTTTGAAACATTTGCTCGGAACGTCGCACGGATTAATGAACGATGACAAAGATAGTCTTCGTCCGCAAGAAATAACGTGGCGTGAGGAAGCACCTGAAGGAAAATTAGATTTGCTTATTAACCTCGATTTCCGAATGGCTGGAACGGCGTTATATTCTGATGTTGTATTACCTGCAGCAACATGGTATGAGAAGCATGATTTAAGCAGTACAGATATGCATCCGTTTATTCATCCATTTAATCCTGCGATTGCCGTACCATGGGAAGCACGTTCAGATTGGGAAATTTTTAAATCGCTTGCAAAGGCCGTATCACAAGTAGCGGAAGAAGTAGGCATGATGCCAGTTAAAGAAGTTGTGGCGACACCGATCCTTCACGATACACCACAAGAATTAGCACAACCGTTTGGAAAAATTAAAGATTGGAGTAAAGGTGAATGTGAGCCGATTCCAGGAAAAACGATGCCGCAAATTCACGTTGTTGAGCGGGACTACACAAAAATATTTGAAAAAATGACAGCGCTCGGTCCAAATGTTGTCAAAGCACCTTTTGGTGTAAAAGGTATGACATGGTCGGTAGAAGAAGAATATGAAAAATTAAAACATGTGTTAGGAACAGTTCGAGGCGCCACTGTTGCGAACGGTTGCCCAGATATAAGCGATGCAAAAAAAGTAGCTGAAGCCATTTTAACGCTTTCATCAACGACAAATGGTCATGTGGCGGTAAAAGCATGGGAATCTCTTGAGAAAAAGACGAATTTACAATTAAAAGATTTAGCGGAAGAGCGAGAAGAAGAATGTTTTACATTTGAACAAATTACGGCGCAACCGAAAACAGTCATTACATCGCCTGCATTTAGCGGTTCGGAAAAAGGTGGACGTCGCTATTCGCCATTTACGACAAACGTGGAACGACTTATTCCTTGGCGGACGTTAACAGGACGTCAATCATTTTATATTGATCATGAGTTAATGCAAGAGTTTGGTGAAACGATGGCAACGTTTAAGCCTATTTTGCAACATAAACCGTTCCAAAAAAATCGTCCAGATGTCGAAGGAAAAGAGATTACGCTCAATTATTTAACGCCGCATAATAAATGGTCTGTTCATAGTATGTATTTTGATTCGCAACCGATGTTGACGCTATTCCGCGGCGGTCCAACTATTTGGTTAAGTAAAGAAGACGCGGAAGAAGCAGACATTCAAGATAACGACTGGATTGAATGTTTCAACCGAAACGGTGTCGTTGTTGCGCGTGCAGTCGTTTCTCATCGCCTTCCGAGAGGAATTGCATTTATGCATCATGCTCAAGATCGGCATATTAACGTACCGGGATCAAAATTAACGAACAATCGCGGCGGTACGCATAATAGTCCGACGCGCATTCATGTCAAACCGACGCATATGATCGGAGGATACGCGCAATTAAGCTATGGATTTAACTATTACGGTCCGACTGGAAACCAACGCGACTTGAACGTCATTATTCGCAAGTTGAAGGAGGTTGATTGGCTTGAAGATTAAAGCACAAATTGGCATGGTAATGAACTTAGATAAATGTATTGGCTGCCATACGTGCAGCGTCACATGCAAAAACACCTGGACGAATCGTCCAGGTGCCGAATATATGTATTTTAACAACGTAGAAACGAAACCTGGCATCGGTTATCCTAAAAAATGGGAAGATCAAGAGAAATATAAAGGCGGTTGGGAGTTGAAAAATGGGGAGCTACAGCTAAAGGCGGGCTCAAAAGCAAATCGATTACTCAATTTATTTTACAATCCGAACTTACCAACGATCGACGATTATTATGAACCGTGGAATTACGATTATGAAACGTTAACAAATAGCCCTGAGAAGAAACATCAGCCTGTCGCACGTCCAAAATCTTCATTGACTGGAGAGTTTATGGAGTTAAAATGGGGGCCGAACTGGGAAGATGACTTAGCTGGTGCGCATGTCACGGCGTTAGAAGATCCAAACGTAGTGAAAATGGAGCAGTCGATTCAAGCGGAATTTGAACAAGTATTTATGATGTATTTACCGCGCATTTGCGAGCATTGTGTTAATCCTCCATGCGTATCAAGCTGTCCATCTGGAGCGATGTATAAACGAGAGGAGGACGGCATCGTACTCGTAGATCAAAATGCTTGCCGTGCTTGGCGATATTGCGTATCAAGCTGTCCATATAAAAAAGTGTATTTCAACTGGCAAACAAGCAAAGCGGAAAAATGTACATTATGTTTCCCGCGGTTAGAAGCTGGATTGCCAACAATTTGTTCTGAAACGTGCGTAGGGCGCGTGCGTTATCTTGGCGTAATGTTGTATGACGCAGATCGTGTAAAAGAAGTAGCGAGCGTAACAGACGAAAAAGAATTGTATGAAGCGCAGCTATCTATTTTCTTAAATCCACATGATCCGGAAGTCATTGCGAAAGCGAAAGAAGAAGGAATTCCACAAGCGTGGATTGAGGCGGCACAAAAATCACCAATTTATAAAATGATCGTTGATTGGAAAATCGCATTACCGTTACATCCGGAATATCGGACATTGCCAATGGTATGGTATATTCCGCCATTAAGCCCAATTACAAATATGATTGAAGGAAAAGGAAGCAGGGCAAGTGAATACGACATTTTTCCAGCCATTGATGAGATGCGCATTCCAATTGAGTATTTAGCTCATTTATTAACGGCTGGTGATCAATCACATATTCGTACAGTGCTGAAAAAAATGGCAGCGATGCGTTTATATATGCGTGCGCTACAAACAAATAAACAACCGAATGAACAAATGATTCAGTCGTTGGGGTTAAACGGAGAAGATATTGAAGAAATGTACCGTCTATTAGCGATTGCTAAATACAACGACCGTTTCGTCATTCCAGCATCGCATCGCGAACAAGTAGCTGAATTATATGCAGAACAAGGCACGTGCGGATTATCGTTTATAGGTGGACCAGGTTCATGCGGTACCATTTCGTCATAAAGGGAGAGGATTTAAATGGATTATGCTCATGTACAAACGGTGTTTGAAATCGTTTCGTATTTGTTATCATACCCAGATCGACAATGGCGTGACCAACTTGATGATTGTGCGATGTTTAGTCAACAAATTCCGCATCGCCCTATTGTGCAAAACATACAAAAATTTATTGATTATGTAAAACAAACGGATGAAACGTCATGGATTGAAACATATGTGTATACGTTTGATTTTGGCAAAAAAACAAATTTATACGTCACATATATGAGCACAGGCGAACAAAGAGAACGTGGAATCGAACTGTTACAATTGAAGCAGCTGTACAAATCAGCAGGTTTTGACATAACAGAGCGAGAGTTGCCAGATTACTTGCCGCTTATGCTTGAATTTGCGTCGCAAGCCGAACGTGTGTATGTTCAGCCGCTTATGCAAAAATATTTCAATCATATGTCTCACATTCGTGAACAGTTAATTGCGGCGGAAAGTTATTACGCCATTTTATTCGATGTGTTGCTTATGGCGCTTGAGGAAATTGGCGTGCGTAAACTTGCGGAAGGGAGCGTGTCGTAATTGCTCGAACAATTTCTTTGGGGATACTTCCCTTACATCGTTTTAACTATTTTCATTGGTGGGCACATTTATCGTTATCAACACGATCAGTTCGGATGGACGACAAAATCGAGCGAATTTCTTGAAAAAAAATCGTTGCGGCTCGGAAGCATTTTATTTCATTGGGGGATCATCTTTGTTTTTATCGGTCATGTCATGGGGATTCTTATTCCAAAATCGTTTTATGATGCGATCGGCATCTCTGAACATACGTATCATACGCTAGCCATCGCGTTCGGTCTTCCGGCAGGGATCGTTTCTATTGTTGGTTTAGTTATTTTCATCCAACGTCGTTTAACCGTTAAACGCATTCGCTTAACAAGCAGTAAAGCAGATTGGCTCGTTTTAATTTTATTAGCGATTGTCATGTTGACTGGTTTTGCTTCTACATCGTTGAACGTGAACGCAAACGGCTTTGATTATCGCACAACGATCAGCCCTTGGTTTCGCACCGTTTTAACGTTTCGTGCTGATCCAACGTATATGGAAAGCGTACCGATTTGGTTTAAAATTCATATCGTCTCCGCTTTATGTATTTTCGTTGTTTGGCCATTTACGCGATTAGTTCATGTGTTTAGTATGCCGTTTCGTTATTTAAGCCGAAGTTACGTTGTTTATCGTCGTCGAATGCCGAAACAACAATGAAAGAAGCGATAATGAAAAGAGGTCTCTTTTGCGAGAGCTCTTTTCTTATTTTCCGATATTGAGTTAAAATAAGGATGTATACGTAATTGACATAGAAAGAGTGATTGTTGTGAATGATCAAGTGAATCGTCTTCGAAAAATCGTAAAAGAAAAAACATGGGTGTCGTTTTTGTACAATAACCATCCGTATAGTTTACTTCATTGGTCCGTTGCAGGATTTTCAAACGACGAGCGCGATGTCTGGCTGCTGCAAGATGAGATGACATTTGAAACACAATCGTTCGTGCAGTTAGATGAAGCGCTTGCTTGGATTGAACAACATATGCCGCATATTACAGATATTTTATAAGGGGCCGAATGCCCCCTTCTTATTGCGGAGAATTTTGCCGTTTTGTCGGATGAATCGCTTTTTCTAATTCTTCCTTTGCAATCACAGGATGAACCGTATCGGCTGTCGGCTTTCCTTTTTGGCTTTTATTTTTTGCCATAAAAGTTCACTCCTTTATGTTTTAGTCATGATTAGTTTGGAGAAAGAGAGGGATGTTTATGCTAAAAGATCGATTAAATGAGCAACTCATCGAACAGCTTAAGCAAAAACAAAAGCAACTGCAAGAGGAAGAACAAAAACGAAAAGAAGAAGAGGAAGCAAAGCGCAAGGAAGAAGCTCGTAAGCGAGAAAAAAATAAAACGTTTGCTGAATGGTTAGAAGAAAGTGACTTAGATTGGCGAAAATTTAAATAACCGAGGACGAACACCCTCGGTTACCGATGATCAGTAAAAAACGTTTGTTTTGTCAGTTGTTTTAAGATAGCTATTTGTTCATCGCTCAATGTTACTGATTGAGCAGCGACGTTTTCGATTAGTTGCGATAATCGGCTTGCGCCTGGAACGACTGTAGCTACTGCTTCATTTGCTAAACAAAAACGAAGGGCAATCGCCGTAAGCGTTTCATTCGGAGCAACCGCTTTTAATTTTGGAATGAGCGTCACTAACTCGGCAAACGAATAATCGACATAGCCGTTTTGTTTCGTATTTTCGCTTGCTCGTTCAATCGGACGTTCAGTTAATAATCCTTTCGCTAGCGGTCCGCGAGCAATGACGCTCACGTTATGCTGCTTCAAAAGCGGAAACCATTCTTCAGCGCGGCGATCAAGTAAACTATACGGCATCATGACAGAAACGATGCGCGATCGCTTCACATATTCGCGAATGACGTTTGGACGCATAGAGGAAATGCCGTAATAACGAATGATGCCCTCTTGTTGCAATTCCTCAAACGCCTCAATTGTTTCATCGATCGGATCATCAATTGTCCCGCCATGTAGTTGATATACATCAATATAATCGGTTTGTAATCGTCGTAAGCTATGTTTCACCGCTTCTTTTATGTATGCTTTTGACGGATCCCACGTCCAGCCGTTTCCTTGTTCCGTCCAACGATTTCCTACTTTTGTCGCAACGATGACATCGTGTCGTTTTCCTTTTAATGCCTTACCGACAATTTCTTCATTTAACCCATGATCATATAAATCGGCTGTATCGAAGTAGTTTACGCCTTGATCGATTGCTTCATGAATGATGCGAATCGCATCGCTTTCCGACGTACCGAGCGACATGCAGCCAAAGCCAATTTCACTTACATATAAGTGTGAATGTCCAAGTTTCCGTTTTTTCATGTTCCCACTCCTTTTTAAACATTATAACGAATAAGTTTTCCATTTGTCTTTGTTCATGTAGTACAATGGAAATGAAAAATGACATGGTGGTGAAACGATGGATCATTTATATGAAAAAACGATAAATCAAAAGCGCATTTTTTCTGGAAAAGTGATTGACGTATATGTGGAAGATGTGTTGTTGCCAAACGGGGAAACGAGCAAGCGTGAAATTGTTAAACACCCTGGAGCGGTTGCGGTGCTTGCGATAACAGAAGAAAATAAAATGGTGCTCGTTCGTCAATATCGAAAAGCATTAGAGCGAGTGCTTGTTGAAATTCCAGCCGGAAAGCTTGAGAAAGGGGAGGCACCGATTGAAACAGCGAAGCGTGAGCTAGAAGAAGAAACAGGATATGTATGCGAAAAAATGGAGCCGCTTCACTCTTTCTACACATCGCCGGGGTTTGCAGATGAATTAGTACATATATTTCTTGCTAAAGGGTTAACGAAAAAAAGCGAAAAGCAAATGCTTGATGATGACGAGTTTGTCGATGTGCTTGAAGTGACGTTAGAAGAAGCGCTACACATGGTCGAAGAAAAACAAATTTATGACGCAAAAACGATTTACGCTCTTTTATATTGGCAATTGCAGGCGTAAAGCGGTCATCTCGACCGCTTTTTGTCATATCACGCTCCTTTTCCCATACAATGTAGTAACAGAACGTGTAGGGGGATGGAGCGATGAGAAAGCGATTATGGACGACAACATGGGGGCAACATGTACAAGAGCATTATACGACATATGTGTTTACCGTCGTTCTTTTTGTGATGGGCGTTGTTTTTGGCGCTATTGTTGTCAACAGTTTAAGTTTCAGTCAAAAACAAGATTTATATTATTATTTAACGAATTTTTTTGGACAAGTGTCTGCGGGACATATTGCAAGTCCGCATGACGTATGGAAAGAAAGTTTTTTGCAAAATTTAAAATATATTGGGTTGATGTGGATTTTAGCAATGTCGCTTGTAGGGTTACCACTTATTCTAATTTTATTATTTTTAAAAGGGCTTGTTGTTGGTTTTACCGTTGGATTTTTAGTCAATCAAATGGGATGGAACGGATTTTTGTTAGCTTTCGTCTCTGTCGTCCCGCAAAATATTATTCTCGTTCCTATTTTTATAATGATGGCCGCTGTATCGATTTCGTTTTCTTTAAAAATGATTCGACATCAATTTGTGAAACGAACGTCCGAACCAATTTTTCGAGCGATGCTTCGCTATACGTTTGTCATGTTATCGTTTAGCATCGCATTAGTGTTTGCATCTTCGCTTGAAGCATACGTATCCCCGTTGCTTATGAAAGAAGTTGTGGAATTAATAGAAAAATAATTATTATTTAATAATCATTTTATTTATCAGTTTATAATCATTTTATTTTGACACGTTCCTTTCTTTTGTTATAATGAGAATGAGTAACGAGGGAGGGAATGAAAATGGAAAGTCGCCTTGAAAGAATTAAAAAACAATTGCATGCCGCAAGCTATAAATTAACGCCGCAACGGGAAGCGACGGTACGTGTGTTGCTTGAACATGAAGAAGATCATTTAAGCGCGGAAGATGTTTACCTCCTCGTGAAAGAAAAAGCACCGGAAATAGGGTTAGCGACAGTATATCGCACGTTGGAGCTATTAACAGAATTGAAAATTGTCGATAAAATTAACTTCGGGGATGGCGTTTCCCGCTACGATCTTCGTAAGGAAGGTGCGGCGCATTTTCATCACCATTTAGTGTGTATTGAATGTGGGGCGGTCGATGAAATTCAAGAAGATTTATTAGAAGATGTCGAAGCGATTGTAGAACGGGATTGGAATTTTAAAATTAAAGATCACCGTTTAACATTTCACGGCATTTGTTATCGTTGTCAAGAGAATCATGAAGAACAGTAAACCTTTTCTTCTATGAAAAGGTTTTTTCATTTATGTATAAAATGCGATGAAACGGGCATATCCTCTTACTATATGACAGTTGACGGAGGTATGCGATGAGAAGAATGGTGGACGTGCTAAAAGTGTTTCTTTTATTTACGGGATGTACGATTTTATTTTATTATAGTATTGTATGGATGAGCGAGGAATATAACTATTACCGTCGTTACGACGAGCCGATGGGATCAGCTGTGAAAGTATCAACGACTGAACGGCAAGAAACGAATTGGCTCGATCGACTGTTGTTTTTTTATCAAAACGGGGAGTAGGATGCGTGTGGAAGATCAAGTAAAAGATTTTATTCACTATTTAATTGTTGAGCGAAATTTAGCTCATAATACGATCGTATCATATGAACGTGACTTAAAAAAATATGTTCAATATTTACAAAAAGTTGAGCAACGATGTCGTTGGAATGACGTCACCCGTTTTCATATTATGCAATTTTTAAAGTTTTTAAAAGAAAAAGGAAGCTCGCCAAAAACGATTGCGCGCCATCTGGCGTCTGTTCGGTCATTTCATCAATTTTTATTACGTGAAAAAGTAGTCGACCAAGATCCGACTGTTCATATTGAAACACCGCAACTGCCGAGAAAATTGCCAAACGTGTTGTCGATGGCGGAAGTTGAAGCGTTATTGGAAGCACCGAAACAAAACACACCGTTTAGCATTCGGGATAAGGCGATGCTCGAGTTGTTGTATGCGACAGGCATTCGCGTGAGTGAGCTTATTCAATTAAACATATCCGATGTTCATTTAACGATGGGGTTTATTCGTTGTTACGGAAAAGGGCGGAAAGAGCGAATCGTTCCGATCGGAAAAATGGCGACAGAAGCATTAAAACGGTACATGGAACAAGGTCGTCCAGAGTTGCTGCAACGAAAAAAAGGAACGACAGATGCATTGTTTTTAAACCATCACGGCGAGCGGCTAACAAGGCAAGGGTGTTGGAAAATTTTAAAACGGCTCGCCCAAGAAGCAAACATTCAAAAAACGTTAACGCCACATACGTTGCGCCACTCATTTGCAACGCATTTATTAGAAAATGGCGCCGATTTACGCGCCGTGCAAGAAATGCTTGGACATGCAGATATTTCGACAACGCAAATTTATACGCACGTCACGAAAACGCGCTTAAAAGACGTGTACAAGCAGTTTCATCCGAGAGCATAACTGTGACGATGATTTGTCACAGTTTTTTTATTGCAATTCATTATGAAAACGTTTTATAATTTAGTTGTCAGACTTCTGACAAATATGAATGATGCGTGATTTTGTTTCATAGTGGGTATGCTATGAAGCGAATGAAGCGATTGGGGAGGTAAAACGGTGAAGCCTACATATAAACGTGTATTTTTAATTGTGATGGACTCAGTTGGAATTGGTGAAGCGCCAGATGCCGAAAAATATAACGACAAAGGTGCGGATACGCTTGGGCATATTGCCGAACATCGCGGTGGCTTACATATGCCGAACATGGCGAAGTTAGGCTTAAGCAATATTCGTGAAATTCAAGGGATTCCGAAAGCAGAAAAGCCGCTTGCTTATTTTACGAAAATGCAAGAAGCATCGGCTGGAAAAGATACAATGACAGGACATTGGGAGTTAATGGGTCTTCGCATTGATACGCCGTTTCAAGTGTTTCCTGACGGATTTCCAAAAGAGTTGATTGATGAATTAGAAAAACGAACAGGAAGAAAAGTGATCGGTAATAAACCAGCAAGTGGCACAGCGATTATTGATGAGCTTGGCCCTGAACATATGGAAACAGGTGCGCTTATTGTATATACGTCAGCCGATTCAGTGTTGCAAATCGCAGCGCATGAAGAAATCATTCCGTTAGAAGAATTGTATCGTATTTGTAAAATTGCGCGTGAATTGACGCTTGATGAAAAATATATGGTCGGTCGTGTCATTGCTCGTCCATTCATTGGAAAGCCAGGAAGTTTCCAACGGACAGCGAATCGTCACGATTATGCGTTAAAACCGTTTGGTCGTACAGTCATGAATGAATTACAAGATGCAGGATACGATGTGATCGCCATCGGTAAAATTGCTGACATTTACGATAACGAAGGTGTGACACAAACGTTGCGCACAAAATCAAACATGGACGGAATGGACAAATTAGTCGATACGTTACAAATGGACTTTACAGGACTCAGCTTTGTGAACCTTGTTGATTTTGATGCATTATACGGTCATCGTCGCGATCCAAAAGGATACGGTGATGCGTTAGAAGAGTTTGATGCCCGTTTACCAGAAGTGTTTGAACGTTTAAAACAAGACGATTTATTAATTATTACGGCGGACCACGGAAATGATCCGGTTCATCACGGAACCGACCATACGCGCGAATATGTGCCTCTTCTCGTTTATAGTCCGAGCATGAACGGAGGAAAACAGCTTCCGTTGCGTGAAACGTTTGCAGACGTTGGAGCAACAATTGCGGAAAACTTCCGTGTAAATATGCCGAAATACGGAACGAGCTTTTTACATGAGTTGAAATAAGGAGCGTGACAAAATGAATCGAGCAGCAATTGAACAAGCCGCGCAATTTTTAAAAGAAAAGTTTCCAACTTCACCGCAAATCGGCTTAATTCTTGGTTCTGGTTTAGGTGTGTTGGCAGATGAAATTGAACAAGCGATTAAAATTCCGTACAGTGATATTCCGAATTTCCCTGTATCGACAGTCGAAGGACATGCCGGTCAACTTGTATACGGCCAGTTAGAAGGTGCGACTGTCATCGTGATGCAAGGGCGATTCCATTATTATGAAGGATACAGTTTTGAAAAGGTAACATTCCCTGTACGCGTGATGAAAGCGCTTGGTGTTGAGCAATTAATTGTGACAAATGCGGCAGGCGGTGTAAATGAATCGTTTGAACCAGGCGATTTAATGATTATTTCAGATCATATTAATAACATGGGTGGCAATCCGCTTATCGGTCCGAATGATTCTGCACTTGGTGTGCGCTTCCCAGACATGTCGGAAGCATATAGCAAACGACTTCGTCAACTCGCTAAAGACGTGGCGAATGAAATTGGATTGCGTGTACGTGAAGGGGTATATGTCGCCAATACAGGTCCAGCATATGAAACACCAGCAGAAATTCGTATGATTCGTGTCATGGGCGGTGATGCAGTCGGTATGTCTACGGTACCTGAAGTGATCGTCGCTCGCCATGGAGGAATGGAAGTGTTAGGTATTTCATGCATTTCCAATATGGCTGCAGGCATTTTAGATCAGCCGCTGACACATGATGAAGTGATCGAAACGACAGAAAAAGTAAAAGCTGACTTTTTACGATTTGTAAAAGCGATCGTGCGCAACATGGCGAAAAAATAAACGAGAAGGTGAATGACGATGAGAATGGTCGATTTAATTGAGAAAAAACGTGACGGCCACGCATTAACGAAAGAAGAAATTCATTTTATCATTGAAGGTTATACAAAAGGCGACATTCCTGACTATCAAATGAGCGCACTAGCGATGGCGATTTTCTTCCGCGGCATGAACGAAGAAGAAACAGCTGAATTAACGATGGCGATGGTACATTCAGGTGATACGATCGACCTTTCAAGAATTGAAGGAATTAAAGTTGACAAACACTCAACGGGCGGTGTGGGTGATACAACAACATTAGTGTTAGGTCCACTTGTTGCATCTGTCGGCGTTCCGGTTGCAAAAATGTCTGGTCGCGGCCTTGGTCACACAGGCGGAACAATTGATAAATTAGAATCTGTGCCAGGATTTCATGTTGAAATTAGCAACGACGAATTTATCGAACTTGTAAATAAAAATAAAATTGCCGTTGTCGGTCAGTCCGGCAACTTAACGCCAGCCGATAAAAAATTGTATGCGCTTCGCGATGTAACAGCAACGGTCAATAGCATTCCGTTAATCGCTTCATCGATTATGAGCAAAAAAATTGCAGCCGGTGCAGATGCGATCGTGTTAGACGTAAAAACAGGTGCGGGCGCGTTTATGAAAGATTTAAACGATGCGAAAGCATTAGCGAAAGCGATGGTCGATATTGGAAACCGTGTTGGACGTAAAACGATGGCGATTATTTCCGATATGAGTCAGCCGCTCGGTTATGCGATCGGAAACGCCCTCGAAGTAAAAGAAGCGATCGATACGTTAAAAGGGGAAGGTCCGGACGATTTACAAGAACTTTGTTTAGTACTTGGCAGCCATATGGTATATTTAGCTGAAAAAGCATCTTCGCTTGAAGAAGCGCGCCATATGTTAGAAAAAGCGATGAAAGACGGTTCAGCACTTGAAACGTTTAAAACGTTTTTAGCTGCACAAGGTGGCGATGCGTCCGTTGTCGATGATCCGAGCAAATTGCCTCAAGCGAAATATGTGATTGAACTTGAGGCGAAAGAAGACGGATACGTATCAGAAATCGTTGCCGATGCGGTTGGAACGGCAGCGATGTGGCTCGGTGCTGGGCGCGCAACGAAAGAATCGACGATTGATTTAGCGGTCGGTTTAGTGCTTCGTAAAAAAGTTGGCGATGCGGTGAAAAAAGGGGAATCGCTCGTTACGATTTACAGCAACCGTGAACAAATTGATGATGTGAAACAAAAACTATATGAAAACATTCGCATTTCTACGACACCTGTCCAAGCGCCAACATTAATTTACGATAAAATTTCGTAACCTGGAGGATTCGTTCCTTCAGGTTTTTTTATGTATAAAAAAATAAAAAATGGAAAGGATGGCAAGTATAAAGAAATGGAGGGTTGGAGATGAAGCGATTTTTTTATGTGCTTGCCATCACGTTATTATTTTTCCCGATCGTATCTGTGCACGCGGAACAACCAAAAGTGGAGTTAGCGACAGAGGCGCGATCAGCCATTTTAATTGAACGAGACACAGGGGCTGTTTTGTATGAAAAAAATGCCCATGAGCCGCTTCCGCCAGCAAGCATGACGAAAATTATGACGATGCTTCTTATTATGGAAGCGATTGATCAAGGAAAGCTAAAGTTAGACGAACGGGTGCGAGCAAGTGAATACGCTGCATCGATGGGCGGATCGCAAATTTTTTTAGAACCCGGGGAAGAAATGACTGTTGACGATTTATTAAAAGGTGTCGCCATCGGATCGGGCAATGATGCTTCGGTTGCATTAGCAGAACGAATTGCAGGATCAGAAGAAGCGTTCGTCCATCTGATGAACGAAAAAGCAAGACAGCTTGGGCTCAAGCATACGGCATTTGAAAATACGACAGGTTTGCCAGCAAAAAATCATTATAGTACCGCATATGATATGGCGATGATGGCAAAAGAGCTATTAAAATACGATTTAATTACAAAATATACAGGCACATATGAAGACTACTTAAGAGAAAATACAAACAAAAAGTTTTGGCTTGTGAATACAAATCGGCTCGTAAAATTTTATCCAGGTGTCGACGGATTAAAAACAGGCTATACGAGCGAAGCGAAATATTGTTTAACTGCAACGGCGAAAAAAGGAAACATGCGCGTCATCGCTGTCGTGTTCGGAGCTCCGACGCCAAAGGCGAGAAACGCACAAATTACAAAAATGTTAGATTACGCGTTTAGCCATTACGAAACGAAACCGCTTTATAAAAAAGACGAAACGATTGCGATGCTTCCTGTCAGCAAAGGAAAGAAAAAGGCGGTTGCGGCTGTAACGTCTGAGCCGATTTCTGTTTTGTTAAAGAAAGGGGAAAAATCAGAAGCGGTAAAAACGACGTGGAAATTAAATAAAAAAGTGAAAGCGCCTGTGAAAAAAGGAGATGTGCTCGGTACGCTCATTGTGAAAAAAGATGGAGCGGTGATCGCGAAAAGTCCTTTAGTGGCGAAAGAGCAAGTGGAAGAAGCAAATATGTGGGAGTTGTTTAAACGAATGTTTAGTTCATTCTCGCGCACATCTTGACGAAACGAGACGAATGGCGACTAGTTTTGTCGGGAAGAAGGATTGACGCATAAACAAATCGAATTCTTCCTTAACCTAAACGGATAAGGAGGAAATGATCGTGAGTTTATCGATTCAATTAGAAGTGAAACAACATGTATTGCTCGTGCGATTAGCTGGCGAGCTAGATCATCATACCGCAGAACAGTTGCGTGCAGAAATGACGGATGTATTAGAGCGAGAGCGAATAAAAGCGATCGTTTTAAACTTAAATGAGCTAACGTTTATGGATAGTTCAGGATTAGGTGTCATTTTAGGAAGATATAAGCAAATTCAACGCATAGGTGGAGAGATGGTCGTCTGCTCTGTTTCTCCGTCAATTAAGCGTTTGTTTGATATGTCAGGGCTGTTTAAAATTATTCGGTTAGAAGTCAATGAACAGTACGCATTACAAACGTTGGGGGTGGCGTAAATGAGAAATGAAATGCATCTTCAATTTTCCGCCCTCAGCCAAAATGAATCGTTTGCCCGTGTGACAGTTGCTGCGTTTGTTGCGCAACTCGATCCGACGCTCGATGAGCTCACGGAAATTAAAACAGTCGTATCTGAAGCTGTAACCAATGCGATTATTCACGGTTATGAAAATGATCCAAGCGGTGTCGTCTACATTTCTGTCATCATTGAAGGACATACGGTCCATTTAACGATTCGCGATCATGGAAAAGGGATCGAAAACGTGGAAGAAGCGCGACAGCCGTTATTTACGACAAAGCCAGAGCTCGAGCGTTCCGGTATGGGATTTACGATTATGGAAAATTTTGTGGATGAAGTAAACATTTACTCAAAAGTGAATGAAGGAACGACCGTGGAGTTGATTAAGCATTTAACGAAAAGCAAAGCGCTATGCAATTAAGGGAGACGTGCCTATGGATGTCGAGGTACAAGCTGTCAAAGACCATGAAATCAAAGAGTTGATTCGGAGGAGCCAGCAAGGTGATCAGCAGGCGCGCGATGAGATTATCGAAAAAAATATGCGGCTTGTCTGGTCGGTTGTGCAACGGTTTTTAAACCGAGGATATGAGCCAGAAGATTTGTTTCAAATCGGTTGTATTGGTTTAATGAAGTCCGTCGATAAGTTTGATTTATCGTATGACGTCAAATTTTCAACGTATGCAGTACCGATGATTCTTGGAGAAATTCAACGCTTCATTCGCGATGACGGATCCGTGAAAGTGAGCCGTTCATTAAAAGAAATCGGGAATAAAATTCGCAAGGCAAAAGATGAATTATCGAAGCGAAACGGTCGCGTCCCAACGGTAAATGAAATTGCTCAATTTTTGGAAATTTCACCTGAGGACGTTGTACTGGCGCAAGAAGCGATTCGTTCGCCTGCATCTATTCATGAAACGGTGTACGAAAACGATGGCGATCCGATTACGTTGCTTGATCAAATTGCAGACGAACAAGATGTTTGGTTTGATAAAATTGCGTTGAAAAAAGCGATGGAAGAATTAGATGAACGCGAACGATTAATCGTGTATTTGCGTTATTATAAAGATCAAACACAATCAGAAGTGGCAGCTAGATTAGGCATCTCTCAAGTGCAAGTGTCTCGTTTAGAAAAAAAAATATTGCAACAAATGAAAGCCCGAATGGATGAATAAGTCCGTTCGGGCTTTTTATGCATACGGAGGAAGGTCATATCTCATACTACAAATACAATGATGGAAGCAAGGTGTGAGTATGAAAGAAACGATTTTTTTGAAAATGCGTCATCGTGTGCAAGTGCAGCCGAATGCAACGGTTCGAGTAGGAGATGTTGCGCAAGTCGTCGCAAAAAAACGAATGGACGATATTGTGCAAACCCCGATTTATACCGTGCAAAAAAAAGATCGAAACATTGTTATTATTGATGTCATGCATGTGATGAAAGCATTAATGGCCGTTGCGCCGCATGATGATATTCAGTCGCTCGGACCGTCACAAACGATCGTTGAAGTCGTTTATGAAAAAAAACGATGGGGCTATTTATATGTTCCAATCGTTTGGCTTCTTTTATTTATCGGATCGGGGCTTGCAATTATGAATTTTCACGAAGATGTGAGCATGCAACAAGTACAACAACGGCTGTATCGGGTAATCACAGGAAAAGAAGTAGACAAACCGTTATGGTTTCAAATTCCGTATTCCCTTGGATTAGGTCTCGGGATGATTTTATTTTTCAATCATTTTTTTAAAAAGCGAATTAATGAAGAGCCGAGCCCACTTGAAGTCGAGATGTTTCAATACCAACAGTCGCTCGATCAATATGTCATTATGCATGAAAATAAAGAAGCGATGAGGCGAATGGACGATGATTCGTGAGCTGATTGTAGCATTTGTCGGATTGGCGGGAGGATTAGCTGTCGGTTCTGGTTTTGTGGCGTTTTTAACCGTTCTTGGTGTCATTCCGCGATTGACACAGCTTACAAAAACGATGAAATGGATTACGACGTATGAATGGGGCGTTGTACTCGGTGCGGTCGTAAGCAGTTGGGTGAGCTTGCGCGATCCCCTTTTTTCTTTTCCGCCTATGTTAGCAAGCGTCATCGGATTGCTTAGCGGTGTATTTGTCGGCATGCTTGCTGCGGCCTTAACGGAAGTATTAAACGTATTTCCGATTTTAGCGAAACGACTCGGCATTGATGAACAAATTGTCGTGTTATTAATGGCGATGGTATTTGGCAAAGTAGCAGGCTCTCTTTTTCATTGGATATATTTTGTTGATCGATAGGGGGAGACAGATGGGAAAAGCATTTTTGTTCGGAGGGGTTATTGCTGTCATTGGACAAGCGCTCATCGATATGTACAGCGTATGGTTTCATATGAATGAGCCAGAAGCCGTTCGGTGGATGAACGGGACGTTGATCGTATGTGCGGCGATATGGACACCTACTCGATTGTATCGCCAGTTCACACAGTTTGCAGGGGCGGGAATGATTGTGCCGATGATGAGTTTAGCAAACATATGGAGCGCAAGCGCGCTCGAATATCGCAATGAAGGAGCAGCAGAACATATGCTTTCTGTTGGCGGGAGCATCATTGTGACGTTAGTGGCGGCATCATATGTTGCGTCATTGTTTTTATAAAGGGGGGGGTTACATGAAAAAAGTAGGGGAACAAACGATTATATTTGATACTGACATTTATATCGAATCGGTCGGCACAGTTGTCGGTCCGAAAGAGCGTGAAGGTCCACTCGGTTCGTCATTTCATCGAGCTTATGACGATTTATATTGCGATGAACAAAGTTGGGAGCTCGCAGAACGGCGGTTGATGAAAGAAGCGATTACGATTTGTTTAACAAACGGAAACGTACAAACAAAAGACGTTGACTTATTTATTGCGGGGGATTTGCTCAATCAAACGGTCACTGCGAACTATGTTGCCAAAGAAATAGATGTCCCCTTTTTAGGAGTATTTAGCGCCTGTTCAACGATTACGGAAGCGATGCTCGTTGCCGCTACGTTTATTGACGGAACGTTTGCTCGCCGCGTGTTAGTGGCAACGAGCAGCCACTACGGAGCGGCAGAACGTCAATTTCGCTTTCCGACGACAATGGGTGTCCAAAAGGGAGAAAGTGCATCGTGGACCGTGACTGGCGGAGCGGCCGCATTATTAAGTACGATACGTTCCCCCTTTCGCATTCGTGCAGCAACGATTGGAAGAGTAATCGATAGCGGTATAACGAATCCGCTCGACATGGGACGTGCGATGGCGCCGGCCGCATTTGCCACGATCAAGCAACATTTTGAAGACTGTGGACTTTCACCGACATCGTATGATGTGATCGTTACAGGAGATTTAGGAAAAGTCGGAAGCAGCGAACTTAAGGCATTATGTCATGAGGCGAACATGAACATAAGCGAGCGATATGACGATTGTGGCGTGCTCATTTACGATGCAGAACAGCAAGCGTTTGCGGGCGGGAGCGGGTGCGCGTGTTGTGCCGTTGTCACGTACAGTTATTTTCTTGAACAGATGAGGGAGAAAAAAATAAAGACGATGCTCGTTATTGCGACAGGAGCTTTGTTTAATAGTACGATGGTGAAACAACATCAAACGATTCCAGCGATCGCTCATGCGATTGCCATTGAAGCGGTGACGTAAAAATGGAAACGTACGTATATGCATTTGTCATCGGTGGTACATTGGCGCTAATCGGACAGTTGTTGCTAAGGAAGTGGTCGTTTATTCGCATGATGACGATATTTGTATTCATCGGTATAGCGCTCGAATCGGTCGGTGTATATCGTTTTATTCAGTCATTTGCGCATGCAGGAGTAGAAACGACACTTGTTCATCTGGGAGCTTCTTGTATACAAGCGGTAAAAACGGGGGACTTTACAAATGTCGTCTTTTTTCTTTCTTTTCCAATCTTCGTTGCATGGATGACCGCTATTGTTTGTAAACCGAGAGGAAGGATCGAATGAAAAAAAGGAAAGTGATTTTAGTGACAGATGGAGATGAGCATGTGCGACGTGCGCTCGAATGGTTAGCAAAACAATTTGGTGCGCGTTGCATTAGCCAATCGCAAGGCAATCCATCGCGTCTAACAGGGAAACAGCTTGTTGAACTTATTTTGCAAACGCCGCATGATCCTGTTTTTGTCATGTTTGATGATAGCGGAATTATCGGCGAAGGGGCAGGTGAACAAGCCCTTCGTTACGTCGCGACGCATGAGCAAATCGATGTACTTGGAGCGATAGCGGTTGCGTCTGATACGAACAATCAAGAATGGACAAAAGTAAATATTTGCATTGATTATGATGGGAACTTCACATCATACGGTGTCGATAAAGAAGGAATTGCTGAGTGGGAATTCGGTCGAGTAAATGGAGATACGGTATATTGTTTAGATGAATTACCTATCCCAATTGTTGTTGGAATTGGCGATATCGGAAAAATGAGACGTCGTGATGATATTCGCAACGGTTGCCCGATTACGCGCAAAGCGATTGAATATATTCTCGAAAGGAGCAAACGCGATGAAAACAGAAAGTTACACACCGATTTCTCCGAAGTTGAATGAAAACGAACAGTTTTTCAAAGATGCGATCGGGGTCGGGACGAGCTTCGATTTAGGCGTCCGTAAATTGAACATTTTAAAAACAGATGTTCACTTATATTATTGTAACGGTCTTTGTGATACACAATATATTATTGAACTGCTTGAAATGCTTGTTCAAGTCAATGATCGCGAGCGACAACCAGCGAAGTTGCCAGATATTATCGAAAACCGTCTCGTTCACCAACAAGTGAATCCAGTGAAAAGTTTAGATGAAGCGGTTGATTTTTTGTTAACCGGTTTAATTTTATTGTTTATTGACGGAGAAACGAAAGCGTTCGCTGTCGATGTGCGCAGCTATCCAGGGCGTTCACCCGAAGAACCAGATACCGAGAAAGTGGTGCGAGGGGCGCGAGATGGCTATGTTGAAAATATTGTCGTCAATACGGCGCTCACGCGTAGACGCATTCGAGATGAACGGCTTCGCTTTGAAATGATGCAAGTGGGCGAACGTTCAAAAACAGATATTTGTATTGCATATATTCAAGACGTAGCCGATCCCGGACTTGTCGAACTTATTAAAAAAGAATTAAACGAAATTCAAATTGATGGATTAACGATGGCGGATAAAACAATTGAAGAATTTTTAGTGAAACAAGGATACAATCCGTATCCGCTCGTTCGTTATACAGAGCGACCAGACGTCGCTGCCACACATTTATTAGAAGGACATGTGATCATTATGGTCGATACGTCGCCAAGCGTCATTATTACGCCAACAACGTATTTCCATCACGTTCAACATGCGGAAGAATATCGACAATCTCCAGCGGTAGGAACGTTCGTCCGATGGGTGAGATTTTTAGGCATTTTTGCTTCGCTTTTTTTACTCCCGCTTTGGTTTTTGTTTGTGCTTGACCCATCGTTACTACCGGAAAAATTGGCGTATATCGGGCCAAATGAAAAAACAAATATCCCTATTTTTGTCCAGCTGCTTATTGCTGATATTGGTATTGAGTTTTTACGGATGGCTGCCATCCATACTCCAACACCGTTGTCTACGGCAATGGGTTTAATTGCAGCTGCATTAATTGGGCAAATTGCCATTGACGTTGGGCTGTTTGTACCAGAAGTGATTTTATATGTATCTGTCGCTGCGATCGGTTCTTTTGCGACACCGAGCTATGAATTAAGCATTGCCAATAAAATTTTTCGTCTTTTATTTTTAGTTGTCATTGCATTGTTTGGTGTCCCTGGATTTATGATTGGCGTCACGATCTTTTTACTTTTCCTTGCCAACATTCGTTCATTAAATACCCCATATTTATGGCCGTTTATTCCATTTGATCCTGGGGCGTTTATGCAAATTATCGTGCGGCGGTCTGTAGCTGGTTCATCGATTCGCCCAAGCATCGTACATCCGCAAAATAAACAAAAACAACCGACATAAAAAGGTTGAAACGTACCAAAATTTATGGTACGTTTTCTTTAATTATTTCGGAATCATCAGGAGGATGTATAATTATGCACGGAACGATGCGAATAAATGATCGGGGACATTTAGAAATTGGCGGTGTTGATACGATTGACTTAGCTCGCCTATACGGAACCCCGCTTTACGTTTATGATGTTGCTCTCATTCGTGAGCGTGCGCGAGCGTTTAAGCGAATGTTTGATAAACATCGTGTACGTGCGCAAGTGGCGTATGCAAGCAAAGCGTTTTCGACAATTGCCATCGTGCAATTGATGGAACAAGAAGGATTATCTCTCGATGTCGTTTCCGGTGGTGAGCTGTACACCGCATTAGCTGCTGGATTTCCGGTCGAACGCATTCATTTTCACGGCAACAATAAAAGTAAAGAAGAACTGCAAATGGCAATTGAAGCGAAAATCGGTTGTGTTGTCGTCGATAATTTTTATGAGTTACAGCTACTGCAACAGCTTTGCTGTGCGCATGAATATACGATGCCTATTTTATTACGTGTCACACCAGGCATTGAGGCACATACACACGACTATATTTTAACAGGTCAAGAAGATTCGAAATTTGGATTTGATTTGCATAATGGACAAGCGGATGAAGCTTTACAGCGTGCGCTCGCTTCTTCCCATATTCATGTGCTGGGCATTCATTGTCATATCGGTTCGCAAATTTTTGATGCGACAGGTTTTGTTCTTGCAGCGAAAAAGCTATTTGAGAAACTTGCTACATGGCGTGATACGTACCGTTTTACTGCACAAGTGGTCAATCTTGGCGGCGGTTTTGGCATTCGTTACACGAAAGAAGATGATCCGCTTGCACCAGAACAATATGTCGAACAAATTATTGAAGAAGTGAAACGAAATGTCGCATCATTTGATCTACCTTTTCCTGAAATTTGGATCGAACCAGGTCGCTCGCTTGTTGGAGATGCAGGGACAACGATTTATACGATCGGTTCCCGTAAAGAAGTGCCAAACGTTCGTCAATATGTTGCCGTAGATGGTGGAATGAGCGACAATATTCGCCCTGCGCTATATGAGGCAAAATACGAAGCGGTGTTGGCTAACCGCATGCATGAACATTGTGAAGAAGTGGTAGCGATCGCTGGGAAATGTTGTGAGTCAGGAGACATGCTCATCTGGGACTTGCCGCTTCCGAAAGCGCAACCGGGCGATTATTTAGCTGTTTTTTGTACCGGTGCTTACGGTTATGCGATGGCGAATAATTACAATCGCATTCCGCGTCCGGCGGTCGTATTTGTTGAAGACGGTGAAGCAGAGCTTGTCGTGAAACGCGAAACGTATGAAGATTTAATTCGACTCGACTTGCCGCTTAAAACGAAAGTAAAAAAATAACCGAGGTCTTCACCTCGGTTATTGCTCGTTTATGCATAGGTAGGCGTTACGCTCCAAACGCTCCGCGAAGGGCGTTCCATATTTCACGCAAAAGATCGACGATGCGTTGAATAAACGTTCGCCCTTCTTCCGTTTGTAAAAAAGCAGATAGCTTGTCTTTCGCTTGAGCAAGCTGTTCGTTTACTTGATTCCAGTCGATGTTCACGTTTTTCATTTTATTAAACAAAGAAAGCAAGCTGTTTATTTCGTCTTCTGTTAGCGTAATGCCAAGTTCTTGAGCAATCCGTTCAATGAGTGCACGCATATCCGCATCTGTTTTTGGCGGATTTTTCGCTATTTCTTCTTTAATTTTTGCGAGCAGCGCGACTGCTTGATCGTTTCCGATGGATTCGCCAAGCTGTGCCGTTTTCACCATTTCTTCATTCGCTACTTTTTTCACTTCATCAGGGATCGTTTCATTCGATGAAAGTTCGTACGCTTTCATTAACCCTGTTAACGCAGCTGTTCCGGATACAGGAAACGGTGCGGTAATGTAAATGACTGCATCTTTCACTCCTGCAGTAATGAGCGCATTCATATACATTTCTTTTGTTACCCAGTTAATGTTATTTGTTTCCACTTGCAGACCGGAACCTGGTGCTCCAATCGTAATTTTTGATGACGAAATGGCTTTCGTTCCGATTTGTCCTTTCGGAATAATGTCGCCGAGATATTTATGTTCTTCTGCATTTGTGACCGTAATGATTTCAGCGTTTTCCGGTGCATTCATTTCTTTTAATATTTGTTGTTTTTGCTGCTCTGTTAAATTTTCTCCGAGCGTAATAATGACGTCTCCTTCAATCGCATCAGCCAAACTAACTGATGGAATCATAAACAACAATAAAATAAATATCGTAAACCACTTCTTCATTTCATAACCTCCTTCAATCTCTTTCTGTACTATTGTACAAACATTTGCGTGAACATAGAAGCGAAATGTAGTAAAATGAAGCTACATTTGTTTTTACGATAGAAAGGTGGAAAAGTTTCATGAAGAAAAAAGGATATATTTTAATGGAGAATGGAGGAAAGGTGGAATTTGAACTATTCCCGAATGAAGCGCCAACAACAGTCGCAAATTTTGAAAAACTAGCGAATGAAGGATTTTATAACGGGTTGACGTTTCATCGTGTCATTAAGCGATTTGTAAGCCAAGGTGGCTGTCCAATAGGAAATGGAACAGGCGATGCAGGATATACGATTCCGTGTGAAACAGACAACAATCCGCATAAACATATCGAAGGTGCGATATCGATGGCGCATCGAGGTCGTGATACAGGAAGCTGCCAATTTTTTATTTGCCATGAGCCACAGCCGCATTTAGATGGTGTGCATACTGTATTCGGTCAAGTCACCGCTGGAATGGACGTTGTAAAGGCGATGAAAAATGGAGATGTTATGAAAGAAGTAAAAGTGTGGGACGAACAATAAAGTTAAAGGAAGGATGAAGAGATGAAAAAAAACTGGGCGTTATTTTTCATCCTTTTACTCGTTAGTTTCGTTTGGGGAGCAATGTATTGGTTGTTTATTGCAAAGTCATAGACATTTCGTTTTATTGTGATATAATGAATAAAAATGGAATACGCGCATCCTTCGGGGCAGGGTGAAATTCCCGACCGGCGGTAATGAAACGGATGTTTCTTAGCCCGCGAGCCGTTAAGGCATGATCCGGTGCAATTCCGGAGCCGACAGTATAGTCTGGATGGGAGAAGGATTGCCAAAAACTCACGTCACTTATTGGAAAAAATAAGCTTGGCGATGGGTTATTTTTGCTATGCAAAAAAGGCGATCTTTACATACATCTTGCCCTAGGACGTCGTTCCTAGGGTTTTTTATTCATGGTGGAAAGGTGGTGCGATATGGACGAACGATATATGCGCTTGGCGTTGCAATTGGCGGAATCAGCACGTGGGCAAACGTCGCCAAACCCGCTTGTTGGTGCAGTTGTTGTCAAACACGGTGAAATTGTCGGTTTTGGGGCGCACTTGAAAGCAGGAGAACCGCATGCGGAAGTACATGCGTTGCGCATGGCGGGGGAGAAAGCGGAAGGATCGACGGTTTATGTGACACTTGAGCCGTGTAGTCATTACGGTAGAACTCCTCCTTGTGCCGATTTATTAATTGAAAAAAAGGTAAAGCGCGTCGTCGTTGCGACGACGGACCCGAATCCGCTTGTTGCTGGAAAAGGCATTGAAAAATTGAAGCGAGCGGGCATTGATGTTACCGTCGGGGTATTGAAAGAAGAAGCGGATGCGTTAAACGAAATGTTTTTTCATTATATTTCAACGAAAATGCCGTATGTCACGTTAAAGTATGCGATGAGTTTAGATGGAAAAATTGCAACAAAAACAGGGGAAAGCAAGTGGATTACGTCGGAAGAAGCGCGGCGTGATGTGCATCGTGAGCGACGAATGCACGATGCGATTGTTGTCGGTGTCGGCACGATTTTAGCCGACGATCCGAGCTTAACTGTTCGTTTCGGTCATGAAGGAAAACAACCGATTCGTGTTGTGCTCGATACACATTTGCGCACACCGCTTCATGCGAACGTTGTGACAGACAAGATGGCTCCGACATGGATCGTCGTCGGACATCACGTCACTGAGGAACAAATGAAGCCGTATGAACAGGCAGGTGTACAAATGATTCGCATGAATGAAAATAAAATGGATGTTCCATCCTTGTTGCTTGAGCTCGGCAAGCGAAACGTCATGTCCATATTTGTTGAAGGGGGAGCGCAAGTGCACGGTAGTTTTTTACGTTCTCGTTCCGTTCAACAAGTAATTGCGTATATCGCACCGATGTTGATTGGGGGGAATGAAGCTCCTTCTGCCATCGGTGGAGAAGGATTTGGACGAATGATAGATGCGCTTCGTTTACAAGTGAAACATGTCGAAAGGATCGGACCAGACATAAAAATCGTTGCTAAAGGATGATCGCGATGTTTACAGGGATTATTGAAGAAATCGGAACGATTCAACAAATGAAACAAACAGGGGAAGCGATCGTTTTGACGATCGAGGCAAAAAAAGTGCTACAAGACGTACAGCTCGGTGACAGCATTGCAGTCAACGGCGTTTGTTTAACGGTCACATCGTTTACTAATCGCTTTTTTACGGTCGATGTGATGCCTGAAACGGTGCGGGCGACGTCGCTTCGAACGCTTGTGGTAGGAGCGAAAGTCAATTTAGAGCGAGCGATGGCTGCGAACGGTCGCTTTGGTGGACATTTCGTTTCGGGACACGTAGATGGTGTTGGACGCATCGTTCGTAAACAGCCTGTCGCAAACGCTGTGTACTATGACATCGAAGTGCCGAGCCATTTGCGCAAATATATGATTTTAAAAGGTTCTGTAGCTGTTGACGGCACAAGTTTAACGATTTTCGGTTTAACGGATCGAACGTTTACGATTTCGCTCATTCCGCATACGCGTGAAGCGACGATTTTAGGTGCCAAAAAAGTTGGCGATATTGTCAATATTGAATGTGACATGATTAGTAAATATGTTGAACAGTTCGTTAGCGGGAAACGTGAAGGATTGACGATGCAATTTTTGCAAGAGCACGGATATAAGGAGTGAGCGCTGATGTTCCATACGATTGAAGAAGCGATTTACGATTTAATGCAAGGGAAAATTATTATCGTTTGCGATGACGAAGATCGTGAAAATGAAGGGGATTTTGTAGCACTTGCAGAAAAAGCAACGCCGGAGGTCATTAACTTCATGATTACGCACGGGCGCGGTCTCGTTTGCGTGCCGATCACCGAAGAATTAGCTGATCGGCTCGATTTAGCGCCAATGGTTAACCATAATACAGATGCGCATGGAACAGCTTTTACTGTCAGCATTGACCATAAAGCAACGACGACAGGCATTAGCGCATTTGAACGCTCGTTGACCATTCAAGAAATGCTGAATCCAGAAGCAAAAGCAAGCGATTTTAAACGACCAGGTCATATTTTTCCGCTTGTTGCGAAAAAAGGTGGAGTATTGCGCCGTGCAGGACATACGGAAGCAGCTGTCGATTTAGCTCGTCTTTGTGGAGCGAAGCCAGCAGGTGTCATTTGTGAAATTATAAAAGATGATGGAACGATGGCGCGCGTGCCAGATTTAAAGAAAATCGCGGAACAATTCGATATGAAAATGATTACGATTAAAGATTTAATCGCTTATCGCAATCGAAAAGAAAAGCTCGTCAAACGCGAAGTGGAAATTACGTTACCAACCGATTTCGGCGAATTTAAAGTGATCGGATATTCCAATACGTTAGACGGAAAAGAACATATCGCCATCGTCAAAGGTGAAATCATTCCAGATGAACCTGTGCTCGTGCGCGTTCATTCCGAATGTTTAACAGGCGATGTATTCGGCTCTCACCGTTGCGATTGCGGTCCGCAACTTCATGCTGCTTTAACGCAAATTGAAGAAGAAGGACGGGGAGTATTGCTATATATGCGTCAAGAAGGACGCGGCATCGGCTTGTTAAATAAATTGCGTGCCTATAAGTTGCAAGAACAAGGATACGATACGGTTGAAGCGAACGAAAAATTAGGTTTTGCGCCAGACTTGCGCGATTACGGAATCGGTGCGCAAATTTTAAAAGATTTAGGTGTGACAAAAATGCGCTTATTGACGAACAATCCACGTAAAATTACAGGATTGAAAGGGTACGGATTAGAAGTCGTTGAGCGCGTGCCGTTGCAAATGCCAGCGAAGCGCCATAATGAGCGCTATTTGCGCACAAAATACGAAAAACTAGGACATATGTTGCATTTTTAAAGGAGGAGAAGAAAATGAACGTATATGAAGGAAATTTAGTTGGCACAGGATTAAAGATTGGCATTGTTGTTGCGAGATTTAATGAATTTATTACAAGTAAATTGCTTAGCGGGGCACTGGACGGATTAAAACGCCACGGAGTAGAAGAGCAACAGATTGATGTGGCATGGGTGCCGGGGGCATTTGAAATTCCGCTTGTCGCGAAAAAAATGGCGGAGTCGAAAAAATACGACGCGGTCATTACACTTGGTGCCGTCATTCGCGGAGCGACGAGCCATTACGATTACGTATGCAATGAAGTAGCGAAAGGAACATCGCACGCCGCTCTTTCTTCAGGCGTTCCGGTCATTTTTGGAGTGTTGACGACAGATACGATTGAACAAGCGATTGAGCGCGCTGGGACGAAAGCAGGAAATAAAGGTTGGGAGGCAGCGCTCAGCGCCATTGAAATGGCGAATGTCATGCGCACATTTTCTTAAAAAATGTTTAAAAAAGCGGCAAGACCGTTTATAATAGCAATAGCGAGTAAACAATAAGTCTTGTCGATAATGAGGGATTCATATGCTAGTTCGCTATCGAAAAAACTATGAGAAAATTGCGATGGGTCTTTTGTCGTTTATGCCAAATGAAAAAGACTTAAAACAGCTTCAACAAACGATGAAAAACTATGAAACAAACGATGACTGGCAGCTGTTTTTATGGAAGCAAGAAGAAGATTTTATTGGCATTATCGGCGTCATTGTGCGCGAACATGCGGTTGAAGTGCAACATATTAGCGTCAATCCATCCCATCGCCATCAAGGAATTGGAAAGCAAATGGTGAAAGCGTTAAAAGAATTGTATCCAAATAAGTCGTTATGCGCCAATGATATGACTGCTTCATTTTTGGATAAATGCGAACAATGACAGGGATCAACGTCCCTGTCTTTTTTGCTTTTGACGTTCACGCTCAGCAATGACATCGCTTCGATCGCGCAACTTATGTTTATGAATAATATATTCGTTTGACATATCGCTTTTTTCTCCCCATACAAGCCCTTTTACATCGCATTGTTGTTTACATATATGCAACAAAGAAACATCGTTAATTGGAAGACAAATACTTTCATACGGTTGCCCATGATCTATTCGCTTCACGTACGTATGAAGAAGAGATACAAGTTGCTCGACATGTATGCCAAGTGCTTCGTATGCTTGTTTTTCTTTTTGACATGCACGCATGGCTTTCGTTACCATTCGTTTTGCACCAGCGATATTTCCTCGGCGATAATGGTACATTCCAACAGCAAGCTGAATAAGACCGATCCATATATGTTCCTTTGTTTGTTTCCAATGCTCTTCTAGCACTTCATGACATTCGAAATAGTCGCGCGTGGCATGGAAGTGAAGTAAATATTCGATATATGCCTGTGGATACAAGTGAAAGCCCCCTTTTTTCATATGCTTACGTGTATTATACTATTAGTTGTGAAAAAAGGTGGGATCAATGTGCATTATCATGTGAAATTAGATCAATTTGAAGGGCCACTTGATTTATTGTTGCATTTAATTCATCGATATGAAATTGATATTTATGATATTCCTGTTGCGCAAATTACGGAGCAATATATGGCTTACATTCATGCGATGAAACAATTGCAGCTCGATGTCGCGAGCGAATATTTAGTGATGGCAGCAACGCTCATTGAAATGAAAAGTAAAATGTTGTTGCCAAAACATGAAGAAACGCTAGAAGATCAAGAATTATTTATCGAAGAAGATCCGCGCGAACAATTAATGCAACAGTTAATCGAGTATAAAAAGTTTAAAGAAGCAGCGAAACAGTTGCGCGAGCGGGAAGAAGAGCGAGCGCTTTTATTTACGAAACCGCCGAGCGATTTAACCGCTTATGCGGCGAATGGTGCTCCACTTGCGCTTGATGTAGATTTGTACGATATGCTTGGAGCGCTTGCAAAATTGTTGCGGCGCAAAAAATTACAAAAGCCGCTTCATACGAAAGTGGCGCGTCAAGAAATTCCAATCGGAAGACGGATGGAAGAAATTTTACAAATATTAAAAAGCGGAGAACGAACGAACTTTTATGATTTATTTCCGTATGACGATCGTGAGCAAATTGTCGTGACGTTTTTAGCTTTGCTTGAACTAATGAAACGAGACGAAATTATTGTCGAGCAAGAAAACAATTTTGCTGATTTATATATTCGACGAAAAAGGTGATGCATATGAATGAATTGGCCATTATGGAAGCGTTACTGTTTGCGGCGGGTGAAGAAGGATTGACGTATAAACAAATGGCGGATGTGCTTGATATCCAAGAAGAGCGTGTCTATGAACTCGCCCAACAGTTGAAACGTATGTACGAAACAACAGAGCGCGGTATTACTGTTGTTGAAATGGCAGGAACGCTTCAGCTTGTGACGAAAAAACAATGCGCGCCATATTTGCAAAAGCTCGTTGAGTCGCCAACGACGTCATCGTTGTCACAAGCAGCGCTTGAAACGTTAGCGATCATCGCCTATCGCCAACCGATCACGCGGGCAGAAATTGAACAAATTCGCGGCGTCAAAAGCGATAAACCGCTTCAAACACTATTAGGAAAAGCGTTAATTAAAGAAGTAGGTCGAGCGGAAGGAACAGGTCGCCCGATTTTATATGGGACAACAAAAGAGTTTTTAGACTACTTTGGCTTAAAGACGCTAGACGAACTTCCGCCTTTGCCGCAATGGGATGAACAAGAAGAAGAACGCGAAGCCGACTTATTTTTCGAACGCCTCAACGAACAACTGCAAGAGGCGAATGAGTAAATTAAAGGTGATGGGGGATGAGTTTTCGTTTTTTCATTTTTCTTATTTTTGCTCTCATCTTTGGAAGAATGATAGATTACTTTATCGAAACGTATGTGGATATAACAATTGTACAAAGTGCCATTAAAATTTTTATCGTTGTCTTTGGATTTGTTTTTTTTGCATAAATTTTTGCATAAAATAGAAAAACGCTACGGCTTTTCTAAGAAAAAGATAAAAATGAAAATATGGATCCCAAGTCTGATCGGCGTGTTATGTTTAGCAATTTTTTTATACGAAATCGGCACATTGCCAGGAAAGTAAACAGGTGCTTTTATGCGCCTGTTTTCTTTTCTTTAAAAATGATAAAATTTTTCGCACGATTCGTAATTTATGGTAAAATAAATGTAGTTTCGTTGTTGAAGAAGGGGTGCATCGTTTGTGAAAATTATTTCGTGTCATGGATATGAATTGCAAAAAGCACAGCCGAATACGTCAGAAGATTTTTTTAATCGTTCGGAAGTGACGTTTGTTGACGATGATGGAGTAGAACGTACATTGCACGTATTATATGTTCGTTATTTCGATGAGCGTTTTTCACAATGGACACCATATGAACAAGATCCTGTATTTCAAGCGGGTGGGAAAGACGTATATTTTAAAGACATTGTTGCGCTCGTTTGTTTGCTCGTCGATCCGTCACTTCGGGCACGGAAACGTGTATATATTAGTGAAGAAGAAGAGCTTCGTCGCTACTTTTCATCCATCGATTTAGCGAAATTACCAGAAGTATTTGAGGCGCTTGCCAAAAAACAATCGTATACGGTCAAATCACCGCTTTTATTTATCTCGCAACCGTAAAGGAGGCTTGCATATGGGGAATACTGTTGTTCTTAATCAAACGAAGCAAGTGGAACAGTTGCTAAGCCGCATTGTAGAACAAATTGCTCGCTATTTAAATGAAACGACGATTGAACAAATGCAGGAAGAATGCGCAGGCGACCGTCGTTATTATGAAGGAGTGCTTGCGGATTTGCGCCGTTTAGCTGTATATGGTGAAGAAGGTGTCGATGCGTGCCGCATTGTGCTTCAAGAAGAGCCGTTTCGGAAAGCAGCAGCCGAACAAGCATTATATAAAATTTATCATTCATGTGTGGCGGAATTTTTTACCCCAAAGCGCGATTTATGGTATGAAGATAGCCGCTCAGCGTATACAGGAAGACATTCGATTAAATTGAGACAACCTGCTCCTCCATCGTTACAACAATTGCTTCATACAATTGAAGCTGATTTTCAAACGATGCGGGAAGAACTCGAATTTTATGAAACAGACTACCGAACAAAAATGATCCAATCGCAATAAGAAGCTGCGTGTGTCAGCTTCTTTTTTTGTTGCATATGATGCCGAAGGAGGTGGGAGTATGCAACAATATATTCATAACGTGCAAGCGTGGCTTGAGAGAGTAAAGCCATATGTTGATGCAGAAACGGTGGAACGTCTAAACGTGGAGCTAGAGCGTGGAGATGTTTTGCGCATTCATGAGGAAGTGACAAACATATATGAACAAATACAACGGAAGCGCGTACCGATTGGAGGGCATACGTTACCTCAGCTGCCTTATGCGTACAATGCCCTCGAGCCGTATATTGCTGAAGAGATTATGCGACTGCATCATGAAAAACATCATCAAAGCTATGTGGACGGTTTAAATCGGGCAGAAAAAATGATGCAACAAGCGCGTGAGAAGAATGATTATGCGTTATTAAAACATTGGGAGCGCGAAGCTGCGTTTCATGGCTCAGGGCATTATTTGCACACAATTTTTTGGAACAATATGAAACCGCGTGGGGGCGGACGTCCAACGGGGGTGCTGCTTCAACAAATTGTGCGCGATTTTGGGAGCTTCGAAGCGTTTCAACGACATTTTACTGAAGCGGCGAAGCAAGTGGAAGGAAGCGGATGGGCGCTTCTTGTTTGGTCACCGTTTGCTGAACGGCTAGACATTTTACAGGCGGAAAAACATCAAAACGGGACGCAATGGACGACCGTTCCGCTCCTTGTGTTAGATGTATGGGAGCATGCGTATTATTTGCAATATAAAAACGATCGCGCAACGTACGTTCAACAATGGTGGAACGTCGTCAATTGGGATGACGTTCAACAGCGATTCATCAAAGCAAAAGGCCGCGTCATGTAGCGGTCTTTTTGTCATACATCGTTGACTAGCGCATACACTTGTACAAAACGGACAAAGGGATGAGGGTGTATGCGACGGCAATGGTTTGTATGGATGATCGTGCTTTGTTTTTTTTGTTCTCTTTTTCCGAATGAAGCGAAGGCGATGTCGGTGAGTGCGAAAAGCGCGATTTTAATGGAACAGACGACAGGGCGTGTGTTATTTGAAAAAGATGCGCATACAAAGCGGCGTATTGCGAGCATTACAAAAATTATGACGGCCATTTTAGCGATTGAATCCGGAAAATGGGAAGAGCTTGTGACAGTAAGTGAACGGGCGGTTCGTACAGAAGGATCTTCGATTTATTTAAAGCCGGGCGAAAAAATTGCGCTCAAACATTTAGTATATGGGCTTATGCTTCGTTCTGGAAACGATGCAGCGGTGGCGATCGCTGAGCATGTTGGCGGTAGCGTCGAAGGCTTCGTTTTTTTAATGAACAAAAAAGCAGCAGAAATCGGCATGACAAATACAGAATTTGTGAATCCACACGGGTTAGATGATGCAGAAAATCATTATTCGACTGCGTACGATATGGCGTTACTTATGCGATATGCGATGCAAAATGAGCAATTTCGCGAAGTATCGGGAACGAAATTGTATCGGGCACCAAATCCAACGGAAGATTGGGACCGCATTTGGCGCAATAAAAATAAGCTGTTAACGCATTTGTATAAATATTGTACCGGGGGGAAAACAGGATATACGAAGCGAGCGAAACGGACATTAGTGACAACGGCATCAAAAGATGGGCTTGATCTCATTGCGGTGACGATTGACGCAGGCGATGATTGGAACGATCATATGGCCATGTATGAACACGGATTTGCGCACTATGAGCTTGTGACCGTAAAAGCGGACGAGATTGTAGAACAAATTCAAGACCCATTTTATGATAAACATCTATTTGTTGTACGCGATTTTATATATCCGGTCACAAAAAAGGAAGAAGCGCTCATTCGTTTAGAGCGGAAATTACTTCGCCCACAAGAACGATGGAAAGAGACAGGCGTGCCATCGATTGTCGGAAAAGCGGAGCTGTATATCGGCAACGAGAAAGTCGATGAAACACCTATTTTTTATAAACAACAAAAGAAAACACGTTCTTTTTTTGACTGGTTGTTAGGGGTGGGGCGCGATGGTTAATCTCATTTGGGTGGCGCTTTTGCTTATTGGGCTTGTGTTTGCGGGCATAAATGGGACGATGAAAGACGTCAACGAGGCGATGTTTCAAGGGGCGAAAGAAGCAGTAACGATTAGCATTGGTTTAATTAGCGTGCTCGTTTTTTGGCTCGGTTTAATGAAAATCGCCGAGCAATCTGGATTGCTTTCTTTTTTTGCTCATTTGTTCCGTCCAATAGCGAAAAAAATTTTCCCGGAAGTGCCGTCCGACCATCCGGCTCTTGGGTATATATTATCAAATATGGTCGCAAACATGTTCGGTCTTGGGAATGCGGCAACGCCGCTCGGCATTAAAGCAATGGAGCAATTGAAAAAGCTAAACGGCCAAAAAGAGGAACCGAGCCGCTCGATGATTACGTTTGTCGCTTTAAATACCGCAAGCGTTACGCTTATTCCTGCAACCGTCATATCGATTCGGATGACATACCACTCTGCTTCACCAGGAGAAATTATTGGCACAACGTTTGTTGCTTCACTCATTGCCACGATATCAGCGATCATGATCGACCGCGCATTTTACATACGGAGGCGTAAAAAAGGAGGGATGTAATGTACGTCATTCAATTTTTGTCGCTTTGGCTTATTCCGATGGTCATCGCTTGTATTTTACTGCATGGGACGTATAAGCGCGTTCCAACGTATGAAGCGTTTGTCGAAGGAGGAAAAGAGGGAATTCAAATTGCTTTTTCTCTTATTCCATATTTAGTAGGTATGCTTGTATCTGTCTCCGTTTTTCGCGCTTCCGGTGCCCTTGATTTTTTTATTTCGTATATGAAGCCGTTCATCGTCCCGCTCGGATTACCGCCCGAAGTCGTGCCGCTTGCGCTCATTCGTCCGATTTCAGGAACGGCATCGCTCGGCATCGTGACCGACTTAATCGCCACATATGGCCCTGATTCGTTTATCGGTCGGTTAGCTTCTACCATTCAAGGAAGCACAGAAACAACGTTATATGTACTTACCGTCTACTTTGGTGCGGTTGGTATTCGCAAAATGGGCGATGCGCTGAAAGTCGGCTTGCTTGCGGACCTCATTAGCTTTATCGCATCATTTTTTATTGTCTTATGGATGTTTGGGGAATAAAGCGGTCTTTATGATCGCTTTTTCTTATTTTTGAACTCCTGTACCGAATGTGGTAAAACTATATAGTGAGGTGAATGAAATGGAACGATTACAAAAAGTGATTGCTCATGCAGGCGTAGCATCGCGAAGAAAGGCAGAGCAATTGATCGTCGAAGGAAAAGTAAAAGTAAATGGAAAAGTAGTCACAGAGCTTGGAGTGAAAGTTAGTCCACAAGATCGCATTGAAGTAGATGGCATTCCGCTTGAGCGCGAAGAGCCGGTATATTATTTGCTGTACAAGCCGCGCGGTGTCATTTCTAGCGTAAAAGACGAAAAGGGAAGAAAAGTAGTGACCGACTTTTTCAAGCATGTAAACAAGCGCATTTATCCGATCGGGCGGCTAGATTACGATACGTCAGGATTGCTGTTGTTAACAAACGACGGGGAGTTTGCGAATATATTAATGCATCCACGCTACGAAATTGAGAAAGTGTACATCGCAAAAGTAAAAGGCATTCCAGCGCGCGAAAAAGTGAAACAACTTGAAAAAGGTGTCATGTTAGAAGACGGTGTGACTGCGCCAGCGAAAGCGAAAGTATTATCAATTGATAAGCGAAAACAAACGGCGATTGTTGAGCTGCGCATTCATGAAGGACGCAATCGTCAAGTGCGGCGCATGTTTGAAGCGATTGGTCACCCTGTTTTAAAGTTAAAGAGGGAACGTTACGCCTTTTTAGATTTAAAAGGTTTAAATCCTGGGGATTACCGCGAATTGTCACCGCATGAAGTGAAGCAATTGCGTGCCCTTGCATTAGCTGGTTCGCCGTATGTATCATAATTTTGTCACAGTTTGTTCAAATAATTTTCATTATTTATATAGTGGTAACTTGTATAATGAGGTTGATGAAAACGGTTTATAGGAGAGTTGGCGATGAAAGAAAAGCGATTTTGGCTTCGAACAGTCATTTTAGCCATCATGCTTGCAGCGATCGGTTATACCATTTATTCGAACGTATTTGTCGAGAAAAAAGCGATTCAAGTGGGCGATTCAGCACCAGATTTCGTACTTACTGATTTAAACGGCAACAAAATTCAACTATCCGACTACCGTGGGAAAGGTGTCTTTTTAAACTTTTGGGGAACGTGGTGTAAACCGTGTGAAAAAGAAATGCCATACATCAATAGTCAATACAACGTATATAAAAATGAAGGAGTAGAAGTGATTGCTGTTAACGTTGGTGAAGCGAAAGTGACGGTACAAACATTCGTTGATCGCTTTCATCTTGTGTTCCCAGTTGTGATTGATCAACAAGATCAAGTGATGAATGCGTACGATATTAATCCGCTGCCAACGACATTTTTAATCGACAAAGACGGAAAAATTGTAGACATTATTACAGGAACGATGACAGAAGAAGATGTAAAAAAATATATGGAACGAATTAAGCCGTAAGGGGTTTTCAACATGGAACAAGTAAAATGTGAATGCGGGCATGTCAACCCGATCGGAACGGTGCTTTGTGAAGCGTGTGGCAAGCCGCTCGAAGAGGTGCCAGCGTTATTAGATATGCGCTATGAAGGGAGCGCGCGCCGTTCACAAACGTACAATAAAACGATCATTGATAAAATTTGGAACTTTTTTTCATCTGTCAAAGTTGGAGTTTGGCTTATTGTTATTACGCTCATTGCTTCCGCAATCGGTACGATTTATCCGCAACAAATGTACATTCCGCCAACCGTATCACCAGCGGAATATTATGAGCAGCAGTACGGTTTGCTCGGAAAATGGTACTATGCGCTTGGCTTTCATGACTTGTATAGTTCTTGGTGGTACATGTTGCTTATTGCACTTATTGGCGTATCGCTTGTCATTTGTAGTTTAGACCGTGTTGTACCGTTATATCGTGCGTTAAACAATCAACGAGTGACGCGCAACGAACAATTTTTACAAAGACAACGTCTATTTAGTCGCTCGAAAGTAGAAAGTGATGAAACGGCATGGCGAAACATCGCGGACAAGTTAACAAAGCGTGGCTATCGCGTTCGAGAAGAAAACGGAAATATTTTAGCTGAAAAAGGGCGCTTTTCACGTTGGGGACCGTATGTAAACCATATTGGGCTCATCATTTTTTTAATCGGTGCCATGCTTCGTTTCGTTCCGGGCATGTATGTCGATGAAAACATGTGGATTCGTGAAGGAGAAATCAAAGAAATTCCCGGAACGAACGGAAAATATTTTTTAGAAAATAAAAAATTTATTTTTGAAGTATATGAGAAAGGAAAAGAGAAAGAAGCATTTCAAGCGGCCATTGATCGCATCGGTAGCGGAATGATGGCGAAAAACTATCAAACGGACGTCGTATTGTACGAGCGTATCGGTCCGGCCGTTCCGGGAGAAGAACCGAAATTAAAAAAAATAAAAAGCTTTTCGATTCGAGTGAATGAACCGTTAAAACACGATCATTACGCATTATACCAAGTTGATTTTAAGCTAGATGAATTAAAAAGCATGTCGTTTCATCTCACCGACAAGGAAACGAACAAATCGTTCGGTACAATTACAGTTGATTTAATTCAACCAGAAAAAGAATATGATCTTGGTAACGGGTATAAAGTGCAACTATTAAGCTATTTTCCAGATTTTTATTTTGATGAAAACGGCAATCCAAATACGCGTTCGAAAGTACCGAACAATCCAGCATTCGTATTTAAAATGTTTGCTCCGGATCGTCCGAAAGGCGAAGTAAGCTTCACCGCCATTCGTCAAACGATTGAACCGCTTGGTAATAACAAATATAAAATGGCGTTTGCGAATATTGAAACACGAAATGTATCCGCATTAACGGTGCGTCGTGATTTTACACTTTGGATTTTAGGCGTTGGCGGCGCGATTTTTATGATCGGCCTTATTCAAGGGATGTATTGGAACCATCGCCGCGTATGGATTCAACGGATCAACGACGAGGTGCTCGTTGCCGCACATACGAATAAAAACTGGTTTGGGCTGAAAAAAGAGTTGGAAAGTATATTTCATGATACGCCGTTTGTCATGCCAATCGATCAAGCGGACAAGCGGTTATAAGGGGGGAACATCGTGGTTCAGCTAAGTAGCACGTTACTATACGTGGCATTTGTTCTATATTTAGTTGCAACGCTTTTCTTTGGTGGCGCGATTCGTGTCAAAAAGAAAGAAGGGGTAGACCGTTGGGCAACGATCGGGATTTTTGTGACGATCATTGGTTTTGTCGCTCAACTCGGTTATTTTATTACGCGTTGGATTGCCGCTGGACATGCACCTGTCAGCAATTTGTTTGAGTTTACAACGTTTTTTGGCATGATGCTTGTCGGCGCGTTTATCGTCATTTATTTTATTTACAAAACGAGCTTGCTCGGCTTATTTACTTTACCGATTGCCATTTTAGTCATCGCTTATGCGAGCATGTTTCCGCGGGAAATTTCACCGCTCATCCCAGCTTTACAAAGCGATTGGTTGCATATTCATGTGACGACAGCAGCAGCTGGAGAAGCCATTTTAGCTATTAGTTTTGCCGCCGGACTCATTTATTTAATTCGCGTTGTCGATCAATCAAAACCGAGTAAGCGAACGTTTTGGCTTGAATTTGTATTATTTTTCTTAATTAGTACGCTTGGTTTTGTCATCGTGACAACATCGTTTCGCGTTGCTGGTTATGAAGCAACATTTGAGTGGATCGATAAAAATGGCAAGCAAGATGAAATGGTATACCATATGCCCGCGCTTGTTGGCCCGCATGAAGGAGTGCTAAAAACAGAAGAGCGCATGAAGCCACTTGTGGACATGCCAGCGATCATTAACGCGCGGAAATTAAATACGGTCATTTGGTCTTTATTTTCTGGGCTTGCGCTATACGGATTGCTTCGCCTGCTTTTACGCAAACGTATCGCAGCCGCATTACAACCGCTTGTGAAAAACGTCAATTTAGATTTAGTTGATGAAATCGGTTATCGTTCCGTAGCGATCGGCTTTCCAGTATTTACGCTCGGTGCGCTTATTTTTGCGATGATTTGGGCGCAAATCGCATGGACGCGTTTTTGGGGATGGGACCCGAAAGAAGTATGGGCGCTCATTACGTGGTTGTTTTATGCTGCCTTTTTACATTTGCGACTATCGAAAGGATGGCATGGTGAACGTTCCGCATGGCTTGCGGTTATTGGCTTTGCGATCATTATGTTTAACTTAGTGGCGGTAAACTTAGTCATTGCCGGTTTACACTCATATGCTGGATCTTAAAAACGCCTTCGCCATGAAGGCGTTTTTTTATGAGAAGTAGAAAAAAGTTTGGCGGTTTTGTACAATAGAAAAGGAGGAGGTATGACATCATGGAGAAGGAAATTAAAATTTTAGTTGTGGATGATGAAGAACGAATTCGGCGCTTGCTTCGCATGTATTTAGAACGTGAACAATATATCATTGATGAGGCGGAAAACGGCGAAGAAGCGCTAGCGTTAGCCATTGAAAATGATTATGATTTAATTTTGCTTGATCTCATGTTACCTGGAAAAGATGGGATTGAAGTATGTAAACAGTTGCGTGAGAAAAAAGCAACGCCTGTCATTATGTTGACAGCAAAAGGAGAGGAAGCGAACCGCGTGCAAGGGTTTGAAGCAGGAACGGACGATTATATCGTAAAACCGTTCAGTCCGCGTGAAGTGGTGCTTCGTGTAAAAGCGTTGCTTCGTCGCACAGCCAACTCTCCATATGTACCGACAGATACGACAGCACGGGATGTGCTTGTTTTCCCGCATTTAACAATTGATCATGATGCGCATCGTGTGACAGCGGATGGACATGAAGTCAGTTTAACTCCGAAAGAATATGAGTTGCTTCACTTTTTAGCGAAATCGCCAGATAAAGTGTTTGACCGTGAACAGTTGTTAAAAGAAGTATGGCATTACGAATTTTTTGGCGACTTGCGCACAGTGGATACGCACGTCAAACGATTGCGTGAAAAATTAAATAAAGTGTCGCCAGCTGCAGCGAAAATGATCGTCACCGTTTGGGGTGTCGGGTATAAATTTGAGGTCGTGAATGAATGATGGCGTTATGGCGTAGTGTAGTCGGCAAACTATGGCTGACGATTTTGTTGCTTGTTGCTTTCGTCCTTTTTATTTTAACCGTCTTATTGCTCGGTTTTTTTGAAAAATATTATTTAGAAAAAACAAGTGATCAACTTACTCAACAAGCGACAAAAGTGGCTCGCGTTGTCGCTGAACATGACGAGCAGTTTGCGCGCTCCATTGCGTGGACGATGGTGGATGATGTAACAAAGTTAATGATCATTATCGATGATCGTCATTATTGGTATTCGCCAAATGAAAAACTTCCTGATTTGCCGCTCTCGTTCATTCAGCAAGATCAACAGTTAGGGCGCGTATTTGATGGGAAAAAAGTAGTGAAACGAACCCTTATGCCAAATCAAACGATGCGAAACGACGAATATAACGAACTATTTATTGTCGGTGTTCCGCTTCATACGTCGGATGGAAATGGCGCGGTATTTGTATATCAGTCGTTAAAAGCGGTAGAAGAAACGACAAAGCAAACGACAAAATTTATTTTTCTTGCCGCGTTTATCGCCATTGTATTAACGACCGTGTTTGCCTTTTTCTTATCTACACGCATTACAGCGCCGCTTCGAAAAATGAGGCAAGTGGCATTCGAAATTGCGCGTGGAAAATTTGATTCAAAAGTGCCGATTGTCACCCATGATGAAATTGGGGAACTTGCGATGGCTTTTAATCAAATGGGACGGCAGTTGCAGTTTCATATTAATGCGTTAAATCAAGAAAAGGAGCAATTAGCAAGCATTTTAAGTAGCATGGCCGATGGTGTCATTACATTCAATCGAAACGGGGAAGTGCTCATTACAAACCCACCAGCTGACCGATTTTTACAAGCGTGGTATTATGAACAAGGGCAAAGCGATGATTTATTGCCACTTCCTCCCGAAGTGAATGAATTGTTTACGAAAGCGGTCGCGGAGGAAAAAGAACAAGCGATAGAAATGGCTTTACAAGGTCGCAATTGGGTCATTGTTATGACGCCGTTATACAATGGCAAAGTCATTCGGGGAGCTGTTGCGGTGCTTCGCGATATGACGGAGGAACGACGGCTTGATAAGTTGCGCAAAGATTTTATCGCAAACGTCTCGCATGAGTTGCGCACGCCGATTGCGATGTTGCAAGGGTATAGTGAAGCGATCGTCGATGATATTGCCGCGACAGATGAAGAGAAAAAAGAATTGGCAAAAGTAATTTACGATGAATCGTTGCGCATGGGTCGCCTTGTCAACGATTTGCTTGATTTAGCGCGCATGGAAGCAGGGCATTTAACGCTTCATGAAGAACAAGTGCCGCTTAGACCGTATATCGAGCGCATCATTCATAAGTTTCAAGCGTTAGCGAAAGAAAAAGGAGTTCATTTGCTTGTTGAAATGAACGATGAGCTCATCGTTTCATTCGATCCTGACCGAATTGAACAAGTGTTGACGAATTTAATCGATAATGCGCTTCGTCATACAGATAACGGTGGCGAAGTACGTGTCATTGTCGATGCAGGGGAAGAAGTCGTGCGCATCTCTGTGCAAGATTCCGGCTCAGGCATCGCAGAAGAAGATTTGCCGTTTGTGTTTGAGCGTTTTTATAAAGCAGATAAAGCACGCACGCGCGGGCGCTCAGGTACAGGTTTAGGTCTTGCGATTGCGAAAAACATCGTTGAAGCGCATAAAGGAACGATCGCTGTCCATAGCAAACTAGGGGAAGGAACGACGTTTACGTTTACATTGCCATTGAAGTAGAAAATTTTTATTGTCATCAGTGACGTTTTTCGTTATGATAGAAACGTAGAAATTGTTCGACAATTACATACGTTCGTTGCAAAAAGGTGTCGAACGGGCAACCTAGTAGACTTAATAGGGAATCTGGTGCAAGTCCAGAACTGTCCCCGCAACTGTAAATGCTGACGAAATGAAAACCGCCACTGTACAATTTGTACGGGAAGGCTTCAAAGTAGGATGACGCATAAGTCAGTAGACCTGCCTTTTTGCACCGTCATTCGCGTCTTCGGGGAGTGAGACGGCGAAACGACAAGGGGAAGTGATTGTCTTTTGTTGTTTCCAGCTCATTCCATTAGGAATGGGCTTTTTTATTTGACATACATAAAAGGGGGAAAAACAATGAAAAAATGGAAACAATATGTGTGGCTTCTTGCGCTCGTATTGACGCTCGGATTAGCCGCGTGCAGCAATAACGCGGAGCCAACGAAAGAAACGAAGCAAGAGGCGAAAACAGAGGAGACTGCATTTCCGGTTACGGTAAAAGATGCGGTTGGCGATGTCACGATTGAAAAAGAACCGACAAAAATCGTTTCACTCATTCCGAGCAATACAGAAATTGCATACGCGTTAGGGCTTGGCGACAAAATTGTCGGTGTAAGCGATTTTGATAACTATCCAGAAGATGTGAAAAACAAAGAAAAAATTGGTGGCATGGAGTTTAATGTTGAAAAAATTATTTCACTTCAACCAGACATTGTGCTTGCGCATGCATCAAGCGCTCACAATTCTGAGGAAGGATTAAAGCAATTAAAAGATGCAGGCATTACAGTGATTGTTGTGCCAAACGCCACATCGTTCAACGATGTATATGCGTCGATTGAATTGATTGGGAAAGCGACAGGGAAAGAGAAAGAGGCAGCCGATGTTGTGCAGCAAATGAAGCAAAAAATTGATGCCATTGCGGAAAAAGCAAAAGAAGTAAAAGAAGAGGCAACCGTTTGGGTGGAAGTTTCTCCTGCACCAGAAATTTATACGGCTGGAAAAGGAACGTTTATGGATGAAATGTTAACGATCATTCATGCGAAAAATGCAGCAGGCGATCAAGAAGGATGGCCGATGTTTACAGAAGAAGATGCGGTGGCGTTAAATCCAGATGTCATTATTACGACATACGGTTATTACACACCGAACGCTGTCGAGCAAGTGCTCGCTCGCCCAGCTTGGAAAGATGTCCCTGCAATTAAAAATAAACGAGTATACGATGTCAATTCTGATTTAGTTTCTCGTCCAGGACCACGTTTAGCTGAAGGGGTCGAAGAAATTGCCAAAGTCGTTTATCCAGACATTTTTAAATAATTACATGAGCGCATCGCTTATTGCAACGATTGCCTTGTTATTAGGGGTATCGATTGGATCACAATCGATTCCCTTTTCTTCTATATGGGAGACGGTATTACATCAGTTGTTTCATACGCCGACAAATGTTCCTGCCACCGTTTCGCAAATTATTGTTGCGATTCGTTTACCGAGAGTGATACTCGCCTTTTTGATCGGGGCATCATTAGCACTAGCAGGGGTAGCGTTTCAAGGACTTTTGAAAAACGTTCTTGCCGATCCGTATACAATGGGGGTATCGTCTGGGGCAGCCGTTGGCGCAGTGCTCGTCTTTTTCTTTCAGCTTCAGTTTTCGCTTCTCGGACGTTTTACGCTCCCGATCGTTAGCATTATATTTGCGCTCGTGACATTATTGTTTGTTTTATTATTTGCACGGCTTGCGGAACGAAATATGGCGATGGAGACGATTGTTTTAATCGGTATTATCATAAATGCGTTTTTCGGTTCGCTCATTTCGCTTATGGTCGCTTTTAGCGGCGAAGAATTGCGACAAGTCATTAGCTGGCTCATGGGGAGCGTGGCGATGCGCGGCTGGTCGTACGTGTCTTTATTTGTTCCGTTTTTTATCATCGGTTCTCTCGGTTTATTTGTACATATTCGGGAGTTAAACGCTTTTTCATTCGGTGAACGGGTCGCTGCCAATATTGGCGTACATTTGTTACAAAAAAAGCTAGCGATTTTACTTAGCGCGTCCTTGCTTACAGGAGGGGCGGTAGCGGTATCGGGAACGATCGGATTTGTCGGGCTCGTTATTCCGCATATGACTCGCCTTATTTGCGGGGCGAATCATCGAAAATTGTTGCCGCTCTCCTTTTTATACGGCGGAACGTTTTTAGTATTAGCGGATGTCGTCGCGCGAACGATCGTTTCACCGCGAGAGTTGCCGATCGGGGTCATTACCTCTCTCATCGGTGCCCCTTTATTTGCAATATTGTTGTTTAAAAGTTTAAGACGGAAGACGGGATCAACATGATTGATGTGAAAGACGTTTCGTATCGATATGGTGAAAAACAAGTATTACGACATGTTTCATTTACAGTATATGAAGGAGAGTTTTTCGGTATTTTAGGTCCGAACGGATCAGGAAAAACGACGCTAATGAAACTGTTAAGTCGCGAACTTGCTTTACAGCAAGGGGACATTTTTGTTTGTGGTCAACATATTGAAACATATAAGCCGAAACAATATGCAAAATTGATCGCTACGTTGCCGCAACATACAGATGTTTCGTTCGGATATACAGTGAAAGAAATGGTTGAGCTCGGTCGCTATCCTTATCAATCAACTCTTTTTCCGAAATGGACAAAGGAAGATGAGCAAGTGGTTAGTGATTCACTCCATGCGGTGACATTGGCGCATAAACAACATGTTTTATTAGAGCAGTTAAGCGGTGGAGAACGTCAGCGCGTTGCACTTGCTCGAGCGCTGGCACAACAACCGCGCGTATTGCTCCTAGATGAACCGACGAACCATATGGATGTGGCCCAACAATTTAAATTGCTTAATTTGTTAAAGCAATCGAAGCTGACGATTGTTGCTATTTTCCATGATATAAACATTGCATCGCTTTATTGCGATCGTCTTCTTTTTTTGCGAGATGGAGAAGCCGTTGCATGTGGTACACCGAAAGAGTTGTTAAATGAATCGATGATTGCATCCGTATTTGAAACAAACATGAAACGATATGAGCATCCGGTGTTGCCAAAACCGCTTGTGACGTTCGTTCCGTTTTTAGAGCAGCCTATGCATGATGTGCTATGGCATGTTAAGCAAAAGGAAACGATGATCGTCATTGAAACAGCAAAACCGTTTAAAGTGCTTTCCTCTGCGCTCGTTGGCGGCGGAACGCGCTGGGCAACGACGTTTGTCAATCGGCATGTGCCGCTTGATTATCGTTGTGATGATGCAAAGCAAGAGATGATTCAATTTTTGCGACAACACGGTTTTGATGAGCAGTGGACCGTTGGGATGATGACCGCTGTTTATGTAAATGATGTCGCGTTTGCGTCTGCTCATGAAGATGTTCGCCTTTTTGTTGCCGTAACGGCTGGGGTTGGAAATGCGGTTGATAGTGCACAGGCGTGGCGCCGTACAGATGTAGTCGCTTCTCCGGGAACGATTAATACGTTCATTTTTATTGATGCGCATTTATCAGAAGCCGCGTTTGTGCAGGCGTTAATGACCGCAACAGAAGCAAAAGCAAAGGCGCTGTACGATAAACAAGTCATCGATCCCCAAACCCACACAATTGCGACAGGAACATCGACAGATTCGACGGTCATCGCTGCATCTCAACAAGGAACGTATTATGAATACGCTGGAACGATTACATCGATTGGTAAACAAATCGCTCGTTTCGTATATGAAGCGACGCAAACAGCCATTGATCGCTACCGACAGCGAAAGGGTGACGGTCGATGACGCACATATGGGCTGTGTGGCTTGCGCTTTTGCTCGATCGCATATTTGCTGATCCTCGCCGCTTTCATCCTGTTTGTTGGATTGGGCAAATGATTGCGTTCATGGATCGTCGTTTGAACAAAGGAAAATGGAGAAAAGGAAAAGGAATATTCACGCTGTTTGTCGTTTGTGCGGTGACGTTAATCATAAGTTACGGACTAATTGCTAGCGCCTACCGACTTTCATTTATATTCGGGATATTCATTGAAGCAATGATCATTTTTACTTCGATTGCGCCGACAAGTTTAGCGAACGCAGCGTATGATGTCCTCGATCCGTTAGAAAAAGGGGATATTGATGAAGCGCGAAAAAATGTCGGGATGATTGTCGGGCGTGATACAAAAACGTTGCAGCAAGAAGGGATCGTACGTGCATGTGTGGAAACAGTAGCCGAAAATACGAGCGACGGAGTAACTGCCCCTCTTTTTTATGCTTTTATTGGCGGGGGAGCGTTAGCGATGTTGTATCGCGCTGTAAATACGTGCGATTCGATGCTCGGCTATAAAAACGAACGATATGCTCAATTTGGTTGGGCATCGGCTCGATTAGATGATGTACTCAATTACATTCCTGCTAGACTGACAGCGTTCGTTATGCTATTTGTTCATCGTGCGAATAAACGAGAATGGAAACTATTATTTCGCGATGCTCGTAATCACCCAAGTCCAAATAGCGGATGGTGCGAAGCGGCGATGGCCGCGTTGTTACATGTTCAACTCGGAGGAGTGAACACATATCACGGTATCATATGTGTCCGACCAACGATTGGAGATGCGTCTGTTCCGCTTGCTGCTCGGCACATTAAACGAGCGGTGGCAATCATGATACGCACGACTGTTGCTTTTACGATAGGAGGGAGTTTGCTTGCGCTTGCCTGCACATGGGGCTAATCCACATCGTTTATATGAAGCGATGCAAATGAATATGCCAAGCTCATATATTGATTTTAGCGTCAATGTCAATCCAATGCGGTACGAATATATACTAACAGAACAGCAGTGGTTACGTTGGATGAGCGAATATCCAGAGGAGCGAAGCGAGTCGCTTCAAACGATGATTGCTGAACGAGAGCGTGTCGCGCGCAGCCATGTATTTGTCGGAAATGGTGCTGCCCAATGCATTTATTTGCTTGCTGAACAATTTGCCGGTCAACATATTGGTATCATTGAGCCGACGTTTACAGAATATCGTCGCGCATGTGAAGCTTACGGTTGTACCGTTCACTCGTTTATGTTAGATGAACATTGGCAACCACCGATTGAACAAATCATAGAAAGCTTGCCGTCTTTACACGCGCTATTCGTTTGTCATCCGAACAATCCAACAGGCACGATATGGCCGAAAGAAACGATGTATGCTTTATTAAAAGCAGCAAATGATGAAGGGGTATATGTCATTGTCGATGAAGCGTTTTACGATTTTTGGCTCGATGGTTATTCCGTTTCTTCTTTTTTGCACACATTTGATCGTTTAATTGTGCTACGGTCATTAACGAAAATGTACCGATTGGCAGGTGTACGGCTCGGTTATGTATTAGCGCATGAGCATGTCGTAAAAAAGTTAACGGAAAAACAACCGCCATGGAGCGTGAACACGATCGCTCAACAAATCGGAAAACAATTATTGAACGATGAGGCATTTGTTGAACGAACAAAAACATACATCGCTTCAGAGCGAAAACGAATATTTTCACAGTTTACTGAGCTCGGTTATCGCTATTCACCGTCTGTTGTCAATTTTTATATGTTGCATGATGAGACGATGACACTTTTTCCTTTTTTGTTGCAACACGGCATTGTCGCTCGTCATACGTTTAATTTTCAAGGACTGGACGGAAAATATGTTCGTTTTGCGGTTCGAACGAAAGAAGAGAATGATCGGCTCCTGCTTTGTTTAAGGCGGTGGAATAAATGATCGTATTTATTAGCGGTGGAGTGCGTAGCGGAAAATCTTCATTTGCAGAACAATGTGCAAAAACGATGGCGGAAACAACACATTCACTTCATTATATTGCGACAGCGATACGCACAGATGAAGAAATGGAAGCGCGCATTGCTCATCATCAAAAACAACGAAAACGTGATCGGTGGCAAACGTGGGAACAACCGTATGATCTCGATCGCATCATTTATATGTTTTGTAAACGTGATATCGTCCTGCTTGATTGCTTGACGAATTTATGGGCAAATGAGTTGTTTCGTGATCATATATGGGATGTACATGGAAAAGTACCGCGCATCGTTCAACAAATGAAACAGTTAAGTGACAAAGCTAAAGGACTAATCATTGTAAGTAATGAAGTGTTTTATGACGGTGTACCTAACGAACGAGGAACGTATATGTATATGCACGGTCTCGGTTTATTGCACCAACATCTTGTTATATTAAGCGATGTGGCGATTTTGATGCGTTACGGATTGCCGATTGTAAAGAAAGGAAGATGGCCATGTGGCGTGGTGTAATGTTGGCTGCACAATTTTTAACTGTGTTTCCGCTTCGTATGCAAGTGGACTGGAATGAGCGAACAGCGCGCGCGGCTGTTCTGTCGTTTCCGTTCGTCGGTGCGATGATGGGAGCGTTTCTCGTTGCTTTGTACATGTTCATGTTTCATCATGTGTCTGTGCTCGTCTTATCATTTTTGCTCATGTTTTTTTCTATCTTTCTTTCCGGAGGTTTGCATGCTGACGGATGGATGGATTGTAGCGATGCGTATTTTTCATATCGCGATCGACAGCGCCGTCTAGATATTATGAGCGATTCGCGTGTCGGGGCGTTTGCGGTGCTCTCCATTTTATTTTTACTTGGTTTCCGTTTCGTTTTTATGTTTGAGACCGTTGCGCACATGTCGTTGTTTTCTCTTTTTTGCCTTCCGTTACTTTCACGTCTTGGCATGACGTTGCTTTTATTGACGACGCCACTTGCGAAACAGACAGGGATGGCAACAGCATTTCGTCAACATGTCGATCACCGCTACGTACCTTTCGTTATGGCCTACGCATTCATTGTTTTGTTATCGAGTGAAACGATCATATTGTTTTTGGCGCTTATGTTGTTTTATGTTGTCGCGCGTGCGTTTGCTATAAAGCAATTCGGTGGAATTACAGGCGATGTGCTTGGGGCGTTTGTGGAAGGAGGCGAAACGTTTTTATGGCTCGTCATTTGGCTATTACATACGTTCGCCATTTTATAACGAAAGAAAATGAAGCGAAACAATATATCGGCTGGACGAATGTGCCGGTAATTAAGCGGAAAAATGTGTCGCATGAGCTAAAACCAGAAATCGTTATGACAAGCGATTTGCTCCGCTGTCGCCAAACGGCGCATTTGTTGTTTCCGAATCACGTCATTGAATGTTCTTATCGTTGGCGAGAACTGAATTTTGGTGATTTTGAAGGAAAAACATATGAACAATTGCAAACAGTCAAAGCATATCGCCGTTGGCTAGATGATCCGTTTCGCTATGCGCCTCCAAATGGTGAGACGCTTCCTCAGTTTGAATCTCGTATTGAACAAGCTGTTAGCGATGCGATTCATCGGTCCGTTTCACATCTTGTCGTTGTGACGCACGGCGGGGTCATTCGTTATATATTATCGAAGTACGCACCGGACATTCGTCCGTTTTGGGAATGGCACGTTCCGTTTGGCGAAGGAGTGACGCTTTATAATACGAAGGAACGATGGGAGGAGAGAAAGCGATGCATTTCGTTAGCGGCGGTGCATTTCAAGGGAAGCGAAAATGGGTAAATGCCCATTATTCATTCACGCATACATCATACAGTTGGTATTGCGCGTATGAAAATATGTTTCCGCTTCCACATGACGAAACCGCGGCTGTTGTTGTGCTTGAAGGAATAGAACATTGGATTCGCGAATATTTTTTTCCTTATACGGACGATGAAAAAGAAGCGATCCGATCGTATATGTGTGCGTGGAAGCAATGGGAACAAGCGGGAGAACGGACGGTCGTTTGGATTGGTTGCGATATTGGGCAAGGTATCGTGCCGATCGATGCGCATGAACGAGCATGGAGAGATATGGTTGGCTGGACGTATCAACAGTTAGCGAGCATATGCAACCGTGTCGATTACGTATGGTGTGGAATCAATGAACGAATCAAATAGGAGGGAGAACATGAAGTTATATACAAAAACAGGTGATAAAGGACAAACGAGTTTAGTTGGAGGGCGAGTGGATAAAAACGATGTACGTGTTGAAGCGTATGGAACGATTGATGAAGCGAATTCTGTCATCGGTTGGGCAATGACGTTATTACAGGATGAGAAGTTTCGCGACATTTATGAAGAATTGCAACGCATTCAACATGAACTTTTTGATTGTGGTGGTGATTTAGCTATTGTCGGTGAAAAAATGCCATACAAAGTAAAAGCGGACATGGTGACGTTTTTAGAGGAACGTATCGATGCATATATTCAACAAGCTCCGCCGCTTGAACGGTTTATTTTGCCGGGAGGTTCGCCACAAGCAGCAGCTTTGCATATGGCACGTACCGTGACGCGAAGAGCAGAACGTTGTGTCGTTGCGCTGATGAAGCAACAACAAACGAATGAAGTCGTCTTACAATATATGAATCGTTTATCAGACTATTTATTTGCGATTGCACGCGTTGTTAACGCTCGTTTACACGTAAAAGACGTAGAATATGAACGAAGCGCCATCGTGTTTCGTGATAAAAATGAAAAAAAGGGTGAATCGGAATGAGGCGTTTCACGTTGCTCGTTATGTTTATTAGTTTATCCGTCATCGGTTCACTTATAAAAATCCCATTTACGATTGGAAGCATTGCATTAGATAGTGCACCGGCAGTTGTGGCTGCGTTTTTGCTCGGTCCAACAGCTGCTGCGGTCGTTGCAAGTGTTGGGCATATTGTATCTGCTCTATTTGGCGGATTTCCGCTCGGGCCTTTTCATATACTTGTGGCGGTGGAAATGGCAGCTCTTTTATACGTTGTCGGCTTGTTAATGAGAAGAGGATGGTTCATTTCTAGTTATGTATGTTTTTTTATCGGTAATGCACTCATTGCACCGTTGCCTTTTGTATGGATCATGAGCCCAGCATTTGTATTTTCCATCATCCCTTCTCTTGCACTAGCTACGGGAGTCAATGTAGCGATTTCGGTTGTCGTTTCCAAAACGTTGCAACGAGTATGGAGGGAACGGCATGCGTGATGTATTATGTGTGCCGCTTGATGAAGAAAACGAACTCGTTTTGGCGACAGATTGTTCGGGTGGCATTGGCTTAAAGAGGGATGACGTTGTAAATGTGCCATACGATGTTGTTGCGTACTATGGTGCACGAGTAGCATGGATGGAATTAATGAGTATAGGAGCTACACCAAAAGTTTTTGTTTTACAAAATTTTGTAAACGATCATGCATGGGATGCACTTGTCGCAGGCGTTCAACAAACGATGGGAGAATTGCAGTTGTCGCTCCCTATAACAGGAAGTAGCGAATCAAATATGCCGCTCATGCAATCAGCTGTCGGTTTTGTAGCTGTCGGCACGGTGCGCAAAACAGAAAAAAGGATAAATGTTACGCCAAATGATGCATGTTGGGCGGTCATTGGCGAGCCGCTCGTTGGAGAAGCGGTTATACAAAAACAAGATCGGATCATTCCACTTTCGTTATTTCGCACGTTGTTGCAGTTAGATGGTGTATATGAAATCATTCCAGTTGGCTCAAAAGGAATATGGCATGAGTGGAAGCTTGTTCATGGGGAACGACCACTTCGTTGTTCCCTTCCGCTACATGCTTCTGCTGGTCCAGCTACGTGTGTGCTTATTAGCTATCATCGAGCACAACAACATTTCTTGCAATCACTTGCTGGAACACTTTTTTATCCTATTGTAAAGCAATTGTAAAATGTAACCTTCTATCGTTCTAACCGTTTGCATTTTTGCATACAACATATATGGTTATCGCAAACGGGAGGGAATAGACGATGGAAGATATGATGAAACGAGTGCTCGTTGTTGTTGGTATGGCCGCGTGCATTCATTTATTGTTTCTTGTTGGTTTAAATAACTAGAAAAAGAGAGAGATGTGCTATATAATGTAAAACAATACGAGAGAGGGGGAGAGAACAATGTTAACAGATTACCATAATCATTTAGAGCGCGGGACGTTAACGCTCGACTATTTGAAGCAATTTACGGACGAAGCCGCGCGAAAAGGCATTGAACATTTCGGTATTTCCGAACATGCGTATCACTTTTATCAAACGAAAAACATTTTATCGAATGCGTGGATTGAAGAGCGGCGCTATTATGATATGGCTGATTACGTTCGTTTATTTCACGAAGCGTGGAATGCTGGAATTGATGTGAAAATGTCGATTGAAATGGACTACACGCCAGGTAAACATGAAGAAATGGCGCAATTTATTCGCGCTTACGATTTTGACTATGTCATCGGCTCGATTCATTGGGTGGATGACTTTGGCATTGATTTAGCTGAGTTTCGAAAAGAATGGGATCGTCGTGATCTATACGATACATACCGAAAATATTTCGATCAAGTCGTGACGTTAGCTGAATCGAACTTATTTGATATCATCGGTCATTTGGATTTAGTAAAAATTTTTAAATACGTGCCAGAAGATGAGGAATTTTTGCTTGGACAGTACGATCGGGCAACGACAGCACTAGCAAACTCGAAAACGTGCGTAGAAATTAGTACAGCAGGATTGCGTAAACCAGTCGGAGAGCTATACCCTGATCCTCGTCTACTGCAAATGTGCTATGACAAAGGCATTCCGATTGTGTTATCGTCTGATGCGCACGTTCCTCAAGATGTCGGGGCGGATTATGATCGAGCGATCGCTCTCGCAAAAACAGTCGGTTACACTGAAATTATGACGTTTTCTAAAGGACAACGAAAAGCCGTTCCGCTTGGATAAAAAGGTTCAGCCACGAGGCTGAACCTTTTATACTTCCAATCTTTTTACAACGTCAATATCGTCAATTTTCTCAAGTATTTCAACGAGTGCATCATCGAGCGGTTTATCGAGCGAAAGCATCATAATCGCTTTTCCGCCAGCTTGTTGGCGACCGACTTGCATCGTTGCAATGTTTACTTGATGGTCTCCTAAAATGTTTCCGACTTTTCCGATCATTCCTGGTTTGTCATGATGTTGAATGTATAGTAAGTGTCCTTCTGGCGCAAAGTCGATCGCAAAGCCGTTAAAATGAACGATGCGATCGCCATAGTGGGCGATGTGCGTTCCTTTCATCGTAAACGTTTTGTTTTCGCCATATACCGTTAATGTAATGCTGTTGTTATAGTCATTGCCATTAGCTGAAAACTTTTCGCTAAAGGCGATGCCACGCTCTTTAGCAATCATCGCCGCATTCACTTCATTGACTGTTGAAGCGACGCGCGGCTTTAAAAATCCAGCGAGCAAGCTACGTGTAATAAATGTCGTTTCTAAATCGGCGACGGAACCGGAATACGTAATTGCAATTTCTTGTACAGGTTCGCTCATATATTGGGAAGCGACAATGCCCATTTTGCGAGCTAATGTATAAAACGCTTGAATTTTTTCGTATACATCTTTTGATAATGTCGGTAAGTTGATGGACGATGTGACCGGTTTGCCTTGTAAAAATTTTAATACTTCTTCGGCGACTTGTGTCGCGACATTCACTTGCGCCTCGATCGTTGATGCCCCAAGATGCGGAGTGACGATGACGTTATCAAACGAAAGAAGCGGATGATCTCCTGGTGGCTCTTGTTCAAATACATCGAGGGCGACGCCTGCCACGTGTCCGTTTTCTAAAAACGAAACCAGTGCTTGTTCATCGATAATTCCACCGCGCGCGCAGTTAATTAAATAGACACCTTTTTTCGTTTTTGCTAAGTTTTTTGGGCCGAGAAGACCTTTCGTTTCTTTTGTGAGCGGTGTATGTACCGTAATGATATCCGCTTGCGCAAGCAATTCATCAAGCGTGCAAACATCGACGCCAATTTTTTCTGCCCGTGCTTTCGTCAAAAATGGGTCGTACACATGAACGTGCATACCGAACGCGCGCGCCCGTTTCGCTACTTCAGAACCGATGCGCCCAAAGCCAATGATTCCTAAATGTTTTCCGAATAACTCGACACCGACGAAAGCGGAACGATTCCATTCACGTGATTTGACTGAAATGTGCGCTTGTGGAATACGGCGCACTAATGAAGCCATCATCGCAAATGTATGTTCCGCTGTAGAAATCGTATTGCCATTTGGAGCGTTAATGACGACGACACCGTATCGTGTCGCTGCGTCAACGTCGATATTGTCGACACCGACTCCAGCACGCCCAACAATTTTTAAATTCGGCATGTTTTGAAGGAGTTGTTCTGTGACTTTCGTTGCGCTACGAACGAGCAACGCATCAAACGTGTCAAGCTCATTTTCTACTTCTGAGACTTTCTTTTGTACGACTTCAATCGTTGGATCAGCAAGAAGTGGGGCAAGACCTTCTTCGCTCATCGCATCAGATACTAAAATGCGAACCACAAATATCCGCTCCTTTCAAATCATAAGTTTTTAAATTTCTGATAATTTAACATAACCGTATACATGTGTCAATAACTTTCGGAAAGGTCATACAAATGAAAGCGTTTTTATATATGAATGTTCGGAAAAAAGACAAAAAGCTGGCGAAAAGCCAGCTTCAAACGTGACATTATTTATTTTGTTCATTGTAGCGAGCGATGCATTCGTCAATAAGTTTCGCCGCCGCTTCCGGACCTTCCCATGTGCCAATTTCTGTTTTCTTTCCTTCTAAGTCTTTGTAACGCTCAAAGAAATGAGCGATTTCTTTTAACTTATGTTGTGGAAGATCTTCAAGGCTGCGTACATCAGCAAAGCGAGGGTCATCAACAGGAACGCCGATTAATTTTGCATCTTCTTCACCGCCGTCTACCATGTTTAAGTAGCCGAGCACACGCGTTTCGATCACGCAACCAGGGAATGTTGGATTTGTGACGATTACTAAAATATCAAGTGGATCGCCGTCTAACGCAAGTGTATTTTCCAAATAACCGTATTCAGCAGGATAAAACATCGGTGAATATAAGACGCGATCGAGCTTAAACACACCACGCTCTTTGTCATATTCGTATTTGTTTTGGCTGCCTGTTGGAATTTCAATAAACGCTTCAACAACTTTGTTTTCAAACGCCATGCCAAATTCCTCCTTTTCATTATGTATACTTTTTTATTATAGTCGATTGGACAAGTGGTGACAATGATTGAAAAGAAGAAAAGGGCAAGCTTCATGTGAAGTTTGCCCTTCGATGCTCTTATTCAAATTTGTTTGGATCGCCATCAAATGGCTCGTCCGCGACTTTGATCGAGTCTGTTGGACAGCCTTCAAACGCATCCATCATATCATCAATCAATACGTCTGGCACTTCCACAATGCCTTGGTTGTCGTCTAATGTAACGTACGCAATGCCTTCATCATCGTAGTCGTAAATATCTGGTGCAGCTGCTCCACACGCACCACAGGCAATACATGTTTCTTTGTCAACAATTGTGTACTTTGGCATACAATGACCCTCCTTAATTATATGGAACCAATCGCTTCATATGAAACGTTGGAAACGTATTCCTCACACTTTTATAATAAATGTGTTCCGACAACTTTTCAATAAAAAACTCCAATGAAAATGCTTATCAGTGCATAGTTTTCCCTCACATCCTTTCGCTTAATCTGGTAAAATGAAAGGGAAAATGGAGTGAATGTTGCATGTTACAACACATCGTTTTGTTTTGTATCGATCGTTTTCGTGGTGAGCGGTCACTCGCTGCGATTGACCATTTGCTGAACGGGAAAAAAACGGCGCAAACGCTACAAGATAGCAAGTGGTACAACGTTAGTCGGCTATTTGGAACCGTGCCGATTGATCGTTCTCGGTTGCTTCATATTGCACGCAAATTAGAAGCTAACGGATGGATTAACAAAGTGGATGAGCATATATATCGCATCACTTTAAGCGGAAAAGAGGAGCTTCGTTATTTTGCTTTTCCTCCTTACGTGGATGGGTGGAAATATATGAATGAATCCTCTTTATTTTGGAAACGGCTTTCTTTGCTTATTCAAACGGTCACAAACATCATTCATCGCACACCATTTGAGCCTATACATCGCGATGAGCGCATTCAATCATTTGTAAAGCAGTGGTTGTTTCAACATAAACATATGCAGACGATCGCTCGGTCGCTATATGAAGAGATGTATGAGTTACTCAGCCGTGTAGAAGAAAAAGACGCAAACATTTTTGTTTGGCGGTTGACAAGCCATGCGCGCATCGGATGGACGAACGAACAAATTGCTTATGCGATCAAAGAAGAAGATGTAGCTGTATCGCTATCGTTTCAAAATGTGTTGCATTTTATACTTGAGACGACAGAAAAAGAAAAGGAAACATTTCCGCTTCTCTTCTCGTTACGTGAACAAATGCGCACACAATTAACAAGCTCAGCCCAAAAAACTTGGGAAATGTTAAAAGAAGGATATTCACTAGAACAAATTGCCGAGTTGCGTCGATTGAAAAAAGGGACGATTGAAGATCATGTTGTAGAAATCGCGACATATGTGCCGTCATTTGTGACGATGCCGTTTTTAGATGAGAATAAACGTAAGCGCATTATACAACAGGCACGACAATTAAAAACGAAAAAATTGCGGGCAATTAAAGAAGCATTGCCAGACGTTTCTTATTTTGAAATTCGGCTCGCGTTAGCAAGGTGGGATAAGGAAGATGATTAACATATTAAAGGAGCGATTTGGCTACGATTCGTTTCGCATCGGACAGAAAGAAATTATTGAAGATGTGCTTCATGGACGAAATTGTGTCGCTATGCTCCCGACCGGTGGGGGGAAGTCGCTTTGTTATCAGCTTCCTGGCTACATATTGGACGGTAGTGTGCTAATTATTTCACCGCTCGTCTCTCTCATGGAAGATCAAGTACAACAGCTTAAAAATCGCGGTGAAAAACGTGTTGTCGCACTGAATCGTTTTCTTTCCTATCGCGAAAAAAAAGACGTGCTACATGAATTAGCATCGTACCGTTTTATTTACGCTTCACCTGAAATTTTACAATCTCCCTTGCTCATTGAAGCGCTAACGCGCATAAACATTTCGTTGTTTGTTGTAGATGAAGCGCATTGCATTTCACAATGGGGACACGATTTTCGTCCTGATTTTTTAAAGCTCGGTCTTCTTCGTGAAACGCTCGGCAACCCGCCTTGTTTAGCGCTAACAGCAACGGCAACTCGTCAAGTGATTGATGATATTGTCGCAACGCTTAAACTTGATCGAGTGAAACAGCATATGTACCCACTTGATCGAACGAACATTTGCTTATATGTTCAATACGTTCATACGTTAGAAGAGAAAATGGAAGCGTTAAAACAACTGATCGCTATATTGCCTAAGCCAGGCATCGTTTATGTATCGAGTCGGCAATGGGCAGAAACGTTAGCAAACATGTTACATGGAGATCATCGTGTTGGTTACTATCATGGAGGCATGGATGGCGAACAGCGACTTCTTATTCAACAACAGTTTGTTTATGATCAGTTAGACGTCATTTGTTGTACGAATGCGTTTGGAATGGGTGTTGATAAACCGAACGTTCGCTTCGTTATTCATTTTCATTTGCCGACGCAACCGGAAGCATATTGGCAAGAAATTGGACGCGCCGGGCGAGATGGAAACGAAAGCATAGCGATATTATTGTATGCGCCAGGAGATGAGCAACTCGGACAAGCGATGATCGATGCGGAATTTCCGACAAAAGAGCAAATCGTTTATGCGCTGGACGCTTTACGTCATGGACAGAAAGAGACGGGATTAACAGATGTACAACAACGGCTTCTTTTATATTGGTTAGAACAAATGAATGTTCAAGAAGATGTGAACATATTAGCAAAACAACTGTATGCCCATATCGAGCAAAGAAAAAAAGAAAAAATGAACAAATGGATATTTATGCAACGATGGGTACACGAACAAACTTGTCGCCGGCGTGCGATGCTTTCATATTTTGAACAACAACCACTTCCGAATGAACGTTGTTGTGACCGATGTGGCGCCCATATATACGTAAATGCCCCTGTAAAACATATGAAACAAATACAGTTACGTCCATGGCATGAAGAGCTTCGGGCGATGTTTTCGATAAAGGTGGAAAACAAATGATAAAAAAACAAATGGACATTGCCAATCAAATAAGTGAACAGGAAATAGTATATCACTTGTATTTCACACAAGCGCTTATTTTTCTTGTAGCGCTCGCATTAGGCATATATTTATTTACACCTGCAACATTTTTTGCGATATGGCAATGGGATGTGCGGGAAATATTATTATATGGTGGCGGTTGTGCAGCGCTCGTTCTTTTTGTCGATTTTTTACTCATTCGTTATGTACCTGAACAGTGGTATGATGATGGGGGGATTAATGAAAAGCTATTTCGTTCTCGCTCGGTTCCGCACATTTTTATCATGACTGCAATGATTGCATTTTGTGAAGAATTGTTATTTCGCGGTGTCATTCAGACGCACGTTGGCTTACTTTTTGCGAGCGTCATTTTCGGTTTATTGCATATTCGTTATTGGAGAAGATGGCTTCTTCTTGTGGCTGTCGTTAGTTTAAGTTTTTGGATTGGCTTTATATATGAATGGACGGGCAATTTATGGGTTACGATTTTTGCCCACTTTCTCATTGATTTTATTTTAGCGTTACACATCCGGTATCGGACAAAAGAGGTGAATAGCGATGCGTGAAGACCAAGCAGAAAATTTGCGTAAAAAAATGGAGAATATCAATAAGCAACAAGAAAGCGACGAACTTCATTTGCCGCCACGAAGTGAAGTGCATAAAAAGAAAAAAACGAAATGGAAAATAAAACACCCACTCGTTCGCATTCTTGCGCTCTTTTTCGTTTTATTGCCGATTTCGATTTATAGCATATACCATTTAGTCGACAAACGCCCAATCCAAGTTGTGACGATTGATGACGAGAGTTATGAAACGATAGACGTCGATCAACAAAAAGAAGAGATGCCACAACAAAAACCGCTCGAAAATGAAGCAAAGCAAGAGGAAGATGGATCCGATGAAACAGAGCCGTCTTTTATTTATCATACAGTACAAGAAAATGAAACGTTATATAGCATTGCAATGAAGTATTATGGAAATGAAAAAGGAATGGACCTTATTAAAGAATGGAACCGTTTAACGAGCACGAAGCTCCAAAAAGGACAAGTATTAAAAATCCCAAACATGAACGGAAAATAAGGTATACACCTCTGCCGATGGACATACAATCGTAGTAAAACACGATCGGTAGGGGTGGCTATGATTTTCCCAATGGAATTAGATGAAGTGACAAAAGTCATTTTACAGCGCATCATCGCTCACAAAAAAGAATGGGACGATATGAAAAAAAGAATGAAGTGGTCGTTCAGTTTATTTTTATTTTCTCTCGCTTTATTTGGCATGTATATATATCAAACAGTTTTCGTTTTACATCGCACGTCTGTGGAGCGATTCGTGATGGCTCTTATTGACCAACGTATTTTTTGGTTTGTTGCATTGATTTCGTCATTTGGCTGGCTCGTCTCTTTTTATAAAAAGAAAAGTGAAAAAGCGGAGCAAGATTTTCATGCACTCCGCTGCGAACTTATTCAAAAAAGTAGCGAGTTACTTCAAAAAGAAACGTGGGAAAACCGGCATATTCTTTATGCTTGGCTAAAAGATAAATATGATATTTCGCTTTACCATGAAAATAAATAGCTAGAAAATTTTTTTTCGGTCTCGCTCTTCTTTCAATATTTCAACGGCTTCTCGGAAGCGTTGTGCATGAATGATTTCACGTTCGCGTAAAAAGCGTAAACTGTCGTTTAAATCGGGATCGTCGCTCATATCAATGATCCATTGATACGTGGCGCGAGCTTTTTCTTCTGCAGCGATATCTTCATACAAATCGGCAATGGGATCGCCTTTTGCTTGAATGTATGTCGCTGTCCACGGCGCTCCTCCTGCGTTATGATAAAATAATGCATGACTGTGGTTCACGTAATGTTCACCTAAACCAGCTTCTTTTAACTGCTCAGGTGTAGCGTCTTTTGTTAGTTTATAAATCATCGTTGCAATCATTTCGAGGTGGGCAAACTCTTCCGTTCCGATATCTGTCAGTAAACCGACTACTTTATCAGGTATCGTGTATCGTTGATTCAAATATCGTAATGCGGCAGCAAGTTCTCCATCTGCTCCGCCATATTGTTCAATTAAATATTTCGCAAGCTTCGGATTACACGTACTGACGCGTACAGGGTATTGTAATTTTTTTTCATAAATCCACATGAATGTTTTCTCCCTTCCTTATACTTGCCAAGGCCAAGGTGTTTTTGACCAATCCCATGGATATTGGGAATAGCTATTTCCATATTGCTGTAAGGGGCCGAATTGCGTTTCGAACTGTTTTTTTAACTTTCTTCGCTCTAAAGATCGTTCGTTAAATTGCCGAATGGCCTCATAATCGTTCGGATGCGTATTTAAATAAAGCGCTAAGTCAACGAGCACAAAATCGATCGCTTGAAGTTGATGAAGAAGATCATAATACTCTTTAGGCATTTGGTTCATCTGCTCTCCCTCCTTTTTCACGTGCGTTGTAATAAGGATCGTAAAATATTTTCCATAGTGTTCCTTTTTTTAACGCTTCACTTGGCGAAAATTGTGGCAAGTTTGGCGGTTGAAATCCGACATATAAATTTGGAGCTGTGACATATGTTTTTTGAGTGATCGGTGGACAAGGATCGAACGGGCTTGTATATGGGTAATACGTTTTTCGAGTTGTAAACATGAATGCGCCTCCTTTTCATAAACATCATTCATATATATGAAAACATGACATGTCTGTATACACTGTGTCATTTTATTTTTTTATTCATATGTTTATGTTGAGAAAAGGAGGGAGGCATATGTGGCTTTTTTTGATCATCGGTTTGATTTGTGGTTATTTTATGATTGCTTGGACGCCAACGGTGGAGCCATTTGAACTTGAATTGCTTTTGACTGATATGATTTTTGATCCAATGAAAACATTTTTTGCGCTTGTTAGTTTTTTGATCGGTTTTATCGCCAATGCTGTTTTAATTCGCACAGCCATTTGGCATACGTTGCGGGCATGGCGGAAGGAGACGATGAATCGAAAAGAATGTTTTCTTTCGTACAGTGTTTTGCTAACGTTTATGATATTAGCGACCATTGATGTGAAAAAAACGGTGATTTTTTTTCTCTTTTCTTTCGTATATGGTATGATGTCAATGAGTGTATACAAAGAGAGGGAAAATTGAAATGATGTATGTTGTCATAGCGTTCGTTAGCCTCATCATCTACATGTGGATCGAAGCGCATCGTAATCGGGTCATTGTTCAGTCATTATCGTTTCCGACATTTCCAAAAAGCTTTTCTCGGTTTCGTATTTTCTTTATTTCAGATATTCATCGGCGACGTTTATCTGAAACGTTCATTCGTTCGTTGAAAGGAAAAGTTGATCTTGTTGTCATCGGCGGAGATTTAATAGAAAAAGGAGTGCCGTTCTCACGTGTCAAACAAAACGTCGAATGGTTAAAGCAGCTCGGCCCTGTCTATTTTGTTTGGGGAAATAATGATTATGAAGTAGATTACCATGAATTAGATGCCTTATTGCTTGAAAGTGGTGTGAAAATATTAGATAATACCGCGGTCATATTTGAAAGTGAACAAGGTGATCGCATCGCTTTGCTTGGTGTGGACGATATGAATAAAAGGCGAGATCGGCTTGATTTGGCGTTAAGTGATGCAGGCGATGCGGCGTTTCGCATCGTTGTTAGCCATGATCCGCGCATCATGCAAAAAATAAAGCCAGAACATAACATTTCTCTCGTTTTAAGCGGACATACGCACGGTGGGCAAATTCGTTTTGGTCCATTTGGCTTATATGAAAAAGGGCGTTTACAAAACGTGAATGGGACGATGCTACTTGTTAGCAACGGATATGGAACAACGACGCTTCCGCTTCGTTTAGGTGCGCGTGTGGAGACACATCTGATCGAATTAGAACATAAAAGTTAAGCAAAACTTATACAAATTTTACACACCTCCTTCATGTTCGCTATAATGTTGACAGAATGATGCGAAAGATGGAGGATTTTATATGTCAACGCAAGAAGGAAAATATAATGTCAAAGCCGTCTCAAACATGTTAGGGATTCAGCCTGGGACGTTGCGAGCATGGGAGCGTCGCTATCAAATCATCGCTCCACCGCGCAATGAAGCTGGGCATCGGCTATATACGGAGGAACAAGTCCAAATATTAAAATGGCTTGTTGATAAAGTGAATCAAGGTTTTACGATTAGTCAAGCCGTCTCTCTTTTAGAACAACAACCTTCAGAAATGCGCATGCAAGCAGAAGATTATGTTACGGGGCTTCGTGAACGTTTGTTGCAAGCACTTTTATCGTTTGAAGAGTGGACAGCGCATGAATTGCTAAATGAGGCGTTTAGCTTATATACGGTTGAAAAAGTGGCACTCGATATATTGAGTCCGCTTCTTGTACGAATCGGGGACTTATGGGAAAACGGAAAAATTACGAGTGCACATGAACATTTCGCCTCTGCTTTTTTACGATCAAGAATTGGAATGGTGTTTTCGATGTTACCGGTAAACCGCTTGCTGCCGAAGACGATTTCTGTCTGTGGACCGAACGAATGGCATGAACTTGGGCTGCTCATTTTTACCTTATATTTGCGGCGAAGAGGGTACGAGACGATTTATTTAGGGGCAAGTATTGACCAACATGATTTACCTATTGTCATTGATGAAGTGAAGCCATCTTATATATTCTTATCGTGTACGTTACAACAAAACGTACAGGCGACGCTACAACTTGTCGATCAATTGAAACAAACGTATCCATCCATTCGTATTGGAGTAGGTGGACGGGCATTTGACGAAGTGGATGAACAAATGAAAAAAACGTACGGTGGTCATTTTCTTGGACAATCAAAAGAACAATGGGACGAATGGCTAAAATCGAATGAAAAATACTTGTCTAAAAGGGAGAAAACGATGTAAACTCATTAGTAATATGACGAACGTTTTTATGCGTTCGTCATATGCTAACAGTAAAGTCTGTGTAGGTAAGGAGGGATGTTTATGCGGCTTGAACGCTTAAACTACAATAAAATTAAAATATTCCTCACATTTGACGATTTAGTCGAGCGCGGTTTAACGAAAGAAGATTTATGGAAAGATACGTTCAAAGTGCATGAGCTATTTCGTGATATGATTGAGGAAGCAAGTGAAGAGCTCGGCTTTGAAATTAACGGGTCGGTCGCTGTGGAAGTGTACTCTTTACCGGCACAGGGGATGGTTGTCATCGTAACGAGCGAAGGTGAGATGACAGATGAGGAAGATGAGTTTAGCGATGATTATATTGAAATGCAAGTCACGCTAGATGAAAGCGATGATATATTTTTCGAATTTCAAACGTTTGAAGATGTCATTCAGTTAGCGACGCGTCTCTATTCGCTCGGTTGCCATGGTGGCTCGCTTTACAGTTATGAAGGACGCTTTTATTTACATTTTGCTGAATCTGTCATTCAAACAGATAACTTTGTTGCCATTTTGGCTGAATATGGTAGTCCGTCCACATTAACGATTTATCGTGTCGAAGAGTACGGGAAAAAATTGATCGCAAATGAAGCGATCGCCCACATATATCAATACTTTGTGAAAAAATAACCTTCGCGTATAAGCGAAGGTTATTTTTAAAATGGATAAGGTGGTTCGCTTTCTTTTGACCATGCGCGGATGAAGTATTCGCGATTTTGAAACTTATGAAACGAATCATGATGAACAGTTGGAAATACACGTTCGACGGATAAATGTTGCGTACGGTGCACAAGCAACGCTTGCCGCACTTTTTTTGCTTCTTCATCTGTAAACGTGAAGACGATATCAATGTTTTCAATCGGATCACCGTAGCGATCCGGACGACCGACGACAGTCACGTAATAGAGCTGTTCTACGATATGATCCATTGCTTTGACCGCTTGATACGTTGCTCGTTGAATAGCTTGATGGTCTCGATGACCGGAAATGCCGTGTGGCGGAAACGTAACGACAACGGACGGTTTATACTGTTCAATGATATGACAAATCGAATCGACAAGTTGTTCTTCATATTCAGGCAGCTTTCCATCTGGATATGTACCAGTAATGACATGATCGACGCCTAAAATAGCTGTCGCCTGTTCTAATTCTTTTTTACGTACGTGAGGTAGTTCTTCTTTTGTACAAATCGGTGGATTCCCACATTTTCCTGCATCGCCAAGCGTCGCGCTATATACAATGGTTTCTACATCTTCACGTTTCGCTAATGAAGCAAGCAACCCTCCAACAGTAAACGTTTCGTCATCTGGATGTGCAAAGCAAAATAAAATTCGTTTTTTCATCTTTTCGCCCCTTTCCATCGTACGTTTATTATATCGCTTTCGTATAACGATGTGAATGATCGATTTTTTGAAAACGATTACAAAAAATCGATAAAAACTTCTTTGCATATGCGCATAGAAGGTGTATACTATGACATGAAGGGCGGACAATATTTTACAAAAGGTCATGGGAGGTTTACAAATGGTAGCCGAAAAGCATACCAACGAAGAAAAACATGATGTCCTACGAGCGACGCAAATCGTCATACATAGAGCGCTTGAAAAGCTCGGATATCCTGAAGAAGTATACGAGCTGTTAAAAGAGCCGTTGCGCATGTTAACAGTGAAAATTCCGGTGCGCATGGACGATGGCTCAGTGAAAGTGTTTACTGGCTACCGTGCACAGCATAACGATGCGGTCGGTCCAACTAAAGGGGGTATTCGCTTTCACCCGAACGTAACAGAACGCGAAGTGAAAGCACTTTCCATTTGGATGAGTTTAAAATGTGGCATTGTCGATTTACCGTATGGTGGTGGAAAAGGCGGAATTGTATGTGATCCTCGTACGATGTCATTCCGCGAGTTAGAGAGACTCAGTCGTGGTTACGTTCGCGCCATTAGCCAAATCGTCGGTCCAACAAAAGATATTCCTGCACCCGATGTGTTTACAAATTCACAAATTATGGCGTGGATGATGGATGAATATAGCCGCATTGATGAATTTAACTCACCGGGATTCATTACCGGAAAACCGCTTGTATTAGGTGGTTCACACGGTCGTGAAACGGCTACGGCCAAAGGGGTTACGATTTGTATTCGTGAAGCAGCGAAAAAGCGCGGCATTGACTTAAAAGGCGCGCGTGTTGTTGTGCAAGGATTTGGTAACGCTGGAAGCTATTTAGCGAAATTTATGCACGATGCGGGAGCGAAAGTGATCGGCATTTCTGATGCATATGGCGGTTTATATGATCCAAACGGTCTTGACATTGATTACTTATTAGATCGTCGCGACAGCTTTGGTACGGTGACGAAACTATTTAAAAATACAATTACAAATAAAGAGCTGCTTGAATTAGATTGTGACATTTTAGTTCCAGCAGCGATTGAAAACCAAATTACAGAAGAAAATGCGCACAACATTAAAGCGAAAATTGTCGTTGAAGCCGCAAACGGTCCGACGACATTAGAAGCGACAGAAATTTTAACAGAACGCGGAATTTTAATTGTTCCTGACGTTCTAGCAAGCGCTGGTGGAGTCACCGTCTCTTACTTTGAATGGGTACAAAACAATCAAGGATATTATTGGACGGAAGAAGAAGTGGAAGAAAAGCTTGAAAAAGTGATGGTAAAAGCGTTCAATAACGTATATGAAACGTCGCAAACACGTCGCGTTGATATGCGTTTAGCTGCATATATGGTCGGGGTGCGGAAAATGGCGGAAGCGTGCCGTTTCCGTGGCTGGATTTAATACTTGCACGAATGCGAAAAATCTCCTATCATACAATGATAGGAGATTTTTCGTTGAGAATTTTAACTGTTCGTGATCAACCTATAAATATGTATAAAGATCTTATAATTATTTTATGAAAGTACAAAGGAGCGGGGAGAAGATGATTCGAACGTACAAAGTCATGCTTCTGCCCAAAAATAAGCAAAAGACGAAGCTTTTTCAATGTGCAGGCGTTGCCAGATGGGCGTACAATTTTGCATTAGCGCAACAGCAAGAGAATTACAAACAAGGCGGAAAGTTTTTGAAAGACGGTGAAATCAGAAAAAAGCTAACGAAGTTGAAACAAACGAAAGAGTATCATTGGCTTAATCTATTCTCAAACAACATCACGAAACAAGCGATTAAAGATGCGTGTATTGCCTACAAAAACTTTTTTGAAGGACGGGCGAAATTCCCGAAATTTAAAACGAAAAAACGAACACGCCCGAGTTTTTATCAAGACACCGCCAAAATCAAAGTGACCGACACGCACGTGAAACTAGAAAAACTCACCCCGTCCAAGAAGAAAAACAAACAAAAGTTCAATTGGATTCGTTTGGCGGAACGAGGACGTATTCCATATGGAAAACAGGTGAAATACGTCAATCCACGAATCGTGTTCGATGGACTTCATTGGTTTTTGACAATTGGTGTAGAAGAAGTTGAACAGAAACATGACGCATACACCGAAGGCATTGGGGTGGATGTAGGAATTAAATCTCTTGCAACTGTCAGCAATGGCATGACATTTCCGAATATGAACCATACATTGAAAGTCAAAAAGCTTGAAAAACAAATCAAAAGACTACAAAGAAAGCTGCCGCGAAAATATGAAATGAACAAAATCCAAACCGAAGGAGGTGAATTCCGTTACAGAAAAACGGAAAACATCAAGAAACTTGAATTCCTTCTGTTGAAAAGGCGCCGAAGGCTGAAACACATACAGCTAAACTATACCCACCACATCACAACGACGTTGGTGAAAACCAAGCCAGCGTATGTCGTAATGGAGGATTTAAATACAAGTGGGATGTTGAAAAACAAAAAGTTATCGAAAGCGATTCAACAACAAACATTCCACGAGTTCAAACGACAAATGACATACAAATGTGCATGGCATGGCATTCGGTTGATCGTCGCAGATCGTTTTTATCCTTCAAGCAAAAGATGCAGTGCTTGTGGTCATGTAAAAGAGAAGCTTTCTCTATCCGAACGAACGTACTGCTGTGAAGCTTGCGGGATAGAAATCGATCGCGATTTGAATGCAAGCATGAACTTGAAACAATATGCCGAATCCATTGTGTGACAAGACCATGTACCCATACGTTAGTGGGGAAGTCAAGCCTTCGGAGCGCCAAGTAAACGAGAGTAGCTTTGGCGAAATCGGGCGCGATGAACAAGGAAGGAAACATAGACTTTATATAAAGTCTTATAAGTTTTCTGTAACGGTGAGCGTCAAGTGAAAAAAGAACAAATCATTATTGTTGGTGGAGGACCGTGTGGATTAGCTGCTGCAATCGCATTGCAAAACGCACACTTTTCACCGCTTGTCATTGAAAAAGGAAATATCGTGAATTCCATATACCACTATCCGACACATCAAACTTTTTTTAGTTCGAGTGACCGTTTAGAAATTGGTGGCGTGCCGTTTATTACAGAAAATCGAAAGCCGAAACGGAATCAAGCTCTTGCTTATTATCGTGAAGTGGTGACGCGGAAAAACATTCGCGTTCATGCGTTTGAAAAAGTAGAGCGTGTCACGAAGCAAGCGGATGGAACGTTCATCGTTGAAACGAGCAAAGATACGTACGAAGCAACGTACGTCGTGATTGCGACAGGATATTATGACAACCCAAACTATATGAACGTGCCTGGGGAACATTTGCCGAAAGTGACGCATTATTTTAAAGAAGCACATCCTTATTACAATACAGATTGCGTCGTCATTGGTGGAAAAAACTCAAGCGTCGATGCAGCATTAGAACTCGTGAAAGCAGGGGCGCGCGTCACCGTATTATATCGCGGCTCACAATATTCTTCGAGCATCAAACCGTGGATTTTGCCCGAATTTGACTCGCTTGTACGCCAAGGGGTCATTCAAATGGAATTTAACGCCCATGTGCAAGAAATTACGGAAGACGCGGTTATTTATCGCGTTGGCGATGAAGTGAAGTCAATCAAAAACGATTTCGTTTTTGCAATGACAGGATATCACCCTGATCATCATTTTTTAAAGAAAATGGGCGTTCATATCGATGCTGAAACAGGGCGGCCGATGTATCATCCAGAAACGATGGAAACGAATGTGGAAGGTATTTTTATTGCCGGTGTCATTGCCGCTGGAAATAACGCGAATGAAATTTTTATTGAAAACGGTCGCTTTCATGGCGATCTAATTGCTGCGTGTATCGCAAAAAGAGAGGGAAAAGTGTCCGAATAACTTTCGGACGCTTTTTTTATTGTTTCTTTTTGTTAACTATCGTAAAATATAAGTTAACAAAAAGGAGGGGGAAGAGGATGAGAGGATTTTTTATTACAGGTACAGATACAGATGTAGGGAAAACATTTGTCACCACTTGTATGCTGCGCACCCTGATCGATAAACGTATACGTGCAACGGCTTATAAACCTGTTCAAAGCGGAGCGCAATGGAAAGAGGGAAAATGGATTGCACCTGATGTGGACATGTATCGAAAAATCATCGATGTCACCGATGAAGAAGGATGTACATATGTATTGAAAACCCCTTGTTCTCCGCATTTAGCTGCTCGAATCGATGGGGTAACTATAGAGCCGGAACGGATTGTGGCGCATATGCAAAAGCTGCAACAAACGTATGATTTCGTGCTTGTCGAAGGGGCGGGAGGAATTGCTGTTCCGATCGTTGACGAATCATTTCTCGTTGCTCATTTAGCTCAATTGTTATCGCTTCCGCTCATTATCGTTGCGCGAGCGAGCGTCGGAACGATTAACCATACGGTGTTAACGGTACAATATGCGAAAGCGCTTCGTTTGCGCATTGCTGGCATTATCATGAACGGCTTTTCTACACCGAAAAATGAAATCGAACAAGACAACATACGGATGATTGAGACGATGACAGGTGTTCCGGTGATTGGTGAAATTCCACATATGCCGAACGTTTCTTATAGTGACATTGTATGGAGAAAGGAATGGTGGCAATGAACGAGTGGGTCGAAAAAAGCAAAACATACTTATGGTTGCCGTTTACGCAAATGAAAGATTATGAACAACATCCGCTCGTCATTGAAAGCGGGGAAGGAATTTTTTTAACAGATGTGAACGGAAAAACGTATTATGATGGATATTCATCACTTTGGCTCAACGTGCATGGACATCGCAAAAAAGAAATTGATGATGCGATTCGCGCCCAACTTGAGCAAATTGCCCATTCGACGCTTTTAGGTGCAGCGAATATTCCTGCGATTGCATTGGCAGAAAAATTAATTGAATGGACGCCAAGTCATTTGACGCGCGTGTTTTATTCAGATAGCGGAGCGGAAGCTGTAGAAATTGCGCTCAAAATCGCCTTTCAATATTGGCGAAACATCGGAGAACATAAAAAACAAAAATTTGTCACATTGACAAATGGGTATCACGGAGATACAGTCGGCGCCATTAGCGTCGGGGCGATTGATCTTTTTCATACCGTATATGAACCGCTCATGTTTACAAGCTATAAAGCGCCGTTTCCGCTCGTCTATCGCCATCCGAGCAACGATCCAAACGTTGTGCGCGATGAAGCGTTGCACGCATTAGAAACGTTACTCGCCGAACGTCATGAAGAAATTGCTGCGATCATTGTAGAAGGGATGATTCAAGGAGCGGGCGGCATGCATATTATGCCAGCGGGGTATTTAAAAGGAGTTGAACAATTATGCCGCCGTTATCACATCTTATTCATTGTCGATGAAGTGGCCACTGGATTTGGACGAACGGGAAAACGATTTGCCATTGAACATGAAGACGTGAAACCGGATATCATGACTGTTGCAAAAGGAATTACAGGTGGCTATTTGCCGATTGCCGCTACGTTGACGACCGAAACGATTTATGAGGCGTTTTATGGCGATTACACCGAATTTAAAACGTTTTTTCATGGACATTCTTATACAGGAAATCAGCTTGGTTGTGCTACTGCTTTAGCAAATATACAAATTTTTGAGCGCGAGCGACTCATTGAACAAATAGAGCAAAAAGCTACATTTGTCGCCGAACAGCTCGCATCTTTTACTGAACTGAATCATGTCGGTGATGTGCGACAGCTTGGGCTCATGTGCGGCATCGAGCTTGTGCGCGATCGACATACACATGAACCGTATCCGTGGACGGAACGGATGGGATATAAAACAACGTTAAAAATGAGAGAAAAAGGGATGTTAACACGTCCGCTTGGCGATGTGATCGTCTTCATGCCACCGTTAGCGAGTACGTTTGAGCAGTTAGAGGCGATGATTGCGATCATGAAAGAAGCGATTATTGAAACGACAGAAAAAAGGGGCTAATTGTCAGCCCCTTATATTTCACCATATATAGGTTCAGGATTTTGAAGTTTCTCTACTTTCTCTTCAATCCCATTTTGCGCATTAATAAAAATGCGATACGTGTCATCCCCGAGCGTTCCTAAAAACTCATAGCAAAGCACTTCCTGATTCATATTGTTCATAATGATCGCTTTTCTTTCTTCCATAATGGTGACATTTGGGTTCATTTTTTTTCGTGCTTGTTCAATAGAAATAGATGGTTTTGGAATGTTCCGTTCGCGTTTCGACGATAAGTAATCGCGAGCGGAAAAGCCGATAATGTTTCCATCGTCTAATGCAATCTTCATTTTAATGGATTCAGGGTAAATACGAACGCCATCTTTTGCTGTGACGAATGTGAGAACAGCGACATGATCATATTGTGTGCTTTCATACAATTCGAAGTTGTTAAATTTATGTTGTTTTAAAAACTGAAGCCCGCGCATCGTTGCTTCATTTAAACTAATGTTTTGTTTATTGACGGGACGGTTTTCAATGACCCAAATCGGATATCCTCCTTTTTCGGTAATATCCATATACGTTTCGCTTTTTGTTTTCGGATGTTTAATCGTTACACTATAAAAAGCATCGCTTGCTCCTTCTCCGCTATGAACGACTTGTATGTCCTCATTTCCTTTTAAACCGAGAAACGTTTTTGCAATTTGCTTTGCTTCTTCTTTTGTAATCTTTTTCCCAGAAATATGTTCAAACCCTTTCGTCCTCTTTTCGATGCTTGTAAACGACGGACCGAAGTCGGTTTCGTTATAAGATTGAACGTTTTTCTCTACCGTTTTAAATCCATCAATAATGGTGTTGTCATTTGGGCGATTGTTTGTCGCGAGCGCCAATTCGACATCCATCCAACGCAAGTTATTTTCTAATACGAGATGTTGTACATTTCGCAACTCTTGTTGAATGTCAGCAGATTTTTTATATAGTTGTTGCAACGTTTTATATTCTTCAGCGTTCAATGGCTGTTTATCTAAATCGCGAATAGCTGCACGATAGCTGAATGAGCCAATATTAGACAAAAACTCTTCTGTTTTATTGAACGGTAAAAGTGAGAGCGGAAGTTGTCCGACTGTCGCATGTGCTTCTGACGCAAGACGCCACACTTCCGCAAGTGCTGGTGACAGCGATTGGCGGGAATTCATCGCGAGCGTTGTTCCAATTTGATCATGAAGTAAGTCGATTTGATATGTTAAATCATGAAATGCGCGTTGATAATTGTTTTCTGCATGAATTAAAATCGCATTTTTTTGTTGATGCTCGCGATATCCCCAGTAGGCTGTGCCAGCAATGCCGATCGATAGTGCTCCAATAAGTAAAATTCGTAGCAAAAAACTCCCCTCCTATTTACAAAAAATATGTTTTCCGATTTTTTTAATTTGCGGACGGCTCCAAATCCACCCGTTTGTCGCTGTATGTGGATTAAAATAATATAACGCTCCACTTGATGGATCCCATCCGTTTAAGGCATCAAGTACCGCTTTGCGAGACGTTTCGTTTGGGGTGAGCCAAATTTGTCCGTCTGCGACAGCTGTAAACGCTCCTGGCTCAAAAATAACGCCTGCGACGGTGTTCGGAAACGAAGGGCTATTGATGCGATTTAAAATGACTGCGGCAACAGCCACTTGTCCGATATATGGTTCCCCGCGTGCTTCACCGTGTACAGCGTTTGCCATAAGCTGTATATCATTTTGTGAGAATCCGTTTGGAACGTTTATTGCAGCGGATTTGACGCGTTTTACAGCCATTTGTTTTGTATTTGACGCTTTTGTAGCAGTGGCTGGATTTTTTGTTTTTGTTTTACGTGCTTTCACTTGTTTGCTTAACGGAACGCCGCCGTAATGAGTAAACGTATTTCCTTTTCGCAAATTGTTATGAACAAATGATTTGTAATATTTTGATGCGCGTACGAGTTTTTGCTTCGTCGTTTCTCCTACTAACCCATCGACAGGCAATTTAAATTTGTATTGAAAATTTCTTAGCGCCCAATACGTTCGCCAACCGAACACTCCATCAATTTTCCCTCTGTAAAAGCCGAGATATTGCAATCGTGCTTGTAGTTCAATCACATCATCGCCGACAGCTCCGCGTTGGATGACTTGTTTTGAAAACGCGTGCGTCTGCGATGTATAACTAAATGAAAAAATCAAAAATAAACAAATGAACCATTTGCGCATTGTGACTCCTCCCTTGATGTGTAAACAATACCTTTTGACGCTATTTTTTGTCACAATAACGTTTTTATACATAAGAAAAGCGAAAGGGTTTGCATAAATAAAAAAAGCCAAGCGTTACGCCTGGCTTGATGATTGGGTCATCTCGATCGTCATCCCTCTCGCAAGTTTGACTTTTCGCAAAGCGAGCCACCATAAAAAAATCATAAATGGGAGCATGTAATATATCCAACGTTCTTGCGTTAATAAAATATAGTCGTATATGCCGTGAAATAAAAACGGAAGGAGAAAAGATAACCATATATAGTTTTTTTCTTTTTTAGGTAAACCGAATTTTGCCCTTCCTAAGTAAAAACCCATGATGACACCAAACAACGCATGGCTTGATACAGGTAAAAGGGCGCGAGTAACCGCAAATTCAACACCATTTGCAAATAAATATAAAATGTTTTCAAGCGTAGCAAATCCGAGCGATACACTTACTCCGTAAACGATGCCGTCATATGGTTCGTTAAATTCCCGATGGTCATAAATCGCATAGTAAAACACAAACCATTTAAAAAACTCTTCTAGCAAACTTGTTGACAAAAACGCTTCAACAAAGGCGTTGGGGAGCATATGCTCAACTTTTAACACGTGTTGAATAAACATGAGTGGAAACACTAAAAACGTACCGTATAAAAACATGCGCAAAACGAGTGATAACGGTTCCGTTTCGTATTCATCTTTTAAATAAAAATAACTGAGCAGCGCTAATCCGGGAGCAATCCCTGCAGAAATAATAGCCCACATCATTTTTTCCTCGTTCCCAATTCTTTTCTTTTCATTTTGATGGTATCATGTTATTGTCAAATTGAAAATGCTATGAGGTGTATTTTTCAATAAAGAAAGAACTGTTTTTAGCGAGGGAGGTTTATACGTTGATTAAAATTGGAGTGCCGTTAATGCTTGAACCGAAATATAGTGAAAAAATAGAAAATTATAAATGTAAAGTGGCAGAAATGGGAAATGGGAAAATTTATATTGATTATCCGATTGATATGAGCACGAATCGCACTGCATTTTTGCTCGACGGAACGCAATTAAAAGTAAGTTTTGTCGGGGAAGATGAAGCGGTTTATGCGTTTGAAGCAGAAGTGTTAGGTCGAACAAAGCGCAATATTCCGCTTCTTATTTTGTCATATCCTGGAGATGAGCATCTTATTCGTATTCAACGTCGTCAGTTTTTACGTGTCGATGCGATTGTAGATGTTGCTGTTCATCCGCTCAATGACGAATTCGCCCCGTTTACGACCGTTACAAGTGATATCAGTGCGGGTGGTGCAGCCATTGTATTGCCAAACAATGAAACAGGAGTAAAACATGGGATGACGATTGACATTTGGCTCGTGCTCCATATGCGTTCAGGAGATTATCACTATTTACATTTTCCTGCGCGCGTTGTTCGCATTTTTGAAGAAAATGTTTTAAAAGCCTCTTTAGAATTTTTGGAAGTGAACGATGTAGATCGTCTGACATTGATTCGTTACAGCTTTGAAAAACAGCTGAAAACGAGGAAAAAAGAACAGTTGGACGCATAAATATAGCCGTTTTCTCCCATAATAAAAATAAAAAAATTAGCGAGGGAGAAACGAATGAAGAAGATTGAACGAATGTTATGGAAGCTAGCGATCATTCAATTTATTTTTTTATTTATTGCTCAGTTTGTCGTTTCTTATTCGTCCATTGCTCCTTATATTGTGAAAGTCATTCGTTACGAAGGGGTAATGAAAAATTCCGCTACGAAAACGATTGAAACATTCGACCAACGATAAACGGTATGATACAATATAAGAAGCAGGAGTGTTCCTGCTTTTTTGTTGAAAACAAAACGATGTATAGGAGGCAGTATGGAAAAGAAAATTTCGATCGCGATTGACGGACCGGCAGCTGCTGGAAAAAGCACGGTCGCGAAACGGTTAGCTGAAGCATTATCTTACGTTTATATTGATACAGGAGCGATGTATCGCGCCTTAACATATTGCGCTCTTCAGCGCGGAGTAGATGTTCATAATGAAAAACAATTAATGAACGTCCTTCATGATACATATATTGAATTAAAGCCGTCTCCAATCGGACAGCTTGTATTGGCAAACGGTGAAGATGTAACGGAGGCCATTCGAAAAAACGATGTGACAAACAACGTATCGTATGTCGCTAAACATCCGGCAGTGCGAGAAGAAATGGTGAAACGCCAACGTGAGCTAGGGCAGCATGGCGGTGTTGTGATGGACGGTCGCGATATTGGTACGCACGTGTTGCCACACGCTGAAGTAAAAATTTTTTTGCTCGCTTCTGTGGAAGAACGGGCCAAACGTCGTCATGAAGAAAACGTGGCACGTGGCATCCCTTCTAATTTAGAGCAACTCAAAGAAGAAATTGCTCAGCGTGATCGAATTGACTCTGAACGTAGCGTCGCTCCGTTAAAAAAAGCAGAAGACGCCATTGAAATTGATACAACATCGCTATCCATTGAGGAAGTTGTTGATCGCATTATGCGTATTGTTCAAGAAAGGGTGAAGGGGTAGTGAGTTTTTACACGTTTGCCCGCGCGCTCGTGAAACAAGTGCTTACTCCACTTTATCGTATTGAAGTTAGTGGAGTCGAACATATTCCAAAAGAAGGTGCGGTTATCATTTGCGCGAATCATATTAGCAACTTAGATCCGCCGGTTGTTGGTATTACATGTCCGCGCCCGGTTCATTTTATGGCAAAAGAAGAACTGTTTCGCACTCCTATCGTTAAACAACTCGTCTCTCGCCTACATGCGTTTCCCGTTCGTCGCGGAATGGGTGATCGCGAAGCGTTGCGAACAGGATTAGTTTTATTAAAAGAGAAACATGTACTCGGGTTATTTCCTGAAGGGACGCGAAGTAAGGATGGAAAGTTGAAAAAAGGGCTAGCCGGGGCAGGATTTTTTGCATTGCGTAGCGATGCGGTTGTCGTGCCTTGTGCGATTGTCGGTCCTTATCGTATTGGAAAAAAATTAAAAGTTGTATACGGTGCCCCAATTGACTTTACACCATGGCGAGAAAGAAAAGCGAGTGCCGATGAAGTGACGGCCGTGATTATGGAACATATTCAACAACTTTTACATGAACATCAATAGTTATGACTTGACAAAATGAATGTTTTAATACAGATTAGTAAAAAAGGAAGTTTTTTCTTTGTGTCAAATGGACGAGCATATTGTTGTTCGCCCATTGAACATATATTTCTGTCGTCGAGCAGGTGTGGAGTGTAAGGAGGTATTCACTATGGAAGAGATGAATCAAGTGGATGTGCGCGTCTATGAAGTAGGCGACACAGTGAAAGGTCAAGTAACGAAAGTAGAAGACAAACAAGTGCTCATTGATGTGGAAGGAAGCAAGCTTGTCGGCATTATCCCGATCAGCGAGCTATCAAGTCTTCATATCGAAAAAGCAAGCGATGTTCTGTCAGTCGGAGATGCAGTCGTCGCCAAAGTGAAAAAAGTAGAAGATGAAGCGCTTATTTTATCGAAAAAGGCAGCAGATGCAGAACAAGCATGGGAAGTGCTTGAGCAAAAGCTTGCAAGCGGTGAAACGTTTGATGTAGTCGTGAAAGATATTGTAAAAGGCGGGCTCGTTGCGGATGTCGGTGTTCGCGCATTTATCCCGGCGTCGCTTGTGGAAAAAGATTTTGTCGAGGATTTCTCAGACTATAAAGGACGTACATTAACTGTAAAAGTAGTTGAGCTCGATCGAGAAAAAAATCGCGTTGTTTTATCACATCGGGCGGTTGTAGAAGAAGAAGAGGCGGCGAAAAAGAAAGCTGCATTACAGTCGATTCAAGTTGGTCAAGTGCTTGAAGGAACAGTCGTGCGCATGACGAACTTCGGCGTATTCGTCAATATCGGCGAGGTTGATGGTCTCGTACATATTTCTCAACTTGCCCATACGCGTGTAGATCATCCGTCAGACGTTGTAAAAGAAGGCGATGTCGTCAAAGTAAAAGTGCTTGCGATTGATGAAGAAAGCGGTCGCGTTTCTTTGTCTGTTAAAGCAGCATTGCCAGCTCCTTGGGATGGAATTGAACAAAAAATAAAAGAAGGCGATGTATTAGAAGGTACAGTGAAACGTTTAGCTCCATTTGGAGCATTCGTTGAAGTATTGCCGGGCGTTGAAGGGCTCGTTCATATTTCGCAAATTTCAACAAAGCATATCGGCACGCCACATGAAGTGCTAAAAGAAGGCGATATCGTCAAAGTAAAAGTGCTTGCAGTAAGCGAACAAGAAAAACGATTATCGTTAAGCATTCGTGAATTGCTTGAAGAAGATGTAGAAGAAGACTATCGTGAATATACAACTTCAACAGAGACGACGACAGGATTTCAAATTGGTGAAGTCATCGGAGAACAGTTAAAAAAATTAAAATAAACGGTGATGGCAGTGGAACGTGCAAAACGAAAACTACAACATATTGAATATGCGCTCTCAACGGGGCAACGTCGCTTGCACGGGTTTGAAGATATTACGTTTGTGCATAATAGCTTGCCGAATATTTCCACTGCTCATATCGACTTACAAACAAAAATCGGCGAACTTTCTTTCCGTTCGCCGATTTTTATTAATGCGATGACAGGTGGCGGAGGCGAAGAAACGACAAAAATTAACGAGCAGCTCGCTTATGTTGCGAACGAATGCGGCATTGCGATGGCAGTTGGTTCACAAATGGCTGCTTTAAAAGATGAACGAGAGCGACAATCGTTTACAATTATTCGCCAAGTCAATAAACGTGGCATTGTATTTGCCAACTTAGGTAGCGAATCAACGGTTGACCAAGCAAAACGAGCGATCGATATGATCGAGGCGAATGCCCTTCAAATTCATTTAAACGTCGTTCAAGAGCTCGTTATGCCTGAAGGCGATCGCAATTTTTGTGGAGCTCTTTCACGCATTGAACAAATTGTGTCTGCTGTTGATGTACCTGTTATCGTAAAAGAAGTCGGATTTGGAATGAGTAAAGAAACGGCGCGACAGTTAGAAAACGTAGGGGTATGTGCCGTTGATGTCGGAGGTTTTGGAGGCACAAATTTTGCGCAAATTGAAAACAAGCGACGCGAAAAACAGCTCGCTTATTTTAACGAGTGGGGAATCACGACGACGGCATCTATTGCGGAAGTAGCAGCGGAAGTTCAACGCATCCGTATTATTGGGAGCGGCGGGGTGCAAAATGCGCTTGATGTGGCGAAATGTATTGCACTCGGCGCTTCCGCGGTAGGAATGGCTGGCTATATGTTGCGCCTTCTGATCGAGCAAGGAGTGGAAGCGTTAATTGCCGAAATTCATCAGTTGCACGAAGATTTAACACTCATCATGACCGCGCTTGGCACTCGAACGATTGCTGATTTGCAAAACGTTCCGCTCGTCGTGACGGGAGCAACATATCATTGGTTGCGGGAGCGTGGCATTGAAACGACCCGTTATAGCCAACGATAACGGAAAAAAGGTGTCCGAGAAAACGAGGACACCTTTTCCTATGTTTATATTTACTGTTCTGTTTTTGTACTTCCTTTAAAATTTTTTGCTGGATCTCGATCGGACTCGACGCGACGCGATTGCTTTAATTTTTTTTCTTGGCGATCTTTCCCCATTTTCATCCCTCCTTAGTCCTTTATTTTCTCCATTCCCTTTTTTCGCATACAAAGATTAAATTTTTAAAAATAAGACATAATGGAAAGTGGAGGTGTTATGGTTGGAAGGAGGTTATTTTTATTGGCTTTCTTGGTTTTTATGGATTGTTTATACGTTTTTCGCTCCGAAAAATCATGTTCGTTTACGCATTTGCCTATATAGTTTATTGTTAATTACGCTATCTGTGTATGAGATAACGATTTATTCGTTTCACATTTCATTGGCTTACATACTGATGTTGATTGTTAGTTACTCTTTTGTCATGAAACAAACAGGAACAGCATTTATTTATTTTTCCTTTGCCAGTGCGAGTGTCACGATGTTGTATGCTGCGTTTCATTTTTTATTATTGTTCGATCCGGTTTGGGTGTTTGTTGAAGCGACATGGTTGCTTGCATTTGCGCTTTTGTTTGCTTCATTTGCGCTATATCGATCATTTTATGAACGTTTACTTGTTTTGACGGTCGGATGCTGTCAAGGTGATTTTTTGTATGCGTTTGTGTTAAAACAATTTTCTTTTCCACATTCGATTGGTTCCCTTTCCTTTTTAGATGGATGGGCGTTAGCAACCGTATGTTTATTTTTATGGAAATGGCTCGAACAGTTACCGATATATATCGATGCACGATTTCAAAAGCGAGCAAAGGAGGCTAATACGTGAACGAATATACGTATCCTATTTTATTTGGTGTAACCGTTGGTGTGTTAACGAGATTATACTTATTAAAAACAGATTATCGCCAATATCCGACGTATTTACATGGGAAAATTATTCATATTGCTTTAGGTTTTATTGCTGCAGGGCTTGGGACGATTGCAGTGCCTGCCATTATGGAAAAAGAGTTTGCTGCCATTACATTTTTAGCACTCGCCGCCTCACAGTTTCGCGATGTGCGCAATATGGAGCGAAATACGTTAAATGAGCTTGATCAGTATGAACTCGTCCCACGCGGAAAAACGTATATTGAAGGAATTGCGATTGTTTTTGAAGGAAGAAACTATTTAGTTATTTTCGCGTCATTCTTAAGCACGTTCGCTTATTTAGTTTGGAATATATGGCTTGGAATTGTTGCGGCAGCGATTGCCTTTATCGTTGCTCGTAAACTGATGTCTGGTAGCCGGCTCGGCGATATTGTTGACGTAGAATACGTGAAGCCGCATTTCAAAGGAGCGGGATTATACGTTGACAATATTTATATTATGAACATCGGTTTAGAAGCGCGGCGAGAAGAAATTTTACGGTATGGCATGGGATTTATTTTAAAACCGAAAAACTTTAACGCTCGCTCAACAATTGCTAATCTCGGACAACGTCAAGCGATTTTACACGACATTTCAACGGCATTAGGCGTATACCGCGATTCAGGCACACCAGCGCTTGTGCCGCTTGCGAAACGCGATTTAGATGATGGGCGAGTTGGTATTTTTATTTTGCCTCAAGAAAAAGATGTTGAAAAAGCAAAAGCGATCATTCGCAATGTACCGACGTTAGAAAATGCGATTCGCATGCCGACGAAATCTGAAACGAATCAAGCGGGGAGGGTGTTACGATGACTGTAGAAAAAATGATTTTAGCGGTCATTACAACGTCGCCACATAAAGTAGCTGGTGGCGTCACGTTCGTTTGTGAAAACGATGAAGAAATGCAACGAATCGCAGCGAATTTAGAAGCGATTTTAGACGGGATTGCCCATGCGCTAAGCGACGATTTGCTCATTATTGTGAAACATTGATTTTTTTGATAAAATGGGAAAGCTAGACCCTTCAGTCGAAGGGCTTCTTTTTTGTTCGGGTTTCGAATTTTAGTGAAGGAGTGTGAGAATATGACGAAACCAGTTGTAGCAATCGTTGGTCGTCCAAACGTCGGAAAATCGACGATTTTTAACCGCATTGTCGGGGAACGCATTTCGATTGTAGAAGATATACCGGGAGTGACACGCGACCGAATTTATAGTAGCGCAGAATGGTTAAATACAACGTTTAACATTATTGATACAGGCGGCATTGACATTGGTGATGAGCCGCTATTAACGCAAATTCGTCAACAAGCGGAAATTGCGATCGATGAAGCGGATGTGATCATCTTCATGACAAATGGTCGGGACGGTGTCACAGCAGCAGATGAAGAAGTGGCGAAAATTTTATATCGTTCCAATAAGCCAGTCGTTTTGGCGGTAAACAAAATTGATAATCCAGACATGCGTGAAAACATTTACGATTTTTATACGCTCGGATTCGGAGAGCCGATTCCGATTTCCGGCACGCATGGATTAGGGATCGGAGATTTGTTAGATGCCGTCGTTGCCCATTTTCCAAAGCGCGAAACGAAACAATACGACGCGGATGTCATTAAGTTTTGTTTAATTGGTCGTCCAAATGTCGGGAAATCCTCGCTTGTGAACGCCATTTTAGGTGAAGAACGGGTCATTGTGAGCGATATGGCAGGAACGACGCGCGATGCGATCGATACGACATTTAAGCGCGACGGGCAAGAATATGTCATTATTGATACAGCAGGGATGCGCAAAAGAGGAAAAGTGTATGAAAGCACCGAAAAATATAGTGTGTTGCGCGCGTTAAAAGCGATTGAGCGCTCCGATGTTGTGCTTGTCGTCATTAACGCAGAAGAAGGAATTATTGAACAAGATAAAAAAATTGCAGGATATGCGCATGAAGCGGGTCGTGGTGTCGTGATCGTTGTGAATAAATGGGACGCGATTGAAAAAGATGAAAAGACGATGAACGAATTTGAGAAAAAAATTCGCGATCATTTCCAATTTCTAGACTATGCGCCTATTGTATTCGTATCTGCGAAAACGAAACAACGATTGCACAAGTTACTTCCAGTCATTCAAATGGTTAGTGAAAATCACGCGATGCGCGTTCAAACGAACGTATTAAATGAAGTGCTAATGGATGCAGTGGCGATGAATCCGACACCAACGCATAACGGACAACGATTAAAAATTTATTACATGACGCAAGTAGCGGTAAAGCCACCAACGTTCGTTGTATTCGTCAACGATCCGGAATTGATGCATTTCTCATACGAACGCTTTTTAGAAAATCGAATTCGCGATACGTTCGGATTTGAAGGAACGCCAATTAAAATTATTGCACGCCCACGAAATTAAGGGGGGGGATAACATGGTTACTGTATTAGGTGCAGGTAGTTGGGGCACAGCTTTAGCGATCGTTCTTGCTGATAACGGACATCACGTTCGGCTGTGGGGACAACGGCAAGAACAAATAGATGAAATAAATGAAAAACATACGAACGAAAAATATTTGCCAAATATTCATCTTCCTGAGGCGATTGTTGGTTATATCGATCTTGCCAAAGCGCTTGAAGGAGTTGGAACGGTTGTATTAGCCGTTCCGACAAAAGCGATTCGCGAAGTGTTGCAGCGTGTTCGTACGTGCTTGAAACAGCCAATTACAATCGTCTCCGTCAGTAAAGGAATTGAACCGGATACACATAAACGCATTTCAGAAATTATTGAAGAAGAAATGGCAGAACAATTGAAAGATGTCGTCGTTTTATCAGGTCCAAGTCATGCGGAGGAAGTAAGTTTACGCCATCCAACGACCGTGACGGTGTCATCGAAAAACATGGAAGCAGCCGAACGCATTCAAGATTTATTTATGAATCATCAATATTTCCGCGTATATACAAACCCAGATTTAATTGGCGTAGAAATTGGCGGAGCGTTAAAAAATATTATTGCGCTAGCTGCTGGAATTACGGATGGACTTGGTTATGGGGATAATGCAAAAGCAGCGCTTATGACGCGCGGACTTGCGGAAATGGCTCGTCTCGGTAGCCGTCTCGGTGCCAATCCGCTCACATTTGCAGGGTTGACTGGAATCGGTGATTTAATTGTTACGTGTACAAGCGTCCATTCACGCAACTGGCGTGCGGGCAATTTGCTTGGAAAAGGATATGCGCTTGATGATGTGCTAGCAAATATGGGAATGGTCGTTGAAGGTGTGCGAACGACAAAAGCTGCCTATCAGCTAGCGAAAAAAATGAATGTGGACATGCCGATTACAAATGCACTTTACGATGTTTTGTTTAACGGAAAAGATGTGAAAAGTGCAGTCGATTCGCTTATGGCGCGCGGGAAAACGTCAGAACTTGAAGATTTAGCGAACATTTCGTTATAATTTTCTTTGAAATAGGCATGTGAAGAGAGCTTTGTTATGTATGTTGCATACAATGCTATGAAAACATTCTCAGACTCGAATGGATGGTGCATGTTTAGTCATCGTCTGAAGTAAAGAAGCCCCGCTTTACTTCAGCTTTTTTATGCAGCAATTAAGAGAAAGCGAGGGAGAGGAATGTCACCAGGTCTTTTAAAAATGTGGATTTCGTTAACAGGAATCGGTTTAATGTTTATTGCTGTATTTTCGATTTATTTTAGTCGATATAAGGTGAAACATAAGGCAGTAAAAATCGTTTTAGCGACGATTGCATACATAAGTATGATCATCGCTGGCCTTATTATTGTATTTGTCGTATTTAGCGGGCCGGTGCAAGAATAGAAGGATGGATGAATGATGAAAAAGTGGATATTTTTTGTAATGATCGTTGTCGTGTCCGTATTATTATCTGGGTGTTTATATCCGCAAGAGCGGCTAACACAAAACCAAATTCCATATAAAGAACAAGTCGAACGTGTTCAACAAGCAGTCAATGAATATCGGCAAGCGACAGGCGGTTTGTTACCTATTAAAACGCGAGATATGTCTACGCCCATTTATCAAAAATATCCGATTGATTTCAATTTACTTGTGCCGCGATATATGGCTGAACCACCGGGCAATGCGTTTGAAAGCGGTGGCGTATATCAATACGTTCTTGTCGATGTAGAAACAAATCCGACGGTAAAATTGCTAGATTTGCGTGCGGCGGAAGCCATTCGCGATTTGAAGTTGCGCATTCGCATGTATCAAGACGCCCATGGTTATCCGCCGTTTAAAGACATGCTCGCTAAAGGGGTATTTACGCTCGATTATAAAAAACTTCGTTTAGACGCCCCGCCTTACGTCGTGAGCCCATACTCAGGGAAAAACCTTCCGCTCATTATTGACGGCAAGGGAGAAATTTATATCGACTACCGTATGGATTTGTATGAAAAATTGCAATCAGAAGCGCATCACTATCGCTATGGAGATGATATTCGCGACTTGCTTGTCAAGCATTCGCTTTTTGTTCCTGCTTATTCCCTTCCCTACACGATTGATGAAAAGAAAAAAGAACCTATTTTTCTTGTGAAATAAGTCATGATCCCTTCTCTAAGCAAATACATTTTAGAGAAGGGATTTTTTTAGTCATAAACAATTAGGACAACGACATATGCATATAGTGTCCTCATATGTTTTAAATATAAGGGAGGGAAGGCAGTTGGAAAAGGTCGATCTTTTTAAAGATATTGCTGAACGAACAGGCGGAGATATTTATTTAGGAGTGGTCGGCGCCGTTCGAACAGGCAAATCAACATTTATTAAAAAGTTTATGGAACTTGTTGTCATTCCGAATATTCAAAACGAAGCAGATAAAGCTCGGGCGCAAGATGAACTGCCACAAAGCGCAGCAGGAAAAACAATTATGACGACAGAGCCAAAGTTTGTTCCAAATCAAGCGGTAAAAGTAAAAGTAGACGATGGATTAGAAGTCAATATTCGCCTCGTTGATTGTGTCGGCTATACCGTACAAGGGGCAAAAGGATTTGAAGATGAAAATGGGCCACGCATGATTCATACGCCGTGGTATGAAGAACCAATTCCATTTCAAGAAGCCGCTGAAATTGGTACGCGCAAAGTCATTCAAGAGCATTCGACGATCGGTGTTGTCATCACAACGGATGGCTCGATTGGAGAAATTCCGCGCGAAAACTATGTGGAAGCGGAAGAACGTGTGGTCAATGAATTAAAAGAAGTGGGTAAGCCGTTTATTATGATTATTAATACCGTTCGTCCACAACATCCGGAAACAGAAACATTGAAGCAACAATTAAGTGAAAAATACGATATTCCAGTATTAGCGTTAAGTGTCGAAGGAATGCGTGAAGCGGATGTGTACCAAGTGCTTCGTGAAGCATTGTATGAATTCCCGGTGTTAGAGGTGAATGTGAATTTACCGAACTGGGTCATGGTTTTGCGCGAAAATCATTGGTTGCGTGAAAGCTATCAAGAGGCGGTGCGCGATACAGTAAAAGATATTAAACGCTTGCGTGATGTTGATCGCGTCGTTCAACAATTTAGTGAGTACGATTTTATTGATGAAGCTCGTTTGGCTGGCATTGAAATGGGGCAAGGGATTGCGGAAATTGATTTATATGCCCCAGACGAACTGTACGATCAAATTTTAAAAGAAGTTGTCGGCGTAGAAATTCGCGGGAAAGATCATTTGTTGCAATTAATGCAAGATTTCGCTTATGCGAAGGCAGAATACGACCAAATTGCCGATGCGCTCCGCATGGTGAAACAAACTGGCTATGGCATTGCTGCTCCATCACTTTCTGATATGAGCTTAGATGAACCGGAAATTATTCGCCAAGGATCACGTTTTGGTGTGCGCTTAAAAGCGGTAGCACCTTCTATTCATATGATTAAAGTCGATGTCGAATCGGAGTTTGCACCGATCATCGGAACAGAAAAACAAAGCGAAGAACTCGTCCGTTACTTAATGCAAGATTTTGAGGACGATCCGCTTTCGATTTGGAACTCAGATATATTTGGCCGCTCGCTCAGTTCGATCGTTCGTGAAGGCATTCAAGCAAAGCTTGCTCTCATGCCTGAAAATGCGCGTTATAAATTAAAAGAGACGTTAGAGCGCATCATCAATGAAGGATCCGGTGGACTCATTGCCATCATCTTATAAAAAGACTCCATTTGGGGTCTTTTTTGCTTTTAGGCGAAAATTTTCTCTTGCAGTGAAAAAGAGCAATATGATAATCTTTATTCAGAAAATGTTAGGCTCCTTGGAGAATAATAGGCAAATTGCATGATTTTGCTGAAAAAATGTTGAATTATGAGCAAGAATCAGTTAATATAAGGCGTGTTAATGTATAGAAACAATAGAAAGTGTAAACAACTGAAAGTAATGTATAATACATACGATTTGGGAGGAGGTGAATGGCATGAACAAAACGGAATTAATTAATGCGGTAGCTGAAGCAAGCGGTCTTTCTAAAAAAGATGCATCTAAAGCAGTTGATGCTGTTTTTGACGCGATTACAGAAGCGCTTAAAAACGGTGATAAAGTGCAATTAATCGGTTTTGGTAACTTCGAAGTGCGTGAGCGTGCGGCGCGCAAAGGACGCAACCCGCAAACAGGAGAAGAAATCGAAATTGCTGCAAGCAAAGTTCCTGCTTTCAAACCTGGGAAAGCGTTAAAAGATGCTGTAAAGTAAGAAATTACATACAGCCAAGAGGTAGCCGGTTGCGAGCTACCTCTTCTTTTTTGCCTTTTTTCATCTTTATATGCTAGAATCGGATTACGTGAAGTTGAATGCTAGGAGGATGCAACAAATGAATGTAGAACAAATCGAACAGGCGGTCCGTTTAATTTTAGAAGCGATTGGCGAAGATCCGAATCGCGAAGGGTTGCTCGATACACCGAAGCGAGTGGCGAAAATGTATGCAGAAGTGTTTTCAGGCTTGAATGAAGATCCAAAAATACATTTGCAAACGGTGTTTAGTGAAGATCATGAAGAGCTTGTCCTCGTGAAAGATATTCCGTTTTATTCTATGTGCGAACATCATCTCGTTCCGTTTTTCGGTGTGGCTCATGTCGCATACATTCCGCGTGGCGGCAAAGTGACAGGGTTAAGCAAACTCGCGCGAACAGTCGAAACAGTGGCGCGACGTCCGCAGTTGCAAGAACGAATTACAGCAACGGTAGCTGATGCGATTATGGAAACGCTCGACCCGCATGGAGTGATGGTTGTTGTTGAGGCAGAACATATGTGCATGACGATGCGCGGCGTGAAAAAACCAGGAGCGAAAACGGTCACAACTGCTGTGCGTGGAACGCTTGCAACAGATGAGAAAGCACGTGCTGAAATATTAGCGCTTATTAAGTAGGAGGGATCATGATGCAAGGAGATTATGTCGTCATTAAAGCGTTAGAGGACGGAGTGAACGTCATTGGATTGACACGCGGTTCAGATACGCGTTTCCATCATTCAGAGAAGCTTGATCAAGGAGAAGTGCTTATTGCGCAATTTACAGAGCATACATCAGCGATCAAAGTGCGCGGAAAAGCGCTTATTCAAACGCAGCACGGTGAAATTCAATCCGATGCGAAAAATCATCGTTAACGTAAAGGCAGTTTATGATATAATAAAGTTTGAGTTTTTGGGAAGCAAGGGTGATGAGTCATGGATATGCAACAGCAAATGGAACAAGTACGAACGCGCATTCAACGGGCAATTGCCCATTCGTATGTCGATCGCTATATACAACCACGCATCGTAGATGAAGATCGCATATCGTTTGCTCTTTCTATGCTACGTTCGGCTCAAGTGGACGCAAACATCGCACTCGATTATGTGTTTGCCATGATGCTCATTCAGCTCGCCCTTGACACCCATGATGAAATAGATGAGCAACAAACGATGCAACAAAAGCAATTAACAGTGCTAGCAGGAGATTTGTATAGCGGATTGTATTACGAGTTTTTAGCGCGACGACGTGACATTTCACTCATTCGTCGCTTTGCTGAAGCGATTAAAGAGATCAATATACAAAAAATCCGTTTACAGCAACTATCTCCGAACGATCTCGAGCGCTTTCATTGCATCGGTGTCATCGAGTCCGCCTTGCTTTGTAAGCTTGCAGAGCATGTTCATGCTGACGAATGGGGAGAATTAGCATATTACTTGTTCTCACTAAAGCGCATGCATCGTGATGGGGCGAAATCAGGAGCGTCAATGGATTATATCGACCACTGTAAGCGGAAACTACAAGATCTTCTTCCGTTTCATATAGATGAAGAGGTAAAAGAGCGGTTTTCTCATCTCCTCGCTTGATTTCAGTTGAAAGAAGGGGATTTTTATGCAACAGTCGAAAGAAGAACGTGTTCATCGCGTATTTGAAAAAATTTCAGATCATTATGATCGTATGAACTCAGTCATTAGCTTTAAACGTCATGTCGCATGGCGCAAAGATACGATGAGACGAATGAATGTACAAAAAGGAGCGAAAGCGCTCGATGTCTGTTGTGGAACAGCAGATTGGACGATTGCGTTAGCGGAAGCGGTCGGGCCGAGCGGCGAAGTGTACGGGCTTGATTTTAGTCGCAATATGTTAAAAGTCGGAGAAGAAAAAGTGAAAGAACGAGGGTTTCAACATGTGACGCTCGTGCACGGAAATGCGATGAGCTTACCGTTTCCTGACAACACGTTCGACTATGTGACGATTGGTTTCGGATTGCGTAACGTTCCCGACTATATGACCGTATTAAAGGAAATGTATCGTGTCGCAAAGCCAGGCGGAAAAGTCGTTTGTTTAGAAACGTCACAACCAACGCTCATCGGTTTTCGACAACTGTACTATGCATATTTTCGTTACATCATGCCTTTTTTTGGGAAAATTTTCGCAAAAAGTTATGAAGAATACTCATGGTTGCAAGAGTCGGCACGTGAATTTCCGGGAATGGACGAGCTAGCAGACATGTTTCGCCAAGCCGGTTTCGTACGCGTACAAGTGAAACCGTATACGTTCGGAGTGGCAGCGATGCATCTCGGATATAAACCTGATGGACGTTAAGGTGAATAGTGATGAAGCTAAAAGCGATGTATTCGTTTTTAAACGGAGATTTAAACCGAATTGAAGAACAACTAAAAATGACGGTGCAAACGTCTGATCCGCTCGTCAATGAAGCATCGTTACATTTGCTTGAGGCGGGCGGAAAGCGCATTCGTCCGGTTTTTGTTTTACTTGGTGGACAGTTTGGCACATATCATTTCGAGAAAATGAAACGGGTAGCTGTCGCTCTTGAACTTATTCATATGGCTTCTCTTGTCCATGACGATGTCATTGATGGCGCGATGTTGCGACGTGGAAAAGAGACGATTCAAGCGAAATGGGGCGACCAATTTGCCATGTACGTTGGGGACTATTTGTTCGCTCGAGCGCTTGAACAAATGTGTGAAATTGATGATCCGGTTGCCCATCATATTTTAGCGAAAACGATTGTCGAAGTATGTCGTGGGGAAATTGAACAAATTAGCGACAAATATCGCTTTGACCAAAATTTGCGTCGCTATTTACAACGAATCAAAAGAAAAACAGCTTTACTTATTGCGGCAAGCTGTCAGCTTGGCGCCGTCGTGGCAGGGGCGCCTGAAGCGGTTCATAAAAAGCTATACTGGTTTGGTTATTACGTTGGGATGTCTTTTCAAATTACAGACGATATTCTTGATTTTATCGGAACAGAAAAACAGCTCGGCAAACCAGCAGGCAGCGACTTATCGCAAGGAAATGTGACGCTCCCTGTTTTGTATGCGATGAAAGAGCAAGCAGTAAAAGAACAAATTATGCGAGTAAATGAACATACAACAAGTCATGAAATGGCGCACGTGATTGATGGGATTAAGCAAACAAACGCTATTGAGAAATCGTACGAACTCGGAGATCGTTACTTGCAAAAAGCGCTTCACACATTACAAAAGTTGCCGCGCAACCGCGCTTGGACAGCATTGTATAACATTGCGAAATATATCGGAAAACGAAAATATTAGACGGATGAAAAGAAAAAATTAAATCGTTTTCATGGCGAATATTGCTAATTTTCATATAAGGTGATATAATTGCGGAGGAGTGAATTCCAATACATAACGTATCAGGGGTGGAGAATTCGTCATGGAAAGAACATTTCTAATGGTCAAACCAGATGGGGTACAACGCGGTGTCATTGGTGACATCGTTGCGCGTTTTGAGCGCAAAGGCTTTCAGCTTGTAGGTGCAAAGCTTATGCAAGTATCGCGCGAGCTTGCTGAACAACATTACGCAGAGCATAAGGAGCGCCCGTTTTTTGGTGAACTTGTTGAATTTATTACGTCCGGTCCAGTATTCGCGATGGTATGGGAAGGCGAAAACGTCATCGCTACAGCTCGTCAAATGATGGGCAAAACAAACCCGCAAGAAGCGTTGCCTGGTACAATTCGTGGCGACTTCGGTTTAACGGTCGGAAAAAATATTATTCACGGTTCTGACTCAAAAGAAAGCGCAGCGCGCGAAATTCAACTATTTTTCAAAGAAGAAGAGCTCGTTTCTTACAGCAAACTGATGAACGAGTGGATATACTAATAAAAAGGTAGGCATACGCCTATCTTTATTTTTTTATTCCTGTTTTTTCACATTTTCGTTATACTGTATTTATGAAAGAAAAGGAAGAGGAGTTTTTTGTATGAGTGATTATCAACAATTTATTGCAAACGTGAAACGAAAAACAGGCATTGATTTAGCGCTGTATAAAGAAGCGCAAATGAGGCGGCGCTTAACTTCCCTATACGAAAAAAAAGGATTTAAAAATTTCGACGAATTTTTTCGGGCGATGAATCATGATCAAGCGTTGTTTCATGAATTTTTAGATCGCATGACGATTAATGTATCTGAATTTTTCCGCAATGTGAAACGATGGGAAGTGCTTGAAAAGAAGATTATTCCAAAACTTCTTGAAAAAAATAAACGTTTAAAAGTATGGAGCGCTGCTTGCTCGACAGGAGAAGAGCCGTATACGTTGGCAATTATTTTGTCCAAATTTATGCCGTTATCGCAAGTCAGCGTGCTAGCGACTGACATTGATGATAACGCGATGGCTCGGGCGAAGCTCGGCATTTATATGGAACGTTCCCTTCAAGAAGTGCCAGAAGATGTGAAGAAAAAATTTTTTGTCAAAGAAGGATCTCATTACAAAATTATTGAAGACATTAAACGAACGGTCACATTTAAAAAACATAATTTGCTGGCCGACCCGTTTGATACAAATTTCGATTTAATCGTTTGCCGCAACGTGCTCATTTACTTTACGGAAGAAGCAAAACATGAATTGTATTTGAAATTTAATCGTGCTCTTCGTCCTGGAGGAATATTTTTTGTCGGTAGTACGGAACAAATTTTTAATCCGACTGCATACGGTTTTGAAGTGGAAGATACGTTTTTTTATCGAAAAATGTAGCCGCGGCCGAACTCGGTCGCTTTCTGTATAATTAAGGGGTTACGTCTGTAGAAAAAATGTGCTATATTCATACATAATCGCTTTAAAGAGATGAAGGGAGAGAGGAAATTGCGGTACTTAACAGCTGGTGAATCTCACGGTCCACAACTGACAACAATTATTGAAGGTGTTCCAGCAGGATTGACGCTTTTAGCAGAGCATATTAACGAAGATTTAGCGCGTCGGCAAAAAGGATACGGTCGCGGACGACGCATGCAAATTGAAAAAGACGAAGTGAAAATTTTAAGCGGGGTTCGTCACGGGAAAACGCTCGGTTCTCCGATTACCCTTGTCGTTGAAAATCGCGACTGGAAACATTGGACGAACATTATGGGCATTGAACCGTTAGCTGACGATACAGAAGAAGTGAAAAGAAAAGTGACGCGTCCACGCCCAGGGCATGCAGATTTAAATGGGGCAATGAAATACGGCCATCGCGATATGCGCAATGTGTTAGAGCGCTCGTCAGCGCGTGAAACAACGGTGCGCGTCGCTGCTGGTGCGGTAGCGAAACGAATTTTAGCGGAGTTAGGCATTCGCGTCGCAAGCCATGTCGTTGAAATTGGGGGCGTCAAGGCGGAGCATACTGCATATACATCGTTAGAAGAGTTGCAACGAGTGACCGAGCAATCCCCTGTTCGCTGCTTTGATGCAGAAGCGGAAAAAAAGATGATGGCGGCCATTGATGAAGCAAAAGAAAAAGGCGATTCGATCGGTGGAATTGTCGAAGTCATTGTCGAAGGTGTTCCGGTTGGCGTTGGAAGCTACGTCCATTATGATCGCAAGTTAGATGCAAAAATTGCCGCAGCTATTGTAAGCATTAATGCGTTTAAAGGGGTTGAGTTTGGTATCGGCTTTGAAGCGGCACGCCGCTTTGGAAGTGAAGTGCATGACGAAATTATATGGAGCAAAGAAACGGGATATACGCGAAAAACGAATCGACTTGGCGGATTTGAAGGCGGAATGACGACAGGGATGCCGATCGTTGTGCGCGGGGTGATGAAGCCGATTCCGACGTTATATAAACCGCTTATGAGTGTCGATATTGAAACGAAAGAACCGTTTGCCGCAAGCATTGAACGTTCAGACAGTTGTGCTGTCCCTGCCGCAAGCGTTGTCGCTGAAGCAGTAGTGGCGTGGGAAATTGCTGCAGCCATTGTCGAACAATTTGGACAAGATCGCATGGATCTGATTATTGAAAATGTCGAAAACATGCGTCGGTACGCAAAGGAGTTTTAATGATGAAACGCATTCACATCGCTACGCCGTCGAAACGATATGAAGTGGTCATTGGGAATGAATTATTGCACATGATTGATCGAATGATTGATCGCGTTTGCCCGCATGTGACAGCTGTGCTCATCATTACAGATGAAACGGTCGCTTCGCTTTATTTAGCTGATGTGCAACAAGCTCTTCATCAAACATATGACCGTGTGTACGCGCATATTATTCCGAGTGGGGAAGAGGCAAAGTCGTTTGAACAATTTTATGCTTGTCATACGGCAGCGTTAACAAACCATTTAGATCGTGATTCATTAATCGTTGCTCTTGGCGGAGGGGTCGTCGGAGATTTAGCTGGTTTTGTCGCAGCAACATATATGCGAGGCATTCGATTTGTTCAAGTGCCGACGACATTATTAGCGCACGATAGCGCTGTTGGAGGAAAAACGGCCATCAATCATCCGCTTGGAAAAAATATGATTGGTGCTTTCTATCAACCTGAACTCGTTTTTTATGATATTTCTTTTCTATCTACGCTCCCAAAAAGAGAAATGCGGTCTGGTTTTGCGGAAATTATTAAACATTCCTTAATTTACGATCGCGCTTTTTTTGGCTGGTTACAAGCGAACGTACAAAAGATAGAGGATTTGAATGGCGACCGATTACAATATGCGATTCAAAAAGGAATTGAAATTAAAGCAGCAGTTGTCTCGCAAGATGAGAAAGAGCATGGGGTTCGCGCTCATTTAAACTTCGGTCATACGCTCGGGCATGCGCTAGAAAGCGAGCTTGGATACGGGGTGATGACGCATGGAGATGCGGTTGCCCTCGGGATGTTGTTTGCCATTTTTGTCAGTGAACGTTTTTACAACCAACCGCTTTTTTACTCGTCGTTTCGGACGTTATTTCATCATTACGGCTTTCCGACTTCGCTTCCGCCGCACGTATCGCCTGAACGTTTGCTTGAAAAAATGAAAAAAGATAAAAAGGCGAAAGATCAAACGGTGCGCATGGTGTTAATGAAAGAGATCGGAACTGTATGTGTAGAACGGATAAGCGATGAACAATTGTTGCAATGGTTATACGCGTTTGCTGAAGAAGGAGGGGAAACATGTGATTCGAGCGATTCGCGGGGCAACGACTGTGAGCAATAACGATGAACGAGAGATTATAGATGAAACGAAGCAATTGTTAATAGAAATGATCCGCCAAAACGATGTGAACGCAGAAGACGTCGTATCGGTACTTATTTCGATGACCGATGATTTAAACGCCACGTTTCCAGCAAAAGCGTTGCGTCATCTCGATGGATGGACGTATGTGCCGGTGATGTGTATGCGCGAAATTAACGTTCCGCACGCATTGCCGAAATGTATTCGCGTCATGATGACTGTACATACGAAGCGAGCACAGCAACATATTCATCACGTCTATTTACGCGATGCCATCCAGCTGCGACCGGATTTACAGTTGACAAAAAAGTTAGATATGTAATATGATGGTTCATAAGTTAGCTGAGTAGAGTAAGAGTTGAGTAGAGAATGAGTGAGAGCGGAGCAGAGGATCGTTAAGGTGCGTATGCCTAAAGACTGCCCGTCTTTAGGCTTTTTTGTTTCCTCTTTGTTTCCCCTCATGTTCATTCTCCAAGAAAGGAGAACGATCATGAATATATCTACATTTTTGCAGACAGCTTCCCAATTTCGGACGATTCCGATTGTGCGTCGTTTTTTCGCTGACACGCTTCAACCGATCCAACTATTTATGGCTTTACGTGATGAAGCAGCCTTTTTACTTGAAAGTGGAGACGACATGTCGCCATGGTCTCGTTATTCATTCATCGGCGTTCGGCCGTTCATGTCCATTGAAAGCGATGATGGCAAACAATTTTTTGTGAAAGAGCAACAACAAGTGTTAGCGTGCACCGGGACGATTCAAGAAGCGTTTGCTGTCATGCAGCAACATCTTCACGTTCAACTGTTATCATTAGACGTCCCATTTCGTGGGGGAGCTGTTGGTTATATTAGCTACGATTTTATTTCTTCTATTGAGAAAATTCCTTATCATGCGTATAACGATTTACAAATGAAAATTGTCCATTTCGTCGTTTGTGAATCACTTTTTGCGTTTGACCATGTAAAAAAAGAGTTGTTGCTTATCCATTATGTGCGTGTACACGAAACAGATGATGAGGCAAAACGAGTAGAAAAGTATGAAGCCGCATGTCGAACAATCGATGAGCTTGCGCGCAAAATGGTTCACGGCTGCGATGAACAAGCGCATATGATGTTCGATCGAAACATTTCTGTTTCGTTTGATCGTGTTCATTCGAATATGGATCGACAAACGTTTTACGAAGCGGTAAAAAACATTCAATCATACATTGCAAGCGGAGATGTGTTTCAAACGGTTTTGTCGCAACGATTTGCGATCGAAACGTCCATTGATGGCATTGAGCTATATCGATTATTGCGCCTATTAAACCCATCGCCCTATTTATTTTATTTAAAACTCGGTGCAGAACAAATTGTCGGCAGCTCTCCAGAAAAGCTTATCCAAGTACGAAATCGGGAACTTGAGATCGATCCGATCGCAGGGACGCGTCGTCGTGGAAAAGATGAACGAGAAGATCGTGCGCTCATGAATGAGTTGCTTCATGACCCAAAAGAGCGAGCGGAACATTATATGCTTGTCGATCTTGCCCGCAATGACATTGGTCGTGTCGCTATGTATGGAACGGTTCGTACACCGCAATTTATGCAAGTGGGGAAGTTCTCGCACGTCATGCATTTAATTTCAAAAGTAACGGGAACGCTTCGTCAAGACGTTCATCCGCTTGATGCGTTAATTGCTGCTTTTCCTGCTGGAACGGTGAGCGGGGCACCGAAAATTCGCGCGATGCAAATTATTCAAGAGCTAGAACCGACAGCGCGCAACATATATGCAGGGGCGATTGCGTATATCGGCTTTGATGGAAATATTGACTCGTGCATCGCCATTCGAACATCGGTGTTAAAAAATAAAGTGGCATATGTGCAAGCAGGGGCGGGGGTCGTTGCTGATTCATTGCCCGAGCTAGAATGGAAAGAAACGAGAAATAAAGCGAGCGCTCTCATTCATGCCATTCAGCTGGCAGAGCACGTATTTAAAGGGGGAGAACAACGTGTTTGAACAGTTGTTGCATAAATGCGCTAGACGTGAAACGTTAACGGAACATGAGGCGTATGAAGCGATGCATGCGATGATGAGTGGGGAAGTGGATGAAAAGCAAGTGGCCGCTTTTTTAGCTTTATTACGGTTTCGCGGTGAAACGGTCGATGAGCTTGTCGGCTTTATTCAGGCGATGCGTGAACGAATGAAAACAGTTTCCCTTGGGGAAGCGGTCATTGATACGTGTGGAACAGGCGGAGACGGAAAAGGGACGTTTAATATTTCGACAGCGGTCGCTTTGCTTGTTGCTTCGCTCGATGTAGCGGTTGCAAAACATGGAAATCGGGCGGTGTCATCGAAAAGCGGAAGCGCAAATGTCATTGAACATTTTCACATTCCGATGCCGAAGACGGAAGAAGAAGCCAAAAAAGCGTTGCGTACCCATCGACTCGTCTTTTTATTTGCTCCATTTTATCACGAGGCGATGAAGCATGTTGCCCCTGTTCGCCAAAGTTTAAAAATGCGAACGGTATTTAATTTGCTTGGGCCGCTCGTTAACCCAGCTCAACCGAAACGACAAGTGATCGGTGTACATGGTGAAAAAGATGCGCGAAAAATGGCGGAAGCGCTGCGGCGAATCGGAACAGAACATGCCGTATTCGTTACAAGCCGCGACGGCTTAGACGAATGTAGCATTGCTGCCGAAACAACAATGATTGAACTAAAACACGGACAGATCATTCAACGTGTCATCGCTCCAGAACATGTAGGTTTACCGCGCGGGCGGTTGTCCGACATATGTGTTCATAGTGTGGATGAAAGTGCCCAACTCATTGAGCGCGTGTTTGCCAACGATGCGAATGAAAGTGCAACCCATGTCGTTGTACTAAATGCAGGCGTTGCTTTATATGTCGCTGGTGTCGTATCGCATATTTCAGATGGCGTAAATATGGCCAAACGCGCGATTGAGGACGGTTGTGCATATGCGTATTTACAAAGATTAAGAGGTGAACGGTATGCTTGAAACGATTTTGCAAACGAAAAGAGAAGAAGTGGCAGCGTTACAATTACCTGAACCGTGCGAACGATTTTCTCGGCGCTCGTTTTATGACGCATTAGCAAAGCCGCGCCGCTTTTTAGGGTTAATTGCGGAAGTGAAAAAAACATCTCCGTCGAAAGGCGTCATTCGACAACATCTGAATGTTGTTGATATTGCGCGTGCATACGAACAAGCAGGTGCAGATGCTGTATCCGTATTAACGGATGAACGATATTTTGCTGGTCACCGCTCATACGTCACACAGGTGAAAAAACATATTGAAATACCCGTTTTACGTAAAGACTTCATTATCGATCGCAAACAGCTTGTTGAAAGTGTCCGTATTGGTGCAGATGCGATTTTGCTCATTGGCGAGGCGCTCGATCCAAGTTTTTTACACGAATTATATGAAGAAGCGCACGAAATGGGGCTGCAATGTTTAGTCGAAGTGCATGCACCGAAAACGGTAGAGGCCATTTTAAAACGGTTCACACCGAAAGTGATCGGCATTAATAACCGTGATTTAATGACGTTTCACACATCGCTTCATGTAACAAAACAAATCGTTCCGCTACTACCAAATTGCATTATTGTGAGTGAAAGCGGCATTCACACATTCGATGACGTGCAAACCGTACAACAAGCAGGTGCACATGCGATGCTCGTCGGTGAAGCGCTTATGCGCAAGCCAGATGTTCGGGCGGCTGTTTATGAATTGTTTGGGGAGCGTTGTGTATGACCGTTTTAAAATATTGTGGCAATCGCTCATTGCAAGATGTGCAACTTGTCGCTAAAAGCGAAGCGGACTATATCGGATTCGTATTTGCTGAAAGTAAGCGAAAGGTCAAACCGCAAGATGTGCAGCGATGGCTATCTGTCGTTCAACTAGAAACGAAACAAATTGTTGGCGTCTTCGTTCATCCGACAACGACGTCTGTCGCTTCTGTTCTTGAGCACGTTCCTTTATCGATCATTCAATGTCATGGGATGGAGACGATACAAACGGTAAAGCAATTAAAAGAAACGTTCCAACTTCCTGTTTGGAAAGTCATTCATCATGCTCCAGAGGCGTGGACATATATGCGCGCTTGGAAAGGAATCGCGGACGGTTTTGTTATTGATAGCGGTCGGAAAGGAGCGTGGGGCGGAACAGGCATGTCGTTTGATTGGCGCGTTGTTCCTTATTACATGGAAGAAGCGACTCGCCAAGGTGTACCTTGTTTCATTGCAGGAGGCATTACACCAGATAACGTCGAACAGTTGTTGATGTATGAGCCGTTCGGGATAGACATGAGTAGCGGAATTGAAGAAAATGAGCGGAAAAGTGAACAAAAAATAAAAACCATTGAACAGAAGGTGAAAACATGTTGACATTACCAAATGAACGTGGCCGTTTTGGGATGTTTGGTGGAAAATTTGTACCTGAAACATTAATGCGTCCGTTAGCTGACATCGAACAACAACTATATGAAGCGTTAGCGGATCCTTCGTTTCACGCTGAATATATGCGTCATTTGTATGAATATTCGGGACGACCGACCGCTTTAACGTTTGCAAAAAACTTGACAGAACGATTAGGCGGGGCGAAAATGTACTTTAAACGTGAAGACTTGAACCATACAGGTGCTCATAAAATTAACAATGCGATTGGGCAGGCGTTGTTAGCGAGACGAATGGGAAAACGAAAAATTATCGCTGAAACAGGTGCCGGACAGCATGGAGTAGCTGCGGCGACCGTAGCCGCTCGTTTTGGTATGGAATGTAAAGTATTTATGGGCGAAGAAGATGTGAAACGGCAAGCATTAAACGTCTTTCGCATGAAATTGCTAGGTGCGCAAGTCATTCCGGTGAAAAGCGGCAATCGTACGTTAAAAGATGCGACAAATGAAGCGATTCGTTATTGGGTCGAGCATTGTGATGATCATTTTTACATGATTGGCTCTGTCGTTGGACCTCATCCGTATCCGATGATGGTGCGGGAATTTCAACGCATTATTGGAGAAGAAGCGCGCGAACAAATGTTAAAAGCAGAAGGAAAACTTCCTCATACAATTATTGCTTGTGTCGGTGGCGGAAGTAATGCGATCGGCATGTTTCATCCTTTTTTAGAAGATGACGTGGAATGTATCGGTGTTGAAGCGGCTGGAAAAGGAGTACACACGACGGAACATGCCGCCACAATCACAAAAGGAACAAAAGGAGTCATTCACGGTTCGCTCACATACGTATTGCAAGATGAACACGGGCAAATTACAGAACCGTATTCGATTTCAGCCGGTTTAGATTATCCGGGTGTCGGACCGGAGCATGCGTATTTAGCACACATTGGACGCGTTCGCTATGAAAGTGTCACAGATGAAGAAGCGATCGCTGCCCTTCAAATGACAGCAGAAACGGAAGGGATCATCCCGGCAATCGAGTCCGCACACGCGCTTGCCAAAGCGTTTCAAATCGCTCCCCTTCGCTCACGAGAGGAAATCATTCTTGTTTGTTTATCAGGAAGAGGAGATAAAGATGTGCAGACAGTGATGAATTATTTGGAAGGGGATGGACAGAAATGAAACATTTTATTCCATTTATCGTAGCAGGCGATCCGTGTGAAGAAGTGACGGTTGATTTAGCGATCGCTCTTGAACAGACAGGGGCAACGATGTTAGAGCTCGGCGTCCCTTACTCAGATCCGCTTGCAGACGGACCGATCATTCAACGAGCAGCGAGTCGGGCGTTGAAAAATGGCATGACGTTAACAAAAGCGCTTGCTCTCATCGGCCAAATGCGAAAAAAAGGTGTAAAAATTCCGATTATTGTCTTTACGTATTATAATCCTGTGTTACAATTAGGAGAAGAACGCTTTTTTGCTTTAGCGCAACAAAACGGTGCGAGCGGCGTGCTCATTCCAGATTTGCCGTTCGAAGAAAGCGAGCATATGAGAACGTTAGGCGAAACGTACGACATTCCTTACATTTCGCTTGTCGCTCCAACGTCTCATGAACGCATCGCGATGATCGCATCGAAAGCACAGTCGTTTTTATATTGTGTTTCATCATTAGGTGTCACAGGTGTTCGGGACTCGTTACCGACACAATTGCACGAATTTTTGCAACAAGTGAAATCATATAGCCGTGTTCCTGTTGTCGTCGGATTCGGCATTTCGACGGCAGAACAAGTGGAGCGACTTCAACATGTATGTGATGGAATCGTCATCGGCAGCGCCATTGTACAAAAAATTGAACAACTTCAAGACGAATTAAACGATGTGCATACGCGTCAAGAGGCGCTTCGTGTTTTTTCGCAATATGTCGCTTCGCTCATTGAACCATTGAAAATGAGGGTGAGAAAAAATGAAAGTGAAACAACAACTAAAACAACTAAAACCGTATCAACCGGGCAAACCGATTGAAGAAGTAAAACGCGAATATCAATTAGAGACAGTCATTAAGTTAGCATCAAATGAAAATCCGTACGGTTGCTCATCGCTCGTTCAACAAGCGATCACTGCTGAGCTTGCTCATTTGGCGTTGTACCCTGACGGATATAGCCGAGCGTTGCGCGAGGCGCTCGCTAAGCATGTTGGCGTCAATGAAAAGCAACTCATTTTTGGAAACGGTTCGGATGAAGTTGTTCAAATCATTTGTCGCGCATTTTTGCAAAAAGGAACGAACACGGTGATGGCGACACCAACGTTTCCGCAATATCGTCATAATGCGATCATCGAAGGAGCAGAAGTGCGTGAAATTCCGCTTCAAGACGGACATCATCATTTAGAAGCGATGCTTGAAGCGATCGACGATGATACGCGCGTCGTTTGGATTTGCAGCCCAAACAATCCGACAGGTACGTATGTCAATGACGCTTCTTTGCGTGCATTTTTAGACAAAGTACCTAAACATGTGCTCGTCGTTGTCGATGAAGCGTATTATGAATACGTGCAAGCGGATGACTATCCAAATACCGTTTCTTTGCTTCAACAATATGAAAATATGATGATTTTACGCACGTTTTCAAAAGCATACGGATTAGCGGCGCTTCGTATCGGATATGGCATTGGACATGAGCATATGTTACAAGCGATGGAGCCGGCACGCGAGCCATTTAATACATCTCGCCTTGCGCAAGTCGCTGCATTGGCCGCATTAAACGACCAAACATTTATTCAACAATGTGTCCAAAAAAATAAACAAGGGTTAAACCAATTTTATTCTTTTTGCGATCAACACGGTTTGCGTTACTACAAGTCTGAGGGAAATTTCATTTTAATTGATTTTGGCTTTAGCGGTGATGAAGTGTTTACGTATTTGCTTCAACGTGGCATCATTGTACGTTCAGGATGCGCTCTCGGTTTTCCGACAGCTGTGCGCATTACAGTCGGATCGGCAGAACAAAACGAAACGATCATCCGAGCGTTAACAAACATGTTGAAAGAAAGAAGGGAAAAACTTTGCGAGGAAACGTCTTAATTGCCGGTCTTGGCTTAATTGGAGGTTCGATTGCGCTTGCGATCAAGCGAGCGCATCCGGACGCGGTAATGATTGGATATGATGTATCAGGCGAGTCGTTGCGTTTGGCTCGCTCACTTGGCGTGATTGATGAAGCGGTACCGTCGTTTGCTCATGCTGCTTGTGAGGCGGATGTCATCGTGCTTGCTGCACCTGTTGCCCAAACGGAGCAACTGCTTCTTGAATTAGTCGATCTTCCTTTACGACCACACGTCATTGTAACAGATGTAGGAAGCACGAAAGAGCGCATTGTGAAACAAGCATGGCTGTTATTAGAACAAGGAGTCACGTTTATCGGCGGACATCCGATGGCCGGTTCACATAAAAGTGGAGTTGCGGCTGCGCGTGCCCACTTGTTCGAAAATGCCTTTTACATTTTAACACCGACAGAACATGTAAAAGAAGAAAATATAGTGCGATTAAAGCGATGGCTTGAAGGAACGAAAGCACACTTTGTTACATTAACACCAAAAGAGCATGACCGCATTGCTGGCGTCATTAGTCACTTTCCGCACATCATTGCGGCAAGCCTCGTTCACCAAGCGCAACAGTACGAACGGGAAGATGAGCTTGTGAGTCGATTAGCAGCAGGCGGCTTTCGTGATATTACGCGCATAGCTTCTAGCAATCCAGAAATGTGGCGTGATATTTTCATACATAATAAAGACGAATTGTTACAGCTATTTGATCGTTGGATAGAGGAAATGAAAAAAATTCGTACGTACGTTGCTGACGGGGATAGCGAACGAATTTATCAATACTTTCATGACGCGAAACAGTTTCGCGACGGGTTGCCTGTCCGAACGAAAGGAGCGATTCCTTCCTTTTACGATCTATATGTTGATGTGCCAGACTATCCAGGGGTTATTTCTGAAATTACTGGTTATTTGGCAAAAGAGCGTATTAGCATTACGAATATTCGCATCATTGAAACGAGAGAAGATATTTACGGCGTGCTTCGTTTAAGTTTTCAAACAGACGATGATCGGCAACGCGCGAAACATTGCATTGAAGCGAATACGAACTACGAAACGTATGTTGTGTAAAAGAGGGTGAAATTGTGAATTTAAAAACAAATGTCCATGCATTACGAGGAGAAATTGCTGTTCCAGGTGATAAGTCCATTTCTCACCGCGCCGTTATGTTTGGAGCATTGGCGAATGGAACGACACGGGTGACCAACTTTTTAACAGGGGAAGATTGTTTAAGCACCATCGATTGTTTTCGGAAAATGGGTGTAGCCATTACGCAACAAGGAAATGAAGTGATCATTGAAGGAAAAGGAATCGACGGCTTAAAAGAACCTACACATATATTAAACGTCGGCAACTCAGGTACAACTACCCGTTTATTGTTAGGGATTTTAGCTGCTTGTCCGTTTCATGCTTGTTTAATTGGGGATGATTCGATCGCTAAACGGCCGATGGATCGTGTCACAAAACCGTTAAAACAAATGGGCGCACACATCGATGGAAGGGAACAAGGACGATATACACCGTTAGCGATTCGTGGCGGACAACTCCAGCCCATCACATATCATTCCCCAGTTGCAAGCGCGCAAGTGAAATCGGCCATTTTGCTTGCAGGGTTGCATGCGGACGGAACGACGACAGTAATCGAACCACACCAATCGCGCGATCATACCGAACGAATGTTGCGGGCATTTGGTGCGGAGGTGTGTGTGGACGGATTGAGCGTCTCTATTACAGGACGGCAAACGCTTCGCGCGATCGATATAGAAGTGCCGGGGGATATTTCTTCAGCAGCTTTCTTTTTAGTCGCTGGTGCGATCGTTCCAAACAGCGAAATTACGCTAAAGCATGTCGGAATAAACCCGACGCGCACAGGGATTATTGATGTGTTGAAAAATATGGGGGCAGATATTTCCATTGAAGATGTTCGTCACGAAGAAAGTGAACCGGTAGCTGACATCACTGTTCGCACATCGACGTTAAAGGCAACGCATATTGGTGGTGACATCATTCCTCGATTAATTGATGAAATTCCAATCATTGCTCTTTTGGCGACACAAGCAGAAGGAACGACAGTCATTACAGATGCGAGCGAGTTGAAAGTGAAAGAGACAGATCGAATTGCGACGGTCGTGTCTGAATTGCGAAAGCTTGGCGCACACATTGAAGCGACGGAAGACGGAATGATTATTCATGGGAAAACGCCGCTACATGCGAACGATGTCCTCGTCGATAGTTATGGCGACCATCGCATCGGCATGATGTTAGCGATCGCATCGTGCATTACAAAAGGACATGTTACTCTTCAACGTCCGGAAGCGATTGCGGTGTCATATCCGACGTTTTTTGACCATCTCCGCATGTTACAAAGCTGATTCGATCATGGATCAGCTTCTTTTTTTGCATGCTTATTTGTTCGATGGTATGATAAAGCGTGACGATATGAATGATAAGGGTGAGATTGATGGGAAAATTAGATGAAATCGTGCAACTTGTTGAACAAGGTGACGTTGAACGCGCGTTAGCGCTTGCGGAGCAAGTGAAACAAAACGGAAGCGATGAAGAGCGATATATGCTAGCGGATTATTTGTTTTCATGGGGGTTTTTAGAAGAAGCAGAAGCGCTCGTTCATCTGTTGCTTGCGCGCTATCCAGATGAACGTGAATTGCAACTTTTTTTAGCAGAAATATATACAGAAATGGATAAAGAGGAAGAAGCGCTTGAGTTGTTGATTGATATAGAAGAAGACGATCCGTATTACGTGCGCGCATGCTTGTTAATGGCGGATCTTTATCAAATGCAAGGATTAGATGAAGTAAGTGAACAAAAACTATTAAAAGCGTACGAAAAAATGCCAAATGAACCACTTGTTCAATTTGCGTTAGCTGAGCTATATTTTACGAGCGGACAATATGAAAAAAGCTTGCCATATTATGAGCAAGTCATGAAGCAAACAAAAACGATGGCAGGCACAGTGCTCGCTCAACGCATGGCGGAAGCCTATAGTTTGCTAGGTGAATTTGAACAAGCGATGGTTTATTATGAACAAGCATTAAATGAACGTTTCGATGCTCACACGTTATTCCAATACGGATTTACGGCATATCAAGCGGAAGCATATAAAACAGCGATTGCCAAACTAAGTGAGTTAAAGGCGCTTGATCGCGAATACGTGCCGCTTTATTTATTTTTAGCAAAATCGTATGAACAAGAAGGAGATATACAACAAAGTTACGAAATAGCAAAAGAAGGGTTAGCGATTGATGAATGGAATAAAGAATTGCTCGTATATGCTGGAAAAATTGCATTGAAGCTTGGGAAGCGAAAAGAAGCGATCGAGTATATCGAACAAGCGCTTCATATCGATCCGGGCTATTTAGAAGCTTTGTTCATCCAAACAAGCTTGCTGTTTCATGAAGAAAGGTACGAAGATGTCGTTCGTATCATTCAACAAGCGCTCGATCAAGGGGAATACGATCCGCAATTTGAGTGGGAGCTTGCGAAAGCGAAGCAAAAGCTTGAAATGTATGATCAGGCATTAAATCATTATGAAGAGGCATATACTTTTTTTAAAGATGACCCAAACTTTTTATATGATTTTGGCTATTTTTTATTTGAGGAGGGGAGAAGAGAAAAGGCGAAAGACATATTTGAACAACTATTGCGTATTGATCCGACAAACGAAGAGATTGCCCACATGATGTTGCAATTTGAATGAAGATGTCATTCGGATGCAAGGGGGAAAGGGAATGGTTTCTGTCCGGGAGAAAAAAGAGTTCGTGCGCTGGTTTTTAAACAATTACCAATTAAAACGGCGCGAATGTGTATGGATTTTAAACTATTTACTTAGCCATGATGCGCTAATGGAAAAAGTGCATTTTGTAGAACATGCTGAATATTGCCCGCGCGGCATGATGATGTCGACGCATTGTGTCGACGACGTACCGTTTCGGTTTTATAAGCAAAACGTCATTACGACGGATGCAGAAAAATCGTTTCATGACATTCGTTTAAACCGCGATGAAGATATTTTCATTCAACTAAATTTTCGCGGTGCTTTTCATTCGCCACAATATGTGGCGGTGCTTGAAGAAAATCCGTACATGCCAAGACGGGTGAATAAACAAGATGAACAACTGGTGGAAACAATCGTTCATCAATCAATTCAACATTTTCAACGGCAAAAAATTATGCGATTAATTGACGAGGCGCTTGATCAGCAAGATGAACAAAAATTTCGCGAGCTGACTGAACAATTAAAAGCGTTGCGTTAACCTTGTGGTTTCGCAACGCTTTTTATGATGTATATATTTGTCACAAAATGTTCAAAAAAATACATATACATTTCGTGTAAGATGGAAACATAAGGAGTGATTTGAATGAAATGGACAGCAAAAGATGTGGACATGTATCATCAAGCAAAAGAGTATGTTGATACAGCGCTCGTTCCGTGCATACCGATCGGAAGCACAAACATGAAAGCGTTTGCGGAAATGAGCGAGCATACGTTGTTTATTACAAATGAAGTAGAACGACAGTTTAAAGGGAGGGTGATGTTATTTCCACCATTGACATATTTCGTGCAAGAACAAATACAAGCGCGCGTGCATGAATGGACCAACGTGCTTAAACAAGCGGGATTTCAGCATGTATGTTTTGTCACTTCACATGCGGACATCGCTGATGAGTCGTTTATTTATGTACCAGCGCTTCCGCTTGAACATGCAGATGAAGCATATAAGCAAAAAGTTGTTCGTCAACAAGTTGAACAAGTGATGGATGCGTTAGTCGCAAAATGGACGTTAAAAAATTAGATAGCGTTTACACTATCATTATATTGACCTTGGTGGAAACATGATATATCATTAGGTTGTCCTAGTTTTATATATGTGTTATAACAATTCGTCCGGATGGACTTAACTTCGCATAGAGGGGGGAAAACGATGAGCGAGAAAAAGCATCGCGTGTCAAGACGGCAATTTTTAAACTACACGTTAACAGGTGTAGGTGGATTTATGGCGGCTGGCATTTTATCACCGATGGTGCGCTTCGCCTTAGATCCGATCTTGAAAGAAGAAGCTGGGCAAGATATGGTTGCGGTTGCCCAAGTGAAAGACATCACGACAGAGCCACAGCGCTTTGACTTTAAAGTAAAAGTAAAAGACGCGTGGTACGAATCAGAAGAGCCAAGATCGGCTTGGGTATTTAAAGATGAAAAAGGGGATATCGTTGCGCTATCGCCAATTTGTAAACATCTTGGCTGTACGGTGAACTGGAATGGTGAAAAAAGCAATCCGAACCGTTTCTTCTGTCCTTGTCACTACGGTTTATATGAAAAGGACGGAACGAACGTGCCAAACACGCCACCGCCAGCTCCATTAGACCGTTACGAATACGAAGTAAAAGATGGCACGTTGTATTTAGGGAAAGCGAAACCACGAGGGGAGGCGTAATACATGCTTAATAAGATTTATGATTGGGTTGACGAACGGCTAGATATTACGCCTTTGTGGCGCGATATCGCAGACCATGAAGTGCCAGAGCACGTAAACCCTGCGCATCACTTTTCTGCGTTTGTTTACTGCTTTGGTGGATTAACATTTTTCGTGACAGTCATTCAAATTTTATCTGGTATGTTTTTAACGATGTATTACGTACCAGATATTAAAAACGCTTGGGAATCTGTTTATTACTTACAAAACGAAGTAGCATTTGGACAAATTGTGCGCGGCATGCATCACTGGGGAGCAAGTCTCGTTATTGTGATGATGTTTTTACATACGTTGCGCGTATTTTTCCAAGGTGCTTACAAAAAGCCACGTGAATTAAACTGGATCGTTGGCGTACTTATTTTTATGGTCATGATGGGGCTTGGTTTTACAGGCTACTTATTGCCTTGGGATATGAAAGCGCTCTTTGCGACAAAAGTAGGATTGCAAATTGCTGAAGCGACACCAGTCATCGGTCCAGCGATTAAAACGTTATTAGCAGGTCATCACGAAATCGTTGGGGCACAAACGTTAACGCGCTTCTTTGCGATTCACGTCTTCTTCTTGCCTGGAGCGTTATTAGGATTAATGGCTGCACACTTCTTAATGATTCGAAAACAAGGAATTTCTGGTCCACTGTAAAATTTAGCATAAGGGAGGGAACGCTATGCATCGCGGAAAAGGGATGAAATTTGTCGGCGACTCGCGCGTACCTGCAATGCGCAAGCCGAACATTCCGAAAGACTATTCCGAATATCCGGGGAAAACAGAGGCGTTTTGGCCGAACTTTTTATTAAAAGAATGGATGGTCGGCTCCGTCTTTTTAATCGGCTTTTTATGTTTAACCGTTGCGCATCCGTCGCCGCTTGAGCGAATTGCGGATCCGACAGATACAAGTTATATTCCGCTTCCAGACTGGTACTTCTTATTCTTATACCAACTATTGAAGTACTCATTTGCATCTGGTCCATATACAGTTGTTGGAGCGATTATTATTCCTGGAATTGCATTTGGCGCGTTATTGCTTGCACCGTTTTTAGATCGTGGTCCAGAGCGTCGTCCATCAAAACGTCCAGTTGCTGTCGGAATGATGTTGCTTACGCTTGCGGCAATCATTTTCTTAACATGGGAATCTGTCGTCACACACGATTGGGAAGCAGCGGCTGAACAAGGAAAAATTCGTGCCGAAGTAGACATTGACAAAAATGCAGAAGGATATAAAATTTTAGAAGCAAATACATGTTTAACATGTCACGGTGAAAACTTGCAAGGAGGTCCGGCGGCACCATCGCTCGTTGGCACAGGATTATCTCCAGAAGAAATTGCTGACATTGCGAAAAATGGTAAAGGTGGCATGCCAGCTGGTATTTTCAAAGGCACAGATGAAGAATTGCAAAAACTTGCAGAGTTTGTCGCTGGTTTAAAAGCAGAATAATGTGTAAAAGCTGACTGAACATCAGTCAGCTTTTTTGTACATACGGGAGGTCAATATATGCTACACATACGTACTTTGTTAATGCATCGTTCGTTTCTTATGCTTTTGTTGATCGTGAATGTCATTGGAACGATTTACGGTTACATATGGTACGGACCGCAATTGTCGGAAACGCCAACGATCTTTCTTCCGTTTGTTCCAGATAGTCCGACAGCGAGCTTATTTTTCGTATTTGTTTTAATCGCATGGCTTCGTCATACGCATTGGCCGTTTATGGAAGCATTAGCTGTTGTGACGCTTGTGAAATATGGCATTTGGGCGGTTGTGATGAATATGCTTGTATTTGTTGTGACTGGTCAGCTCGGCTTTGCAGGATGGATGCTCGTTATATCGCACGGAGCGATGGCGGTGCAAGCGTTGTTGTATGCTCCACACTATCGCATGTCGTTCGTTCATGTTGTTGTCGCAGCCATTTGGACGTTGCATAACGACGTCATTGATTACGTGTTTGGCATGATGCCACAATATCATATGTTAGCACAATATACGTTACAAATCGGCTATTTTACGTTTTGGCTCAGCATCGCTTCCATTGCCGTTGCGTACATTTTTTCACATCGGCGATAAATCATGGTCTATGTCTCTTTTTACGGTCATATATTCAATAGTAAGATCGTAAGGAGGGACAAGGAGATGCGCATTCGACTCGTCGTGATGTTTATCATCATTTATTTATTTCCGTATACAGTATATGCAACCGGTCATGAATGGGACAAACTAGATCAAATTTCTGACGAAGCGCTTCAGCTAACAAAAAATGACCGTTTGCAAGAAGCAAAGCAGTTATTGGAATACTTTGAACAACAATTCACATTATTTCGTGAAGATATTCATTCGATGGATGTTATATATGTGTTAACAGCTACACACGAAGAAGCGTTGAAAGCGGTCACAGCATCGAGTGTACCGATGGAACAACGAATTAACCAATTAACACAATTTCGGCTTGCGGTCGATGCTGTTCACGCTAAACACCAACCGCTTTGGAAAGAAATGAAAAATGCTGTCATGTCTGCGTTTGACAAGATGAAACAAGCGATGGAGCGAGAAGACGAACAATCGTTTCAACAAGCGTTTCATCAATTTTTACAACAATACCAACTCATTGAACCGAGCGTAAAAATTAACGGTGATCGTGAACAAGTACAACGTGTATCTGCCCATATTTCTCTTTTGGAAGCGCCTGCTTTTCGTCAATTACATGCAACAGAGCGAATGAAAGAATTGCGGCAAATGGAAGAAGATTTACAAGCGTTGTTTGCGGATGGAAAAAAAGAAACGGCACTTCCTTCACTTTGGTGGGTGATGACGTCGATCGGTGGCATGATCGTGATGACGTTAACGTATGTAGGGTGGCGAAAATACCGTGGTGAAAAAGAACGAAAAATGGTAAGGGATAAACAATAAAAGCGTCCAACATCGGACGCTTTTATTCATGTAGCGGTTGTTTATTTTCATCTAACGTAAATCCTTCTCCGTGCACATCATGCACATCGCTAATCGCAACGAACGCATACGGATCGACGGACGTGATGATCGCTTTTAAACGGGATAATTCGTTTTTCGCTACAACGCAATATAAAACATCTCGTTCGCGTTTTGTGTAAGAGCCGATTCCTTTTAAAATTGTAACCCCTCGTTCCATTTCTGTCATAATTTTTTCGGAAATTAAGTCGCTTTTTTCAGAAATAATGGTTGCCCCTTTTGCTGCATATGCTCCTTCTTGTAAAAAGTCGATGACGCGCGCACCGACAAACACCGCAACGAGCGTATACATCCCTTCACGATAAGGTAAATACGTAAGCAACGAGAGAAAAATGACGCACGAGTCAAATAGAAACATCGTTTTTCCCATACTAATGCCTTTATATTTATAAACGAGTCGAGCAATAATATCGACACCACCTGTTGTTCCTCCGTAGCGGAAAATAATACCGAGACCGACTCCGATAAATACCCCTGCAAACAACGCAGCTAACGTGAGATCGTTATTTAACGGAATGTGAAATCCGTATCGTTGAAAAATCCAAAGAAAGACAGATAAACTAACCGTTCCGAGAATCGTATAAAAAAACGTCGTTCGCCCGAGCAATTTCCACCCGATAAAAAAGAGAGGAATATTCAATACTAAGTTCGAAATCGAAGGATCGATCCCAAACAAAAAGTATAAAAGAAGGGTAATCCCTGTAAACCCGCCTTCTGCTAATTTATTTTCCATATTGAAATGGACAAGTCCAAACGCAAAAATAGCCGAGCCTAGTAAAATAAATGCTACATTTTTCAGCTTCATCAACTTCACCCCTTGAATATGACTGCGTTTTTTATTATAGAGGAATGTCAGCATACCCGTCAAAAACATTTGTCAAATGTCCCACTTTTAGCTAACATGAATGTAAGAGGTGATCGCAATGGAGAAAACGATGCGGCAACTACAACAAGAAGTCGATGCATACATCGGACAGTTTAAAGAAGGGTATTTTAGTCCGCTGGCGATGCTCGCTCGTTTAACAGAAGAATTGGGGGAGCTCGCTCGTGAAGTCAACCATTATTATGGGGAAAAACCAAAAAAGAAAACGGAACAAGAAAAAACGATTCAAGAAGAACTAGGCGATTTATTGTTTGTACTTATATGCATGGCGAATTCGTTACATATCGATTTACAAGAGGCACATGATGCAGTCATGCATAAATTTCAAACGCGAGATCGCGATCGTTGGACAAGAAAGGAAGAGGAACGATGATTCGAATTGTCATTGCAGGACCACGTGGACGAATGGGACGAGAAGCTGTTTCCCTCGTTCATCATACAGAACATTTTGAACTTGTGGCGGTTGTAGACCGAATGAACGAAGGAAAAACGTTAGCGGAACTTGACGGCTTTCCTGCGATAGAAGCGCCAATTTTTACAGATTTAGAACGGTGCTTGCAAACGGTACAAGCCGATGTGCTCATTGATTTGACAACGCCGGAAGTGGGAAAACGTCATACAGAAATCGCATTGCGTTATGGCGTTCGGCCTGTTGTTGGCACGACAGGATTTACAGAAGATGATTTAGCACGTTTAACAAAAATAGCGGAAGAGAAAAAAATAGGTGCGATTATTGCGCCAAACTTTGCGATCGGTGCCATTTTAATGATGAAATTTGCGCAAATGGCGGCCAAATATTTTCCTCACGTAGAAATCATTGAACTTCATCACGATCAAAAGCTTGATGCTCCATCCGGTACAGCGTTAAAAACAGCTCAGCTCATTCAGCAAGTACGCTCTTCGTTTATGCAAGGGCATCATGCGGAAAAAGAGACGATCGAAGGTGCTCGCGGTGCATTATATGATGGCATGCGCATTCATAGCGTTCGCTTGCCGGGGCTTGTGGCGCATCAAGAAGTCATTTTTGGTGGCGATGGACAGACGCTCACCATTCGTCACGATTCGTTTAACCGCGCATCGTTTATGTCAGGCGTTCGCTTTTCTGTTGAAACGGTGATGAAGCTAGAAACGCTCGTATATGGATTAGAGCATTTAATTGAATAAGGAGGCGAGGACATTGAAAATCGCATTAATTGCGCACGATAAGAAAAAAGAAGATATGGTACAATTTGCGACGGCATATCAACACATTTTAGCTGAACATGAGTTATATGCAACAGGTACGACAGGATTGCGCATTCAAGAAGCGACGGGTCTTTCTGTCCATCGCTTTCAATCTGGCCCGCTTGGCGGCGATCAACAAATAGGTGCGATGATCGCAAATAATGATATGGATATGGTGATTTTTTTTCGCGATCCATTGACTGCCCAACCGCACGAGCCGGATGTGAGTGCGCTCATTCGCCTTTGTGACGTGTATGCCATTCCGCTAGCGACGAACATGGGAACAGCAGAGGTGCTCATACACGGTCTAGAGCGCGGCGATTTTGCATGGCGAAATATTGTGAAGCGAGGAAAAGAATGATGCATATGTTAGCGTTTGGCGCTCATCCAGATGATGTAGAAATCGGAATGGGCGGAACGATTGCGAAATACGCTCAACAAGGATATGACATCGGCATATGCGATTTGACGCTAGCGGAACTTTCATCGAACGGAACGATACATACTCGGCAACAAGAGGCGAAGCGGGCAGCCGACATTCTCGGCGTTCGCACGCGTATACAGCTACAACTTCCTGATCGTGGATTAACGATCCAAAAAGAGCATATTGATCCGATCGTGACTGTCATTCGTACGTATCGGCCGCGCATCGTATTTGCACCATATTGGGAAGATCGCCATCCCGATCATGGACAATGTGCGAAATTAGTGGAAGAAGCGGTGTTTTCAGCCACTATTCGCCGTTACGGAGAACTTCCTCCTCATCGTGTGCAAGCCGTTTATTTTTATATGATTAACGGCTTTCATCGTCCTCAGTTTGTTATTGATATTAGCGATACGATCGACAAAAAATTGGCGAGTTTACGGGCGTATGAAAGTCAATTTGAACGAATGAGCGGTTCAGTTGACACGCCGTTAACAAACGGCTATATTGAAACCGTTGAAAGCCGCGAGCGATTGTTCGGAAAAGAAGTAGGTGTTTCGTTTGCGGAAGGATTTATTTCGAAAAAACCACTTATACTTGTACACGATTTGTTAGGGGAAGAACGATGAAACTGAAAATAGGAATTGTTTGCTATCCGTCAGTTGGCGGCTCTGGAGTCGTTGCGACGGAATTAGGAAAAATGCTTGCCGAACGCGGTCATGATATTCATTTTATTTCTTCAAGCATTCCGTTTCGGCTAAATAAAGTGTATCCAAACATTTATTATCATGAAGTGACAGTCAATCAGTATTCTGTATTTCAATATCCGCCATACGATTTAGCGTTGGCGAGTAAAATCGCGGAAGTGGCAAAGCGGGAGCAGCTAGATATTATTCATGCACATTACGCTGTTCCGCACGCCCTTTGCGCCTTTTTAGCAAAACAAATGGTCGGCGACCATTTAAAAATTGTGACGACGCTACACGGGACAGATATTACCGTTCTTGGATACGACCCGTCATTAAGCGACTTAATTAAATTTGGTATCGAACGATCAGATGTGGTAACGGCGGTATCGAATGCGTTAGCCATTCAAACGTATGAGCTACTTGACGTACAAAAGCCTATTCAAACGGTGTACAACTTCGTTGATGAACGTGTATACAGCAAACAGCGAAATGATGAACTTCGTCGTCAATACGGCATCGCCCCGCATGAAAAAGTGGTCATTCACGTGTCGAATTTTCGCAAAGTGAAGCGGGTATGCGATGTCGTTCGCACGTTTGCGCTCGTCGTGAAACAAGTCCCGGCGAAATTGCTTCTTGTCGGTGATGGACCGGAAATGACGGTCGTTTGTCGCCTTGTAAAAGAATTAAAACTATGCGACCACGTTCGCTTTTTAGGAAAGCAAGAAAACTTAGCGGAGTTATATTCAATGAGCGATGTAAAATTGTTATTGTCAGAAAAAGAAAGTTTCGGTCTCGTCTTGCTTGAAGCGATGGCATGTCGCGTTCCTTGTGTAGGAACGGCGATTGGCGGCATTCCTGAAGTAATTGAAGATGGAAAAAACGGCTTTTTATGTGCGCTCGGTGATATAAACGAAGCGGCGCATCACACCGTTCGCTTATTGACGGATGAAGCTCTGCGGGAAACGATGGGACAAAAGGCGTATGAAACGGTGTATGAAAAATTTTATTCCGAACGAATTGTGGCACAATATGAACACATTTATTTTCAACTTAAAGGGGATGAATGATGAACGAACAATTTCGACAGGCGCTTTCTGTCATTGAAACATTAAAACGTCACGGGCATGAAGCGTATTTTGTCGGCGGCGCAGTTCGTGACTATATATTGCAAAGACCGATCGGAGATATTGATATTGCGACATCCGCCCATCCGCAAGAAGTGATGGCCATCTTCCCGAAAACTGTTCCTGTTGGTATTGCTCACGGAACAGTGATGGTCATTGAGCGCGGCATTTCATATGAAGTGACGACATTTCGAAAAGAGGGGCGTTACGAAGATTATCGAAGACCGAAAGACGTCACGTTTGTTCGTTCTCTTTATGAAGATTTGCAGCGGCGGGATTTTACGATGAACGCTATTGCGATGAATGAACATGGCGAGATGATCGATCCGTTTGGCGGAATCGAAGCGTTAAAACAACGTATGATCGAAACGGTTGGCGATGCCGCAGAGCGATTTAACGAAGATGCGTTGCGAATGATGCGCGCGCTTCGATTTGTTAGTCAGCTTGGCTTTTCTTTATCGCCAAACACAAAACAAGCGATCATGCAATACGGTCATTTACTGCAACATATTGCAGTTGAGCGCATAGCGGTTGAATTCGAAAAATTGTTGCTCGGCCCGTTTATGTCTAAAGCGATCGAGCTTTTTATCGAAACGAATTTATTTTTGTACTTGCCTGAGCTTGCGACGAAAAAAGGAGCGCTCGCTCAACTAGGGGCTTCTTCACTTGTGCCAGCTCATCGCATTGAAGCGTGGGCGCGATTAGCATCTGTCGCTCATTTTCAAAACCAACAATTGAAAAAATGGAAATTGCCGAACCACCTCATTCGCGACGTGTCGATTTGTTTAAAAGCGCTCGAACATATTCGCTCCTTTGAGGATTGGACAATTGATGCACTGTATAAGTACGGACCGTACATTCCGCATATCGAGCGTACACGCGCAGCGCTTTATGGTGACGAACCGCATGTGTCTCTGTTAATGAAACAGTGGGAAGCATTGCCGATTCGTGATCGGAAAGAGCTTGCGATCAACGGTCACGATTTGCTTGCATTATTTGAAAGAAAATCTGGTCCGTGGTTAGCTGAAATGATTGAAAATATGGAGCGTGCCGTGCTGCATCGTCAAGTGGAAAATGAGAAAGAGAAGTTAAAGGAGTGGGCGGTGTGCAATCAGAAACGAGAAAACAACTGTTGAAACTATTTACGGAAGCAGGCGAGTCATTTTTATCGGGACAAAAAATTAGCGAACAGCTTGGTTGCTCACGAACAGCAGTTTGGAAACATATTGAAGACTTAAGAAAAGAAGGGTTTGAGGTCGAAGCGGTTCGACGGCTCGGCTATCGTCTAAAACAAATGCCTGACAAACTAAATGCGAATGAATTACAACTTGGGTTAAAAACGAAACGTTTTGGTTGGAACGTATACGATCAAGAAAGCGTGCCATCCACGCAACAATTAGCCCATCAACTTGCGCACGAAGGTGCCGAAGAAGGAACGATTGTCATTGCTGAGGAACAAACAGCAGGAAGAGGACGTTTAAACCGATCATGGCATTCACCGAAAGGAACAGGCATTTGGATGAGCATCATTTTACGTCCGTCCGTTCCACCACAACAAGCACCTCAGCTGACGCTTTTAGTTGCTGTTGCGGTTGCCCAAGCGATTCAAGAAGTAACAAATATCGTACCGGACATTAAATGGCCAAACGATGTATTAATCAACGGGAAAAAAGTTGTGGGCATTTTAACAGAATTGCAAGCGGATCCCGATCAAGTGCGAGCGGTCATCGTCGGCATTGGCATGAACGTCAATCAAACACAATTTCCGAGCGATATTGCTTCGATTGCGACGTCGCTTGCGATTGAAACAGGACGAACGTTTCATCGACCGAAAATTGTTCAAACGTTATTACAAAAATTAGAACAGTTATATGAACAATATTTACAACACGGATTTTTACCCATTAAACTGTTATGGGAAGGTTATTCCGTAACGATTGGTCAACAAATTGTAGCGCGTACGCTAAATGGAGCGATTCGCGGTGTTGCACTCGGCATTACAGATTTCGGGACATTAAAAGTACAAACAGAAGACGGAGCGATCCATTACGTCTACTCAGCAGACATTGAAATAAAAAAACAGTAGGAAAATTTCGAAATATTTGTTAAAATGAAAGCGGTTGAAATTGGGCAGTATCTTTGTAAGAACTGCACCACGCACGACGATATGTTTAACATGGTTTCTGCCTTGATCCGACGAAGCGGACGGGGACAGAGGGATGGAGCGAAACAAAAAGTCCTTCTTTCTCGATTTTGGCAGAAAGAAGGCTTTTTTTATCCATTTCCTCTGCATATGAGAGGAGGATGTATATGAAAACAAAATTAGACTTTCTTCGCATGAAAAAAAATCACGAGCCAATCGTTATGCTGACTGCTTACGATTATCCGTCAGCCAAGCTTGCTGAAGCCGCCGGTGTTGATATGATTTTAGTTGGCGACTCGCTCGGCATGGTCGTATTAGGATACGACTCAACGATCCCGGTCACCGTTGAAGAGATGATTCATCATACGAAAGCTGTTCGACGTGGTGCGCCGAATACGTTTATCGTGACAGACATGCCTTTTATGTCTTATAGTACGGTGAACGACGCATTGCAACATGCAAAAGCGATCATGCAACAATCAGGTGCAAATGCTGTAAAAGTAGAAGGAGCAGGCTCAGTATTGCAAGTGATTTCTGCTTTAACAGAAATGGGAGTTCCTGTTGTTGCCCATCTTGGCTTAACGCCACAATCGGTCGGCGTATTAGGAGGATATAAAGTGCAAGGAAAAGATGCCGAAAGTGCAAAGCGTCTTTTAGAAGAAGCGAAAGCGTGTGAGCAAGCAGGGGCGATTGCGCTCGTGTTAGAATGTGTGCCGAAACAACTTGGAGAGGCGATCACGAAACAACTAACCATTCCGACGATTGGCATTGGAGCGGGAGTTGGTACTGACGGACAAGTGCTCGTTTATCACGATGTGCTTGGATATGGTGTAGACCGTGTGCCAAAGTTTGTTAAACAATATGCGAACGTTCAACAAACGATGCAACAAGCGCTTGCGGAGTATGTTGCTGACGTCAAAACACGTCAATTCCCGAGCGATGAACAATCATTTACGATGAACGAGCAACAATGGATTGCATTGTATGGAGGGAAATAAGGTGGTTATCATCGAAACAATTAAGCAAATGCAAGCGCATATCATTGCTGAACGACAAAAAGGAAAAACAATCGGTTTTGTACCGACGATGGGTTATTTACATGAAGGGCATGTCGCATTATTACAACGAGCACGCCAAGAAAATGACATCGTTGTTTTAAGCATTTTCGTCAATCCGCTCCAATTTGGACCAAATGAAGATTTCGATCGTTATCCGCGCGATTTTGAACGCGATTGTGAAATGGCTAAACAGGCGGGCGTCGACATTGTTTTTTATCCATCAGTCGATGAAATGTACCCACACGAGCCATCTGTGACGGTGAAAGTGCATGAGCGCGTCGATGTGCTTTGTGGAAAATCGCGCCCAGGTCATTTTGATGGTGTGGCGACGGTTGTGACGAAACTATTTCACATCGTCATGCCACATCGTGCCTATTTCGGAATGAAAGATGCGCAACAAGTCGCTGTGATCGATGGGCTTATTCGAGATTTTCATTTTCCGATTGAGCTCATTGCTGTTCCGACCGTTCGTGAAGAGGACGGACTTGCTAAAAGCTCGCGCAACGTGTATTTAAGCGAGCGGGAGCGACAAGAAGCTCCTGCATTATATGCTGCTTTACAAAAAGGAAAAGCATTCATCGAAGCGGGAGAACGCGACGTAGAGAAGGTACGACAAGCCATTGTACATCATATCGAACAACATACAAGCGGTGTGATTGATTACGTTGAAATTTATTCGTATCCTGAGTTAAAGCCAATTCAAACGTTACAAGGAAATATCATTATTGCGCTCGCTGTGCGGTTTACAAACGCTCGTTTGATTGATAATATCGTTATGAACGTACAATAAGGGGGAAACATCATGTTTCGCACATTAATGAACGCTAAAATTCACCGTGCTCGCGTAACGGAAGCGAATTTAAACTATGTTGGCAGCATTACGATCGATGAAGATATTTTAGATGCAGTCGGCATGGTTCCAAACGAAAAAGTGCAAATTGTAAATAACAATAACGGTGCACGATTTGAAACATATATTATTCCAGGAGAAAGAGGGAGCGGTGTATTTTGCTTAAATGGGGCAGCTGCTCGTCTCGTTCAAAAAGACGATGTCATTATCGTCATTTCATATGTGCTCGTACCAGAAGAAAAAGTAGCTTCACACCGTCCGAAAATCGCGATTATGGACGAGCATAATCGCATTAAAGAGCTTATTGTTCAAGAGCCGGCGGCGACCGTTTTATAACGGGAGCCATGCCGCCTCTTTTTATTTGTGATACACATGCGAGGTGGAGAAATATGAATGATCGCTTTGTCGTCGTCGATATTGAAACGACAGGAAATGCCCCGAAAAAAGAAGATCGCATCATTCAAATTGGTTTTGTCGTCATCGAGGGCGACAAAGTTAGCGAACGTTTTTCAACATTCATTCAGCCTGAACGGGACATTCCGCCATTTATTCAACAGTTAACAGGCATTGATCATACGATGGTGCACGATGCTCCTCCGTTTCATCATATTGCACCGATGCTTGTTGAAAAATGGGAAGGAGCTTATTTTGTTGCCCATAACGTTCATTTTGATTGGGCGTTTTTGCAAGAGGAATTTATTCGTAGCGGCGTACAACCACCGACATGTCGGCTTTTAGATACGGTAGAGCTCGCACGTTTTCTCATGCCGACACAATCAAGTTATAAGCTTAGCCATTTAGCTGAATCGTTGTCGCTTGCGCACGATCGGCCACATCAAGCCGATTACGACGCGGAAGCGACTGCCCAACTTCTTCTTTTTTTACTTCGCAAGCTATCTCGTTTACCGCTTGTGACATTAAAGCAACTACGCCGGCATAGCCAACCGTTAAAAAGCGAGCTGACCGCTTTGCTAAACGAGTTTATTGCAAAAAAAGAACGCACGGTTCAACCGGATGACTCAGTCGTTGAATATGAAGGAGTTGCTTTAAAAGCATGGTTTTTACCAAAACATGAAGATCGGAATGAACATGTTCCGTCTTTTTCAGAATGGCTTGCGACAAACCCGTTTGTTGCGCCATTTGAATATCGCGACGGGCAACAGCAAATGATGATCGATGTAAACGAAGCGTTGCAAACGTGTCAACATGCGCTCATTGAAGCAGGAACAGGGGTTGGAAAAACGATCGCTTATTTGCTTCCTGCAGCGTTTTATGCAGTAACCCAACAGCGCCCTGTCGTCATTAGCACACATACGCTCCAACTGCAAAAACAAATGATTGAAAAAGAATTGCCACGCGTCGCTAAGCTCGTTCCGTTTTCATTTACAACCGCGATGTTAAAAGGAAAAAGAAACTATATTAGCGTGCGAAAATTTGCTCGTACGTTAAAACATGTCGACACAAACTACGATATCGCTTTAACAAAATGTCAATTGCTCGTTTGGCTAACGGAAACGGAGACAGGAGATGTCGATGAATTAAACTTAACTGCAGGGGGCGCGCTATTTTGGGAAGAGGTGCATAGCGATGAAACAAATGAAGAGCACGATTTTTTTGTGCGCGCCAAAGAAAAAGCGAAACACGCACATGTGATTATTACAAATCACTCGTTCGTTATGCATGATTTAACAGCAGACGAAAAGTTTTTGCCGCCACACGAACAGCTTATTATCGATGAGGCGCATCATTTAGAAGACGTCGCTGCCCATTTTTTCGGTCGGCACGTGTCATATGAGTACGTTCGGCTATTATGGACGCGGATGAACGATATGGCGACGATGCACCAAATGGGTACGCTTCGCTCGCTTCTTGGAGATTTGGAATATGAACTAAATCAACTGTTTCAATCTCTTCGCCATTACGTACTGCGCCGACAAAAAGGGGACGGTCGCATACGTTACCGTTTCGTTCCTTGGAAAGAGTATGGGAAAGAATGGAACGGGACGATAGAATTGCTTATGCGTATTATGAGCGATGTACAGCAACTGTCACATATGATGAACGATGTTCCGAAAGAAGATGTCAAACCTTTTACAACATTTGTAGACGTTTTATATACGTTACAACATTTACTAACGAGCGACGATGATGACATCGTGCGCTGGCTAGAGGTAGATACAAAAGCGGCAGTCAATGCGGTTACGGTTATTTCACAGCCGCTTGATTTAGCTCCGTTTTTTGCAGATCAACTATTTTCACGTAAGCGGAGCGTCATTTTAACATCCGCTACGTTAACGACAAACAATCGTTTTTCGTTTATAATTGCGCGGCTTGGTCTCGACGATTTTTATCCGTTTACACGCACCATTCCGTCGCCATTTTCATATGAAAAACAAGCGGCGCTTATGGTTCCGACCGATTTGCCGACGTTTCCTTCAGCTACTGTTGAACAATACGCTGAGCAAGCGGCACAACAAATTATACGCATCGCTAAACATACGAAAGGACGAATGCTCGTATTATTTACGTCATATGAGCTATTGAAACAAACGTATGCATTTGCTAAACAGCTCAATGATGAACAATCATTTGTATTGCTTGCGCAAGGAGTAAGCGGAGGCAATGCTGCGAAATTAACACGCCATTTTCAACAGTTTGAGCAAGCGATTTTATTTGGTACAAGTAGCTTTTGGGAAGGAGTAGACCTTCCGGGAGATGAAGTGACATGCGTCGTTATCGTTCGTTTACCTTTCGCTCCACCAGACGATCCGGTCATGGCGGCAAAAAGCGACTATATTCGTTCAAAAGGAGGCAATCCATTTTACGATTTATCGTTGCCACAAGCGATTTTGCGCTTTAAACAAGGATTCGGGCGATTAATTCGCACAAAAGAAGATCGTGGCATCATTTTCGTTTTAGACCAACGTTTATTAACCGCATCATACAGTAAATATTTTTTGCAATCTTTACCGCCTATCCGTGTATATCATGCGCCGCTTGCGGAACTTTTACAACATGTAAATGAGTGGCTATAATTTTCCCTTCATCGGTGAAAAATAAAAGGGGTAGATGAAGGGAGTGGGCGGTTTTGCAGTGGGCGTTATTATTTTTGCTACTCAATAGTTTAATGCATCCTTCTACGACAGGAGAGCATATTCAAAAAATTGATATGATGCTTGAAGAAGAAGAAATGGCCATTATTTTTTTGCCGCTTAGTAACGGAGAAGCGACGTTATTTAAACATGCAAGCGGAAAGACGATATTGTTCAATACAGGTGCCCCACATACAGAACGGGAACTAAAAAGATGGTTTGAACATTTTCATATTACTGAAATTGATGAACTCATCCTCACGAGCGATGATGAAGAGTATGTGGGGAATGTAAAATGGATTGAACAAACGTACGGTCCGAAAATTGTGAATGAATGGGAAGAACAAAAAGTGTATGAGCCGTTTCCGCATTTTCGTATGCAGCCGCTCTATATTGCCCATGGGGATGTGACGATGTCGCTTCAATATGGCCAGCTTCGCCTTTTATATATGGCGCACGCTGATCATCATGTCGAACGAACATTGATGACGATGCCGCTTAGCGATGTAAACATATTGAAAATTGCTCATTTTGGCCTCCATGATTATCCGCGGACATCTTTTTTAAAACATGTCGATCCGCAAGTAGCTATCATCTTTAAAAAGCACGGAAGTTGGCCGAATGAGCGATTGCTTGAACGGTTGTACGCTGCTTGGATTGACTGTTATGAGACGAATCGTTTCGGAGTGATTGTTGTGAAATGTAATTTACACGAATATGACGTCATGACGTTTTAAAAAAAGGGCCAACGTTCGGCCCGCGGTGTGTACGATAGGAATTTTTTTATTTCAAATTGACCAATGTAGGAAACCGTTGCTACAATGAAGATGTTTATACACTAAAATCGGTGTGTAGTTGTATTGTTTCCGTTCGCGATGAACGATATAAGTAACAAAATTTGTGCACATGGAGGATCGGGTCGTGGAAAGTAAAATAGAAGTGTTAGCTACTGTAAAAGTTGAATACTCATCAGATTTATACAAAATTGTCGATTGTTTAAATCGGACGTTAAAAGAAAAAGACTTAATGTTCGGGCTCGCGCTTGATGAAGAAAATAAAGAAAAGGCCGTGTTTACGATTTATCGAACGTAAGAAGGGATGAGGGTGAGAAAAATAATCATTGCTTTCGCGTGCGTTTTGTTCGCTGCGTTATCGCTATATATTCATGCATATAGTGAGGCGGTATCGTCTAAAAATGAAAGCGAACAACGTGCGGTGAAACAAGCGGAGAAAAAAGGAATTGTTCAAGTGACTGACGTATATACGTATCGAGGAAACGATGTATACGTCATTGTGACAGGGAAAGATGATGAAGGTGAACAATGGATCGTATGGGTTACAGAAAAAGGGAAAGTGACTGCGATGCATCGGGCTTCAGAAGGAATAACGAAACAAGAAGCGTTATCTTCCGTTAAGCCGTATCGTCCAAAAACGGTCATTTCCGTAAAATTAGGAATGGAAAAAGGGATCCCGCTTTGGGAAATTACATATATTGACGAACAAAACCGTTACTCGTTTTATTACGTTCGTTTTGAAGACGGGGCCTTTTCAAAAAGATATCATTTGACGAGGGGGAAGGATGTATGAAATTAGCGAAACGCGTCGCCGCATTAACGCCGTCATCAACGCTTGCCATTACGGCAAAAGCAAAAGAATTAAAAGCAGCAGGGCATGATGTAATTGGGCTTGGTGCTGGTGAACCAGATTTTAATACGCCTCAACATATTATGGAAGCTGCTGTAAAAGCGATGTACGACGGACATACAAAATATACGCCATCCGGTGGATTAGCAACGTTAAAACAAGAGATTATAAAAAAATTTCAACAAGATCAACAGCTCGATTATAAACCGTCAGAAATTATCGTATGTGTTGGAGCAAAACATGCGCTTTATACGCTATTTCAAGTTATTTTAGACGAAGGCGATGAAGTCATTATTCCGACGCCGTATTGGGTTAGCTATCCAGAGCAAGTAAAACTAGCAGGTGGCGTCCCTGTTTACGTGGAAGGGCTTGAAGAAAACGAGTTCAAAATTACACCGGAGCAGCTAAAACAGGCAATAACAAATCGGACGAAGGCGGTGATTATTAACTCGCCAAGCAATCCAACGGGCGTCATTTATACGAAAGAAGAGCTACAGGCGCTCGGTGAAGTATGCGTAGCCCACGACATTCTCATCGTTTCTGATGAAATTTATGAAAAGCTCGTTTACGGTGGACATGAACACGTTTCAATTGCGCAACTTTCACCGGAATTGAAAAAACAAACGATCATTATTAACGGCGTGTCCAAATCACATTCAATGACAGGATGGCGAATTGGCTATGCAGCAGGCGATGCCGACATCATTCGTGCGATGACAGACTTAGCAAGCCATAGCACATCGAATCCAACATCGATTGCTCAATATGCAGCGATTGCCGCATATAGCGGACCGCAAGAGCCAGTAGAACATATGCGTCAAGCGTTTGAACAACGTTTAAACATTATTTATGATCGTCTCGTTCAAATTCCAGGGTTTTCTTGCGTGAAACCACAAGGCGCATTTTACTTGTTCCCGAATGCAAAAGAAGCGGCGACGATGACTGGATACGAAAACGTTGATGCGTTTGTCGAAGCGTTGCTTGACGAAGCGAAAGTGGCGCTCGTGCCAGGTTCAGGTTTCGGTGCGCCAAATAACGTGCGTTTATCCTATGCCACATCACTTGATTTGTTAGAAAAAGCAATCCAACGAATAGAATGGTTTATTAGTGAGAAAGTAAGATAATCAAACGAAAGGGAGGAAAGTATCCTCCCTTTTCGAGTTTATGGCTTTGTTAGTTTTACTCTCTCAAATAAAGCAAGCAACCATGATCTTTTTCTCTCATGAGTGGTTTCGCTTTCAGTGTTTATGTTTTCACTTTCTTCGTTTAGCTGTAATAGCGTTTGAGAAGAGTTTTTTTTATCTAACATATTTTTTAAGTCCGTTTTTTCAAAAGTATAATCCGTTCTAGGAATAGTTAGATTTAGGATAGGTTCTTCGGACACGGTATCAAAGGGGGGTTCGAAGATAAATTCGATAGTATCTTCTGAATTCTTTGATAATGAGTTGAGCACATCAGAAGAAGGTACATTTTTCACGTAATATTCAGTAGTTGACAACGTTAAATTAGATAATTGTTCGTCGTCGTCCTCTTTGTTTTTAGACCGAATATGTGTTATATTGCTCTTATCGGTATTTTTAGGTTTTATTTGGTTTAGTTTCGACGGAGATGGTTGATTTTTTTTTTGTATGGGTGAAACGACAATCGGTTGGTTTGTTTCATTGCTGAACTGTTGAAGCTTCAAAAAACTGTTCGTAGGTGGAGTTGTTTTTGCCTCAGAAAAACCAGTCGTATCTTTTTCTCGCTCTGTTTTTTCTGTATTTGATCCTTTTTTTTGTTTGGAGAGCAGTTGAATGACATGCATTAACATCTCTTTCATCTCATTTATATCTGGGGTTGTATGTTCCTCTTTTTTCTTTTCAGCGCACTCAGTTAATTGTTTTAATTCAGAGATTTGATGTGCAATTTTTTCAATGCCAGTAGAAAAATGAGCTGTTTTTTCAAAAAGGTTTTCAATTTCAATATGTTGGTGTGAAACTTTTTGCTTTAAATTGATAATATCATTTTGATTTTTTTGTTGCTCTTTGTCTAACCCGTTTAACATCGTTTCGAAGGTAGATATTTTATCTGCTAATGATTGCATTGCTTCTTTTAAAAGTTCAGTTTCTTCTTTTTGATTTGATAATTTTTTACTTATTTCTTCAACATGCCCTAATATTTTTTCGCCGCTTTTTTTAGAGAAATCATATTCTTTTTCCATACTGTTAATCCTCTCCATGAACGATATAATAATTGATCGCAAAGAATGATGGTCTGCTAATTGGTTCTGATACTCATCTATTTCTTTCCTTAATGTGTGTGCTTGCTCCGTAATAATCTGCTTTTCATTTTCAAATTGATAATAAGTATCAAAAAAAAGTTGAATGCTTTCCTCAATTTTATCTAAATATCCCTTTAAATCTGAATAATATTCTTTTGTACTACTTTGTAATTGGGAATAACTATCCTTTATTTGTTGCACTTCGTTAATTAATTGTTTCATCTCATGTTTTTGGTTTGTAATTAGTTCGTTGGATTTTTTAAAAATATTTTTTAAGTTATTATTATCCGTTTTTAATTGATCGATTTGTTTATTTATATCAGTGTCAAGGCCGATTATTTTTTCCCCAAAATCGCCGGTTTAAAATTCCCCAGAAGGACCTTTCATTGATCCTTCTGTTTTTCTTCTTGGAGCCTCTTTTCCCGTAATCGATAGCTTTCCCCCTTTAGG
>OFGS01000007.1_pt1 | contig 110642 bp, 100 predicted proteins | sample 1521851 | NCBI WGS metagenome assembly OFGS01 (sample SAMEA3142070, study PRJEB24117) | hot springs metagenome
CAATCATACGGTTTCAGAAGGTTTGACAAAATAGAATACGAAGGGAAGATAGGAATCATAGCTGGAACAAGAAGTAGTGGATATTTTGTAATAAGAAGTCTTTCAGGGGAAAGAATACACGATAGTGTGAAATACAGCAAATTAAAACATTTCGAGAAATCAAAGACGATAATGTTGGAAAGGAGGGAAGCGGCTATCTCCTCACACGACTAAAGTTGCGTGTCTCCGAAGCCGTAAATTGATGAAATTGGGAAGTAAACTTAAAAGACTTAGACTCGCAAGAGGATATACACAAGAAGAACTCGCCGATAGATGCGATCTGTCGAGAAGTTTTATCTCTCAGCTTGAAAGTGACAAAGTTTCTCCATCTGTTGAAACTCTCGAGAGAATTCTCAGAGTCCTTGGGACAGATTTGAAACATTTCTTTTCCGAAGAGCAGAAAAAGATCGTATTCAAGAAAGACGAAAGGGTACCTGTATACGATTTACCAAAGGGAGTAAAGATAGATATACTGATGGACGCTGTGGAAGACAAAGAGCTCGATGCAAAGATAGTCGAACTTGAACCCGGAGCCCAGACAGATAAAGAAGACTATCACGACGGCGACGAGTTCGGATACGTTGTAGAAGGCTCTGTCGACATATATATAGATGGAAAAAGGTACAGAGCGAACGAAGGAGAGTGTTTTTACTACTCAGGCGACTGTGTACACTACATGAGAAACCCGGGCAAAGAAAAAGCTGTCATACTGTGGATACAGACAATTTGAAATTCAAAAAATAGGTGGACGTTCGTCCACCTTTTGTTTTCTATTTTTGTGATATTTCTACGTCAACCAAAACCCCTTTGTGATCCGATACCCTTTCACTTTCAAAAACAATTCTCGCACTCTTTACTAAAAAATTTTCAGGAACTAAAATGTAATCTATCCTTGCACTCTCTTCGCTTATCTTATCACCAATAAATGTAGGTCTATCAGGTTCATTTGGATTTGCAACCATCCAAGAGTCTAAGACGCTCAAACCAAGAATTTCCCTTTTCATCACCATTTTATATTCTTCTGAACCGTACGAAACGTTGAAATCACCTGCTATTATGAATCTCTCGTTTCCAATCTCTTCCACCCAGCTAACAAAGTTTTCATATTCATCTTCAAATCCAGCTTCTTTCCAATTAAAGTGCACTGAATACAGATCTATAGGTCCACCTTTGTCCTCTATCCTTGCTCTGATGATTTTCCTTGTGTAAAATGTGTTTACGTCTTGATTTCTTGAAACATATCTTGATTCAAAATCAACGATTGGAAATTTTGAAACGATGCCAAGTCCTTCCTCCCATATACCAAACCCGTAGTGCGCCATGTCCCAGACAAAATGATAAATCTTCCCATATTCTGCAAGCATTTCAACAAGTCTTCTGACATAGTTGCTCTTCTTGATGTCGACTCCATGTAAAAAAATATCTGGTTCTTCATGCATATATTGACCCGCTTCTTGGAAAAAACATATTTCCACATCTTCATTTGCAATTAGCTCGACGATCTTTCTTTGAATGGACTTATACTTTTCCAAGAAACCCTCAATCGTATCTTCATCGTTGTATACGATTTCTTGGTATGTGTGCAGATTGAGTGTCAATAGTTCCACGTCTCTTTCCCCTTTCTAACTACGATCAGTGTTATTCCAGCAACAATTAGTATAACAGCTAAGAAAAGCAAGATGAACTTCGCTGGTGTGAAAATCATGAGTCCAATGCAAACTCTTTTGAAATTAATGCTGTGTTGTGTTAAGAATGCCATGATTATAAGCGATATGTTTTCCAGAATATCGAACATTCCACCGAATAATCCAAAAGCTGTTAGAAATGAATTTCCAAGATTCAGCTTCATCAGGAATATCCTTACAAGGACTGACCAAAGAAGTATAGAATAACTCAAAGCAAAAAAAGAATCTATGACGTGTAAGTATACGAACCTGGAAACTCTTTCTTGCGTAATTAACTCAAAGCATTTCACTACATATTCTCTGCCAAGGCAGATCTCTGAATCTATGATGTTCTTATCAATCTCTTTGTTAAATCCCGCACCATATGGTCCGAAAACAAAATATCCAAGAGCCACTGAAAAAACTAAGCTCGTTATTATCCATTTCCAGCTCCCTATCCTATAGATATCTATTCTTTCCATATTATTCACCTCCTTGTATTAGTGAGATCAAATAAAATCACCTAAAAACATATATTCCCCCATCCAAAGAGGAAACGTAAATTTCCTCTTCGCCTGTAATAAACGGGTCCGCATATATCGTACCACCAATTTTTGTATACCAACAGACTTTTCCTTTTTTGTCTAATGCATAGAACGCTCCATCGTCACAACCAAAATATACATATCCTTTTTCTGAAACGCTCGGCGTAGATTTCACTTCCGCATTTGATGAAAACACCCATCGTCTTACACCAAAACCATCCACACAATAGAAATTCTTATCTCTTGAGCCAAAATAAATTGCTTCACGATCACATTTAGGCGATGAGAGTATCTCACCTTCAGTTTTGAATTTCCACAGACACTCGCCATTAAAATCCACAGCGTACAAATTCTGGTCGTTTGAGCCAAAAACCACGAATCGATCTCCACAAACTGCCGGCGAAGTGTGAACATCGCCACCGGCTACAAATTTCCATAGAATCTTGCCATCTAAAGATACCTTATACAACCTCCCATCATTCGTTGTCACATAGATATATTCTTCGAACACAACAGGTTTAGAATCACTTTCAACTTTTAGTTCAACTGTTAAAAGTTTCTTCCCTTCTGAATTTATTGCATACAGCTTTCCAGTATGACTTACAACGTAAAACACTTTATTCAAAAACTCAGGGGTTGACACTACAATATCTCTCAAATTGCAAAGTTTTTTATATTTCCCATCCTTATTAACAACGTATATCTTTCCATAAAGTGTAAAAATGTAAACATTCTCGTCCTGATCCAATACAGGTGAAGCTATTATATCTTCATCGAAGCACCTATTCCATATGACATTGCCTTCACTCGAAAATTTGTAAACACACCCATCGGTAGATGTTACATAAATCAAGCTGTTGCTCACAACAGGCGAAGAATACACATCGCTCCGAGTCCAAAGAACCTTGGCAGGGCTCTTGTATGTGAGATTGCTTATGCTATCTCCATCACTCTTCAGACTCTCTGGCTCAACTTTTTGAGAGACTTGGGCAAGAAATTTGAAATCAACGTATCTAAAACGCGAATAAACCCAAACGTGGATCCAGCTGTGCACGAACACAAGAATATTGATTAATATATTAAGCTTGAAAACATACAAGAGAGTGCTGAGAAGGGCTAATAAGATGGCTATTGTTCTGAGAACCTTAAAACCACTTTGGAGGGTAATATTATGCATTTTCGAATAAGATAAGAACAAAGGCAAGTAAAATAGCGTGCAAAAGATCCAAAGCTCTGAACGGTACACCAAGCTAATTAGGAATATAGATGAAAGGAGATAATAAAGTCCAAAAATGCGATATCCCTTGACAAAGATAATCTGAAATATGCCTGTTAGAATAAATAACTCCCCAAAAACAACCGCGAATTCTCGATACTGGCTTAAGAAGAACGCAATGCTAAGAAGAACTAATCCAATCGAAACTTCTAAACAGAAATTGTTTGCTAATCTCTTCCCGGTCCGTTGCTGTTTAGTTTGTCCTTTTGGATGCACTTTTTTTCCTCCTCTCAAAGGAGGAACTAGAATTATTAATTTTATCTTTACACACTTTGTCTATACACCTGCTACAGCTCAATCCTAGACACCTTGAGTCAATCCATTATACTACCAATATCAAAATTTTGTATACTTTTTTCAAAAATTTTTTGGTTTTTACATTGATTGACAATAAATAACATTAAAAGTATAATACTGTCAAAAGAGATAAATGTGGAGGGGGTTTGATGATGGAAAAACAGAAGCTCAACATCTTATTCATCGGCGGGGGAAATATTGCGGGGATACTTAAGAGTGAACTCAAGGACCATATTGATCTCTGCTGGTATTACGATTTGAAAAAAACAGACCTTGATTGCCAATACTTAGAACGCTTTGAAATACCTCGCGAAACAGATATCGTTGTCGAATGTGCATCAGTTGAGGCTGTCAAAGAATTCGGGATTGACATTCTTAAAAGCGGTAAGGATTTTTACATCATCAGTTCAGGTGCATTTGCAGACGAAGAGTTCAGAGCAACTTTCTTAGCAGAACTCAAGAATTCTTCCTCAAATGTATATATCCCATCCGGAGCAATAGGCGGAATTGATATTGTCCGTGCAGTGAGAAATTACGTAGAGAAGGTTGTACTAACCACAAAAAAGCCACCAAAGGCATTTGGAATAGAAGAAATACAGGAACCCAAAACAATCTTCTCAGGAAACGCTGTAGAAGCCATTAAGAAATTTCCGCAGAACACAAACGTTTCAGTCACGCTCTCTTTAGCCCTCGGCAGTTTTGAAAAGGTCACCGTCAACGTGGTAGCTGATCCAAATGTTAATGAAAATATCCATGAAATAAATATATTCTCCTCCGTAGGAAATTACACAGTAATTCACAAGAACAAACCGTCTCCAAACCCGAAGACGAGTTACCTCACACCGCTCTCACTCGCGGCGGCTATAAAGCGGAATATAGAGAAATTCAAGATTGGATGATAAGAAAGAATGGATAAGTGAGGTGGAAACCATGGGTCCAACTTCCGCACTTGAAACGTTGAGAAAAGGATTAATAACACCAGAGGAAATAAGAAGATTAGCTGAAGAGAAAGGATACACCATCGTTGCGCACAACTACCAGATTCCGGAGCTCCAGCAAATTGCCGATTATATAGGGGACTCACTTCAACTTGCAAGGCTTGTAACAACTATACCTTCTCAAAAAATTCTCTTCCTCGGCGTGGACTTCATGGCTGAGATGATGAAAGTTCTGAACCCAGAAAGGAAAATCATAGTTCCTGTTAGGCATTCCACCTGCCCTATGGCAAACTCTCTGGAAGTCAAAGACGTGATTGAAGCTAAGCAAAAATACAACGCTCCATTTGTCGTGTATGTGAACAGCCGCACAGAAGTAAAAGCATACGCTGACGTAGTCTGCACTTCGGCAAATGCTGTTGATGTCGTAAACAAACTCGATTCAGATACCGTTCTCTTCGGTCCTGACAAGAACCTTGCTTCGTACGTTGCAGAAAAAACGGGAAAGAAAATCATACCAATCCCCGGTGAAACAGGGTACTGCTACGTGCACAACTATGTCAAAGAAGATGAGATAAGATTTCTGATAAGCAAATATCCCGATGCAAAAGTGATGGTACACCCAGAGGTGCCGAGCAATATACGAAAACTGGCTGACTTTGTAGGCAGCACTTCTCAAATGGAAAAGTATCCAACAACAACGGATGCAAAAGAATTCATCGTAGTAACAGAAGTTGGCATGCTCTCCAAACTTGAAAACCTGTACCCAGACAGAAAATTTATCCCGGTGAGTTCAATGGTCTGCTACAACATGAAGAAAAATACATTGAAGAACACATATTTGGCACTGCTTGAGGAAAAATACGAAGTCCTCGTCGATGAAGATATAGCCCGGAAAGCAAGAAGAGCCGTAGAGAAGATGCTGGAACTAACGAGGTGAGTGGCTGTGTACGAAAAAGTCATAGACTCGTTAGTCGAGTTGATCCGAAAAGACGAACAGTTCATAGACTACGCTTCATACCCACTGCGAGGAAAAGAGGCAAAGGCTGTCATTTTACTTAAAGAGGAAAACATCGTTATTTCAGGAATAGACATTGTCAGAGGTGTACTTTCAAAGTTAGGAATAAAACACGAATTTTACTATAAAGACGGTCAAATCGCTCAAAAAGGCATCATTGGAATGATTGAAGGAGATGCGTACAATTTATTGATTTCTGAAAGAAGCATTCTTAACACGTTATCTTTTATGAGTGCAATCGCGACAAAAGTTCGAAAGCTTGTCGAAGTGATTGAGAAATCAGGAAAAAATGTAAAGATCGCTGCAACGAGAAAGACTATACCATTCACTTCGGAAATGCAAAAAATCGCAATCATGCACGGCGGAGGGGATACCCACAGGCTTAACCTTTCAGATTGTGCTATGATAAAAGACAACCATCTAAAACTGTACGGCTCAGTTAGAAAAGCTGTTGAAGAAGTGAAAAAGGTAATATCGTTTTCAAAGAAGATAGAAGTCGAAGTTGAAGATGAAGAGAGCTCGTTTGAAGCATGCGAAGTGGGAGCAGATATAGTCATGCTCGATAACTTTCCTCCGCAAAAAGCTTGCGAAGTTGCAAGAAAAATAAAAGAAAAATTCCCGCACGTCTTGATAGAGCTCTCCGGCGGGGTTAATCCTGAAAAACTCAGCGAATATCTTTGCGAATACGTCGACGTAATCTCCATAGGCAAACTAACAAGCGAAGTGAAATACGTAGATTTCAGCATGGAGATTGAAGATTAGAAAGCATCACAAATTCAGTTCGTTTATTTCCAAATGTTCAAAAGACTTTTCATCGTTGTACTTAATCTTCGCAAACCATATTTTATCGCTCCCGTCCATAATATACGGGAAAAGCTCTTTATCAATAATGGAGAGGTTATGCTGCATAACCTCTTCTTTTTTTATCCATACGAGATTTCCCTCTTCACTCTCCACAAAATCATCTGAAAGTGTACTACCTGTGAATATGAAAAGCACCCAATTGTAGTGCTCAGGTCCTTCTTCGGAAGTGACCATTTTTAATTTCAAGTTAACAAGTTCGAGCCCAGTCTCTTCCAAGAACTCTCTTCTTATAGCATCCTCAACATGCTCTCCGTCTTCGACATGCCCACCCGGTGGGACTAAAAAACCGGCAAACGGTTCTTTCTTTCTGTGCAGGAACAATATATTTCCGTTATTCTGTGCATAACAGATAACGGCAAGCTTTTGCTTTTCGTTTTTTCTCACTTTTTCTTCTAAAGCTTTGTAATCTATTTTTCTCAAAGTCTATACCTCCAATATTTAAGCAATAATCAAATCCTGATGCTATTAAAGAGTTCATCAATCGTTCTAAGTTCTTGAACAAATTTTGAAAGAGGTTGACCAGATAGAAGCATCTTTACAACAAAGTCTCTGTTTTCAATTAGTGAAACATTCTCCATATTCGGCAAAAGCCTTAGCATCAAATCATATAATCCGTCAATTACATCTACCATCTTAAGGTTAACATTCTTAAACATCTCTTCCAGCATCAAAGCTTTCTCTTCACTAATCTGGCTCAAGTCCATTTTGTACATAAGTGGCTCAGAGCTCGCGATTTTTATATTCTCCCCTTTCATCATCTGTCCCAGCATCCAAGCAATTAGAAAATCTAACAGATGAACAAAGCCCTTATTTGAGAAATATTCAGTATGAGCGAGCATGTATTGTTTATTTAAACTCAATGATATCTCCATACCGTATACCGTGTTTTCTACGGAAAGAAGCGGTACAGAAGTGTAGCCTTTTTGCATCTTTACATGCTTTACAATGACATTCGCAACTTTGAAATTCTCAAAGCTCTTTTCATCAAGAGGGGTTAAATCTCTGAATTCCACAAAGTTCGTTTGATTTTCATGGAGATATTCAATGCATTTCAGCTCTCTGCCAAATAATGTATCAGTGTACTCTCTAACCGAGTCCAGCATCAGAAAATTGAGTATGTTGGTAGAGTGCAGGTCTACATACAGATTGCTACCAATCTGGACTATGCAAGGGCCGTAGTACTCCATCAGATCATTAATCTGCAGTTCCTTATCAAAATAAATCTTCATATTACACTACCCCCCTTCCATACACCCTACATTAATTCTATCACCAAAACCCAGTTTTCCATAAAGAATTTCTAAGCCAACTCTAAGGATACTATAAGAACTTTCTAAGGTTGCATAAGTATAATCGTACCGTCCACCATGAGAATAGGAAGTCCAAAGAAAGGTGGCAAAACTAAAAAAAAGAAAACAGGAGGTTGATGAGTATGAAAAAGGTGTTAGTAGTTTTAGTCGCAGGTGTTGTGTTGGCAGGAAGTCTATTCGCATTCGGACCAAGCTTCGGACCAGGTTATGGTGTTCAACTTAACCAGCAGAACGTCGCAGCTCAAACAGTACAGCAGAGGCTCTATCAAAACTTACCACAAGGCGTTAAACTAAGCGATACCACAACACTGAAAGGGACTATCGAACAATTCTCTTGGACTCCAGAAGCAGGATTCATTTTGAAAGTTAAAACAACCGACGGTGTCATCGACGTTCACGCAGGACCACTCTTCAGACTGACAGAACTCAAAACAGGGCAAGAAATCGAACTCACAGGAAAAGTAGCGGAAACAACTGAAGCAAAGTTTTTCATAGCAGAGAAGGTAGTATTGGGAGACAAGACATTCGATTTAGCAGACAAAGGCAGATTCGGATGGGACGAGCAGAACACAAACGCTCCGAGAGCGCAAGAAGAATTTCAGAATGCACAAAGATATGCGAATCAGAATAGGAACGTTGTGATAATCATCGTCAATCCAAACGTTCAAGCACCAGCGCAAGCTCCTGTTCAAGCTCCTCAAATGCAACCGAACCAGCCAAATATGAACATGAGAGGTGCACCGAGAAGATAAGGGCAGAGAGGTAAAGGAAAAACACCCCCATGTGGGTTATATTTTACCACACTCGGGGGTGTTTTTGTTTTTTACTAGTTCGTTATTAGGGTTATGTGCAAAATAGGTCCTTACTACTATTTCTTCAGCCTCACATTATAAACCTCAAACATCGCACAGATTGGCTCATACGAACACTCCTGCCCAAATCCTCTGCACTTGCGCGTATGTTTTGAGCCCTCAGGTGCGACAAGTTCGATTTCTTCTCCATCCGCTGTAATGGAATTAATAAAGGAGTTCATTTCATCACTCAAGAAAACGGGAACGAATTTCCCTTCTTCAGTAATGCCTTCAATCAAATTCATCAACCAGTCTTCAAAGATTTGATAGTCAAATTGGTAATATTTGCTTATCCTTCCTCTCTTGCCTCCCGGTAAAAATATCTTGGCTTCTCCGTTGTTTTGCCGCTTTGCGTATTCATAGGAGTATTTTTCCTCTTTCTGATCAAACCTGAGAGAGAAGAGTACAAAGTATACATCACTTCCTCTGTACTTAGTGTTTTTCTCCGATTTCTGAATAACCCAGTCATAGAAAAGTAGTTGCTCAATTGGAGAGTTCTTAACTTTTGAATATTTGTAGTCTATTATTAAGTAATCGCTACTTCCGCCTGTTTCTTCAACTGTGTGTCTCACATTTTCGTCTTCTGAAAGTACAACTTTCGGCGATATTCTGTCTATCCGGTCTACTCTGACTGTGAATTCATAACCTTCATGGTGAACTACAAATTCCGATTCGAGTTCGGCAATTTCATCAGAAACTAAGTCTACCGTCGTGACTTTAGTGCTGTTCTTTTTGCGAGGTTTTTCATCACTTTCTTCGCTTGATTGCGACATTCCAAGACTCCTGTTACCTAAGGTTATAACCTTTTTGCTCTGCACAAAAAGGTTCATCAAAGTTAAGAGGTTCTCCTTGAATTCTTTGATCTTCAATTCTTTTGGTATAGAATAAGCATATATGCCTTCGTTGTACAGTTTGACATACTCTTCTTCCAGCCATTCGTCTATTTGTTTTTCATCTATTTCAAAAATCGTCTTTTCTTTCGTAAGTTCAAAGAACCTCTTCACAATCCTATGTGCAATAATTCCATCGTTGATGGATTTCTTATTCTCAATAGCCGCGCCAGGTTTGTAAATATTGAGAACCTGCTGGTAGAAAAATTGGAGCGGGCATTTCATGTATGTGTTGATTTTGCTGAAGCTGAATTCTTTCATGTCCACTGGTCCGACGATGAAGTCCGATTCGCTTAACGTTTTTTTCGAATGTTCGTCAGCTTTCAGTCTTTCGATTTCGTAGTCTATTTCTGAATACACGTCCTCAAGGGATGGTACATATTTCTCAGTGCGCCTTTTGTTGGCAAATTCCGATGTGTATTTGGACGGAACGAGCATGTCGCCCGTGTTCGTTGCAAGCGGGACGATGAGCTGTGATATGTCGCTGAACAATAACGACAGTATCAGAGACCTTCTCTCTCGCTCTTCAACGATTTGATATATCCTCGACCTTTCGCTGTTCGTCTTGAACAATAGCGGGTTTATCTTCTCTATAGATGGGTAGTAATCATCCGTGAATTCCAAGAAGAATTTGTATTTCTTGTTCAAGAACCTCGCATTTGAAAGGTCGACTATGTCAACGACGTTCGCCGATTTGAACGTCTCTCTGTAGCCTGAAGAGTTGAGCAGGACTGTGAGAAGTCTGTATATTTTCCTCCAGCTTTCCAAGCTCTTTCTGTCACCCAATTCGACAATTCTCTTCGTGTAGTCCTCAAGTTTGTCGATTATTTCTATGAATTTTGAGAATGCATTAACCTCGTTGCCCAAGCTGTGCGACACAAGCCTGCTGTCTTGAGATTTTTCAAATGCTTTTGAGAAGCTCTTTGAGTATTTCAATATGAACGCGCGATACCATTCGAAGAAGTCTTTCTCCTGAGCACTCTTGAAGATGTCATCGAGGATTTCAAACAGGTCGTTCATTATCCTCTTGAATTCTTCAAGCTGTTCCAATCTCTTGATGGTGTCGTAGTAGACATCCTCTTCTATTTCTATATTTTCTTTCTCAGCCTTTATCTCCTCTATCTCTTCTTCCAGTTTTCTGAAGAATATCTCGTTCCTCTTCTCTTTGTCCTTCAACAGCGACTGTGTCAAGTTCACGGAGAAGTATCCGAACTGTTTGAATAAATCCTCTATCTCGTCCATTGTAAGTTTTCTTTCAGGAATAAGCGGGGATTCAATAATTGCCAAGATGTTTTCGTAGTTCAGGTCGTTGAAATATGTTTCGAGCGGTTGAATCAATATCTGAACGACTTTGCTTTGCGTTAGTGGTATCTTCCCGCTGTATCTGTAAGGCACTTTCGCTTCGTCGAGCTCCTCCATGAGCCTTCTTGCGATGGAAGAAGATGGCGTAACCACGGCTATGTTGTCGGGATTCTCTCCTTCGATGAGTAATCTCTTAATTTGAGACGCAGTATAGTTGTACTGGTAAATTTGGCTTTCGATTGGTACTTCTTCGATCGTTTTCCTATCTTTCAGCTCTCCTAAGCTGACAAAGCGTTTGTGGCAGTAATCTGTCTTCAGTTCAAAGCCGCTCTCTTTGATAAATTCGTAAACCTCGTCGAGCTGTTCGAATGAGAAATCGTGCGGTCTCTGCCAGACGAAGAATAAAACTTCTTCGGCCTTTTCGAACATTTTGATTAAAGATTTTTGCATCAGCGGTGGTATGTCGAAGAATCCGCTCAGAGCGAGTGTTTTCCGCTCAGGTTCAACATGCTCAGCTTCTTCAACGTACCATCTGTATACGCTTATGGGGTCGTATATTTTCCTGCCTTTCAATTTTTCTGCTGATTCCTGCATCTTGCGGATGATTTCGCTGAGTATCTCGGCAAAGGGCGTTTCAGGATTCTGGAGTATTTCGTATATGATAGCGTACGTGCCTTTGAGTTTTTCTTGGTTTTCGTCCAGCTCATCTCCGTAGAGCGTCAGTTCCCATACTTTTTCGAACAAGTCGACGATGTATTCAATTATCGTCGGAGATTTGGAGAGCGTTCGCAATATAATCTCCTTTTGTGAATCGCCTGAGAATTTTTTATCCGCTGCGAGTTTATCGATGACGTCTGTGACGTAGACTGTGTAAAAATCTCTGTCGAAGACTTCCGCATCGTAGTTGTTCAGTTTAAGTATTTCGGTAACATACTGGTTAATGACTCTGAACGCATCCCTGTTTATCGCTTTCCCAACCCTTCTTGCTACGCTGTCAGCCACTTGCCTGACATAGAATCCGGATGGCCCGATGAAGAGAAAATCAAGCGGGTCTCTGAGGTACATCGGAGCGATCTGTTCAGCAATGAATTCGAAGTGGTCTCCATCTATCGGGATAAGATAGGCAACTTTCTTCGTCATATTTTCATCATCTCCTCAAAGCTCTCGATCTTCTCAACAATCTTATCGAAGAACCTTTCATCGGGCGGGTCGATTCTCAGAGCCTGCCCCCTCGGAACGCTGACTAAGTACCCACAGTGGACTTTTCCAATGTCGGAGAGCAAGTACATGTAGAATTTCAGCTGGAATTTGTAGCGTTCAATTGCATCTGAGTTACCGTAAAGGTCTGCGCTTTTGAAATCGACAACGTAGAACTCACCGTTTTTCAAAAATACCTTGTCAGGCACGCCGAAGAGTACATAGCTCTTGCCATCTATTTCGATATGCTTTGCGATTCTCCATTCGGATAATATCTTCTCGTTCTCGTTGAACAGGGGTTCTAAGATGTGAACGTTCAATATCTGCTCAGGTATACTCCCTCGCTCCACGAGAGCTTTTATATGCTCGTACTTATTAACGCTTGTGAGTATCGAGTGGACTTTTTTACCGATGTTTATCTCCGACGACCTTTCAAGCAGTTCGTTGAGTGCTTCAAGCCTTGCCATGCTGCCTCTACCTTCGTAGTTTTGATACGCTCCAGCGGAAGCGAAAGAAATACCTTCCGAAACTTCAAAATCCTGCTCCAATTCGTTTATCGCTTCCAAATCGCTCTTTTCATCTCTCAGGTTGTAAATTATCGTTGGTGAGATGTACCTTTTGTAGGCAGTTTGTGTGAAATCTGTTTCGATAAGTTCTTTGTTGAACTTACTTTCTATCTCTTCTGCACTCGCCTCAGCCTGTTCAAGATGAACCTCTTCATCACTACCAACAATCTCCCCAATGAGCTTTTCAATTTCTGAGATGTTTTCGATGACTTTTACGTTCTCTTCATATCCTTTATAATCTAAATACTTAATTGCAGGCGTTCCTTTCTTGTTGTCGCTCTTTTTTTTCTGCAAGTCCAAGACAAAGAGCATTTCTTTAGCCCTTGTTATCGCTACGTAGACTTTTCTCAGGATTTCGGTTTCGTCGTATATGATTTCTGCTTCCAATATTTTCCTCAATTCTTTTTCCAACTCTGCTGTCAATTTCCCGTTTCCGAACTTCTCGATAACTTTATCCAAGAACTGACTTATGTATATGTACCTCACACTCTCAATTTCGTTCTCTGAGTAAGGGAATAGCGTCTTCTCTTCGTTTCTATCCCCGTAGTCGTTGTTCACCAAAAAGACAATGTTGAACTCCAAACCCTTAGATGCGTGCACAGTCATCATGCGCACGACGTCTTCTTCTTCAGAGATTTCAGACGCTTCAACTTCTTGGATTTCAGAGATTTTCTCAAGCAGTCTTGTCAGTTCAAGGAATGTCGGTGCTTGGTCGTTAAAGTCGGAGGCTTGCTCGAGTAGTTTCCTAACGTTCCTGAGCCTCTGGCTCGAGTTGGGATATTGTGCAAGCTTTCTGAGGTATTCGCTCTCTTTGATGAATAGTTTGAGTGTTTCTGCGGGCTTCAGGTAGTACTTCAGCTCGTCGTATTTTTCAATCAGGTCGAGCATCTGGCAGATGTGATGAGGAAGTGCCCCTTCGTTTCTCAAATCTTTTGCGCACTGGAAGAATGATTTCTTTATACCCGACTGCGCAGATTCCCTGTATCTTTGTGTTATTCTGTTCAGCATTTTAAGCCTTTCATCCGAAGAGTTGTCCGCATTTACGGAGTTTTCGGAGATTTCCTCGAAAAATGGGCTCAAGAAGATTTGGACGAAGTGGTAGTTGTTGTTCGGGTTTTGGATAACGTCGAGAGCTGATATAACGGCTCTTATTTCGGGTCTTCTGTAGAAGCCTCTTCCTTTGACTATGTAAAGTGGTATTCCTTCTCGTGCAAAGACTTCTCTGTAGACATCCTCAACTTCTTGGAGTTTGTAAGAAAGTATGGCAAAATCTTTGTAGGTTATCTTTCTTACAACCGGAACATGTTTTCCGTCCTGTTTCTCGTAAAACGTCATTTCTTTTCCGACAAGCGCTTTTATCATCTTGGCAACGCTCAGAGCTTCAATCTCTCGCTCGTTTTTCTTTTCCTCATCGGATGCGGCGTTAACCTTGATGTAATTCACTCTCTTAACTCCATCAGGTACATTTTCATTTGGATCTGGCAAGAAAGCTGAGGAGGATTTGTCGTCTGATTCTATGAACCAAAGTTTATTGTAAAGATCTGGATATTTCAATCTAAAAACTTCGTGTACGAAGATCTTTTCTTCTTCATTTTCTTTACTGTTCTTATTTGTGTTCTTGTTTGTAGCAAGTCCTTCGTAAATGACATTGTTGAAGATAACATTCTCAGAGATGTAGTTAAAGTAATCAACGAGTTCTGGATGGGAACGGTAATTCGTCTTCAGCGAAAGTATGCTGTACTTCCCATTGCCATCCTTGATTTTCTTTTCGAATTTGTTCATCGTTTTTACAAAGACGGAAACATCACCGCCTCTGAACCTGTATATCGACTGTTTCCTATCACCAACGTAGAAGATGTAGTTTTCATCGGTATGTATTAAGTCGAATATCCTTTCTTGGAGGTCGTTCGTGTCTTGAAATTCATCGACTATGATGTATTTAAACCTCTTCTGGTAGTATTCTCTTATGCTCGGTTTTTCCAAGACCTTCAGCGTTTTCTCGAGCACGCCTTTGAAGTCGTATTCGAAGTTGTCTATCGTTTCAGATTCGTAGAATTCAGCGGCGATGAGTGCTATGTTTCTAAACGCCCTCAATGCGCCTCCGGCCTCTTCAAATACTTCAAGTAGCCTTTCGCTTACTTTTGAATCGTTGAGCTCCAACCTCCAGCTCCTGACAACTTCTTCTATCTTCTCCTTAACCTTGAACACATCTCCAAAGATGTTGAAAAGATGGAATATATCATCTTTGCTCTCTGCCAAGTCCTTTACAAGCTCTTCTATTCGCTCTCTTCTTTCTGTTGTGAGACCGTACAAGAAGGGAGATAACTTATCCGCAATTCTCTCGCCGTCTTTCAAGTCGTATACTTCAAATGCAATCTGTATTGCCTTTTGCGTTGCTTTATCAACTATCCTGAGCATCTTCAGTTCGTTTATTATCTTGAAATTCGGGTCAACACCGGCTTCCACATTCTGCTCGATTAAAACTCTTCTGCAGAAGCTGTCTATCGTTGAGATGATGGCCCTTGACATATTGCGGTAAACTTCGTTCCAGTATCTGTATTCTTTTGAATTTGGGTCAACCGCTGTAAGTTTTTTCTGAATCTCTTTCATTATCCTGTCTTTCATCTCATTTGCGGCTTTGTTCGTGAACGTAACGGCAACAATTGAGTCGACAATGTCGCTTTTTCCTTCTTGTTCGTAATGTTCTAATATGCCAATGTAGTAATTTGTGAGTGTGTAAGTCTTTCCGGTACCCGCAGAGGCTGAGATGAAGTAATTACAATTTGGATTCTGTCTTACTATTTCAGCTACGGAGCGGTTTTGTTGATTTTGCAAAATTTCCATATTATCACCTCGCTAAAAATTTCGGCAAAAGTATATATTTCACATTCAATTTTAGCACAGAATTATTTTTAATTTGGCATACAGTGAATTAGATTGTAACATATTAAAGTTGTATAATTGAGTTGATACTTTCATACTTTGGAGGTGAAACTTATGAAGAAACTCAAACTTGGCAACGAATTGGAAGTTCCAGTTATTGGTCTCGGTTGTATGAGAATTTGGGATAAACCGCTGAATAGCATTGAGGAGCTTGTTTCAACATCTTTAGAACTTGGAATAAATTTCTTTGACCATGCGGATATATACGGTGCTGGTAAATCTGAAGAAGTGTTCGCACAGGTTGTGAAGAATCTGAAAATATCGAGGGACAAGATAATAATCCAGACCAAGTGCGGAATTAGGAATGGATTCTACGATTTATCGAAAGAACACATCGTCACATCTGTTGAAAAAGCTCTGAAAAGATTGCAAACAGACTATATCGACATACTCCTGCTCCACCGTCCTGATACGTTGATGGAGCCAGAAAAAGTTGCAGAAGCATTCTCATATTTACACTCAAAAGGTTTAGTCAGATACTTTGGCGTGAGCAATTTCAATCCGATGCAGATCGAATTGCTAAGCAGTGCGTTGAATTACAAGTTGCTCACAAACCAGCTCCAGCTAAGTTTGACAAACACGGGGATGATTGATTTTGGCATATTCACTAATACGAAGTTCCCGCAGTCGGTTAACAGAGACGGAGAAGTGCTCGAGTACTGCAGGCTCAAAGGAATAACGATTCAGGCATGGTCACCGTTCCAGTATGGAAACGAACAAGGTAACATACAGGGCGTGTTCATAGACGATCCCCAATTCCCAGAGCTAAACTTGAAGCTCGAAGAACTTGCAAATAAATATAACGTCTCAAAAGAGGCTATTGCAACAGCATGGATTCTGAGGCACCCTGCGAAAATTCAACCGATAGTCGGCACGACGAGTGCAGAGAGGCTTAGAAAAATCGCCCAAGCGGTCGGAGTTAATCTAACAAGACAAGAATGGTACGAACTCTACAGCGCCGCGGGAAACAGGATACCGTAGACTTCGTAGAAATGGTAGCAATGTAAATAAACGAAACAATTGGCATGCCATCAACTTGGCTTTAACCGTATTCTGTTCGCACACTACTTGTCATTGTGATTATACAATATCACGTTCAAAAAGATTACTTGAACGTGATATATGGTATAATATTTAGGTGTGCGTCACATTAATTAATCCATGTTAAAAAGGAGGCATCAGGCATGAAAAAGCTCTTCAAGTTCTCAACCGCCACGGTGGTAGCGTCTGGTATTGGTGCTGCGATCTTTATGCTTCTGTTCATGTTCGTTAAGATCCCATCACCAGTTCCACAGACGAGTTTCCAAACTGCTTACGGTTTTGCACTCTTCTTAGCTACTCTTTACGGTCCTATTGCAGGTGGGCTTTCAGCTTTCATTGGACATGCGCTCAGCGATGCGATCCAGTATGGTTCTCCGTGGTGGAGCTGGGTTATCGCAAGCGGTATAGCTGGTTTCATATTCGGATTGGGTTATAAGTTCACAAAGCTTGAAGAAGGGGAATTCACCTTTAAGGATGCACTGAAAGTGAATCTTTTCCAAATAATTGCCAATGCTATATCTTGGCTCGTCATAGCACCTGTGCTCGACATAGTGATATATGCAGAGCCAGCGGATAAGGTTTTCATCCAAGGTGTCACAGCCGCAATTATGAACATCATCAGCGCTGGTGTGATAGGTACGTTGCTTATCTTCGCTTATGTCGCGACCAAACCAAAGAAGGGCAGCTTAAAAAAGGCACAATAAAGGTTGATGATTTTCTAAGTATTAACCCCCAGCAGGTATGTGCGCTGGGGGTTTTCATTTAATCATCAAGCTCTTCTCTATGTTCCTCCCACCATTTCTTCCATTCTGAATAGTTCAGACCAAATTTCTGACCGGTTATTTCCTCAAGGATTTGTAACGCAGTCTTGCAAACACCTTCATCTTTATCCTCCAAAGCTTGAAGGATTGCTTCTACCGATTTTCTATCACGTTTGCTACCTAAAGCCTTTATTGCTTCTTTACGCACGTAAGTACTTTCATCTTTGATCCCTTTGCAAAGTAAGTTATACGCGATATCTTCATCTAAAGCACGAACCTTTGCGATACCCCAAATAACTGCGCCACGAACTTCTGTATTTTCATCATTTAAAGCTTCAGCAAGTATGTTTAGTGCATGTTCTCCACCTATGTTTCCTATAGCCTCAGCTGCAGTTCTGCGAACCGCGTAATCCTTATCCCTCAGCAATGCAGAGAGAGGTCCAATAGCTTTTGGGTCACCCACCTCACCGAGCGCCTCTGCCGCTGACCATCGGATACTGAATATTTCGTCGTTCAATGCTTCGATAAGTGGCTCGACCACTCCTGCCCCACCAATCTTTCGAAGAATTTGGATAGCAAGCCACCTTATGTTCGGCTCTTCGTCTCTGAGTAATTTCCTAATCAAATGCACGACGCTGAAATCTGATATCTGAAAGAGTCCTTCTTGAGCTAAGAGTCTAACATCCGGATCAGGATCTTTTAAAGCTGTAAGGAGAGCTTCTACCGCCTTCGGGCCGCCTATTTTCAGAATTGATTGCGTAGTAATCTTTCGAATATCCGGGTTGCTGTCAAGAAGAAGAACTTCGAAAGCATCTAAGGCAGCGTAATCTCCTATCTTGCCAAGTGCCTCAATAGCAGATTTTCGAACTTCGAAATTCTCATCTTTCAACACTTCGATTAGTGGTTCAACTGCGCTCATGTCGTTAATATTTTCCAACGCTTCGATTACTGCTTTTCGAACTTTCCAGTCCTCATCTTTTAGTTTTTCGGCAAGCAGAGGTACAGCACTAACATCTCCTACTTTTCCAAGCGCCTCGGCAGCAGCTCTTCTCACGTTTGGAGACGAATCTTTTAAGGCCTCCTTTAAAATTTCTACAGCGGTCCAATCGCCTATTTTTCCAATAGCCTCTATAGCAGCCAACCGAACCCACGAGTCATTGTCTTTTAGCAGTTCGCTGAGTGCATCAATTGTTCCAGAATCTCCTATAGCCCCCAACGCTTCAGCAGCTGCAATTCTTACGGTTGGAATTTCGTCTTTTAAAGCTTCAATAAGACTATTTACTACTTTCCGATCTTTAATTTTCCCAAGTGCTTCTGCAGCAGCTTTGCGAATTTTCCATTCTTCATCTTTCAACGAATCAGTAAGCAGTTCAGAAACTTTTTCGCTATCTATCGATGCCAAAGCTTCTATCACTGATAGACTTATATTAGGATCCTTGTCTTTTAAGAGTTGTCCAAGAGGTTCTATTATTCTTTTGTCCTTTGTTCTACCAAGTGTCCTGATGGCAATTAAACGGATATCGTTATTCTCGTCTTTCAGCACTTTTATGAGTGGTTCTATTATTGAGATATCATCTATCTTCTCGAGAGCTTGAACCACTGCAAGGCGTACACTGGCGTCTCTATCTTGTATTAATCGAGAGAGCGGCTCAACAGCTTTTAAGTCCCCTATCTCGCCAAGTGATTTTATTGCTACTTTTCTTACATTGGAATCTTCGTCTTTTAACAAGTCGATAAGTACCTCAACAGCTTTAGTGTCGTGAACGTTTCCAAGGATTTCTGCAATTGTTATACGTGTATCCATGTTTCCATACTTTGCTGCCCGTAAAAGCGATTCTGTTACTGAAAGTCCTGATTTAATAGCTTGTTGAAGTTCAATCTTTGCTGCATTCCGAACTTGGTAATCTTCATCGTTCAAGGCTAAGATAAGGTAGTCTATTATCTTTGTGTCTTTTATTTTTCCAAATGCACCCACAACAGCCTTTCGGACGGATGAGTCGCTGTCTTTTAGAGCTCTCGATAATATATCAATAGCTCCAGGACCTCCAACCTCACCTATGGACCAAGCAGCGGCTTTCCGTACGTTGACAACTTTGTCGTTTAGAAGGGGTATCAAGTGTCTAATTGCTTCGGGTGTTTTTATTTTTCCAAGAGAACACGCTGCTGCTTCACGAAGCACATCGTTTCTGTTTTTGGACAGCCTAACCAATGCCTCTATAGCTTTCGGATTTCCCATTTCGCCCAGTATAACCGCCGCTCTTCTACGCATTTCTTCATCCAGTGTCTCGTCTTCTAATGTTAAAATGAGCGTTTCGAGAGTCTTTTCGTCCCATGCACGAGAGCGTTTTTGTACATTTTTCTCTTGATCGAATGTCAAAAAGGTATCTAATACATTCCCAAAGTCCACAGATTCTTGGAAGGATTTTTGCAATTCGCCGTATTTTGATGAAGTCTTGTCTTGGAGCGTAATGAGTAGAAGTTGCTCAAAAGCAGTGTTATTGCCTAACTTGACAAGTGCATCTGCTGCTGCCATCCTTACTGTTGGTTCTTCGTCTCTTAAAGCTTTTGCAAGCGCGTCCGATGCCTTGCTACAACGTATCTCTCCAAGTGCCCAAGCCGCACTCCTTCTGACGCTACCATCTTCGTCATTCAGCAATTGAATCAATGCATCTATCGCACTTTCACTTCCAATATTCCCAAGCGCTTGTGCCGCAGCCTCTTTTATCTCCGGTTCTTTGTCATTTAGTAAATTAATCAATGGCTGAACTGTTCTAAAATTTTTGCTTTTTCCAAGCGATTCAATAACAGCAAGTCTTAAACCTTTGTCTGTATCATTAATTTTTTCGATAAGAGCCGTCACGGCTTTTTCAGATCCAATTTCGCCAAGAGCCCACACAGCTGCCTTTTTAATCGCCAGATCTCGTTCCTTCAGAACACTAACGAGTTGCTCAACAGCTTCATCTTCCCCGATTTTTCCAAGCGCTTTTGCTGCGGCTTCTCTAACTGCTAAGTCTTCCTGTTCATCCATCAAAATTTCAGCAATCACTCCAGTAACCCTTATATCTCCAATCTTCCCAAGCGCTTCAACCGCAGCTTTTCGAATCTTGACATCTTCTTCATTCAACATATCAACGAGGGCTTCCGTAGCTATCATTTCTCTTATATTTCCAATAGCATCCACCGCAGCTTCGCGCACATTTATTTCTTCAGCAGTATTTCTTACCACCTCAATCAAAGAATCTACAGACGATACATCGCGAATTTTCCCAAGCGCTTCAACAGCTGCCTTTCGCACTTTCCAGTCATCATCTTTCAATTTTTCGATAAGCATGCCAACAGCTCTTTCATCGCCTATCATCCCAAGTGCTTCCGCAGCAGCTATTCGAACATTACTAATTGGATCAACGAGTGCATCAATAAGCGATGGCACAGAAGATGGATCATTCATATTCGCAAGAGCCTTTGCAGCGCTAAGTCTTATCCAAGAATCTTCATCTTTTAAAGCATTAACGAGTATATTCGTAACCCTTTTATCCCATACGTTTCCAAGTGTTTCAACAGCAGCTCTTCTCACACTCGGGTTTTCGTCTTTTAGTGCCTCTTCGAGGTAATCAATCGCTCTCTGATGTCCAATATTCCCAAGAGCTTCAACCACCGCTTTTCGAACTTTCCAATCTTTATCTCCCAGCAATTCGACAAGTGAATCGAATACTTTTGGATTTCCTATTGAATTTAAAGCTTGCACGGCTGCCAATCTTATATCAGCACTCTTGTCCTTCAACAGTTTCTCAATGGCATCTACAGCCTTCGGCGCTCTTATATTCCCAAGTGCCTGAACGGCTTTTAACCGAACGCTCATATCATCATCATCGAGTGCTTCGACTAAAGGAGCAACAACGTTTGAAGTGTTCAAATTGCCGAGGATTTCAACTAACGATTTTCGAACTTCAATATTCTTATCTTTTAGTGCCATGAAGAGTACTTCATTAACAGGTAACCCTGCCTTTAGCGCGTTGAAGATACCTATTTTCGCTTCTACACGCACTACATAATCTTCGTCTCTCAAGAATAAGACAAGCAATCCGACTACGCTGGGATCGTTTATCTTACCAAGAGCTTCTGCTAAGACTTTTCTGACTGTCGGATCCGTATCGGACATAGACTTTGCAAGTGATTCGACGGCCTTCGGATCACCAATGTTACCAAGCGCCTTTATGATAGCTTTTCTTTTATCGGAATCTTTATCCTTGAGAAGTGGAAGCAAGACTTCAATGCCTTTCACTATGCCGAGGATTTCGAAGATAACGGATTCGAATTCGTAGGTAGGCAGATTTTTTGAGCCTGCGGGAGGGATTTCAATAGAAAATCTGAATTTTTGTGCGTTACCTGATACCTTTAATGTTACAGTTCCTTCTATCTTGTTTGGTAACTCCTTCGTTTCTACTATCAGCTCTGCATCAGCGCTTTGAAAATCACCTTCGACAACCTTGAGACTTCCATACGTTTTGAGTATGTTCTTAGCTAATTTAAAATAATTTATGATTGCTTTTCTAAAGAAGCCAAACCGTTTTTCTACAGCACCTTCATTAACGGTAATTTTTACAGACTTAATCTCCTTACCAAGTAACTCTTCGCTCCTTTCTGACATAAACGTCAGCTCCTTTGAGCTTTCTAAATTGTCTATATATTATCGGCGATATAATATTTTAGCACACCTTCCTAGTATTCTACACACCAAATCGTCTAAATGGTGAAAAATTATCTACTTGTATATATGCATATATTGAACTGAGAATGCCACGGTGGTATTATATGTTCGTAAAGAAATTAAGAAGATGTCTAACTTGCGTAGGAGGAATAAAAAAGTGGAACCGATTATAGAATTTAAAAACTTCACGTTTAGGTACCACGTTCAGTCTGAACCGACGCTGTACGATATTAACCTCAAGATATTCCCGGGCGAGAAGGTACTGATACTGGGTCCAAGCGGGAGTGGAAAGAGTACTCTTGTCCACTGCCTCAACGGGCTCATTCCTTTCGCTTACAAAGGTGAAATAACTGGTAGCTTGAAAATCAAAGGTTTTGAAACGCGAGAACTCGATATTTTTAAATTATCGAAAATCGTTGGAACAGTCCTCCAAGATACCGACGCTCAATTCGTAGGACTTACTGTCGGCGAAGATATAGCCTTTGCTTTAGAGAACGATAACGTGCCGCACGAAGAGATGAAAAAAAGAGTCGAAGAAGCAGCGAAGATGGTCGGAATGGAGAAATTTTTGAACCATTCACCGTTTGAAATATCCGGTGGGCAGAAACAAAGAACAACAATTGCAGGTGTGCTTGTTGATAACGTCGATGTACTCTTGTTCGACGAACCGTTGGCAAACCTCGATCCTGCAACTGCTAAGAAAGCTATGGAGATAATAGATGAACTCCATACCAAAACTGGTAAGACAGTAATAATTGTTGAGCATAGATTAGAGGATGTGCTCCACAGGGAAATTGACAGGGTTATCGTACTAAAGGACGGAAGGATAATATTCGACTCAAATCCGCACGAATTGATGGAAAGCGATGTATTGTCAAGCGCTGGATTAAGAGAACCGCTGTACGTATCTGCTTTGAAGTACTCAGGTTTAAAGATTTCTAAAGAAATTAAACCGGGCTACATATCCACTTTAAGCCTTCCAGATAAAGAAAAGGAAAATGTTAGAAAGTGGTTTAACAGCAATTCAAAGGATGTTCAAAAAATGACCGATGAATCAGAGCCTATTCTAAGGGTAGAAAATCTGAACTTTTCTTATGAAAGAGGTAAGCCTGTTCTGAAGAATATAAATCTTGAAATAAAAGACGGAGAGATGATTTCGATAGTTGGAAAGAACGGTGCCGGAAAATCGACATTTGCAAAGGTGCTCTGTGGCTTTGTAAAGGAAGATTCAGGAAAGATCATCTACAAAAACGAGATTTTGAACAATATGACGATAAAAGAGCGAGCTCAGTTCATAGGTTTTGTGATGCAGAATCCTAACCAGATGATAACAAAACCTATCGTGTACGATGAGATAGCGCTCGGGCTGAGGCTCAGAAAAGTTCCGGAGGATGTGATTGAGAGAAAAGTGGACGAAGTTGCCCAAATATGCGGACTTAAGCCGTTTATTAAGTGGCCCATTTCTGCACTCAGCTATGGACAAAAGAAGAGAGTTACAATCGCTTCGATTCTTGCGTTAGATCCGAAGATAATCATTTTGGACGAGCCAACTGCTGGGCAAGATTTCAGCCACTATTCCGAAATTATGGAGTTCCTCGCCGAGCTCAATTCGAACGGGATAACAATCATACTTATAACCCACGACATGCACTTGATAATGGAATACACGCACAGAGCTGTCGTTTTTGCAGATGGTGAAATCGTGGCAAACGATGAACCGTCGAAGATACTTACGAATTTTGAAGTTATCGAAAAGGCGAATTTGAAAGAGACTTCGCTGTACTCTTTAGCAAACATCGTCGGAATAAACGAGACTTCAGAGTTCGTCCAGCACTTCATAGATTACGACAGGACGGTGAGAAAGAGCCATGCAAGAAAAGCTGATAATGTACACATCTGAAGAAACTTTTATACACAGGCTATCTGGATTGACGAAACTCATATCCTTTTTGGTTCTCACCTCGGCAGTTATGTACACGTACGATATTAGAGTAATCGTCGGCATACTGATATTCTCGTTTGCACTGATGAAGGTAGCAAAGATAAAGTTCTCAAAGGTAAAGACAATGTTCTTGTATGTTTTCATCTTCTTGCTCTTGAACGAATTTATAACTTTTCTTTTCGCACCTACTGAAGGAGTTAAGATATTCGGAACGAGCCATGTTCTTTTTGAGCTATCTTCAAGATACGTCGTCACGCTCGAGCAGATATTCTACCAGACAACGAAGTTTCTGAAATACATTTCGGTCATACCGCTCGGTATGATATTCCTTTTCACAACAAACCCGAGCGAGCTTGCTTCATCGCTTAACCGGATAGGCGTTCACTATAAGGTAGCGTACGCATTCGCACTAACTTTGAGGTATTTCCCAGATGTTCAGAGGGTATACACAGATATAAGCCTTTCACAGCAAGCCCGAGGCGTTGACCTATCATATAAAGCGAAGTTCAAGGATAGATTTAAGCATTCTCTCTTGATTTTGATACCTCTCATATTTTCAAGCCTCGAAAGAGTTGAAAAAATAAGCAATGCAATGGATTTGAGAGGTTTTGGAAAGCACAAAAAAAGAACATGGTATACGACGAAGAAATTAAGAAAGGAAGATTACGTAGCCCTCGTCATATCTGGAATGGTATTATTGATTTCGGTACTTATCGGCATGTTCGTAAACCATGGTAGGTTCTATAATCCCTTTATTTAAACTGAAAGGAGTAAATTATGAAACTTCAAAAGTTCCTTCAGTCGAAGGGTTATTCGCGAAGAATGGCTGATAAGCTTGTATTTAATGGTGAAGTCTCTGTAAATGAAAAACAAGTTTTTGAGCCTTGGTACGAGGTTAATTTTGGTGATAAAGTGCAAGTGGAAAATAAGAATTACACGTTCGATGATAGAAATCAAGATTACTCGTACTATGTACTCCACAAGCCTAAAGGATACTCAACAACACTTTCCGACCCAAAACAAAAGCACACAGTAGCAACGCTCTTGCAGGAAAAGAATCTACAGCATTTGAACCATCTCAAGCCAGTTGGAAGGTTGGACAAGGATGTAGAAGGAGTGGTTATATTAACTGATGATGGAGATCTAATAAACATACTCACGAGTGCAAGGTACGGCGTGGAAAAGGTTTACGTTGCCAAAGTGCGAGGAAAGGTTAAGAAAGAAGATTTGGAAAAGTTGAGGAATGGGATTGAAGACAACGGAGACTTCTTAAAGTGTGAAAATGCTGTTGTAATTGAGATGCATAAAGATTATTCGATTGTAAAGGTAACAATGATAAAGGGCAGAAAACATGAAGTCAAAAGATTGTTCTCATCAATTGGTAATCCTGTGGTCAATCTGATACGGATAAGTCATGGACCTGTTGATATCACCCTTGTTCCAAACCCTGGCGATATAGTGGAGATTCGAGCGAATGTTTTAGACAAGCTCTTAGAGATTAAAAAGAAGAATCAAAACAAAGTCCGTTCATGATATAATTCAAAAGTGAACATCAAACATTAGAAGAAGGAGGTTGAGAGTGAGATGAAAAGGATAAACCGCGTTGTTAAGTTGGTACTCTTTGTGGCGCTCTTCGTGTTGGTGGTTTTTGTTTTAAACGCGTGCAACAGACAGTCGACACTTCGCATATACAACTGGGCAGATTATATTCCTCAAGAAGTTATTGAGCAGTTTGAAAAAGAGTACAACTGTAAAGTCATATACGATACCTACGCATCAAACGAAGAGATGTTTGCAAAAATAAAATCCGGTGGTTCTGGATACGATATAGTTTTCCCGTCCGGAGACCACGTTAAGATGATGATAAATGAAGGATTGCTCGAAAAGCTCGATTTGAACAAAATCCCGAACTTCAAAAATTTGTCCGAAGTTGTCCTTTCAAAGACAACGTACGATCCTAACCACGAATACTCTGTTCCTTACATGATGGGAACGACGGGTTTAATTGTTAATAAGAATTACTTAAAAGAATACGAAAAATCTTGGAGTATATACGAAAGGGAAGATTTAAAAGACAAAATTACACTCCTCGACGACATGCGCGAAGTTTTCGGTGCTGCGTTGAAATACTTAGGATATTCTGTAAACACAACAAATCCTGAAGAGATAGAAAAAGCTAAGGAAGTAATATTGAACTGGAAGAAGAATATCGTGAAATTCGACGCTACAACTTACGCACAAGGCGTTGTGAACGGTGAGTTCTGGGTTGTACACGGTTATCCTGAAAATGTCTTCCAGCTAATTCCGGAAGAAGGAATGGAGAATTTTGAGTTCTTCGTTCCAAAAGAAGGTGGAACGCTCTGGATAGACAGTATGGTTATATTAAAGGATGCCAAGAACAAAGAGCTTGCGTATAAGTTCATCGACTTCATACTGAGACCTGAGGTAGCTGCAAAAATCGCCGACTTCCTCATGATTCCATCACCTGTTGCTGATGCTGTAAATTACCAAGAGGTTGAACCACTTTACACAGTCGAAGAACTGGCAAATTGCGAGATTATAGACTACATAGGTGAAGCAATCGACCTTTACAACAAAGCTTGGGAAGAGATAATTAAGTGAGTATTCTAAAATGATTTATGGCAAAGCGGGGTATTTCGCCCCGCTTTTTATTTGTATATTCATCTAAAATTTTTGGCACTAATTGAACGTTTTTGGTATAAAATTGCATTAGAAACTTCAAGAGGTGATAAGTGTGGTTCAGGTGCTGAAAGAACAAGTTGAATCGGCAGTGAAGTTGTATGAAAGTGTTGAGGATTTCCAAAACATTGATAAAGCTCTGAAGAAAATTCGAAACACATTTCCAGATTTCTCATTGCAGTCAAGTTTGGTAAAAGTGGCTGTTGTAAATTCTTTGTACAACACGAATATCTTTCGAACGCTCGATGTCGCTAAGCACATTTCAGAAGTCGTCGCAAGCGATGGCATAAATTTGGAACCTGATTTTGTTGATAAATTATCTTTAATAGTCCTAAAAAGCAATGGAGACGATGGCAAATCAAAACACTACATCAGCTTCACATCTATATTCGCACACAACTTCTTGAGCGAGAAGTTTCCAATATATAATTCCTTTGTGACTAAAATGGTAGCGTACCATCTTCATGAAGAAGCAAAGAAATACGGTTCGTATGCAGATTTTTATCACGATTTCTACATGCTCCTTCATTCACTGGACTTCAAAACTACCGTTTCTGATATGCACAAGTACTTGTGGATATCCGGCGAGTACAGAAAATTCTGTGGCCTGAAGCCTTGGGAAAATCCGAGCCAAGAAATAAATCCGGATCTGAAAAGGATTTTCCTCAAGAAAGATGATTCTACCAAAAATCTCTTAGATGATACAGTTAAAGATTTGTACGGTCCTCTCTTTAGAGAATAAACCTAATAAAGCTCACCAGTTGCAAATGTTCTTATTAGATATCCCACCTCTCTTGGTTTCTCAACCACCACCGCATGTCCTGAGTTTGGAATCGTTATGTGCAAAGATTTCTTTATGTTTTGATATATCTCCTCACTGAATCTTTTTGGCTTTATGCCATCGTATTCAGCCGAAACTATGAGCACGGAAAATTGAAATTCCCTCACCTTTTCAAGCAAATCATACTTGTTCAGCTCAAAGAAAGCTTCGAGTAGCCTAACTGCGCCCCTGTAGTTGAAACCTTGGAGTCTTGATGAGATGATATTAGCTAAGTTTTCAAATGAACTTATGTACGTTTCGCTGTACACATCCGTTAACCAGTTTCTCACAAATATTTGGGGGTCTTCGCTTGCAGCACCATCTTTCCATCTGAGAGCCTTAACTTCCATAACAGAATCTGTTCGAGCGGTGGAGGTTATTATCATCATTGAATCAACGTACTCAGGGAACATATAACCAAATAGCATTCCTACTTCCCCGCCATATGAAGTGCCAACAATCTTCGCTTTCTTTATTCCAAGAAAATCAAGAAGTTCTTTTAAATCTAAAGTGTGTCTTTCAAAAGAACACTTTTTTGTATCGTTGCATCCAGAACCCCACTGGCATCGAAAGTTATGGAAAAGCACCGGAACTTTCTCGTTCATACCTTTAGTCAAAATCTTCCAACTCTCATAATGCATGAATATGCCATTTAAAAACACCAACGGAATTTCTGAGTGCGTATCTTGATTTATTATCCCGGTATATTCGTACTCAATTCTTGTCCCATCGGAAGTCTCAAACAGATTTTTCATGGTTAGTTCCTCCTCCTTGGCACATAACAGCATTGAAATAGCTTTGAAAGAAAAAGGGGGATTTTCATCCCCCTGATATAAATCTTTGCGTGCGTATCAGTGCTTTGCCTTCCTTGCCCTCCATCCGTGCATTGCAAGTGCGAATGCGATAACTGCATATGCCACGAATTCTCTGAAGAATTCTCCAATCTGAGGCTGACCAAAGAGCTTGTTTCCAGCACTCGGCGCAACTACGAAGAGTGCGTGGAAAAGTATAACACCGATTATTGCGTTCCATATGCTCGCTTTTCTCACCGAAGCACCGCCAACTAACAGCGCTGCAATTGAGAACAGTCCTATCTGCTCATGACTGTTGTACGTGTTTATCGTTCCTATGTCCTGAAGATAGATAACCTGCCCGATAGCTGCTAATACGGTTGAAATGATTACCGCTATTATACGCGTCTTATCAACGTCTATACCAGATGTCCTCGCAATGTGCATGTCCTGTCCAACTGCTTTGAAATCCTGACCGAGCTTTGTTTTTAGCAAGAATGTTATAAACAAACACAGACCAACGACTATGAGCAGTGGAACCATGTAGAAATTGATAAATTTGATGTTAACAACCCATATGTTGTTAAGCGCCCCATCTAATACACCATACAAATCAACTGTGTTGCGCAACCCAACGCCTTGCGGAAGGAGTATATCTGTCTTTGAGAATGGAATCAGAGAGCCGATGAAGAACAAGAATATGAGCTGGTAAACACCATTTGCAAAAAAGCCGAGAATCATCGATGTTATCATTTCTCTTCCCTTGGCTCTGTTAAGTGTTTTACCCACGAGCCAACCTAAGAATACCGATAGAACACCTGCTATGAGCATTGAAAGGAGAACACCTTTTAGGCCCGTGATGTTCCAGTCCACGACAAAGAACATAGCAGCTTGCGCAGCCATCGCTCCGAGCACGATTGCGAAGTTGAGACCAAGACCAGCTACGACGGGTATAATCAGCGCAAGGACCAAGAATGTGTTTCTGCTGAGTCGTCTAGCTATCTCAGAAAGTAAAAATAGTGGTGGAATTTTCGCGACAAGCACAGCACCGAGTGTTAGTAAGAAGAAGACTATCGGAACTATATTGCTTATTAAAATTGATTTTACAACTTTTCCTGCGTTCTTTTCCATGTCAGTTCGCCTCCTTTGGAGCTCTTGTCAGCGCGTAGAGTATCATACCATTACTCACTATCAACCTCATTACCTCGGTGATGTCACCTCTGGTAACTTGGCTGAGTACAGGAAGCGAAACGGTAAGCAGTGTTTGGAAGACAATAGTTCCTAAGACAACATTAGTAATTGATGCACGCCTTATAGAAGCTCCACCTATAAGGATTGAGGCAACTGCTGGAAATGTCATGAATAGAGGTGCTTGATACAGCTGGACAAATCCGTAGCTCTGAGCGTAAACTATAATACCTATACCTGCTAAGACTGTTGAAAGTATTACAGCATTTCTCCGAGCCTTTTTCGGTTTTACACCGGAACTAATCGCGTAAAGTTCGTTCTGACCAACCAAATCTATCCCAAGACCGGACTTTGTTTTGAAAAATAGATATACCACAAAACACATAAACGCAAAGAAGAGTATCAAACCGGTTGGAAAGTAGAATTCTCCAAAGACTTTGAAGCGCCAGAAGTTGTTCAAAACTTTGTCAAAGTAGTTCTGCAGGGTAAGCGTATACCTTAAACCCTTTCCTCCTATAGCCCATACCATCTCTGGGCTCGAAAATGGTAGGACTAACCACATGATTGACATAAACGCAACTATTGAGTATCCAACATACGTCTCAACCATCATCTCTTGACCGCGAACCTTATCGAGCAACCATGCGTATATCAAACCAAAACCTAAGTTGAACGCTATAGAAATTGCAATAGCTATGAAGAACCCAGCTGGGCCTGTTATTTGATTTTCCATCACTATAAGCATACCAAGTAATCCACCAATTATCCCAACAGGTAAACCGAAATTCGGACCTATTCCAGCTCTTATAGTTGGCAACATTGCGAGCACTAATACACCATTCATTCCTATCCTCACAAGTGAGTCGTTTAAAAGCGATGATATAGAAACCTTCGTGATGCCAGCCAAAACAAATAAGGACAATAGGAAGATTACGATAACAATTATTGGCAAATCAAGTTTTTTCAAGCTCGTGAATATGTTCTTAATACTTGCTCTTGTATCGCTCATTTTACATTTACCTCCTTTACCTCTCCAGCCATTGCAAGACCGAATTCAACATCGGATGCTGTTGGTGGAAGGATAGCGGAAACTTTTCCTTCTGCCACGATGGCAATTCTGTCACATATCGATTTGAGCTCTGCTAATTCACTCGATGTGAGAACTATTGTAATTCCATGCTCGCGGTTCAATTTGACAAGGTAATCCAAAACGAGTTTCTTCGCACCAACGTCAATACCGCGCGTTGGCTCAGAAACGAAGAGCAATTTCGGATTAAGGGTGAATGCTCTTGCCAGACAGACTTTTTGCTGGTTACCACCGCTCAACCTCCTCACAGGTTGCGTTGGTCCTTTACAGCGTATGTCAAGCTCATGAATGAGTTTTACAGCATGTTCGCGAATAGCCTTTCTATCGTAAATTGTTAATCCGAGAAACTTCTTTGTGAACATATTGAATGCAGAAATTGCCGTCGCAACTATGTTCATCTCCACAGATTCATCTAAGAGCAATCCTACACCCCTTCTGTCTTCTGAAACGTAAACTATTCCATTTCTCAAAGAATACAACGGGGAGTTAAGCTGGAACTCTTTCCCATTGTAAGTTACTTCCCCTTCGGCTGGATACAATCCAAATATTCCGTTTGCAACACCAAGCTTACCTTGACCGGCGAGACCACCTATTCCAAGTATCTCACCTTCGCGAATATCTATTGAAAAGTCGCGGACTTCTTCACCAGGCATATGGACTTTCAGGTGCTTTATTGACATTATGACATTTTTTTCATCTATTTCTTTTTTTCTTGGCGGAAGTTCTACGTTCTCGATTTTCCTTCCAACCATCTTTTCTGCAATTTGATAAATAGTAAATTCTTCCTTCTTCCCTTCTGCTACTAACATACCATCACGCAGTATAACAATTCTGTGCGCTACCTCCAAAATTTCGTGTAATCGGTGCGATATAAATATTATTGCGATTCCCTTCTCAGAAAGCAACCTTATTACATTCAACAAGTTTTCTGCTTCCGATTCAGTCAAAACAGCAGTAGGTTCATCAAGCACGAGTAGCTTCAAACTTTTCTTATCGATTTCACGAGCAATCTCAACGAACTGCTTGTGTGCAACGGGAAGTCTTGCTATTAGCTCAAGTTCGTCAATTGAGTGCATTTTTATAGTATCCAAAGCATTTCGTGCTTCTTGCCTCATTGTGGGCATATCTAACGTCTCTAACCTTTTACCGAACATTTGGCTTACAAAATTCGGTTTTGTTATCTCTCTGTTGAGCTTGATATTCTCTGTTACTGTAAAACCGGGCAAGAGCATGAATTCCTGGTGGACCATACCTATTCCAAGTTCCATCGCTTTCAAGGGAGAATCGATGTTCACCTTCTGACCGTTGAAAATTATCTCCCCTTCGAAACCACCCGTTGAATGTATGACAGGCATCCCGAACAAGATATTCATCAATGTCGACTTACCAGCACCGTTTTCGCCGACTAAGCCGAGCACTTCACCTTCGCCAACTGATATGGAAACGTTTTTAAGAACTTGGTTGCCGTAATAAGACTTAGAAATCCCCTTCATCTCAAGCACATAACTCATCCGGTATCTTACCTCCCCGCTTCGGAATGGTTAAACTAATGCACGGTTATTAATATAAGGTGTCGGCAAAATGCCGACACCTATTTAGGTTTAAATATGGATCACCGAATTAGAATTTGTCAACCCCAAATATTACTGACTTGTGGATGAACATGTAGTAGTTCTTGTATGGGCTGAGTGTTCTTGCCTCAAGTGCTGCTTTTGGATACTTTGTCTTTGCGGCTTCTGTAACGATGAGTTTTATACCATTTAAGTTTGTTGGGCTGACTTTCTTCTGGACCAAGTTCTTAGCAATTTCCACGCCTGCTTCAACAAAGAGCATGTTCATTGGAACTGGCCATGTTGCAAATCTTCCTGCACCGCCCATTTCAACGATCTTTTGGTTGACTACTTTCAATATGTATGTCATATCGCCTTTCTTGTCTTCAGGAATGGATATACCAAGAGTTCCAGGGAATCCGTGCGTTGGTGATGGACAGCATGGTTCGAGGTAGTAACCGCCATGTTTAAGTATAGCTTTCTGGAGAGGTTCTTGCATACCGCAGTTTGTTGAGAAGAAACCTGTCTTTGGACCGTATTTTGCGAGTTGTCTTGGAACGTCTTCAAGAATGAATTGTTGTGCACCTGTTAAACCCTGTTCTCCAAGTGGGTCTGGAGCGGAAACAAATACGAAGTTTATGCCCATTTCCTTAGCTGTCTTTTCCATTATGTCTCTTCTTTCAGCTAAGAGTTTGTAGCTCATGTGTCTTGGGAAAGAATAGTGAATTATCGTTTCGACACCCATCTTCTTTGCAAGCTCGACTATCGTCTTTCCACGACCTGGGGTATCAACCTCAAGAATCACATCTGCTGCTGGTGAGATGACACCTGGATCTTCGTGTGGCACTCCGACAACAAAGACAATATCTTTTCTCATTTCTTTAACTCTTCTTATTGCCGCTGTTGTTCCTGGTACTCCTTGGCATATGACGATAGCCTTTACCTGTGGGTCGTACGCAAGTTCCACAATTCTTGCTATCGTTGTTTCTTGCTCTTGCATGAATTTGTCTGGATATGTCACGTGGATGATCTCTTTACCGTACTTCTTAACTACAGCCTCAGCTCCGCGGTACTCATCTTCACCTTGAGAAACCGTTCCCGTAACAACTCCGATCTTGAATCCAAGAGCTGCGTAAAGCGATGAAACAAGAAGAACAGCTACAAGCAAAACAAGAAGTTTCTTCATATCCTACCCCTCCCTCGGTATAGTATGGAACACCCAAATTATATCACATCACTGTGGAACGTTCCAAATTCTCTATGTAACATATATTACTGCTCTCGGCCGTTTTAAATGTCAGATTCCAAAGCACTGATAGAATAATGTTTTCAACAACTTTATTTGCTATTTCTCTTCTTGTTATACCCCCACAGTCCTTTGCTATTTTCTCTCGCTTCGCGTTGGTATTCTGTAAAATAATCCACATATTTAACATTAGGTTGTACAGTCATCACCTGAGCATAACCTTCTAATAAGAGAATTGCATTGAACATCTTTTCTCTAATTTCCTCATCTGTCCGTTCTTTAGGTTTCTCAAGCCACACATAAGCAAGGAGCCTCCCGTATCTGTCTTTTTCTCCAACGTCGAACTCCAGATAAACGGTTCTGCCTGTTAGTACGTTTTTTGTAAAAGCCTTCGCTTCTGGACCGTAATATTCCACTTTCTTCACCGGGTGTTTCGTTTCAGGCGTGTTAACACCTATAAGCCGGACTTTGTACTCTTCCCCGGCTATACTGACTTTGATTGTATCTCCGTCTATAACTTCTAATACTGTTGCTTTTTTGAATTCCCCCTCTTGTTGAAGAAAGATAACTATTAGAACTATTATCGCAGTTACTATACTCCCAATCGATACACTCTGCTTTTTCCTTCTTGCCATGCTCCTCATCCTTTTTTCATAGTGAGTTCCAAGAGATGTTTTATCCTTTCTTCGGGAGCTGGATGTGAGTAATGCCATGCTTTGTACAATGGCATTGGGTTTGGATTAGACAAGTTCTCTTTCACGAGCCTTTTTAAAGATGAAACCAAAGGCTCGGATGTTCCTAAGAGCTTAGCTGAGTATTCATCTGCTTCGTATTCCATCTCCCTGGAGAAGAAATTGATCAAAGGTTCGATAAAGAACATTAAAGAAGAGATAAACATGAAAGCGTAGGCAAAAATCGTGTAAGGTTGTGATACTCCAAAAGTTTTGCCATTATTTATAAACATGTACGTCCAATTTGTAAGATATAAGACAAAAGCTACAAACAAAGTGTTGAGGATTATTAACTTAGGCAAGTGCCTTCTCACATGATGTCCAAGCTCATGTGCTACAACCGCTAATATTTCTTCATGCGAATAGCTCAGGATTGTATCGAACAACACAAGCCTTCTCGATTTTCCTATACCTGTAACATAGGCATTTTGCTTCTTAGTTCTTCTTGACGCATCCATCTTGAAGATATTTGGAACCTTGATCTTTGCTTTATCGAGTATGTGGTTTATCTTCTTTTCGAGTTCTTCATCTTCAAGTTTTGAGAACTTATAGAACAGCGGAGCTATAAGTATGGGCTGTATGAAAGAAAAAAATAAAATGAAAAGAATTGCGAATAGTGATAGCTGCCACCACCACACCGGATATTTGATAACCATCATAATTATAGCGATAATAGGAAATCCAATCGCTGCAGTTAACAACGTGCTTATTATTTCATCCCTCACGAATAACTTCGGCGTAGTGGTGTTGAATCCGTATTTTTCCTCTATCACAAAGGTTGAGTATACCTTAAAGGGTAACTCGACAACTTTTTCGATCAAATAATACAAACTAAAGAACAATATAGCTTGAAGTATCACTGAACCTTTTGTTAATACAAAACTCTCTAACAGTGCGAAAAGTTTCAAAATAAGAACTAAATCAACGGCAAGGTTCACAAGTTTGCTAAGGATTCCGAAGTAGGTCCTGTCTTTTAAATAGCTTTTTGCCTTTGCAAAATCTTCCATTGTCAATTTGTCTTTCAAAACTTCTGGAATAGTCGAAGCTGGACTTAAAGTATACCTGAGATTTAACCAATCGAGCAAGATATCCCAAACAGCTCTTACAACAATTACGGCTATTAAAATAAGAGCAAAAACGTTCATAACAATCCCCCTTAGATGAATTTGTATATTTTTCTTAACCTCTCTCAAAAATTTCAAAAATACTTCTCGGTGTTTTATCTAAAACCCTGCTCAATCTTATTATCCAGGGTGTTTCAAGATGAGCCTTTTTGATTATTTCATCATCGCCCAATACTTTCTCGGTTTCATCATCTGAGATTATAACTCCTTCGTTAAATACTATTGTTCTTTCAAAATTCTCAACGACAAAATCCATATCATGCGTGATGGTTATAACACTCTTGCCTTTCCTTATGAGCTCTTGGATGATTTCACTTAGTCTCTTCACAGAATACCTATCCTGAGCGATCGTAGGCTCGTCTAAGATCAGAATGTCTGGATCCATGGCAAGCACCGATGCAAGACAGAGGAGTTTTCTCTCTGATAGTGTCAAATCGTACGGGTGGTCATGCTCACGGCCATTTAGCCCGACAATTTCAAGAGCTTCAATAGACTTTTTGTAAGCCTTGTGCTTATCTTCCAAAATGTTTAATGGTCCAAACATCACTTCATCTATTACCTTGCTTTTGAATATCTGGTCTGATGGATTTTGGAAGACAAGCCCTATGATTTTTGAAAGTTCTGCCACTGTCTTATCCTTTGTGTTCATACCGCAGACAAAAATATCGCCCTTAGATGGCGTCAGAAGGCCTTTTAAAAGCTTGACGAAAGTTGTCTTACCCGCTCCGTTTTGCCCTACGATCGCAGTAGACCTGCTGTCGATTTCAACGGATATATTTTTCAATACATACTCCTCATCTTTGTAGGCGAAGTACAGATTCTGAACGGTTATCAGTGATTTTTCAAATTTTGATTCTAAACTGCTCGTAATGTTCACCTCTTGAAATCTAAGTCTATACCATACCACTCAGCGACTTTATCAATTGAACGGTTTCATCAAACTTCACCGGATAATATCCGCTTTGATTTCTAATATTCAGCTTTTTGCAAAAAGACGTGTAAATAGGCATACCTACTCCGTAAGTCTTAACCTCTTCCATTGAGAATACCTTCTCCGGTTCATCGTACGCTATTAATTTTCCATCATTTAAAAATAGTATTCTGTCTGCATACTCCACGAGTTTTTCTAATTTGTGCTCAACCAGAATGATTGTGAAACCGCTTTTTCTCAGCTCAGTTAATATCTCGAAGACTTCAACTGTTCCCTGTGGATCGAGTTGAGATGTCGGCTCGTCCAAAATTATCACTTCAGGTTCAAGTACTAACATACTTGCTATGGCTAATCTCTGTAATTGACCACCAGAAAGTTCAAATGGATTATCGTGCCTTTTTTGCCACAGCCCAACTTTTTTCAAAATATTTTCTACCTTTTCGATTATTTCATTCCTTTCAACCCCAAGGTTTTCAAGACCGAAAGCAACTTCTTCGAACACCGTCATCTTTGCCCCGCTTATCTGTGAAAAAGGATTTTGAAGTACCAAACCTACCTTTTTGATAACATCGCGCCCTGACATCTCAAGCACGTCTACACCATTGATAAGAACAGAACCAAGGCGCTTACCGCGGAAAAGCCTTGGTACGAGCCCTGATATAGAGAGGCATAATGTCGATTTTCCAGAACCATTTCGCCCGATGACTCCAACAAATTCGCCTTTTGAAACGCTAAACGAGATGTTCTCAATGGCAAATCTCTGCGCAGTTGGATAGCGATAGCTCAAGTTATCAACAACTATCTTTGGATTATCCACAACAAGACCCTCCATGCAATTGCAAATATAACCAATGCCTTTGTAAACATTTTTATCCATCTGTCAGCATTGCTCTCAACAATCGGGTTTACAAAAGTTCTTGCTCCTTCAATGCTGAATCCTCTCAGTTCGATAGCTACCGCCCTCTCACGTGCCTCCACAAGTGAACTCAAAACAAGAGGTGCTATGAGTGCAAAGAATGCTTTCAGTTTTTTCAAAACACTTCCTTCTGTATCGAGTCCCCTTGATTTTTGAGCATCTATTATAGTATGGGATGTTGAAATCATCTGGGGTATGATTTGAAGAACGGAAGACAAAACGTATCCAAATCTCGGTGAAAGACCGTTTTGAACAAGATCCGTAACCAAATCAGAAGGTTTGGTTGTGAGGATCAATATACCAAACGAAACTATCATGTTGAAAACCCTGAGTATCAATAAGACAGCGTGAATCAGCCCTTCTTTATAAAAATGGAACTTCCAAAGCGAAAAAAATAGCGTTTCATTGCCTTGATAGTACATGCCTTGTATGAGGAGCATTGTAAGAGAAACGATAAGCACGGCACCGATCAGCTTTAACATATGTCGAAATACCTTTGCTACTAAAGATAGTAATAAAGATATGGATAGGAGCAGTGCTCCTATCCATAATGAACCAAATAAGAATGTTATTATAACCGATGCAAAAGCGTACCAGAGTTTCGTGGAAGGTGCAAGCTTATGAACAGGCGTATCATTTTCAACATAAAGACTCAGTACCTTCAATCTTAGATCTCCCCAAGTTTATGATTATTCTTCTCTGAACGAGCTTACCAAAGATTTCGGAAGCGCTTTAAATATTCCAAAGGCTATATAAACAGTGAGTACCTTGTCAACAAGGTCTACTACAAGCTCATCGAAGAACGAAGCAAGCCATATACCCACATTCTTTGATCTCAGAAACGCAAAGAGTGCATCTCCCCAGACGTTCCCTGTCTGTCCTTCCCAGAATATCACGTTGATTGGAACAGATATAACCGTCGCAACGAGTGCAATAATTAGACCGCTTATGAGCGCCCTGAAAGCGTTCTCAAACATCTTGCCCTTATAGAGCAAACCAGCTGCTACACCTATACCTATGCTCGTGAGCGCGTAGATGAAGGAAACGGGTCCCATCGTCAAGCCGTATATTATGTTGTTGATAGCACCGCTTATTCCGCCGACAACTGGACCGGCAAGCATCGCCGCAAGAACTGTACCTATCGAATCAAGCCAAAGTGGTAACTTGAGCAATTCGGCAAAGAACTTACCCGCATAGTTTATACCCACCGCAACTGGTATAAGTACAAGAACCATCGTGTTGAACTTTGAAGACTTTTCCATACCCTTCCCCTCCTTAAAATCAGGTAGTCTTTTCTATATCAATATTATACCATTTTCTGCTTTCTATTCAAAATTTGTACGTTATCTACTTTACAACTCTGAATGGTGTGGTATAATAAATTAGGAAAACCTAAGTAACTAATAAAATTGAATATACGGAGGTGCTTTTATGCTTCTGCAAGTAAAGGATTTAGTGGCGAAGTTGAGCGAATCGGATAAGGTAATTCTCAAAGGTGTGAATCTTGAAATTAATCCCGGTGAAGTGCACGCAATAATGGGACCGAACGGTTCTGGAAAGTCTACTCTGGCAAATGTGATAATGGGAAATCCGAAATATGAGGTTGTCTCTGGAGACATATTTTTTGAGGGCGAATCAATACTCGAGCTGAGAACGGACGAGCGCGCTCAGAGAGGTATAATGATGACATTCCAGAATCCATACGAAATAGAGGGCGTTAAACTTGACCAGCTCCTGCTCATAGCTTACAGAAAACTCCACGGAGAAGATAAGACTTTCTTCCAGCTCGATAAGGAGATGAAGTCCATATTAAACGATGTTTCTCTTCCTTCTGAGTTCCTTGAAAGGTTCGTAAATCTTGGATTTTCTGGTGGGGAAAGGAAGAAGGGCGAAATTCTCCAAGCAAGGTTCTTAAAACCAAAGCTCTTAATATTGGACGAAATAGATTCTGGACTTGATGTCGATGCGTTGAGAATAGTCGCTTCTCAGATTAACAAGCTAAAAGAAGAGGGAACTTCTCTGCTCATAATAACCCACTACGCGAGGATTCTTAATTACTTAGACGTTGATAAAGTGCACGTTTACGTCGACGGTAAGGTTGCTCTCACGGGCGACAAGTCGTTAGCTTATGAAGTTGAAGAGACTGGCTATGCAATAGTCAACGGCTCTTCGCAAAATGCATAATGAGGGGGCGAAAATATGAGTGACCTCCATGAACTTCTGTACGAATTAAAGAGAAAAGAGAATTTCGAGCTGAAAGTCAATGTACCCGCAGCGTTGAGACTTCCTGCAGGGCTCAACAAGAAGTTGGTGTATGAAATATCCGAGGCTAAAAATGAGCCAAGCTGGATGTTAGAACACAGGCTTAAATCATTCGATATATTCGAAAAGTGGCACGAACCGGACTGGGGCGTTACAAGAGACGAACTCGATCTTTCAAAAATAGTTCCGTACGTTAAACCGAATGCCAATAAGACAACGACGTGGGAGGAAGTTCCTGAAGAAATCAAACAAGCGTTCGATAAACTGGGAATTCCAGAAGCAGAACGCAAGTACTTAGCTGGCGTCGGCGCTCAGTTCGATTCCGAAATGATATACAAGAACATAAAAGAAGAGCTGAAAAAGCTCGGAGTAATATTCATAGATATAGAAACAGCGGTTAAAGAGTATCCTGATCTTCTGAAAGAGTATTTCATGAAGCTTGTTCCACCAACGGATAACAAATACGCTGCACTGCACGGTGCTCTGTGGAGCGGTGGAACGTTCTTGTACGTTCCGAAGGGCGTGAAAGTTCCTCTACCGCTGCAGTCATACTTCCTTTTTGGAAATCCCGGCGGTGGACAATTCGAACATACCGTAATAATAGCCGACGAAGGTAGCGAGGTAACTTACATCGAAGGTTGTACTGCTCCAAAGTACGATGTTGTGAACCTGCACGTCGGAACAGTTGAAGTGTACGTCAAAAAGGGCGCAAAGCTCAAATACCTGACGATGCAAAACTGGAGCAAGAATATGTTCAATTTGGAGATTAAGAGAGCGATAGCTGAAGATGATGCCGTAATGACCTGGGTGTCAGGTTCGTTTGGAAGTTACAAAACGATGGTCTATCCAGCAACGATACTCAAAGGTGACAATTCTGTCTCTGAGAACGTGTCTATATCGTTCGCAGGACCGGGTCAGCATATAGATACTGGCTCAAAGGTTATACACATAGGTAAGAACACCCGCTCTACAGTTGATGCAAGGAGCATAAGCATCGGCGGTGGATGGTCTTTCTACCGAGGACTGTTAAAGATCATGGAGAACGCAAAGCACTCAAAAGCGAGCGTCAGCTGTACAGGTTTAATGATAGATAATAAGTCTAAGAGCGATACAGTACCAATAATCGAGATACACAACACCGACTCAGATGTAGGGCACGAAGCGAAGATCGGCAGGATAAAAGACGAGCAGATATTCTACCTGATGAGCAGAGGATTGAGCGAGCTTGAGGCAAAGGGGCTCATTGTAAAAGGATTCATACAGCCAGTCGTGCAGGAACTTCCATTTGAATATGCAATCGAGTTGAATAGGCTCGTCGATATGGAAATAGAATCGTCCATCGGCTGATGGATCATAAGGATGGTGAAGATAATGGAGAAAGTTGAAAGAATAGAAAAGACATTAAGGTTGAGTCATCAGAATCTCAGAGCAATAGTGCCTCAAAGGAAGACGATGGACATTGCTGATTATCCTGTCGATGATTTTAAACCGAGCGGGAACAACCTCTTGGACGAATGGAGAATAAAAAGGCTATCTGAATATCTGACATACAAGTTTCCTGTATGGAAGAGAACTGGCTTAAAGAATCTTACACTTCCAAATATTCTTCCTTATAAGGGACTTGAGACAATAGACGAAGAAGCTCTTGAATTGCTCGAGAGTATGGATTTCGAAGGTAGCGATAGGAAATTTGTTCTTCTTGCAGATGTTTTCTCTTCAAGCGGAGATTACATTGTAGTCGAAGAAGACACCAAGCTTATCATAAACGACATTAGCCAGTACGATAACACTTTAATCGATGTCAGAAAAGGAAAATTAGAACTCGTTAGACTCGTACAAAATCCGTTCCATATAGGCAATTTAAGGATTAAAATCAGAGAAGGAACAGAAGTAAATCTATATAACTTGTACATTGGACCATCGAATGGAGAATTGATCGTCTCGAACGTTTTCATAGATGTTGAAGATAACTCAAAATTGATAGTGAAAGATTTCTATTTTGGTGGTAAAATAAATGCTGGATACTTCGGTGTCAGGTTGAACGGCGAGAATTCTTACGCAGATGTGAAACCTTACTATCTTGGGAGCACAAAGACGGTCATTGATATTCTCTATCTAATGAGATTTTACAAACCGAACAGTTACGGCAATGTAGATGCGAAAGGTGTCTTGGCTGAGGAATCAAAGGTCGTATTCAGAGGCATAATGGACATACTCAGCGGTGCAAAGGAAGTTGAAGCACACCAAAGCAACCACGCAACTCTTATTTCTGAAAAGGCAAAAGTCGATGCAATACCGAGCCTTATGGTCGACGAAAACGACGTCGTAGCTTCACACGCTGCAAGCAGTTCACCAATAGACGAAAGTATGGTGTTTTACTTGATGACAAGAGGAATACCTATGAAAGATGCGCAGAATTTGATAGTTAGGGGTGTATTTGAAACACTAAAAGAAGAACTAACAGCTTACAATCTGGAAGGGGTTGTTGAGAATGCACTCAACAGTGTGGTCAGATGAAGATTTTTGTAAAATATTGTCTGATTTTCCTTCATTGAGCAGAGAAATAAATGGAAAGAGATTAGTTTATCTTGATAATGCAGCAAGTACTTTGAAAAGTAAATCCGTCATCGAGAAGATGGCGGATTTTTACCTTTACCACTATTCAAATATCCACAGAGCTGTCCACACACTGGCAAGCGAAGCTACCGTCGAATACGAAAACGCTCGAGAAAAGGTTGCCAAGTTTCTGAATGCAGAAAGCACTGAAGTCATCTTCACAAGCGGGACAACTATGGGAATTAATTTTTTGGTGAATTCTCTTGTTAAAAGTGGATTGTTAAGCTCTGGCGATACTGTATTACTTTCACAAGTTGAGCACCACGCAAATCTCGTTCCTTGGGTCAGGCTTTCGAAATTCTATGGCTTCAAGGTTGAATATATCGAAGCTGACGAGAAAGGGGTAATAACAACCGAAGCTATACGAGAGGCAAAGAAGCACAAGCCGAAAATCGTATCTATCACAGGCCAGTCGAACGTAACAGGTCAACAGATGCCTCTGGAACTCATCAGGGAAACTTTTAACGATTCGATTTTAATAATAGACGGGGCACAGTTAGTCCCGCACAAGAAAATCGATGTTAAAAAGTTGAACATAGACTTTCTCGTTTTTTCAGGGCACAAGATGATCGCTCCAACCGGTATTGGTGTGCTCTATGGTAAGAAGGAGCTCCTTGAAAGGCTTGAACCTTTCTTTTATGGCGGAGAGATGATAGATAAAGTAACTTTCAAAGATGTTTCTTTTAACGTCCTGCCTTACAAATTCGAAGCAGGCACTCAACATATAGCTGGAGCTGTTGGGCTTGGCTATACTTTAGATTATCTTGAAAATCTTGGTTTTGAAAAGATTGAAAAACACATTGAAGATCTTTCATCTTATTTGCTCTCTGAGCTTATGAAACTTAATTTTGTGGAAATCTATGGTCCTATTGATAATTCGCACAAATCTTTGGTATCATTTAATATGATTGGTGTGCATCCGCACGATGTTGCACATATCCTCGATGAAAACTTTGGCGTTGCAACAAGGAGCGGACATCATTGTGCACAACCGTTGATGAGTGTGCTTAAAAAAGGTTCAAAAATCGACTTTCCGAATTCGACCGTAAGGGCGAGTGTGTATTTCTACAACACGAAGGAAGATATCGACATTCTAGTTGAAGGATTAAAAAATGTAAAGAGGTGGTTTGAATGATATATTCTGAATTCATCATGGATTACTCAAAGCTTAAGAAGTTCCACGGGAAGATAGAAAATGCACATAAGATTGAGGAAGGTAAGAACCTATCTTGCGGGGATGAAGTAACATTGTACTTTTTGTTTGACGGAGATAAGATAGTCGATGTAAAGTTCGAAGGGCATGGATGTGCAATAAGCCAAGCCTCAACAAATGTTATGATTGAGCAACTCATAGGGAAGACAAAACAACAAGCGATTGAAATAATGAAAAACGCTGAAAACATGATGCTTGGTAAAGAATTCGATGAAAATGTACTCGGTCCTATTGTGAACTTCTACGATGTGAAGAACTATCCAATGCGTGTAAAGTGCTTTTTACTTCCTTGGAAAACGCTTGAACTTGCTTTGAATGAGGAGAAATAGGATATTTTATAGAGAGGGGGATGGAGTATGAAAAAGATCATTAAAGAATTCTCTGACTTTTTGAAGCAGTACAACGTCATAGGTTTAGCTGTTGCGATTATCATCGGTGGAAAGTTGAACCAGCTCGTTACTTCTTTCGTTAACGATCTACTCATGCCTGCGATATTCCAACCAGTTTTAACAAGGGCACGCATTGGGAAAATAGAAGACTTACAGTGGCACGGCATTTTCTGGGGTAAAGTTGTATCGGCTGCGATCGATTTTCTGATCGTTGCATTTCTTGTTTTCATACTTGTGAGAGCGCTTAATAAAGCTGCAGAGAGAGCGAAAATAGCTGCTGAATTAGCCGCAAAAAAGATAGAAGAAAAGGTAAAGAAATAAAACAGACCTGGGGAGTACCCAGGTTTGTTTTTGTCGCATAAAGTCACCAAAGAACGAAAGAGGCATAGCCAACTGTGTACGAATAGTCTTGAGAAAACTCTGCACTTGTTGTATGGTAAACAAGCCTTATATTTTCAAATAAACTCCTCACAACACTCACAGGTCCCGGTCCACACATGGTTATATCGTATTTTTTCAAATCGCTGTAAAGTCCTTCCAAATCGCCATTTAGAATTCTGTTTATAGCGATCTCGTCTTTTTGAATCGTCAAATCGTGGGAGTCATAGTGGTTGAAATCGGAAGAGGCAACCACCAAGGTTTCCGGATATTCTTTAAGTATTTCTCTAATCTTTCCTGCTACAATCTTGACTGTTGAAAGACGCTGTTCCATCATACATATTGGCACCAAAGAAAATTCGCCAAATGCATGCAAAAGTAATGGTAGTTGAACTTCTATGGAATGTTCATACATATGAGCCATTTCATCTGAATATATCACTTCTTCATCCACAAGCTTCTTTGCCATCTCCTCGTTTACCTTGACACTTCCGATGGGTGTATTCCATGAGCCGCTCGTCCAAACGGAGACGGACATACCATAACCAGTGTGATTGGGTCCAAGAATTATAACGTTTTTCGGTCTGCCAAAATTTAAGGCTTCTTTTATACCGAGCCCTGCCGTCTTTCCGCTGTAAACGTAACCCGCGTGTGGCAATATCAATCCGACCGGGTGTTTTAAGAAATCGACGTCTTTCTTTTCCCCTATGAACGCTTGGCACATGCTCAAAAGTTGGTTAGGAGTACCTGGATAAAACTTACCAGCAACAACTGGCTTTCTATCCATAACTCTCCTTCCCTTCATTAAGGAATTCTTGTTAAATTATAGCACAGATAGTATTATAAAACAAAAGTCTCCCACACTTCAGTGGGAGACTTATGACTATTCAGCGAAATATCTTCATTGTTCCACTATCTTTGCCGTCAAGAATATTACAATATTTCTCTGCTCTGTGCTTTCCTTAACACCTCTGAAAAGCCAACCGATTATCGGTAAATCACCCAAAATTGGAATTTTCCATTCTGATTTGCTCATCTCTTCCCTTGCAAGGCCACCGATGATTAAAGTCTGTCCGTCTTTCAGCGTTATCTTCGTTTCCACTTCTCTTTTATTGCTCTTCGGCAAGCCGCCGATTACAACGGAATAGTCAAAATTACCAACAGCTGTTTTCAGGTTGATATCAATGGTGTTATCTGGGTTCACAAACGGTACGATATTTAATTCAATACCGGTTTCGAGGTTCATTATTTCTTCGGTAGTTCCCTGCTCTGTTCTTTTTGTCAATTTTACTGGTATGGAATCACCTATAAATATCCGCGCATTATCACCGCTTTTTGCCATAATGTTGGGGCTTGCCAAAAGTTTTCCCCTGCCAGATGTCGCTTTAGGTGTAACGATTTCGGCACCGGAAGTTTCAAAAGAAATCTCGGCGTTATCCAAAATCTTGTTCCATAGTTCTTGAATATCCATAAAGTCTGTGATTTTGAACTTTAGGCTCAGGCCGCCTGTTCCTATAGATATGTAATCAGCAGATTTTAAGAGGAGTGACATGTCGAAGCCTAAGCTGCTCAAAAGTGACTCGTCCACAACTTTTGCTTCAATTGAAACTGCCTTAACCTTTGAAACTTTGTCTATCACTCTGTTAATGTCGTCAACATTTTTTGGATCAAGATCATACGCGATTATTAAACCTGCATCAGTATTAACAAGAGCCTTTCCGCCGTAAAATTCTATCAGTTCCTTAACCTTATCTGCACCGCGAGTAACGTTGAAAGTGTATGTCGTCCTTACTTTCGTCGCCTCCGGAGTCGTGTCGACAACATAGATATTTCCTGTTCTCTTAATCGATATACCATAATTCAGTATAATCGAGGTGAAAGATTCAAAATCAACATCAGCAATTGACATTGTAGCATTCACATTGATTGGTTTGGAAAATACAACGGAATAACCTAAACTTTCAAAAACGTTTCTTATAACATTGGCAATCGGTTCATTCTCCACTTTCACACTAATTCGTCCATCTTTTACAAATACCTTTTCATCGATAACTTTCTTTACGGGCGACACGTAAATGATATTCCCAAACTCTTTTATATCAGCAAACTCCGAGAATACTCTTTTAAATGTCTCATAGTCTACATCTTTAAGATAAATAGAATAGACCATTGTCTGTACATTCTCCATTTTGTAAGATTTTCCAAGTTTTGATAACACTTGCGATATAATTTCGCCGACGTTCTTATTCGTTGCATTTATGCTTATCAAACCATTGTTCACAGAAACTTCTTCCTGCTGGATTGCTGTTGGAGTACCAGCCTGAGTACCTGCTGGAATAACAGACTGCCTATGAATCGCTACAGAGATTATGTATACTCCATCTTTGAGTTCGTAATCAATCCCATACTCTTTCAATCTTTCAAAAAGCACATCGATGCTCGGTATTAAGATTCTTAATGATACTGATGTTTGGATATCATCTTTAAGCAGTACTTGCTCTGAGAGCAATTTTGAAACTTCTAAAATTAGATCAGACATCTTCTTGGTTTTAACGTCAACAAGCAAATTGTCGCCAACGAAGTTGTACTCTCCATCCTTTTTGAATTGCGTTATCTCTGAGGTTATTTTCTCTAAGCTTTCCTCTTTTCCTACAAGGTACAATTTCTCACCAACTCTGAAATATTTTACATTTGGATCAAAGACCGAAATTACCGTTTCTATATCTTTCGACTCAAGCTGAGTATAAAGACTTCGTAACGCTCTCTTTTCTTCGGAGAATTGAGAAACGAAATTTCTGACATCGTTAATCTGATTTGCAGAGCCTATAACGAAGTATCCGAGAGCAGTTTTCATCGTTTGAACACCGTAAAGTGTCTTTATGAGAGAATCTAACTCATCGGCATAATTCAAAAGTGCGTATCTTTTTTGAGTATCCGCAAAGTTTGAGATGAATGATTTGACAGAGTTAATTTGTTCGTCCGTACCATAAATAACGTATCCCTGTGGAACTTTGTAAGTATCTACTTTATACAGTGTTTTTACAACACTATCTAATTCGTCTGCGTAAGCTAAAACTTCATACCTCAGCGCAGGTGTTATCATAAGCTTCTGAATCTCATTTTTCAATCTCTTAATATCACTTTCTTGACCTTTTAAGTAAACAGTATCGCCTATTTGTTCAGTCTCAATGGTTAAACCTATAATCCTCGCCAATTTTTCTATGTCTTCCTTCTTCATATTATTTTGAACCTTGACTGAATCAACGAAAGTTGTGTAATTGAGGGATTTCAAATACGCAGCTGCGCGAAGAACGTTATCGCTTGAACCAACAACGTAAGCTTTATTTATGTCTCCGAAATATTCAATGTTTACGTTATAAACTTTCTTGATGTAGTCTATGTGAGTTTGAGTAAGTTTTGCAATAGGTTCTACAACTGTGCTGCTAAGTGTCTGAATGTACTGCTGAGCTTTTAGTACATCACTTTCTCTACCTACTACATATGATGTATCGCCAACATTGTAGATTTTGACGTTAAATAGCTCCTCTACCATGCTCTTTGCGTTAGATTCAACCTGAGCAACTCTCACTATCTGTTGCTGACTTGAAAATTTCTCAAGAAAACCCTTTGCAGCACTTGCTTGAGGACCATATAGTACCAGTTGACCATCTATTCCGAACGTTCTTACTCCATATATCTCTTCAACCAATTTTTTCGCATCTGGACTGTACTGATCTTGAACTACGACTATTTCTTTTCCGTATAATTTTCTTATGTTATCAATGCTTTTCTTTACGCTGTCCTCTTCGAATTTGTTCACTGTGACGATCAAATAACCGTCTGATATGGTTGTCGGATAGCCTGTTATCTTTGTTAGTACTTCTGCAGACGGATCTTCTGGAGTTATCTTAATGACAAGGTTAACAATATTCTCAGCAATAGCTTTCTTCAACCTTTGAATCTCATCAATTCTACCGCTCACAAGTTTCGTACCATCAGAGAAGGTTTGAAGAACAGTAACGTTGAATTTTTTCAAAAATTCATTATCTACTCTAACAATATCTCTTGCATCACCAGCAAGATCAACAAATTGCATAAACCTCTTGTAGATCGTTTCGTTAACGAAGATAGTTATGAAAACTCTCCCGTCCGAAGACTGGAGTGAATAATCTTCATCCTTTATCTCGAAGTATGAAATTGCTCTTCTTACTACATCTTCGGGAACATCGTCAAAGACCAGTCTCCAGGGATTCCCTATTGTAGGGTCAGCCGACAGAGTTTGGATGGTTTTTTCATATCCCGCAGGAACATAAACGAAACTTCCCACGACTTTGGGTTCAAACTCAGGATAAAGCATTTTGAATGCGTTTGCAACTCTTATTGGATAATTAACCTGAACGGGTACGTAATTTACCTTTTCCTCTTTCACAACAGGCTTGTATGATCTTACAAGTTCCTCAACTTGTTTAACATCGGCTCCATAAACTGCTACGCTTTTCTGACTTGGTAGAATGACGTATTTTATATCGTATATCTGAGACAGCCTTTTCATATAATCATCTATTTCCTGATCGCTTGCAGTGTATGGAATGTAGTACCAACTTATCTTCGTGGTCGGTATTAAAGCCTCTGTCAATAACCTGTACTCACGCACACCGCCGTATACAAATAGCTTTGACTTGTCTTTTGAATATGCAGCATAAGCACCTGTACCGAGTACAGCTCGCAGTTTCTCAGAATCAACTTGTCCATCGTAAATTTGCCAGAAGGCGGCAAAGTTTTTTGAGATTTCTTCTGAAGAACCGAAATACAGCGTCCCTTCTGACGAATATGCGTAAGATAAACCTGTCGTAGTAAGTATTCCTCTTATAGCATCTTCAACTGTTGAATTATCGAATTTCATATTTAAATCTTTGCCTTTTGCACTATCATAGACAACAGTTTTCAGGCCGAAGAAGTCTGCGAATTCTTTAAAAAAGAGCTCCGTTTTTAACCCGATGAAGCTTCCGCTGATTCTTTTACTTGACATGCTTATAGGAAATCTAATGTAAATTTTTGTGCCAGATGTGTCTACACTCGAGTTTACTGGACTAAGTGTATAAATAAAAAGATTGAGCTTTCCATCAATAGGTATCACATGGACACCTTCAACACTTCCAGAAGAAACTGGGAGATAAGCAGAGGAGTATACAGCTTCATCTATCAAAAAATAATGAACGGTCTTACTCTCGTTCTTTCCAAAATATACAATCTTAGGTGATTTATTAAATGTAAGTGTAACCACAACCTGATTTGCGGTTGTAGTGAAATTAATATCAATTAATGAACCAAATAAAAATTCTGAGATGAAAATTAAGAAAAACACCAAAGCCATAGTGTTCAACTTTTTCACCTTTATCCCCCCATTTTAATAGGCCGTATCACTGGCTACCTATATATTTCAACATCTTTATCTTTCCGTCCTGAGTATCCAAAACAACAAGGATTGTTGGTTTTACAACTATCGATTTGTATCTTTCTTCTATCAACTCATTCTCGTCGTAGCTCTTAATTACACTCCCTGCTCGAATGAATAATTTTTTAATCTCCTTCTTGCCTGTATTGAAACTCATATAACCGTGGTATTGAAATTCTGGCGATGAAATATCTTCGACATAGTTAGTTTCCAGTATTGAGGCATCAATCTTAACTAAGTACGGAGAGAATAAATTCTTTTTCGAATCCTCTTCAATTCTAATGTCTGAAAGCTTAGATAACTGATTTTCGATTTCCATTACCGTGAGACTCAATGACGCAGTTGCGCCTTGCTGCCGTTGAGGAGCAGAAGCTGGTGCAGAGGCTGGCACAGTCTGAGCAGTCTGATTTGAAACAGGACTTACAACGGCTGCCGGTTTTGGTGAATTCATCCTAATTAAAACAAGTATAGCAACCGCCCAGACTACAACAAGTATGATAATTAATATAACCATGCGCTTATTGATTGCCAACGTATTCACCCCCCACCCGCAATTATCTTAACTTGATAAACGGTAGGGGTTTCAACAAAAATAAGTGGCGATTGAAGATCAGAACTGACATAAAGATAATCTATTCTCAAAATCTTCCTGTTAAACAATTCGGACAAGATTTTAAGAAGCTCAGAATCTGTAACATACTTTTCAACAATAATCGAAGGAACGTTCTCTACTTCCTTCTTGAAACTCGCAAGAATTTCTGATTCTTTATTCAGCATACTTAACTTCTGATAGACACTATTAGTGCTTTCTATCTCGCCTTTCAAGTTATCTACATAAGATTTAACTGACCTTTGGAAATTCAAAAAGCTTAGTGCGACCGAAACAACAAGTATGAGCAGAACCACAACTTCTGCTATTCTTTTATCTATAACTACTTTATTCATTTCATCCCTCCCAAACTGTAACGATAATATTTGATATTGGAAATGAAATTCCTCTCTTCAACAAGATTTACCGACACATTGTTGTAAAACTTTGAAAGTTCATTATAAATTGTTGATGTAGAAACCTTCGTTTCGATACCATACTCATAAAAATCCACATAAAAAGTCGTGCCGTCGTATATTATTTTGGTTACGTATACTTGGTTTGGATTGTTAATGAGCTGCGTTAGTATGTATTTCACAAAGAAAAAACTCTTGAAACTATCAGTGACATATGTACGTATTGAGTTATTTGCAATCTCTAAATCTGTGGCTTTTTTCTGAAAAGAAAGCTTGAGCATCTGAACTTGGTTTGGGAGGCTTTCATAATCAAAATTGGTAATATTATTAAAAACTATTGGGTTATTCTTCAGTAGCTTCTCGGCTTGCATTACTTTCCACTGATTTGAGAATAGAAAGATAGAAATTGATGGTAAGAGACTAATCATTAATACAATTAAAAAAGTTTCAAGTTTGAGTACCTTTCTCCTACCAGGTGATAGATTTAACCTTTCCAAGCTCTATACCTCCTCTGTAAAGAAGCCCGTATTCCGAAAGTCTAATGGGGCTTTTTGGATGAACATTAAATACCGGTTCAACGTACTTAATTGTTTCGCTCTGTGAATGAACTACCAAACTCTTAACTATTGATGAATCACATAAAATACTAAAACCTGTAATTCTATCCAATGTGATTTTCTCAATCTCGGTTGTATTCACAGATATTGTAATTTCTCTTTCTAAAATTCCCATTATATCGTCACTTATCGCCTCAACTATTTTTCTTGCGCTCTCCAACAATTCTTCGTTTCCGCTACTCTCTATTTCGTACAGTTCAAAACCAGTCTCTTCTTTAACTATATGGCTCACTTCACTCACAGTAATATCTATCATTCTCATATTCAGTATCGAATTACCATTCATCACCACTATCCCCGAAGATGTCTCACCTATAACTATATAAACCCAATAACCAGGTAATTTTTTTATAAGCAGAAGCTCAGCAAGTATATTCGGATATGCTACGTCAGGGACAAAGCCAATGCTGTTTAAATCCAAAAACCTCTTAAAATCAGCGTTCTTAACAAACACAACAAAGCTCTTTGCAAAATAAGGACATACGCAACCGACAGTAATATCTTCTTCTATTCCTGTTGCTCTTCTGACCTCATACTCAGCTGCTCTTATCATATCATTAGTTTTTTTGACAGGTGGCAATTCCAAAAATAGAGTTTGAATTATATCCCATGGAATATTCATTACTATAAGATCTTCAGGATCTGGTGGCACAATTCCTTGGTGATAACCTCTTATTTTGATTTTTCCATAACGTACGAAACCTAAAATTGTTCTTTTCGAATTCTCACTTATGTTGTACGCAACTACTCGTTTTCGGAACAGTCCCACTATTTCACCCCCGAAGAGTTACTTGAGATACTCAAAAATATGGGCTCTACTGCAATAGAGTTGTAAGTATCTGACCTTACCCACTTGAAAGACATAACTATGAGGTTCGAAAGAGTTGGTTCGGTAGGTCGCATAAAAGAAAACATGCTCGTGGAGATAACCAAGCATTCATTAGATTTATATGTTTTCTGCAATTCTCCCTTCCATAATCCAGAGTAGACAGCTGTTTCGACATATTGGTTCGATAAATCAATGTCTGCTGCATTAAGAAATGTTGTTACGAAAAAAGTAAAAAGCATCCCCAATATGAGAATGACCACGCTTAGTTCGACTATATTCACTATGGTCACCCACCACTTGTGTTATTACATCATTGCGAACTATTCTCATCTTCCATTCATCTTCCAAACTGTCCTTGCATTTGGAAAATTGTTGAGTACATAGTAAAGGCGATAAAAGCAATAAAAAGACCAACGAATGCAATCATCATCGGTTCTATAAGGCTGACCAACTTTTTTGTGTCAGATAGTATCTCTTCTTCATAGAAATCGGCAACCTTCTCCATCACAGTGTCGAGCTGACCAGTTTGCTCACCTGTTCCAACCATTTCATAAACTATCTGTGGAAAAATATTAGTCTTCCTTAAAGCTTCTTTAAGGCCACTTCCTGCCTTAACTTCATCAGTAACCTTAGATATTATCGCTATAAACCTCGGGTTATTGGAAGCCTTAGCGGCCATGTCAAGAGCATTTACCATTGCAACACCACTTCCTATTAAGACTCCGAGTGTCCTCGTGAATCTCTCATTTGCCATCTTCTGTCTCAGTTTTCGAATAGGAGGTATCATGTTGCCAACAAAATCTTTAACGTAAGTACCGTATACCGTGTCCATGAAGAATTTCAAACCTATACCCAAAACAATAACTATTGGAAGCAAAATGTACCAGTAATTTGTGAAAATGTGATTCAACTTCACAAGCATCCCAAGAACTCCACCTTGAGGGGTTGTGCCAAAGACTGAGATAAGTCTAGGCAGAATAAATACTGATATAACAATCACAACTGCAACCGCAAATCCAAGAATGAACATCGGGTAAGCCATGGATGATTTCACTTGCTCTCTCAGCCTGTTAACACCTTCGTAGTAGTTTGCAACTTTTTTCATTGTAACATCTAAAACTCCACCTTCTTCACCAGCACGTACCATGTTTATAAATATAGAGTCAAAGATACCTTGACGTTCTAGTGCGTCTGAAAATGACATGCCGCCCTTCATATCCGAAGCTATTTCTCTTAGGGCATTTCTAAATTTTTTAGAAAAGACTTCCTGCTCTGACAGTGTCATTATAGCGTCAACAAGTCTCAAGCCAGCTGACACCATCGTCTCAAGCTGTCTTGCAAAGAGCACAACATCCTTTATTTTGGCTTGAAAAACTCGCTTCTTTCCACCACTTTTGCGCGCGACACTAATTGCTGCTGCTTTTTGACTTTTCTCGACAATGTCAGTAACAAGCACACCTTGTGCTTTTAATCTATCAAGTGCCTCTTTAAAGCTATCTGCCTGAATTACACCTTTGAGCTTTTTACCACTCCTGTCTATTCCTCTATATTCGAATACCAAATGTATACCTCCCTAAAGCTATCTAACAACTCGAAGTTTTAGATTTTGATGCATTATTCTGCCGTTGTCTAACACTATTGTCCTTTCACACAAATCAGTGAAAAGCTCAGGTTCGTGAGTGGTAATTAAAAAACCTCTACCTTGCTTTTTGAACTTCTCGAGAATATCACGAACGGCTAACACTCCAAACAAATCGAGTCCTGCTGTAGGTTCATCGAAGATTAAGAACTCAGGTTCATGTAACAATATAGAAGCTATTGCGACTTTTCTTTGCTCACCGCCTGAGAGTTTGAAGGGTGATTGTTTAAGTATAGATTCTGGTAGACCGACTACGCTTAGTAGTTCTATAATCTTGTGTCTGTCATAAGGAGTGTTAAAGTTCTTCGCTGCAAATGTAATTTCATCTTCGACGGTTTCGCTGAAAAACTGCCTTTCAGGAATTTGAAATGAAACACCGAATTTCTTGCGGTACTTATATGGGTTTTCAAAAGGGTCAGAGCCATCGTAACGCATTATTCCAGTAGTAGGTTTAATAAGCAAATCCAAAAGATATATAAGGGTCGTTTTTCCTGAACCTGTATTTCCAACCAAAAGAATAGTCTCATTTGTGTCAAAGTCTAAATTAATGTCTACCAAAGCTGCCTTTTCAACATCAGTTCCCTTTTCGAATACAACAGATATATTCTTAAGTTCTACATGCACTTAAATCACTCCGCATTTGATCAAAAGAGTTGGTATCTAAAAAAATTACTGATTCCTTTTCGAAATGTATATCCTTATTCCTCCTTCTTTCCAGATGTCTTCAGCATTGCCGAAGATTTCGTTCATGTACTTCTTTATCCGTTCTCCACCTTTATTGTGATAAGCCACAAGTTGGAGAGTCCCGCCTGCATTCAAATGTTCAAACGCACCTTCAATAAGCTTCATCCAAACTTCCTTACCTGCAACTATAGGTGGATTAGAAATAATATGATCAAACTTCATATCATTCCAAGGTTCGTACAAATTACCTTGCCGTATGTCGGCTTCAATATTGTTATCTTTTGCATTTATCTTTGCGAACTCAACTGCTCTCCTATTTATATCGGACATAAACAGTTCTATTTTTGGTTCCTCTTTTTTTATGATTATACCAATGACACCGTACCCGCAACCTATATCTAAAACTTTTCCAAAGACAGGTGCATGGTGATTTATGAGTATTTCAGTTGCTTTATCAAGCGCGCCAAAAGAGTAGACACCAGACGGACTTTTAAATATGTATAGATGCCCATTCCTTAGCTTTACTTGTACTTCTTTAACTTTCAATACGGTGCTTGGCTCTTCTGTGTAATAATGCTCGAAAGAATTATTTCTATTTTCTGATGAACTACTATACATTCTTTACCCCTCCAAGTGTTGAAAACTCAAACAGTATGAGTTGTTTCTTTTATTTCTATAACTTTTTTGTAAGCTCTCTCCTGCGCTTTTGTAAGTAAAGAATCGAAATCTTTTCCATCTATTCCGTACTCGACAATTCCCATCTGCAACTTCAGTTCAACGCCTAACTTTCTTGAAAGCTGAACCAGGTTTTCTTCAATTCTCTTTTGTATGGCAAATGGCGCTTCTTTTGACAAACTCAGCACCGCAAATTCATCTCCACCTACTCGGGCTAAGACATCACTTCGTCGAATACTCTTTGACAAAGTTTTGGAAAGTTTCTTCAGCACCTCATCTCCTACTTCGAAACCATAGACACGATTTATAGTCTCCAAATCTTTTATATCAAAACAAATCATATAGAGTTTGCTCGACAACCTTTTTGAAATTTCACAGTACTTTTCAAAATAATTGACAAGGAACTTCTTGTTCGGAAGATAAGTCAAACTGTCAAACAGTCTCATTCTGTCGATTTCTACGTTCTTCTCTTTCACCGTTCTCACCAATTCAAAGCGCTCTACAGCTATTGAAAGCAAATCACCAATCATTTCAGCAACACTTTCAAAACCGGTCTTTTCAAAAATCTCTTCATCGTTCCAAGTATCAAGATTGAAGAATCCGATTATCCTTCTTTGATACCTGATTGGAATTGATATAAATGCCTTTATATTATTGATAGATTCTATTTTATCTTTGAATTTTTCAATAATTACTTCTTCGTCCTCACCAAGTTTTGCTGCAAGTTCTTTCAGCAAATCAACAATTCTGTGTTTCATAACATAAACCCTCTTAAAACGCCTCATATAGACTTTTTCGGGTGAGTATCTTATTTTATCCAAAATATCGTAACTATGATTATAAGCAGCAACGTAATAAAAATATCCGTCTTCGTCACTCATAAGCACACTACCGCTATCGACAAAACTAAGATTATCTACAGCGATTTTTAACAACTCTTCAAAATCCTTCCTCTTAAGAGAGGTCTCGCGCTCGGTAGCTATTTTTAACAAGTACTCACTAAACATCAGAAACATGTTTTTTATTTCAGCTGAGTATGATTGTTTGATAAGCGTCTTATTTTTCGCTTGAATCACTCTTATCACCCCTTGACGTGAATTTTACAAATAAAGTTACCAATATGAAGAATATGAATAATACAACTATCAGAGATACATAGCCAGTCAAACCTACTTGAAGAGCCTTAATAAAATTATCCAATTTACTCATAATATCACCAACTCCCTGACGCACTCACATTTAGTCATTATAAGTTACTTATCAATGTTATCAAAACTCCTCCCGCTAAAACTGAGCCAATCTGTCCGGCAACATTTGCGCCAACAGCATGCATCAACAAATAGTTTGTAGGATCCTCTTTCCTACCAAGCTGGTGTATAACTCTTGCAGACATTGGGAAGGCTGAAATTCCAGCGGCACCGAGCATTGGATTGATTTTATTCTTGAGAAACAAATTCAAGAACTTTGCAAAGAGAACACCACCAGCCGTGTCAAACACAAATGCAACAAGACCCAACAATAAAATGTAAAGTGTCTGTGGCCTCAAAAACTTGTCGGCAGTCATGGTCGAGCCGATCGATAGACCAAGGAGAATGGTAACTATATTGGCTAATTCATTCTGCGCAGACTTGGCTATTGAATTCAACACTCCACATTCTCTGAGGAGATTGCCAAACATCAAAAATCCAATCAGCGCAGCAGCATTCGGCGCAATTAAACTTGAAATAACCGTCACTGCTATTGGGAAAATGATTTTCGCTCTTTTACTTATCTTCAAGCTCTTAGCCGGCATTTTTATCGCCCTTTCCTGCTTGGTTGTCAACATTTTAATCACCGGTGGTTGAATTATTGGGACTAATGACATATAAGAATAAGCCGCAACAGAGATAGGACCAAGGAGTTCTCTTGCAAACCTTCCTGCAACATATATTGAAGTAGGCCCGTCTGCTGCTCCTATTATTCCTATCGATGCTGCTTGTTTCAAATCAAAGCCGAGCAACGTGGCTACAACCATAGTCGCAAAGATTCCAAATTGTGCAGCGGCTCCAAACAAAATCATTATCGGATGTTCAAGAAGAGGACCGAAATCTATCATGGCACCGACTGCAATAAAAATCAAAAGTGGGAAAATTTCTGTTATAATACCTATGTCAAAGAATATGCTTAGAACCCCACGATGGAGTACACCTTCTATCCATTGATCCAGCACTGAGGAAAGTGGTATGTTAACCAAGACGGTGGAAAATCCTATTGGGAGAAGCAGAGCTGGTTCATATTCCTTAGAAATCGCTAAGTATATTAGAGTGAGACCAACCGCTATCATTACAACATTACCAATTGTGACAGATGTAATACCAAGAAATAAACTTGACAAAAATAACACCCCCATGCAACGTATTCTGTATGCAACCATTAAATATTCTACCATAACATAGTTTGAAAAAAAATGACTAAAATATATCGTAACAGATTGTCAATTTCTTCTTATTATTGTCAATATATATGTAAACAGATGAAGTGAAGAGGTGGGGATTGTGATTCAAAACTCAGTTAGCAGTTTAAATATTCCCGTAGTTTTTATCTTCTTGCTGCTATATAACTCAATAATCTCTTTGCAAACAATCTCCGTATTTATGAGATATCGAGGGCAAAATATTTCGAGGAGTGGAAGCATAGCATCGTTGTTGATTGGTTTCTACTCTTTTTCATATGCTATGGAAGCACTTAATATTATTTCAGGTAACGCATCAGTAGCTTTCTTATGGTATAAGGTAGAGTATTTTGCTATACCGTACTTATCTTTGGCTTGGTATGGTTTTGTTTTAGATTTTGCTGGAAAAAAGATCAAGAAAAGGAATTTGGCCTTACTTTTCATAATACCTGTTTTATCGACATTGCTTGTTTGGACAAACGAATTTCATCGCCTCTATTTAGAAGGATACTTGGTTAACGAACATTACATTATTCGTGGACCTTTTTACTATGTACAAATTACATATTCCTACATCATCGCATTTGCAAGCTACTTTATCCTTCTAAAAATGGCAAAGAGATATGCGAGTATTTTTAGAAAAACAACATTCATACACCTTTTGGCGGCAGTTTTGATTCCGATCTTCGCAAGTCTTGCCTATATCGTATTTGACTTAGACATTGATCTTACTCCTTTCGGTTTAATGGTAAGCATAATTATTATACTCTACGAGGCACAAAGATTGCACGGACTGGACATCGAAAGTCAGATCAAAGATGTAGTATACAATGCCTCAAAAGATTTGATTCTCGTCATAGACAAAGATGGATATGTGATAAGTATCAATAGAAATTTTGAAGATACTTTCAGCCAGATTTATAAAACCAAGGATTTTCTTTTCAAACCTGTTGAAAAATTGCTCTCGAAGGACTGTTTAGATGCTATTAAAACAGGGCACGGAGTCATAGAAAAGTTTGGTAGATATTTTGAACTATGGGTTTCTGAATTAAAAAGCAGGGCAGGTAAGGATATAGGTAAAGTTGTGTTCTTCCATGAAATAACAGATTTAAGAAAGGCTGAAGAATTGAGAATGCTCGAAAATAGAACATACAGAACGCTCTTTGATTTCGCGCCAGTTGGCATATTAATTGAAGATGAAAAAGGCAACATTTTAGACGTAAATCCAGAATTCTGCAGAATTCACGGCCGCACGAAAGAGGAACTGATAAATAAAAGTATAACAATGTTGGCACCTGTTGAAGATCGCGATAAAGTTAAGAAAAATATAGAGGAAATATTATCAGGTAAACAATTAGTGCACTTCGTCAGGAGCATTGGGAAGCATGGTGAGCCAAGATTTATAGAGCTATATGAAACAGCAATACCCCTTCCGGACAATAAGAAGGGGATACTGTCGATTCAAAAAGATGTTACAAGGCAAAAGAGCATCCAAGAAGCAATTAAGATGATGGCAAGATATCAAGGCATCATCTTGAATCTCGCTTTAAACCTCATAAACGTCCCCGCCGAAAGATTGGACGAAGAACTTGCAAAAGCAATTAAAAATCTATCAAAGCAGCTTGGTGTTTCACGAGTTAGAGTTTATAGTTTTGATAAACTAAAGGGAAGCTTTTTCTCTGTCGCTTCATGGTTTTACTCAGCTTCTCAGAGTGAAAGTCCGAATTTTCAGTTTAATCTCACAGAGGCAGAAAGCGAAAGAACCAGTAAGTTATTGTCTGGTGAGCAGTATGTAATTACTAAAGAAAACACTAAGCATGAACTCACTTTAAGGCTTCTTGGCGACAATGCTTCGGCACTTATAACCCCCATTAAACTTGAAAATGAAGTCATAGGTTTCATAAGTGCGGTATCAAAAGAGAAAAAAGATTGGAATGCCATTGAAAGAAACATATTTAAGTTGCTATCAACCCTGATAGCAAGCACTGAAGCCAAGAAAAAATATGAACAAGAGTTGATAGATGCAAAACGTCAAGCAGAAGAAGCAAGTAGAGCCAAAACCACTTTCCTGGCAAACATGAGTCACGAGATACGTACACCGCTAAATGGAATTGTTGGGTTTACCAATTTACTTGCCGAAACAAACCTTGATGAAAAGCAAAGAAAGTACGTCACAACTATCCTGAAATCCACAGAGGTACTTTTAGGCGTAATCAACGACATATTAGACTTAGCAAAGATCGAGAGCGGAAGACTACAACTCGAGTATATTGAATCAAATTTGAAGATGGAACTTCAAAGTTCTTTAACGCTCTACGAGGCAAAAGCAAAAGAAAAGAACCTAAGATACAATGTATTTATTGACGAGAATATCCCAGACTGCCTTGTATTAGACAGCGTCAGGCTTCAGCAAGTGCTATTTAATCTTATAAACAACGCCATTAAATTCACGCAAGCAGGTGGTAGTGTTTCTATCAGGGTTGAAAAACTCGAAGAAAACGCCGAAAAGGCAACTATTAGGTTTTTAGTGAAAGATACCGGCATTGGAATACCAAAAGAAAGGCTTGAGAAGATCTTTGAACCATTTGAACAATCAGATGTATCGATAACACGTCGTTACGGTGGTACGGGCCTCGGGTTGTCTATAAGCAAGCAATTGATAGAACTCATGGGTTCGACGATACATGTAGAGAGCGAAGAAGGAAAAGGCAGCACATTTTATTTTGATTTAACACTGCAAAAGTGTATTAGGAAGGAAAAAACTGAGAGAGTGGCAAGAAAGGAGAAAGTAAAATACAACATTAATGTACTCGTTGCTGAAGATTATGAGATTAACAGGCTGTTGGTGACAGAACTATTTAAAAAGTACGGCATTGAGCCAGATTTTGCGTTAAATGGAAAAGAAGCTGTTGAAATGGCGATGAAAAAATCATACGACATAATATTCATGGATATCCTGATGCCTGAAATGGACGGGATTGAGGCAACTAAGAAGATCAGGCAGTTCAATTTGGAAGTCCCAATTGTTGCTCTGACAGCCCATGCTCTGAAAACAATACGAGACGAGGTTCTCTCTGCGGGAATGAACGACTACGTAGTGAAGCCAATAAAGACTGAGGAGATAGAGCGAGTGCTCGAAAGATTCTGTTCACACCTCGCAAAACCATTAGAAGATGAAAGACAGGCAAAACCATCATTAGAAGGTAAAGAACTGCAAGAAACAGGAAAAAAACAAGGCGCTAAAGAACAAACACGAGAACCTTTTGTTGATAAATTGAAAGATGAAATAAGAGGTGCGGAGAGTGAATATGGTTTCACGCAAGAATTTGAGAAAGAGCTCCTCGAGACATTCATTTCTTCTTCTAAAAATGGCATAGAAAAGGCTTTAAAAGCACTTTCAATTGGAGATTTTGAAACTATACGAATAGAAGCACACAGCATAAAAGGAGCTGCACGTTCTCTTGGTTTCTCGGAAATCGGTGAACTGGCTTATGATATTGAATCAGCTGCGAAAGAAAAGAGAACGGATTTTGATTATGTTTCAAATATCGAAAAGTTATCTAACTACATAGAATTCGTACAGAAACTTTATGACGAAAATTTCGGAAATTCTGGGAATTAGAAGTCTCAATAACTTAACAGTGACCAATAAAGTCAATGACATTTTCATCAAAATTTCTGAGAGAATTCGTGAGAATTTCAATTCTTCTAATCGTTTCTTCAACATCCTTTGCAGCAAATCCATTTCCACACGGAACGTTCATATCGTTCATGGATAGTTTTGCTGCGTTGAGTGCCATCTGAGTGCCGATGCTCGCTTTCAAAGCGCAGCTTCTTTTTGCTCCATCACAAGTCATTCCAAATAACGTTGCGAGGACATTGTTGATTGCGTTCTTTATTTGTTCGTGTGAGCCATTTTGAAGATACGTAATCCCCGCCGATGCACCTGCTGAGGCTATAGAACCTGCTCCGCAAATCGGCGTCAGAGCCCCGGTGTAAGCCTTTATATAAATTGTTACCAACATGCTCAGTAGTACAGCCCTTAATTTAATATCACTCAAAACTCCGAGTTCATCAGCATAAAGAGCAACTGGAACTGTACAAGAAATCCCCTGATTTCCGCTTCCTGCGACGGTCATCACAGGAAGAAGTGCACCGTTCATCCGCATATCAACACCAGACGCGACGTATCTTGGCATTCCTTCGAGCACCTTTCCAAACGTAATTTCTTCTTCTAAACCTATCTTTGAAATATTCTGATTGTATTGTATAGCATCTGAAACCATTTTAATAACATCGTTGTCTGGAGCCTCAACATATTCGAATATATCTGAAAGATTTATTGATTTAATAATGTCTTTCTTAAAATTCGCACTCGATTGGTTGTTAATCACTTCTTTGCCATCCACAACTATCCTGCTTACGTTATCGTGTGAGTCTGTAATCTCCACAAGTACATCGTTTTCTCCCAAAAGCCGTGTTCTTATGTGCAAGTACATATCGTTTGTGTATTTGACTACAATCTTATCTTTCAATTCGTAAGCTTTCATAACAGCATCAGAATCCACATATTTGAAAACTTCCAAACCGAGCTCTGCCTTTCCCACAATGTAAGCCAACGCAACTGCTAATTCAAAACCGTGAAGATGTGTTCCAGGGATTCCCACTTCCAAACCATTTTTGTATGTGTTTCTATCCATTAAAACCTCTATCTTCTGAACATCTCCTTTAAGGTACTTCTTACCAACAGCAACCGAAAGCCCAACAGCAACAGGTTCAGTGCATCCATATGACAGCTTTACGTTGTCGAAGAGTATTGTTCGTACTATTTCCCGAAGATCATTTCTCATCGCGACTCCCCCTGATTTTCAAAAATAAGAAGCTAAAAATGCATCTGATGGATATATTTTAATTCGTAGACAAAAGAATCTCAAAATTCATATGCCAAAAAAACTCAATGAAAATTGTTATTTTTTCCACTCGCTACAACACATTCTCAATTTCTTTCATTATCTCGCATATTTCATCTCCACGCCCCATTGTAAACAAGTGAACTCCCGGAGCCCCACTTTCAAACAAAGCTTCAATTAACTTCAAAGAAAATTTGATTCCTACGTTATATTCTTCCTCTTTACTTCTTGCGTTTTCTAAAGCCTCGACAAAGCTTTGCGGAATACTGACGAAAAATCTCTTAGGTACCATGTATAGAGATTTCTTGTTGACCAATGGTTTAACACCGGGTATGATTGGAACATTTATACCTTCACTCCTGCAACGTTCTACAAAACTTTTGTAAACTTCCGCACTGAAGACCATCTGAGTTATTACAAAATCTGCCCCATTTCCCACTTTCTGCTTCAAAAACCTCAAATCGGTTTCAAAGTTTGGAGCTTCATAGTGTTTTTCAGGATATCCTGCAACTCCAATGCAAAAGTCTGTAGGTTTCGCCTGCGTATATAGGTACCTTCCGCTATTCATTTCGTTAATCTGACTAACAAGTTGGTAGGCATATTTATAATCAGATTTCGTATTTATAAATCGCTCGTCAACATCGCCTCTGATTACAAATACATTATCCACACCCATTATCGAAAGGTCAATCAACAGGTCCTCTATTTCGTATTTGTTCATACCTATGCAGACTATGTGTGGGACCACGTCCACGTCGTATCGTTTCATAATCGCTGCTGTAAGACCTATCGTTCCTGGTCTCTTCACTTTCGGCACTTTGATTATTTGATTGTCGTGCTCTATATACTCTATCTCAACAGGATGGCGAGTAATATTTACAAATGAAATGTTATATTTCATCAGTTTATCGAGTGCTCTGTATATATTCTCAACATCTTCTCCTCTTTTTGGTGGAACTATTTCAATAGATATTACTTTGCCTTCTTTGAGTTTTTCTGGAATCTTCACAAAAATACCTCCTCATGCTCAAATATTTCATAATTTATACGGAAAATTGTATATTCCCAATAGCAAACAATTTTGAGTTAACTATTGAAATCGCTCCTAAAATATTCTCCTTTTCAATATCCTCTTTTACCATCATCTCCAATTTTTCAAAATCGAGTGAACTGTGCACGATGTTCCCATATCTTGTTGCAAATGCATCTGCGATTACCGAAGTCTTTGCGATAACGCACGTCGCATCGGTACTGCCGAAACTTCTGGAATGTCCAATCTTTCCCGAAGAAGTGCACACACCCCAACTTCCAGATGGCAAAACTATCAAAAGTTTGTTAAATTCGCTATTGAAATTCGCAAATATCCCGATTTTGACAGGTTTTTTAGACCTGATGTATATATCTCCGCCGTTCTCTACCACAACCTCCTCACATCTATAATTTTCGACCAAGTGATTCCCAACTATATCCGCAAACGCACCGGCAACACTTGCCATGGGACCAACATCGGCTAATTTCGAAGCATTATCCATCATTAACACAATATCTGGCACTCTTTCCAAACATTCAACAGGTACCAAGGAAGCATAAAATTCTTTGTGAATATTTATATACGATTCCAAGGCTTCATAATTTGTCTTCACCAAATCGTATACTGTTCCAAGCATACTCTTCTCAAATTTATCAACCCTGATACATAAGTCGGTGAATTTGTATTTAACATAGAACATTTCTAACCTATCTGAATAAAAATCTCTGTAGAATCTCTTCGTAACTGGGATTTTTTTACCACTTTCCAAAAGTCTCACCACCCGCAACCAATCAATTCAGCAATACGTAGTTCAGCTAATATGGCATATCAAAGGTCTCTTTTCCAGCCTTGTCATACGGAAGTCTTAATCCAACAGGGCACACGTCTGCACAAACTAAACATTCCGTGCATTTATCTTTAGCAAGAAACACATTTCCATTAGAAAATTGAAAAGCGGAATACTGACATACAGAGACACAAGCGCCGCAGTGCACACAAGATTTATCTCTTTCCAAAGTTGCTCTGAGCTCAAGATAATTCTCTTCCATCTCTAAGTCAAGTTCTTTTGCATTGTAAAGATTCTTCAAGCTTCTTTCTTCATGCAAATTATAAGCAGGATTTGTGAGCAAGAACTCGCCATTCAGCATCCACGTTTTCAATTCTTCCGCAATCTCTCTTGCAACTTTCAAGCTCGAAAGAGAAGATGTTTTGACCTCTTTTCCAAGTAGCTCCACTTCTCCAGATTTCAATTGCGCATATGAAACAACACCGAGTGTCGGTCTTTCCGGCACGGAATAGTCTTTTATCTCGGTGTGTATCTGTTCATCTGAAAGGCTCACATAGTAGGCTATCTCTTCACTGAGAATTGGGATTGGAATTCCAACTCCAACAAAAAGCGTGGTACCGTAGTTCTTGAAATATGCTCCCTTGATATATTTCGCACTCATCTTCTTCGCATCGCCTATGAGTGCAAGAGTTCGAGCAGGTGAGATGGGGATACCGTTCTCATTTTCCTTGATTGTATTCCTGAATTGCGTTCCGTACCAACTCACGTAACCTACTCCACCCCCAAGGAAGATTTTCGTACCGATGCCTATCGTCAGGAGCTTCGGGTCTTTGAGCAATGGACTGAGTTCCCCGGAAGTCGAGTATGTTATGTTACCATAGTTTGGAAGCAGTTTCCCCATGTAAGTATAAATCACTTTATCTGAGCCGTTTGTTGCAGCAGCGTAGTTCTGATAAGCATTCCTCGGATTGAACAAGAAAAAGTCATTAATCGAATGTTTATCGACGTATCCTTTAAAATGCTTCCGAGGATAACAATCCGTTCCCTTTCCAAAAGCTTCAAGGAGCACCTTTTCCCCTCGTATCAACAACTCGATGACATGTCCACCGCCGAATGTTTTGTCGTATGCAGACTCTTGCGTTGCACCAATATACCCATCAACTGCCGCTATCCCACCGTACACCTCCACACCACCGAGTGTTATTTTTTCCATCCGCATGGGTGGAAAGGTGTGACCGAAATTTATAAAAGCGCCGCTTGAACACATCGGTGCAAACGTCCCTGTCGTAACCACATCAACCTTTCTTGCAATTTCTTTAACTCCTTCCTCTTTCGCGAGTTTCACCACTTCCTCTGCAGTTAGGACAACAGCGTTCCCTTCCAATATCTTTTTGTTTATTTCCTCAATTGTTCTGTTCATAAAGCTTTTCCCCCTTTTTGAACTATATTATCAACCAATATTGGAGAAAACACGATTTTCAAAAAGACTTCTGTGAATCGCACGCAAAGATACTTCAAGATCTTTGCGATCTATTATCAGATAAAACGAAACCTCGTTTGAACCTGCCGAGATCATCTCTACATTAATACCGTTGTCTGCAAGAACGCTGAACACTTTCGCGGCGATGCCATGTTTATCGAGCATCCCATGACCTACAAGTGCTATGAGAGCTTTATCTATCTTGTATGAAATTTCATCTATATCGTCTAATCGAATTGTCTCAGCAATTCTTAAGACATCGCTTAATGCGCTTTTAGACACTATTAAGTTAATCGATGTTTGAGACGTGATGACAAACTTTATATTCACCCCTCCGTGTGCTATTTTAGATGAAATTTCCCCCAAGACTCCTGGCACACGTCCAAGGTTTCTTCCTTTGAATTGAACGACTGCAACGTCGTCTGTGTAGGAAATACTCTTAACACAACTTTCGGTAACGTGTTTATCATCCGAAATTCTCGTACACCTATTCAAATCAAAAACACCATCAAAGCTACAGACATAAAGCGGAATCGAGCTTTTTCTTAATGGCTCTATGGAATTGTATTGCAAAACTTTAGCGCCAAAGTACGACAGCTCGTCAGCTTCATCGTAGCTCATAGACTTAACAATGTATGGTGATTCGGCGACTTTTGGATCACATGACAAAAACCCATTAACGTCTTTGAACAAGAACACAGCTTCGGCATCAAGAGAGTAACCTAAAGTAGTAGCGGTGTAATCGCTCCCGCCTCGTCCAAGTAACGTAACATCACCCTCCACGGAACGGCCGTAAAAGCCAGGGACTATTGAATGAACACCATTCCATCTATTTATTTCTGATTGAATTTTTTCTTTTGTCTTCTCAAGAAGAACTGTCGAATTTCCGAATTTTCCATCTGTAATTATCCATTCGCCAGCGTCTTTTAACTCAAATCTACTATCTTCATCTTCAATAAATTTCAACAGCGTGTAGGCATTAATCTGTTCACCATGGCTCAGAAATTCATCCTTCAAGAAAGGAGGCACTTTGTTGAGAATTCTTACAACCGTTAACAATTCACGAATGCGTTCGAATAAAGACTCGAAATAACCGTCAGTACGATTATTCAAAACTTGTAAATGGAATTCATAAATCTCGTCGATAATGCTATCAACCTTCTGATCACGAAAATTGTAGAGTGCGTGGAGAAGTTTGTCCGTAGTGCCAAAAGCCGCACTAACGACAATTACGAGGTGCTTATCTTTAAAAACTTCTTCTACCTCACCTATCTTTCTCTTCACCTCTGAATAGCATTCAAAATCTTTAAAATTTGAACCTCCGAATTTTAATACGAGAAATCTTTTCTCCAATTTTCTAACCCCCTTTTCGTATTGCATAAATATATAAAAAAACGGTCGGGTGATTTTCTCACCCGACCGTTGGTTTAACGTTCCAAAACATCAGAGGCATACCCAACGGTCGGTACGCCACATCATCATAGCCATCATGAATACATTATTGTTTAGTGTGATATCACTCAGAAAAGACCCTCTTTTCACAGTTTCGAAAAGCTCAGTCTTCACTAAGAATTCCCCCGTTTGAAATTTTTTAGAATTATACTAAAAAAATCCCAAAAACGCAAGATTGAATTTTGGGAAAATTGTGCTATAAAAAAATCGTGACTTTCTCTGTGAATTTATGTAACTCGATCCACGGAAGGTGGTTGTATGGAAACAATCTGGAAAAGGTGGAATGTGAGAGGCATAGTCCAAGGAGTTGGATTCAGGCACTTTGTCAAAAACGTTGCAAGAGCGATAGGCGTGAAAGGGTATGTCAAAAACGAAGACGATGGTAGCGTGACGATAGTAGCAGGCGGTAACGCTGAGCAGCTGAACGAACTTTACAGAAGAATCATGGAAGGAAATGGTTGGAGTTACATCTCAGATTTCGATGAAAAAGAACTACCTGAACAGGATTACAAAGATTTCCACGTCGAATTTTAAGTCTATGGTTACCGAAAGAACTTTTTAAAAAAGGAGATGGAAAGCATGAAAAGCATAGTTTATGGACTGCATTGGGGGGACGAAGGTAAGGGAAAGGTAACGACTTATCTTTCCCGTGAATACGATTACGTAGTGCGCTACAGCGGTGGTAGCAACGCAGGACACACCGTCGAGTATGGGAATTTTAAATTAGTACATCATTTAGTACCATCGTTTGATGTGAGAACAGATACAATCGGTTATATATCCAACGGTGTCGTCGTGGACCTTGGAGTGCTTAATAGCGAAATCGAAGAACTGAAAAGGCTTGGATTCGATGTGTCAAGAAGAATAAAAGTATCGAACCTTGCACACGTTGTTTTGCCAGTCCACAAAATGCTCGATGAAAAGTTTGAAATGGCAAAGGGAGACAAAGCAGTTGGAACGACAAAACGAGGAATAGGACCCGCATATGCCGATAAAGTTCACAGAATAGGTTTGAGGCTTGTAGATTTTGAAAACCAAGAAAATGCACTCGAAAAATTGAAGTTCATATCCGAGTTATACAAAAATCTCTATTCGATAGATTGGACAGACTACGATAAGATCTTTGAAGAATACGAAAAAATAAGAAGTTTTGTTGTATCACCTATCGAAATACGTAAAGAATTACAAAATTCAAACGTACTCTTTGAGGGTACACAAGGTGTATTGCTCGACATAGACATGGGAAGTTATCCGTACGTCACAGGTACGTACTGTAACACAACAGGCGTTGAACCGGGGCTCGGCTATCCGATGAACATCGATAAAAGAATAGGCGTTTTCAAAGCTTACCTCACAAGAGTTGGCGAAGGTCCGTTCCCAACTGAGTTGTTCGGAGAAGACGCAGAAAAACTCAGAAAAGCAGGAAAAGAATACGGAGCAACAACTGGAAGACCAAGAAGATGCGGCTGGCTCGACTTACCACTTCTGAAATACGCCATAGAAATATCTGACTGTACCGAGATGATAATGACAAAGGCAGACGTACTCTCTGGGATGGATAAAGTTCTTGTCGGTGTTAGGTATGCGATAGATGGGAAGAAGATAGATATACCCACGGATTTAGAAATGCTCAGTAAGACCGATGTAGAATATGTCGAATTCCAAGGTTGGAAAGATTTAAACGACAGAAACTTTGCTAAATTTGTAGAATTCTTGGAAAGAGAAACCGGACGAAAAATTACTTACATATCAACAGGCGCAAATGTAGAAGATATAGTGAGCTTTGAAGATGGAAAAGAAAATTAGAATATCGATAACGTTTTTTGGAAGTCTCACAGACCTTTCCAAAGCAAGAATGATTGAATTGGAGCCTGGAGTAAACCAGACGATAAAAGATTGCATAGAACGCCTCGGTGTTCCGCACACCGAGGTGTATTTTATTACTCTCAACGGTAAATTTGTGAAGTTCGACAAGATAGTTGAAAATGGTGAGATGTATTTCGTTTATCCCGATAGCGATTTGGAGATTCCGGAAGAATACATTCTGACACCGAAATACGAAGGAGAACCAAAGTTCATCTTAGACATACACTTAGGTGGGCTTGCAAGATACCTAAGAATGCTTGGAATATACGCAGATTTTGGGATTATAGAGGATGAAAAGATTATTGAAAAGGCAAGAAACGAAGACTTGATAATACTTACCAAAGACAGGATGATGCTCAAGAATAGTGAGGTTAAATATGGATACATTGTTAGGTCCGACGAGCCAAAACAACAATTGATTGAAGTATCCAGAAGATACAAGTTAAAAAATTGGTTTAACCCATTTAAAAGGTGCATATTATGCAACGGTAAGCTCTTGCCTATTGAAAAGTCTAAGATACTCGACAAAATTCCTGAGAAAGTTAAAGAAATGTACGACGAATTTTCGATATGCAGCGGATGCGAAAAGATATACTGGGGTGGGACTCACTACGAGAAAATGAATAGATTCATCGAAGAAATTAGAAAATACGTGTGATATTCCTCTATAAATTCCTGCTCTTAATCTTTTTCGCACTCTCTTTTTCAAAGAATAATTCATTTATCAAAAGTCTTCAAATAAATTTTCAAGAGAGAGATTTTATCAAAGAGATTTACGAGATTTGGGGAGGTGTTTCTATGGCAGGTACCATTTGGTCAATTTTGCCACCTTTAGTTGCTATTGTCCTCTGTTTCATTACAAAGAACGTCCTTCTTTCACTCTTCTTAGGTATCTTCACTGGCGGATTACTTTTGAATTCCTTTAACCCGCTGTCAGCATTTGGTTATTCTCTTGATAAGATAGTTGGCTCAGTTGCTGATGAGTGGAATGCAAAATTACTGCTTTTCAACCTCATCATGGGTGCTGGAATTGCATTCATCTGGAAACTTGGCGGAAGCAAAGCATTGGCAGACTGGGCGAAAACTAAAATTAAAACGAGGCGTTCAGCTACGGTTTGGGCTTGGCTTCTCGGTGTGATTGTTTTCTTTAACGATTACATAAATGCAGCGATTGTCGGTAACGTGACCCGCGACATATTTGAAGAACACAAGATCTCTAAAGAGAAGCTTTCATACATCTTAGACTCGACATCGGCTCCTGTTGCGACGTTCTTCATATCTGACTGGATCGCATACCAGCTTGGTATGATTCAGAAAGGTATGGAAAGTGCAAATATAACCGGAATTTCACCACTCTCAGCTTTTCTTGGTAGCATTCCGTTTAACCTGTACTGTCTGTTTACCGTCCTATTCGTTGGTATTATAGCTATCACTTCCTGGGACTTTGGTCCGATGCTAAAAGCAGAGCTAAGGGCTCAGAAAGAAGGAAAGACGAAGCGTGACGGTGCAGTACCAATGTTGGATGTTGACTTTGAACTCGGAAAGCCGATAGAGACTAAGCCGATGATTTTAACTTTCGTTCTACCGATAGTTGCTTTGATAGGTGTTACGATATGGGGATTTTATTACACGGGTGCTAAGGCAGGTGGAGCGACGCTTATTGAGAAGCTCGGTAATGCAGATGCTGCGACGGCACTTCTATGGGGAGCGTTCGCTATGATGCTTACCGGCATAGCCATAGCTATTGGATTTAAGCTCATGACTATCTCAGAGACTATGAAAACTGTTCTCGATGGGTTCAAGCTCATGCTGTTAGCTTGTGCGATATTGGTACTTGCTTGGTCGATTGGTAGTGTCACTAAGGACGTTGATCTTTCAGGTTACGTTGTTTCTTTAGTTAAAGAGGATTCATCGTTCTTCTTGATACCGCCTATAATTTTCATAATAGGTGCTCTTGTTTCATTTGCTACCGGTACTTCTTGGGGAACGATGGCAATTCTCACGCCGATAGCAATACCGATAGCATACAAAGTTACTGGAGATGCGTGGTTGTCAGTAACAAGCATGGCTGGTGTTGTCTTTGCTGGTTCTATATTTGGAGATCACTGCTCACCAATATCAGACACCACAGTTTTGTCATCAATATTCTCTGGAAGTGACCATATGGACCATGTCAATACACAGATACCATATGCATTGCTTACCGCATTCGTTGCTTTGTTAATGTATTTCGTCTACGGTGCTTTCAGGACTTCTCCATTCATTCTAATCACTGTTGGTTTGGTATTAGTTATTCTACTTGCAAGAGTTTTGAATAGATATTCAATAAAACGTATCGATTCTTAAATTCGTTTCTGCTTTATACGAATAGTTCTTAAATCAGCTTTTGTTAATGTGTTTTTAGCCCGTCTGCATAGGACGGGCTTTTATGTTTTTTGTTTATTGCGCATACAATATGATATGAAATTCTTCCAGAATGGCTTCATTTCATATTTTCTTAAAAGCTAACTCTTCTTTTTACCTCCCTATACCTTAACGATAGTATATATACTATCTATAAGATAGTAGTAGTATTATATATAGTGGTGGTAAGTTTGGTAAGTTTACTCAAATGTAACCAAAAACCTCACACCAAATCTTGACTATAGACTCATATTACAACTTACCACCTTTTTGTTACAACTTACCACCTTGGTAAGTTTTTAGTAGAAATCAAGTATTTAAGCGGTATTTTCGGTGGTAAGTTTTTTAAATGCGCATGAATAAACGATTTGAGTGCAATTAGGCGTGCCTAAAATTAGAGAAATTTTTCACTATTGGTAAGTTTGGTAAGTTTTCTTATTGAGAACAATTTGCAATTTCGTATATATAGTATGTTAAAATTGTTAGCCACAATTTGTTGTATTTAAAAACTTACCAAAGCTGGTAAAAACTTACCACTTACTTACCAGAAACTTACCACTAACTTACCACATCACAATTTGTTGTTATTATAAACCATGTCATGTACTATATCTTGAGTTGTTTTTCTAACGCTATCAAAGTTAATTCAAGACTAAAATTGTTATTTTTCATTTTTGCGTTTATTCAAAACATTTTTGGCTTGTTAATAGTATAACCATCGAAGATGTTCATTTTTTCGTTTTTTGTTGTATAATATCCATGTGTATTGGTAATTTTGGAAATTTGTGACTTTGATATGGAATTTGTTTTAATGCAGAATTAGGCAGAAATGGAAAGGTGGTAAGATGTCGAAAAACTTAATACGCGTTCTTTTTTATGGCATGACACTTGTAAGTGTTTTATTGTTGTTATTCTCTTTCAGTTATATGAGACACGTTAAGAATGCTCCGCTGGTAACGATTGAAGGGTTGAGAGGCGTTTATTTTTTGAATGGAAAGCAATACAGCGGAGTCACAAACATGAATCTGGGTACATACCACATAGTCGGGGAAGCTATCTTAAGACTGTACGGTAACAGAGTTAAGATCGTTAGGATTCCACAATTCGAGGTGGAAGTTATATGGGAAAAGTGAGGATTGTAGAGCCTGTTAATTTGGTAATTTTTATGTTCTCTTCACATATTGACTATTGGTTTAACGAGGTTAAAGACGAGCTTGTTTCACTTTTCGGACCGATGGATTATGTTAGCGATGCTTTGGATTTTGAAAAGTACACGCTCTACTACAATGAAGAGATGGGTTCAGGAATAATTGGAAGGCTTATAAGTTTTGAAAGGCTTATCCATCCGTCTTTGCTTTCGATGATTAAAGTGAAGACAAACGAAATAGAGCTTAAGTATGCCGTCGACGGAAAGCGAAGGTTTAATCTCGACCCGGGGTATATGCACCATATGCAATTTGTCTTGGCAACCACAAAGATGTGGCCTCACAGAATTTACATAGGACACGGGATATATGCCGAACCGACGTTGATGTACATAAATGGTAGGTGGAAAGATTACGATTTTACTTATCCAAATTACAAAGAAGAGGTGTATAAAGAGGAATTGTCGAAGATTAGGGAATTGTACCTTGAGAAACGTAAGAATTACTTGAGACAAGTTTTCGAGAAAAAAGGAAGGTGAAGTTTTTGAAGTTGTATATTGTTGTTCTCGGATGTCCTAAAAACGAGGCTGATTTTTCTTTATTTAAGCATCACATAAAACAGCTTGGTCATGAAATTGTTGATGATTTAGAAGAGGCAGATGGAGTTGTCGTAGATACTTGTGGATTTATTGTAGATGCAAAACAAGAGTCAATTGACACTATTTTAGAGTTTGTTGAACATAAGAAGGTAAAGAAAGATTTTAAAGTTTTTGTGACTGGCTGTTTAGTGCAGCGTTATCCAAAGGACTTACCGCATGAAATTCCAGAGGTTGATGGTTGGTTTGGTGTAATACCACCGAAAGTACTTGCAGAGAATATTCAAAAGGTGAGCAAGTATATCACGGATCCTATTGCCGTGTACGATTTCGAAGGTAGAGTCGACGATGATTTACCATACGCATACGTGAAAATTGCCGATGGTTGCGACAGAGCTTGTACTTTCTGTACGATACCGAAATTTAAAGGGGGGTTTGTAAGTAGAAAGCTTGAAGATATTGAAAATGAGGTCAGAACATTAGTTTCATCCGGGAAGAGAGAAGTTATTTTGGTTGCTCAAGATACCACAGGATATGGTATAGATATTTACGGCAAACAGATGTTACCAGAACTCTTGAAAAGGTTAAATAAAATTGATGGAGATTTTTGGATTAGAGTTATGTACATGCATCCTGATCATGTGACAGATGAAATCTTGGAAGGTTTCTCGTACGAAAAGGTGGTAAAATATTTTGACATTCCAGTCCAGCATGGGAGCACCAAAATTTTGAAACTGATGAACAGAACGAGAACACCGAGTGAGCTCGAAAAGCTTTTTGAAAAGATCAGAACTATGTATCCAGACGCTGTTTTGAGGACTTCTATCATTCTCGGATTTCCTGGTGAGACTTCCGAAGATTTCGAAGAGTTGCTCGATTTTGTTAGAGCCGTTGAATTCGACAAACTCGGAGCGTTCATATATTCAGATGAAGAAGACGCTGCATCTTACAAATTACCCCACAAAGTAAGGTCATCAACAGCTCAAAAGAGGCTTGACAGGTTGATGGAGACACAAGCAGAGATTTCCGCAATGCGAAATCAGAGATTTATCGAACGTGTTATTGATGTATTGGTTGATGAAGAGGCGAATGGGGTTTTGATTGGGCGTGGTTATATGGACGCACCTGAAATTGATGGAAATGTCTTTGTGAAAGGCAGTGGTATTAAAGGTTTTGTAAAAGTCCGGATTACTGAAGCCGATACATATGATCTGGAAGGTGAAATAGTTTGAGCTTGGGAGCTGGGGAAAAGAAAACCAAAGAGAGCGTAGTCTTCAATCTACCAAATGCCATAAGTTGGCTTAGGATTTTTTCGACAGCCATAATAGTTTTGTTGATGTACCTTGGTAACTATGGCTCTGCGTTTGTTATTTTCGTCGCTGCGGCAATCAGTGATTATTTTGATGGATATTTTGCAAGGAAGTACGGCCTTGTGACAAAGTTGGGCAAGGTTCTTGACCAAATGAGCGACAAGATTCTCATTACTTCCATTTTGATAGTTTTCGTGGAATTCGGAATGGCGCCGGGCTGGTTAGTGATCGTGATGGTGTTTCGCGATACGCTTGTGAGTATCGTTCGCATGGTCGCTTCAGACGCCGGAAATGTTATAGCAGCAAACATCTTCGGAAAGTTCAAAACAGTTTCACAGATGATACTCTCAGTTGGTTTATTCTTGGAGCTAACTCTGTCTTCTTCGGAAAGGTTATTGAGGGTTCTATCCGGATTGAACGCGGTACTCATTTATGTAGTTGCGATATCAACGGTGCTATCTGGTCTTATATATGTCTATCAAAACAGGGAGTATCTCAACAGGTAAATTGCGAAAATGCGAAAAGCAGAAATTAATATGGAGGGGTTCGCGTGAGAACGTTTATTGCCGTTGATGTTAATCAGGAAATTAGAGAAATAGCCACAGATGTTATCGACAGATTGGTGGGGCTTGGTTTCAAAGCTGCATGGACTAAACCAGAAAATTTGCATTTAACTCTTTTTTTCCTCGGAGAAATGGATGAAAAGGCAGTCGAGTCGATGGCTCTCTCTTTAAACAAAAGGCTGCAAGGTTTCCCATCTTTTAGCACAAACTTGGTGGATTTTGGTTATTTTAAATTCAAGCAATCACCACGCGTTCTCTTTTTAAAGCTTGAACCAACTAAGTCTTTGCAGAGGATGTATCTTGAGATGAAGTCTGAGTTGACTAAGTGCAAGGTGAAGTACGATGACCAAGGTAATTTTGTTCCGCATGTTACGCTTGGTAGGGTCAAAGAGTATCCTAATAATTGGGAAGAACTTGTTAAGGAGATTCAAGTTCCAAAAGTATCGCTTGTTATAGATGGTATTACCATCTACAGCTCAACGTTAACGCCGCAAGGTCCGATTTATAAATGGATGTACAAATTGAAATTTGAAGGAGGTTTGGTTAGAAATGCCAGATGAAATGAAGAAAGATGTTTTAAAAAAGGCTATCAGCAAGATCGAAAAGCAGTATGGTAAAGGTTCAATAATGGTCCTTGGTGAAGATAACCTGCTCCAGGGTGTTGAAGTTATTCCGAGCGGGTCACTTGCGATCGATATAGCCTCTGGAGTCGGTGGATACCCGAGAGGAAGGGTTATCGAAATATACGGTCCAGAGTCAAGTGGTAAAACGACCATAGCTCTCCACGCGATAGCATCTGTACAGAAGATGGGCGGTATTGCAGCCTTTGTTGATGCTGAACACGCACTCGATTTGAACTATGCAAGGAACCTCGGAATTAATCTTTCTGAACTCTTGGTCTCACAACCTGACTATGGTGAGCAAGCACTCGACATTGTTGACGAGCTCGTTAGGAGCAATGCAGTGGACCTTATAGTTGTCGACTCTGTTGCAGCACTTGTTCCAAGAGCCGAGATAGAAGGAGCGATGGGAGAAGCCCAGATAGGACTTCAAGCAAGATTGATGTCACAAGCTTTAAGGAAGCTTGCAGGTAACGTGAATAAATCAAAGGCGGTAGTAATCTTTATAAACCAAACGCGTATGAAGATCGGTGTTATGTACGGAAACCCAGAAACAACAACCGGTGGTGTCGCTCTGAAATTCTATGCAACGATGAGAATGGAAGTAAGGTCTTCTGGAAAGATTGTCGAGGGCAACGAACATGTTGGAAACGAAGTCACCATAAAATTTGTCAAGAACAAAGTCGCACCGCCATTTAGGACAACGACAGTGGATATAATTTACGGAAAAGGAATAGTAAGAGAAAATGAACTTTTCAACATGGCAGTGAATGAAGGACTCATAGACAGGCGAGGAAGTTGGTTTACATACGAGGATTTGACAGGAAAAGAACATTCACTCGGTCAAGGTAAGTCTAATGCCGTGAGTTATCTCTTTGAGCATCCAGAGATTGCAACTGAGATAGAGAACAGAATCAGGGAAAAGTACTTCCACAACATAGGAACGCAGAATACGCAGGATGAAGAAAAAGTATCGAAGTAACAAATATTACAATGACCAGAGCGATAATTTCTCGCACAAGTTCGAAAAAGACGTTCGTAAAGAAAAGGGAAAAAAATCCCCCATTGATGTTGCACTGAGATTTATAAAATTCAGGGCACGCTCTCAATGGGAAGTTGAAAATAGGCTAAAACGTGACGGATTTGACGAAGGGACAATTCAAGAAACTATCCAAAAGCTCAAAGAACGAGGGTTTATAGACGATGAAAAGTTTGCATATCTGTATGCGTACGATTCCCTTGTGATACACTACAAAGGACCGTACAGAATTCGATACGAACTTCGACAGCTGCACGTTGATGAGTACATAATCGAAGATGCAATCAAAAAAGTACTCGAAGAAGTTGATGTTAACGAAATTATTGAGAAAATAACGCAGAATTTGGATGAACAGAAGAAAAGAGAAAAACTATACAGGCAAGGTTTCGGAGGTGATTGGAAATGATGGATTTGATATACATCGTTATAGGTTTAGTTATAGGCATTGCAGCAGGGTATTTCTTTGGTTCAACAATAGGTAGGAAAAAAGCGGAAGAAAGCATCGAGAAGAAATTGAAAGCCGCCAAAGAAGATGCTGAGACTATTGTAAAGAACGCTGAAAAAGAAGCTTCTGAGATTAAGAAGAAGATGATCATCGAGGCACGAGAAGAAGCACACCAGATACGCGAAGAGATAGAAAAAGAACGAAAGCGCAGAGAAGAAGAAATTAAGGCACTTGAGGAAAGAATTCTAAAGCGTGAAGAAATGCTCAGTAAGCGTGAAGAAATGCTCGACAAGCGCGAGTTATTTGTAGATAACATGAAGATTGAACTTGAAACTAAAGCTAAGGAACTTGATGAAAAAGAAAAAGAAATCGAGCAGAGATTTATACAACTTGCAGGTATTACTCACGAACAAGCAAGGGAAATTGTTCTCCAAGAAGCACGCGAAAAGTACGAACACGAAGTTGCAAAGATTTTTGTACAGATAAAGTCAAGATACGAAGATGAAGCTGAAAAACATGCAAAGAAAGTTATTGCAGATGCGATTCAAAGATATGCGCCCGAGTACACTGGCGAGGTCACGATCAGCACCGTTATGCTTCCTAACGATGATATGAAAGGTAGATTGATCGGTAGAGAAGGAAGGAACATAAGAACGTTTGAGAAAATCACTGGTGTTGATTTGATCATTGATGACACACCGGAAGTTGTTACTCTCAGCTCATTCAATCCACTTAGGAGAGAAATAGCGAGAAGAACCATAGAGAAATTAGTACAAGATGGTAGGATACATCCTGCGAGAATAGAAGAGATGTACGAAAAGGCAAAAGTGGAAGTAGAAAAAGAGATTAAAGAAGCAGGTCAAGAAGCGATAATAACTGTTGGTGTTGGTGGACTGCATCCGGAAATTGTTAAATTACTTGGTAGGTTGAAATTCAGGACAAGCTACGGTCAGAACGTCCTCTATCATTCTATGGAAGTTGCTCAGATCGCAGGACTGCTCGCTTCCGAGCTTGGTTTGAACGTTGACAAAGCAAAGCGCGGTGGTTTATTGCACGATATCGGTAAGGCGTTAGACCACGAAGTTGAGGGCTCGCACACGACAATAGGTGCAGAGATTTTAAAGAGATACGGCGAGTCTGATGAAATAATCAACATGATAATGGCACACCACGGAGAAGAAGAGCCTATTACACCGGAAGCAGCGATAGTCACTGCCGCTGATGCTATATCGGCAGCAAGACCTGGAGCGCGAAGAGAAGATGTTGAAAACTACATAAAGAGGCTCATGAAACTTGAAGAGATAGCGAAGAGCTACAAGTACGTTGAGAATGCGTATGCTATCCAAGCTGGTAGGGAGATCAGAGTAATCGTTCAGCCAGACAAAACAGACGATGCAACTATAGAAAAAATGGCGCACGATATATCTGTCAGGATAGAAAACGAGTTGCAGTACCCAGGTGTTTTGAAAGTCGTAGTTATAAGAGAAAAGAGATCAGTCTCTTACGCAAAATAATGCGAATATTGATTCTTAGCAGAAATCGGAGGGTAATAAGTGAGTGTAATAATAAGTAGCTTAGCATTTGCTGTAGCAACGTTTCTTTCCAGAATACTCGGCCTTGTTCGAGACATGCTCATGGCTTCGAAGTTCGGAACTTCGTGGCAAGCTGATGCTTATTTTGTCGCCATACTCTTTCCGTTTTTTCTGCGCAGGGTCTTTGGTGAAGGTGCGATGACGTCAGCTTTTGTACCACTCTATGCCGAAGCAGAAGAGAAAGATGAATTCTTGTCTTCCGTTTTGACAAGTTTCACACTCGTTCTTTTGGTAATTGTTGCATTAGTAATGATATTTCCTGATATAGTTGTTTACCTTTTCAGTTCCGGAGCAGCTGAACAGACAAAAGAACTGATAAGACTCTTGACAAGAATCACAGCACCATCGATACTCTTCATTTTTTGGTGGGCGATAACATATTCGATAGAAAACACGCGAGGAAAGTTTTTTTATCCGGCACTTACACCTATAATTCCGAACATCGTGATCATACTCTTTATGCTCATCCCGGGTATTGGCATCTTTGGTCCTACCTGGGGTTTTTTAATAGGCGAAGCAGCTGCGTTTTTGGCTCTTGCATATCCTTTGAGAAGGCACAGGCTCAAATTGAGCTTTAAATACACGAAGACCTTTTTAAAATTGTTCTGGCCCAGCTTTTTAGCGATGTCCATTTCGCAAATTAACAGCATTGTGGATACTAACGTCGTCTCGTACTACAGCAAAGGTTATGGCGGTGGCGTGTCGTATTTACAATACGCTTCGAGGTTTTACATGCTCCCTTATGGTTTGTTTGGTGTAGCTGTGGCAACTGTTATCCTCTCGACTATAAGCAACGACAGGACTAACTACAGCAAACATCTGAAGAGCGGGTTAACATCAACACTTTTCTTCACCGTACCTGCAACCGTTGGTTTAATAGTCCTTGACGAGCCTATTCTGAGGCTATTTTACGAATACGGTCAGTTCACGGCAAACGATACGAGAATTACTGCGCAAGTTCTGAATGCATACGTCGTTGGACTGCCTTTTTATGGCATGTATTCAACGATGGCACGTGCAAGACATGCGATGAAGGATATGAAAACACCTCTCAAAGCTACTACAATCGTAGCGATTTCTAATGTAGTTATGGACTTGTTAGTTGGTTTGAAGTACGGACCTGTAGGCGTCGCGCTTGCCACGAGCGTTGCGGGAATTATCGGATTTCTGTACTTACTTTCAAAAGAGCAAGACAAAAGGCTTTTTGAGAAAGACGACTTGTATATTCTTCTTTCAGCTGTTTTGATGGGAATTCTGACTTACTACTTCATCAGTATATCAACCCGTCGCATTTGGGTTATACCGGCAACCGTATTTGGAGCGCTCGTGTATTTACTTCTCTCAGCTGTTTTCCTGAGAGGTAGAGTGAAGGAATTCTTAAAGAGGAGAAGATAATACAGTCTTTTAAATCAAAATCAAGGGGAGCTGACGAATGATAGGCGAAGAGATAGAAGTTTTGTATGAAATCGATAGTACGAACGAATTTTTGAAGAGAAATTACAAATCCTTCCACGATGGTGCTATTGTAGTTGCGATTAAGCAGACTGCTGGTAAGGGGCGCATGGGGCGTTCTTGGTACTCACCTGAAGGTGGACTGTGGTACTCTGTGTTGTTTAAACCGAAGATACACATAAACCTTCACGTGTACACGAAGATATTCTCTATCGCTATTGTGGAAGTTTTGAGGAAGCTGAAGATTAAAGCTTACATTAAATGGCCAAACGATATATATTACAACGGAAAGAAACTTTGCGGAATACTTTCCGAAGCCGTTTCGGTAAACGATAGAGTTGTGGCGATAATCGTAGGCATAGGTTTGAATGTCAACAACGACATACCTGAGGAACTAAAGAACGTTGCTGTATCGATTAAGGACATTTTGCGAAAAAAAGTAAAGATTACATACCTTTTAGACTCAATCAATAAGCATGCTTGGAATATCTTGGTTAACTACAGGAATGAGACTGAAAACATTACTAAGTTGTGGAAAAAGTATCTTGTTCCAAGGGAAGGGGATGTTTTAAAAGTAAAAGTAGACGATGAAATTGTGGAGGGAAAAGTATTAAAGATATCTGACGACATACTTTACGTTGACGTAGGAGGTAAAGTGATCGGTGTTCAAAGCATTCATCAGCTTGTTGAATAGGAATAAAAGAATACTTTTTTCGGTTTCCATTTTCGTATTTTTTATTCTTTCTAACCGTGCGAATGGACAGGATGTTTATTCAATAATCACATCTAAAATGCCCCAGGGTGGATACGCAGGGGCATATTTTGTGGATATTGATAGCGGTAGTATGCTTGTAAAGTACAACGAGCATAATCTGTTCATACCGGCGTCGCTAACTAAGATATTCTCGACACTCGTTGCTTGGGATGTGCTTGGACCGGAGTTCAGATATACGACAACCGTTTACGTGCCAAGAGGAAATATATCTCCCACATTAAGAGGAAATATTATCATAAAAGGCAACGGCGACCCGTCGATGAGCGTTGAGATCTTGAAAGAGCATCTCTACAAATTCGTTCAAGAAGGTGTCAAGGAGATAACCGGGAACATAGTTATCGATAATTCGTTTTTCTCAAACGAACGATGGGGAGTTGGATGGGAATGGGATTACAAGAATCCAAGCATCGATGCACTCGTTCTCAAAGAAAACACTAATTCTTTCTCACCATACGATGCCAACGCCGTAGCTATAAATTATGGTTCTCAGGTGCTTTCTATACTAAGAAATTATGGAATTCGTGTCAACGGCTCGGTAATGATTGGCAAACTGAACAGCGACTATCGGGAGTTTATTGTTATGAAATCGGTGCCGTTAAAAAACCTAATAAGCGTTGCGAATAAATTCAGCAGCAACTCTTACGCTGAACAGATTTTAAGAACAGTTGGTCTAAGGGTTTACGGGTATGCCAACGTATACAATTCTCTAAAAGTTATGAATGATTTTTACAAGAGGCTTTTTGGGGAGTACTACCCTTTAAAACTCAATGACGCTTGCGGTCTTTCGACGTATAACCTTTTGACCCCTTACTCCGTTGTGCAGGTGTTACTATACGCATACAGAAATTACGGTGGTCTTGACGGATTCATATCTACGCTCGCGATCTCTGGAAAAGAAGGAACTATGCAGGGCCGACTCGGTGATATAACCTTGTATGCAAAAACCGGTACACTTCAAAAAGTTTCAAACATCGCAGGAGTGATGATTACAAGAACAGGAAGAAAGGTAGCTTTTGCGATAATGGTTAACAACTTTATTACGCCAACTTACGTGGTTATGCAATACCACGACGAGATAATTAGGTACGTGTGGAATAACTACTAATTCTTTTCTTCCAGTCTTTCTTCGTTCTTTATATCGGCTCTTAAATCTATCGCATCGAGTTCTCTCGGATAAGGCTCGAATAGGGATTGATTCTTAATATATGATTCCGAATGCCTGATTGCCCAAGATTTTAATACGCTGAGAACCGATTGCAGATTTACAATCCCGTTCTTATAATCTTCGATTAAATCCATGAAATACGCCTTTTCCTCGAGGTTTATAATGTCCTTAAAATGCCCGTACACATGCAACAGCATGTTGATGATTTTACTTCTCTTAATTGGAGTTTTAAGTAATTTAACTAACATGCTGTGGTATTCTTTGAGCGTTTCGTTATTAAAGCCTTTCTGTGCAACGAGTCTTCCCATGTCTCTCATAATCTTCTCGTTCTTTGCAAGGAACAGATACTTGTTCTTTGAGTGGAATTCAATGAGTTCATTCTTCGATTTTATGCTTCTGAACTCTACGTGTTTGAAAATGAAAGTGAAGAATTCGAACCTTATTTTGTCATTTGTAAGTCGCATTTCGCTCTCTATGGCTATTTCTGGTAATTTTTCAACCATCGTCTTTGCAAAAAGACCTGCGGTCTTTGAAACAACACGCCCATTTTCACCGTACAGCTTTGCATCGTTTAAACCACACGATGGAGACTTCGACTTTAGTATCATGCCGTCTATGATGCCTTTTACGTTTTCCAAAAATCCATCCGCAAAGTTGTACATTTTGTTTGTCAAGTCAACCGTACGGGCTTTGTTCAAAAGCTTCAGTTCGTTGTTGATTAAAAATACGTCTATCGGCTCTCTTGGAATTGGCAGACCAATTTCAACCTCTGGACAAACCCTTACGAATTCGCAGTACTTTTCCAACTTTTTCACAATTTCGCTTGAAATAATCCCTCCGTCATACCTTGTGTGTTCGAAAAAGCAGCGGCTTACAACTATCTTAGGTTTTGGCATATTCATAACATCACCCCTCGTTAAATTATAGCATATATAAATTAATAAGTCACAGAAGGGGGTAAAACATGAAATCAAGATGGATTTACGTCGTCTTTGGGATAGTCATATTTATCTGTCTTGGAACTGTGTACTCGTGGAGCATATTCAGAAAACCGCTTGAGAACATGATGGGTCTTTCTTCGGTTGAAAGTAGCTTGCCATTCATGTTCTTTTTGACATTTTACTCTTTGTTGATGCCTGTTGGTGGCAAGTTAGTAGCTAAGCACAGCCCGAGAAACGTCCTAATTTTCGGCGGTATATTAGTTGGACTTGGATGGATACTTGCATCGTTTTCGGAGGGTTTATGGCAACTCGTACTAACCTACGGTGTTGTTGCCGGCAGTGGTGTTGGGATCGCTTATGGGATACCAATAAGTGTTGTTTCAAAGTGGTTCAACGAGAAAAAAGGACTAGCTTTGGGAGTTCTCATCGCTGGATTTGGGCTTTCACCGTTTGTCACAGCGCCATTGGCTAAAAAGTTGATTACTTCCTACGGAGTCTTTCCTGCATTTAGGATTTTGGGAATGGCTTTTCTGCTCTTGATCACGCTGCTGTCTATACCATTCAAATTTCCGAAAGATTCTGGTTTTGAATCAGATAGCAACGATGGTTCGACTTCTCCAAGACAGATGCTCAAAAATAAAAAATTCTATGCACTTTGGTTTTGCTTTATGGCAAGTACGTTTATCGGATTGATGATCATCGGAATCACCGCACCTTTCGGAGAAGAGGTTATAGGGATTGACGAAAAGACGATGCCCATTTTAACCGCTATCTTTTCGGCATTTAACGGAATAGGCAGGCCGCTTTTTGGCTTGTTGTCAGACATTATCTTACCACAAGTAACGATTTCGGTATCCTATGTCTTGGTTATTTTATCATCTTTGTTGTTGGCGTATACTCATTCTCCAATCTCTTTCGTAGTTTCATTCTCACTCTTCTGGTTAACATTCGGTGGATGGCTCGCAATGGCGCCGTATCTAACTTCGAAGTTCTTTGGGAATAAATATCAAAGTCAAAACTATGGAATTGTATTTACCGCATACGGTTTTGGCGCAATTTTTGGAAATCTATCAGCTGGCATAATCAAAGACTTATTTGGAAGCTACAAGTATGTCGTATATCCGATAGCTCTTCTTGCCATTATCGCTGTTGTTGCAAACGTTTATTTGAGGGTAAACGAAAACGTTAGGTAAATGACTCATGATATAATAAATACTGTGGAACGAATTTAATGTAGGGGGTGTAATCATGGACAAGAAAGAACTTGTATTCAAAGTGTTACTCGAATCAGACAAACCGCTGAGGCCGGGAGATATCGCCGAGAAGGCAAGCCTTTCAAAAGAAGAGGTTGATAAAGCCATTAAAGAGCTGAAAAACGAGGGCAAGATCGAATCTCCAAAAAGGTGTTTTTATCAAGCAAAGAAATAACCAATCAAACCCGCCGAGGATTCCCGAGGCGGGTTTGTGCTATTTATACCACTTTGTTTCGCGTTAGGAGGGAAATCGTGCGAGCTAAGTTTTTGTTATTACTAATTCTGTTTCTAACCTTTATATATTTGTTCTCATCTACCGTATTTGCTCAAATACCATTCTTATCGCATAAGGGTTTTGTAGCGGTACTGAGCGATCTGCACTATCCATACCGCTCGAATATCACGGATACTCTGTTTAAAAAGCTCCTTGAACTGAAGCCGAGTTACGTATTTTTGACAGGTGACTTGACGGAGATGGGTAGCGATGTGGAATTTTCGAAATTGTGGAAAGCCATTTCGGTGCTTGATAAATCGGGTATCAAGTACAGATATACCCTTGGAAATCATGATGTGCGTTGGAGCGATATATTCAGAAAATCAAAAAGGCTGTCGAATGTTCCATATGAATTCTTCCAAGAGACTGTGGATAAGTTATTATTTATAGGCATAGATACATCTGTCCCATTCCAGCAAGTTGGTCATATTGGCAACGAGCAGTTGAAGTGGGTTGAAAACACTCTCAAGAGTGCAGGAGTTGAAAAGAAAATTCCGATTATATTGTGCCACCATCCGTTCGGTGGTCCTTCGAATTATACCGACGACGGCTGGAAGTTGATGAATATGCTTTTAGAATACAGAGTACCTTTGGTTTTGTACGGACATGGGCACAGCTATTCTTATGCAGGAAATTACAACGGGACATGGTTTCAGATGATTGGAGCAGCAAAGGATGGGTATATGACCATTGTAAGCTGGGACGAAGCGGCTTTACATATCTGGAGATACTCGCTTGAATTTGATAAATTTGAATTATTAAAATCTGTATCTCTAATACCGGAAGCTATTGAAAAAAATCTATCGCCTTCAATAGAAAACAAAGACGGAAAAATCTCTATATCTGCCAACCCTTCAAAATACAACAGAATTAAAGCGATTTCCAACGGCAAGATTCTCCTTGAACGAACTCTAAAAGATACTTCCAAAACCAGCTTTGAAATAGGCAACGTTACAACCGATTTAGGCATCAACTTTTTATCACTCTATGGCTACTCAAAAGGATACACTATTCATAGATTTTACACATTAAAAAGCGCCATAAACACTGATGCTAAGTTAAAACTCATTTGGTCGTATGAATTACAGGAAGCTATTTATTCAAAGCCGATAGAAGTAGATGGTGGGATAATCGTAGCTGATTACTCGGGCACGGTTTTGTTTTTGCAGGATGGAAAAGAGACTTGGAAGATGAAGATTGGTCCTGTTTTCGCGAATATAGTTAGTGAAAGTGATTCGGGTACGTCGTTCTTCATTGGCGATATCGATGGTAATATGTATGTTATTGAAACCAAGACAGGAAAGATTTTGAAGAAGATAAAACTTAACGAACCAATTTATACAATTTCAAATGGAAAATCAACACTACTCGTTGGTGCAGGTAGGTTTGGTTATGTGATTCGAAAGTCAGATCTCCAGATAATAGCCAAACACGATTTAAAGGGGTTAGTACAATCAGAAGCTTATTTTGAGAATGGAGTGTATTACCAAACATCTTGGGGCGGAGGTATCTATATCATAGCCGAAGATGGAAGGCTTACAGATAGAATAGACACGGGAAGCGGATACTACACAGCGGGTGCGTGTAAACCTGCGGTGATTGACGAATGGCTCTTCTATACAACCACCGGAAGCAAAGTTGTTGGTGTGAATTTAAAAGACAAGACTAAAAAATGGGAAGCCGGCAACATAACGGTTGGATATTCCTCAGTTGAAAAATTCAAAGATTTCATCTTTGTATCTTCACTTGGGGGAACGGTGTATAAATTTGACAAAAACGGAAAGTTGGTCTGGAAAGCAAATACAGGTTCGCCGATAAGTTTTTCATCGCCGAGAGTTTTGAGCGATAATCATTTAATAATTGGAACAAACTCAGGTGAGATAGCTTTAATAGACATAACGACGGGAAGTTTCTCAAAGTACTTTGCAGGACCCTCTTATGTGACGCATGTTGTACCAACTTCAAATCCCGGAACATTTATTGTGGCTTTTGCGGACGGGAGTGTGAAGATGATAAGAATAGGTTCAACGTGAATCAATTACAAATAACGCAGGGCATTTCAGCCCTGCGCTTTTTTATTTTTCAAAATCGGTTCGAATTTAAGGTTTCTTATACCTTTAAAATCGCCTTTATATCTTCTTCCGGTTGCCCTATGAGTTTCAAATCGTAGTTCTTAACGAGCACTTCAAGAATTTCTTTATTGACCCAAGCTGGCAATACAGGACCTATGTAGATTCCTTTGAGTCCAAGTGCAAGTAGTGTCCACAGTATTGCAACAGCTTTCTGTTCCATCCATGTGAGCACGAGTGATAGCGGGAGCTCTGTGACAGGAACACCGAACGTTTCAGAGAGCGCCATGGCTATTTCGAGTGCTACGATTGTATCGTTGCATTGACCAACGTCGATGAGTCTTGGAATACCTTCAATATCGCCGAGTTGTAAGTCGTTGATTCTGAACTTACCACACGCAAGTGTTATAACTACTGTTTCCTTTGGAAGTTTTTCGACGAATTCTCTGTAGTATGCACCGCGTCTTGTTGGGGTATCGCATCCGCCAACAACAAAGAAGTGTTTTATCTTTCCAGCTTCAACAAGTTCTTTAATCTTTCCCGCTAAAGATTTAACAACGCTTGCAGAATATCCTGTTGTGAGCTTGTACTTTCCGGGTTGTTCTGGGAGCTTTGGCAATGACTTTGCCTTCGCTATAACTTCCGAATAGTCGTAACCTTCAATGTGCTTTACGCCGGGAAGCCTTGCAATCGATGTTGTGAACATTCTGTCTCTATAGGATTCTTTTGGCAACAGTACGCAGTTACTCGTTCCGAGTATCGCTGCGGGAATTTTGTCAAAGAGGTCCCTTTGATCAAACCAAGCGCCTCCGAGGTTTCCAGCTAAGTTCTTGTATTTTCTCAATCCGGGATATCCGTGTGCTGGGAGCATTTCAGAGTGCGTGTAGACGTACACATCCGTGCCTTCAACTTGTTTAAGGAGCTCTTCAAGAGCTTTGAGATTATGTCCAGTGACGATTATCGCGTGTCCTTCTTTTGTACCCGTTTCCACTTCTGTCGGCATCGGCTCACCGTACGTTTCAATATGTGCCTTCTTGAGTAGTTGCATGACTTTGAAGTTCATCATACCAGCTCTGAGAGCCAAATTCACAAACTCCTGAGCATCGAAATTCACGTTTGTGAGGGTTGAATAGAGCCCTTCACTGAGGAAAGCTGCAATTTCCTCATCTTTGTAACCGAGTTCTCTTGCATGGTAGTAATACGCAGATATACCTTTGAGTATGTACTCCAAGTTATCTTGCAATCTTGAAACAACAGGATCTTTGCCGCACACACCTGTGATAGTACATGCTTCGCCGTTCATCGCTTGTGAACACTGATAACAGAACATGTTCAACGCCATCTCAAAACACCTCCTAAAATAATACCTTTTAATATTCTTTGATTTCGAATAACCTGAGGTTTCCAAGATAAGTTTAATATAACTTCAAATATAATTCCGTAACCTATGTTACAATTTTAGAGAAATAGTCGTGTCTCAAACGGAGGGAACTTTATGGAAAAATACATAGAAGCTCTTCAAAAGTGCGAGGTATTTGCCGGTGTTGAGAAGAAATGCATAGAAGAACTTATGCGGTATGCGAAAATTCAAAGGTACGATTCGAAAGAGCTGGTGCGTTCAAGGAATGATGAGTGCGATGAGATGTTGTTTTTAGTTGAAGGTGAAGCGTTTGGGCTTTTTACAAATCCAGAGGGCCACGTTTTACAAATTGACCATATGTTCGCCCCGAAATTGCTCGCAGCTGCGGTTATATTCTCAACGGAAGCCAAGTACCCTGTTGATGTCGAAACCGCTCAACCTTCTGTTTTCCTAAGCATCGAAAAGGATAGGTTCGTTTCATACATGATGAAAAACGAGCAACTGCTGAGGAATTACCTTAGATACGTCAGCGATGCTTTTGTCTTCATCACCGATAGGTTTTATGAAATAACAATGAAAAACCTCGTCCAAAAAGTGTGTTCATATCTTGTGAGACTAATGGAAGAGCAGAAAAGTCCTGTTGTTACACTTGATATGACGAAAGAAGAGCTTTCAAGAGAGTTCGGCGCCACACGCCCTGCGCTTTCAAGGGTGTTTGTGGAGCTTGAGAAGCTTGGAATTATTGAGATGGAAGGAAAACGCGTGAAAGTCAACGATATCGACTATGTGCAAGACTATGCTGAATTTGGATAATGGATTATAAAAGTGCATATGGCTGAAAATAAGTGAATTTTTGTACTAATAACGTTCGAATTGCTAATTTTCTTCTGTATGCTCAGTTATTTCAGCTTTGCGAAAGTTTTTCGATAAACTCCGAGGTTGTATAATTGTATTGCCAGAAGAAAAGCTTTTAAACAAAGGAGGCGGTTAAATTGGGGACAGTAACAATGAAAGCTATAATGAAGCAAACAGCAGGACCAGGGCTTGTAATGACAGAAGTTGAAAAGCCAACGGAACTTGGACCAAGAGATGTGCTTGTTAAAATAAGGCGTGCTTCAATATGTGGTACGGATATACATATATACAAATGGGATGAATGGTCGCAGTCTCGAATCATCCCACCACTGATAACCGGACATGAAATGGCTGGTGAAGTTGTAGAGGTAGGTAGTGCGGTAACACAAGTTAAAGTGGGCGATTTAGTTGCGGCGGAGACGCACATTCCTTGCGAGCACTGCTATCAGTGTAAAACGGGAAGAATGCACATCTGTAAGAATTTGAAAATACTTGGCGTGGATACAAACGGTATCTTTGCAGAGTACGCGGTTATACCAGAAACTGTTCTGTGGCGCTTTTCAAAAGAGATACCTCTGGATTTCGCGTCTGTAATGGAGCCGTTTGGTAACGCTATACACACAGCTTCCGTAACAAACCTTCTCGGAAAGACTGTACTCATAACAGGTGCTGGTCCGATAGGCTTAATGGCGATACAAGTTGCTAAAGTTGCAGGAGCAAGTACGGTAATAGTTTCCGAGGTTGATCCGCTTAGAATCCAAATGGCGAGAGAAAATGGAGCAGATGTAGTAATAAATCCTGCGGAGAAGGATCTTGTAAGAGAAGTTTATAAATTGCTTGACGATGGTGTCGATGTATTGCTCGAAATGAGCGGAAATAGAAAAGCATTTGAAGATGGTTTGAAATGCGTGACGATGGGCGGAGAGGTATCCGTTCTTGGTATATTCGGCGGCAAGATCGATATCAATATCGATGCATTGCTAACTATGAGAGGCCTCACAATGTACGGCATAACCGGAAGGCGCATGTTCGAAACTTGGAGAATCGCAGATGAGCTGTTGAGGACAAAGAAAGTTGACCTCTCAAAAGTCGTGACTCACGTGCTTCCGTTTGAGCAGTGGGAAAAGGGTTTTGAATCGATGCTCAACAAACAATGCGGAAAAGTAGTTCTTAATCTTGATTAATGTGCCGTGGATGAAAGGGAGGGTTTGTATGTTCGATTACAAGATTCTCGAAGATGAAATGGAAGCTCTTAAGAGTGAGGGACTTTTGATAAATATCCGCACGTTGGAATCACCGCAGGGAGCATGGATTGTAATCAACGGCAAGAGAGTACTTAATCTCTGTTCGAACAATTACCTTGGCTTTGCTAACGATGAAAGGTTGAAACAGGCAGCGATAAAGGCAACCCAAGAATGGGGTGTTGGGCCTGGGGCAGTTAGAACGATCGCCGGTACGATGAAGATCCACGAAGAGCTTGAAAGAACACTTGCGGAGTTCAAAGGTGCTGATGCGACGATATTCCTGCAGTCAGGATTTATAGCAAACCAAGCAGCGATCCCGACAATTTTTGGCGACGAGTCAGACGCTATCATCTCAGATGAGCTTAACCATGCGAGTATAATAGATGGTGTAAGGCTTTCAAAAGCCAAGAGGTACGTATACAAACACAACGACATGAACGAACTCGAGGTAAGGCTGAAGGAAGCGAGAGAGGTCCAGAAAGCAAGAAGAATACTTATCGTTACTGATGGTGTTTTCAGCATGGATGGAGATATTGCTCCATTGCCGGATATTGTTGAACTTGCCGATAGATACGGCGCAGCAGTAATGGTTGACGATGCGCATGGTGAAGGGGTACTTGGGCGTGGTGGACGCGGTATAGTGGATCATTTCGGGTTGCACGGTAGGGTTGATATGGAAATAGGAACGTTATCGAAAGCGTTCGGCGTGCTTGGTGGATACATAGCTGGAAAAGAAACGCTCGTTAGGTACTTGAAACAGAAAGCAAGACCATTCCTGTTCAGCACAGGCCTTACGCCAGCGGATGTTGCTGCGTGTCTTGAGGCTGTAAAGATACTCCAGGAGAGCGACGAAAGAGTCAGAAGACTCTGGGATAATGCATCGTATTTCAAAACTGAGATGAAAAAGCTCGGATTTGACCTTGGCGTAAGTCAAACACCGATAACACCAGTAATGCTTTACGATGCAAAAGTCGCAAGCCAGTTCAGTAAAGAATTATTCGAAGAAGGCATATTCGCTCAAGCGATAGGATACCCAACAGTGCCAAAAGGAAAAGCGAGAATAAGAGTGATGATAAGTGCGGTACATTCAAGGGAAGATCTCGACTTTGCACTCGAAAAATTCGAAAAGGTTGGGAAGAAATTGGCGGTGATATGATAAAATCAAACCGGGTGGTTCTCACCCGGTTTTAATTTTGCAAACTAGAGGTGAGGATTATGAAGCTCATCACTTATCCTCCGAACAGTGTTATATATAAAGAAGGTGAGGTTCCGCAATCGATTTACTACATAGTTAACGGCTCTATTAGCGTAAAGCTCTTTAGAAAAGAAAAACAGATAGAAAGCGGTACAATCGGTGAGTGGGGTATTTATAATATCCCTTCAGAAGAGAGCGTTGTTACACTTTCGGAAACTACACTCTATTCAGTGAATTCAAGTGAAATTCTTTCGTCCGAATATTCTGACAGAATATTGAGAAGCATGGTTTCCTCAATAGCCCAGCGATTGTTGGTTATAGATTCAGAGCTTGCAGAATCTCGGGAAATACCAGAATACGTTGGACCCGATAAACTGCGTTTTTTCAATAGACTGCACCCGGGGGCTTACAAATTGACTGATAATATCTTTCAAGATATCTTGCAATCCAAGAGATTTTATGTGGGCGGTTATTATAGAGAAGCGATGGAGATATTTGCTAAGATGATGGCTCAGGTGACAAGCGAAGAGCTCAAAAAGGAGATAATGGTATGGCATACTCTCCTAAGTATGGTAACGGATCCTGAAAGAGCCGAAATACACTTCAAGAGGCTCAATCCAAACGAATACAGCGATTTGCTTTCATATGCGTACCTTGTTAATTTCTTCAAAGGTGGTCAAAAGCAGGAGATACTTGAAATGTACATGAAAGCTGGTCTATTTGTTCCTGCCAATACCATAATTACGCTCGAGGGTGAAGCTGCTTTGGAAGGGTATTTGATATTGAAAGGATATCTGAAAGCAGTGAAACTTCTCGAAGACAAAGAAGTACTGCTTTCAATAGTTGGACCCGGAGAATTCGTGGGAGAAGGCGCTTTCTTGGATTCAAAAGTAAGGATGGTCACACTGTACACGCTTTCACCTACCGCATTCATCCCGCTCAATGCCGAGGTTATAAATAAGACGATTACTACAAACCCAGGCTTTATACTGAAGATATGCGAGTCTCAACTGAGAAGGATATCGCAAGTCAAGAGATTACTTGAGATACGGTATCAATCAAATCCAGCTCAAAGAACGATAAGCGCACTTAAGTACTTTTCCGAACTCTTTGGCAAGACAAAAATAACAGTGAGAGATATAGCGTATCTTGTCGATGTAAATTCCGAGAGAGTAATAGAGGAAGCTAAGCATCTTGGATTTAAAGTATCATTTGACGGCACGATTACTCTGTAGAGGACAGTCGTTGTTTTGGAGGAATTGCGATGGTAAGGATGATCAAAAATGTGAAAGTATTTGCTCCAGAATATTTAGGCGTCAAAGATGTCGTGTTCAATAAAGAGATCTTATACATAGGTGATAGCATAAACACTGATATATTACCTTTTGAAATGGAAGTCTATGATGCAAGTGGTTTATACTTGATCCCAGGTTTAATTGACCCTCATGTTCATATAACAGGCGGTGGTGGCGAAGGCGGATTTGTAACGAGAACACCCGAGTTGGATTTTTCTGAGTGTGTGAAGAATGGCATCACAACAGTGATTGGTTGTCTTGGAACTGATGGGATTACGAGAAGCCTTGAAAATTTGTATGCAAAGGCGAAATCGCTTGAAACGGAAGGTATAAACACCTATATTTATACAGGCTCATACAGGGTGCCACCTGTTACTTTCACTGGTTCGGTGATGAAGGATATAGTTCTAATTGATAAAGTCATAGGTGTTGGTGAAATAGCGATTTCTGATCACAGGTCATCCCAGCCAACGTTTGAGGAAATAGCCCGAATTGTGGCTGATACAAGGGTTGCATCGCTCTTATCTGGAAAGCCTGGAATTGTTAATTTCCATGTGGGAGCTGGAAGTAGTGGTATAGATTATCTGTTTAAACTTATCGATACGACCGAGATTCCAATTCACCATCTGTACCCAACGCACATGAGCCGGAATAGAACACTCTTTGAACAAGGGCTCGAATTTATCAAAAAGGGAGGAACGATAGATCTAACCGCTTTGCAACCAGAAGAGTTGCCTAATGAAATCGAATCATTTAATACAGTCAACTGCATCGTAGAGATTTATGAGAACAAAATGCTCGATAATGTCACTATCTCGTCAGATGGACAAGGAAGTCTTCCGAGATTTGACAAAGATGGTAGATTCTTAGGGCTATCTGTTGGAAGTGTATCATCTGTTCCCCATACGCTCAAGCGTGTGGTTGAAAAAGGCGTTCCGTTTGAAGATGCACTGAAGATATCAACGACCAACCCCGCGAAAGTTTTTAACATGAAAAAAGGCAAGATATCAAAAGGATATGATGCAGATTTTGTGGTTATTGATTTAGAATCATGGAAAATTAGCACAGTAGTCTCGCGTGGAGAATTCGTTATGAAAGATGGCATTGTGAAGCCCAGAATATTTAAATAGTCTTGTGTGTGGCTTTATAGTTGCCTATAATTGCCAAATTCACATTATGGGCAAGAAAAATATAATAAATCGTTTATAGCTTGCCTATTTTTGATTTTAAGCTCGTTCTTGTTTATTGAAAAAAGATGTATTAATAGTATACTAAAATATGAGATAAAACAAAAATATTAATAGTGGAGGCTAAGTATATGCTGGATCAGTTCGCTTTGTTTTTCCAAAGTACGGGCTTTGCACAGCTTACTATGGGTAATATTTTCATGTTAATTATCGCTGGTGTTCTGGTGTATGTTGCTGTGAAAAAAGATGCTGAACCTCTTCTCTTAATTCCTATTGCTTTCGGTATAATTTTCTCGAATATTCCTTTACTTGCGACTGGTGTTCTGGCTGAACCTCAGGTTTTAGAAAATGGTGGATTAGTTCCAGGTGGTTTTTTGTATTACATAAAGCAAGGACTTGATCTGGGTATATACCCGCCGCTTATATTCTTAGGTATAGGTGCGTTGACGGACTTTTCATTTATGCTTTCCTACCCGATAACTATTTTCCTTGGCGGTGCTGCTCAAATCGGTGTTTATTTAACATTTCTTTTAGCAAGAGCTTTCCATTTTACGTTCCCTGAGGCAGCGGCGATAGGAATAATAGGCGGTGCGGATGGTCCGACGTCGATTTATTTAGCAACTAAGTTTTCACCGGATTTGCTACCTATTATCGCTATCTCTGCTTACTCGTATATCGCATTGATACCTATTTTGCAGCCTCCGATATCTAAATTACTTACAACAAAAGATGAGCGAAAGATAAGGATGAAACCACCGAGAAAAGTTTCAAAAACAGAGAAAATAGTGTTTCCAATCATTACAACTGTTATAACGGCGTTGATAGTTCCGCAATCCTTAGCGCTTGTCGGTCCTTTGATGTTCGGTAATCTTCTCAGAGAAGTTGGAAATGTGAAAAGATTGGTTGAAGCAGCGAGTAAATACATACTGGATACTACGACGATCTTGCTCTGTCTTTCTGTCGGAGCGTCTGCTCGAGCCGATGTTTTCCTCAGTCCGAAATCGCTCTTGATATTTGGCATGGGAGCTTTTGCGTTTGTTACATGCATTATCTCGGGAATACTTTTTGCAAAACTCATGAACCTTTTCTTGAAAGATAAGATTAATCCGTTGATTGGTGGAGCGGGTGTTTCGGCAGTTCCTGACTCAGCAAGGGTTGCACAGAAGATAGCTCAGGAAGAAGATCCAACAAACTTCATTCTCATGCATGCTATGTCACCGAACGTTGCTGGTGTTATCGGTACAGCTGTGGCGGCTGGTATGTTCTTAGCGATGCTTAAGTAATAAACTATAAATGTAAAAAAGGAGGTAAACCCTCGTGGCAAAAAAGCAGTACAGGGTGGAAATCAAATATCAGTGGTGTAAAGCATGTGGAATCTGCTATCATATATGTCCAACAAAGACAATTATTAAAGGAGAATTAAATAAACCTGCAGTCCCAGATCACAGCACTTGTATAGGTTGTATGATGTGTGAAAACCTTTGCCCGGATTTCGTTATAAACATAGTTGAGATACAACCAGAAAACTCCAGTATTGAAAAAGAAGCTGAACAGAAGGTGGGTGTTGAAAATGCCTAAAAATTCTCGCATGGTCTTTTGGCAAGGAAATGAAGCCTGTGCCTACGGTGCCATAAGGGCTGGTTGCCGATTTTATGCAGGCTATCCGATAACCCCATCTTCCGAAATAGCCGAAGCGATGGCAAGAGAACTCCCAAAAGTTGGTGGCGTTTTCATACAGATGGAAGATGAAATAGCGAGTGCCGCAGCTATAATTGGTGCTTCGCTTGCAGGTACAAAGTCTATGACCGCGACAAGTGGTCCCGGGTTCAGCTTAATGCAAGAAGCCATAGGTTACGCAGTTATGACTGAAACGCCAACTGTATTTGTGAACGTAATGCGTGGCGGTCCCTCAACGGGTATGCCGACAAAACCAGCGCAAGGAGATATAATGCAGGCAAGGTGGGGAACGCACGGAGATCATGCGATCATTGCCCTCTATCCTTCAACTGTTGAAGAAGTGTATAAATACACGATCAAGGCTTTCAACTTAGCGGAAGAGTACAGAACACCAGTCATATTGTTAATGGACGAAGTGCTTGGACACATGTACGAGAATTTTATGCTTCCACCTGACAGTGAAATAGAAATTGTAGAAAGACTAACATCAAGAGAACTCGAAGAGGAAGAATTATTCGTACCTTTCAGCGAAAGTGAGTATGCTGAGAACTTACCGCCAACGTTGGTCGAGATGGGTAAGGCGAGATTCCATGTCTCGGGCCTTGTGCATGATGAATCAGGTTTCCCAATGGCAACAGCGGAGACCGCTGAAAAACTGATAAGAAGGCTTGTTAATAAAATAAAATTGCACATAGACAAGATTGCAGAGTGCGAGGAATTCATGACCGAAGATGCTGAAACAATAATAGTTGCCTACGGTTCGGTTGCAAGGTCTGCAAAGGAAGCAGTTAAAATGGCGAGGCAGGAAGGTATAAAGGTTGGCTTGCTCAGGCCGATAACAATATGGCCCATCCCAATAGAGAAAATGAGGAAAAAACTTTCGAGTGTTCAAAACGTCCTTGTTGCGGAGATGAATCTTGGGCAGTACGCGGGCGAAATTGCAAAGCTCATAAGACCTGGAACGAAGATGAGGCTTTTAAGCAGAGTAGGTGGTGAACTCATAGCACCTCACGAGATACTTAACGAGCTTAACAATATGCTCCTCGAAGGCATAGATTTTTGAAATACTTTTGTCTTTTGGTCATCCTCGCTTGGATGACCTTTTTTCTTTTTTGTGATAAAATATTATAGGTAAGTGAATTAACGATTTAAGGAGGAAAAAAGACGTGATTAGCAAATTGAAAAAACTTTTTGACAAGAACGAGTCTGAAATAAGAAAGGCACGAAAGTTGGTAGAGAAAATTAACTCCCTCGAAGAACAAGTGAGAAGAATGTCTTTCGAAGAAATGAAGAACTATATCTTAGAACATAAAGGAAAGCTCCAGAACTTTGAAGAACTTGAAGAGCATGTGGAAAAAGTTTTCGCATTTGTAAGAGAAGTTGCAAGGCGTACCGTTGGAATGAGGCATTTCGATGTGCAGCTTATAGGCGGAATAGTGCTCCACAAAGGTAAGATTGCTGAGATGAAGACCGGTGAAGGTAAGACGCTTGTCGCAACCGCACCAGTTGTGCTCAATTCTTTGATGAATAGGAATATCCACATGGTCACCGTTAACGATTACCTTGCAAAAAGGGATGCAATGTGGATGGGACCAATTTACCTCGCACTTGGGTTGAGGGTTGGAATTATAAATACCGCCGGGAAAGCCTACGAGGTAGTTTGGAAAAATCCGGAATTAGCTCAAAAAGGACTCGAAGAGAATTACTGCGTCTGGCCAGATGATTTCGATGGAGAATTTTTGTCCGATGAATTGAAAGTTAAAAAGGCTGTTGAAGCTTTTGAAGTCGATATAGTTGAGGTAAGTAAGAAGGAAGCTTACAGGTGCGATGTTACATACGGAACGAATTCTGAGTTTGGGTTTGATTACCTGCGAGATAATCTCGTTATCTCGCTCGAGGACAAAGTCCAAACCGGACATTTCTATGCGATAGTCGACGAGGTCGATAGCATACTCATAGATGAAGCAAGAACGCCGTTGATCATAAGCGGTCCTTCCAAGAACAATGCTTCCGTTTACAAACAATTCTATCAGATTGCAAAAAGACTTGAGAGAGACAAGCACTTTAAACTCGATGAAGAGCACAGAACGGTGCTCCTCACAGATGAAGGCATCGAATTTTTGGAAAAATTACTTGGCGTTGATAATTTGTACGATCCGGCGAACGTGAACAGTATTTACCATATAACGAATTCTCTGAAAGCGATACATCTTTTCAAAAAGGACGTTGATTACTTAGTTCACAACGGACAAGTCCTCATCGTCGATGAATTCACAGGGCGCGTTCTACCAGGAAGACGTTACAGTGGAGGCTTGCACCAAGCGATAGAGGCGAAAGAAGGAGTGCCTATAAAGGAAGAAAGTATTACGTATGCAACTATAACTTACCAGAATTACTTCAGAATGTACGAGAAACTCGCCGGTATGACTGGAACTGCGAAGACGGAAGAGGAAGAATTTAAATCGATATACGGTCTTGAAGTCGTTGTCATCCCAACGCACAAGCCTATGATTAGAAACGACAGAGACGACCTGATTTACCGAAGCGTAGACGAAAAATACAAAGCTATCGTTGAAGAGATTAAGAAAAGATACGAGAAAGGCCAGCCTGTTCTCATTGGAACGACGTCGATTGAGAAAAGTGAAAGGTTAAGCGAGATGCTGAGGCGTGAAAAGATTCCACATCAAGTTTTGAATGCGAAATACCACGAAAAAGAAGCGCAGATCATAGCCCAAGCAGGTCAAAAAGGAACGGTAACAATAGCAACTAACATGGCTGGAAGAGGAACGGACATCAAGTTAGGTCCAGGTGTGAAGGAACTCGGCGGTTTGTGCGTTATAGGTACTGAACGCCACGAGAGCAGAAGGATAGATAACCAGCTACGCGGTAGGTCAGGAAGACAAGGCGATCCGGGAGAGTCTATATTCTTCTTGTCTGTCGAAGATGATCTCATGAGAATCTTCGGTGGAGACAGGATACAAAAAGTTATGGACATGGTCAAGATAGAACCCGGACAGCCAATTTACCATCCGCTTTTGACAAAACTCATCGAACAGGTTCAGAAGAAAGTTGAAGGCATAAACTTCGGAGTTCGTAAATTCTTACTTGAACTTGATAGCGTCTTAGACACACAAAGAAGGGCGATTTATGGTTATCGAGATTACATACTTGAACACAACGTTGATAATTTCATAAACGAGGCGATTGAGAATTTTGTCCAGTCGAGAATCGATGAATTCTGTTCATCAATTGAATGGGATTTAGAAGGGTTGAAGAATTCCTTTGCCGTAATAAAAGATTATGTCAAAATAAACGAAAAAATCGACGATGTTGAAAAACTGAAAGCCGATTTAACGGCGCAGATCAGAGGATGGTACGAGGAGAAGAAGAAAGAATTTGGCGAAGATTTTGAACATGTCGCAAAGTTTATTGTACTAAGGATTATTGATGAAAACTGGAGACAGTACCTTGAAGAAGTGGAGCATGTCAAAGAGTCTGTAAGATTGAGAAGTTATGGACAAAAGGATCCAGTTCTTGAGTTTAAGAAAGAGACGTACGCGATGTTCACGGATATGATGTCGCGAAATTATGAACTTGCGGTTTCTTACCTACTCAATTTGAGAAGGGTGGACAATAAAGCAGAAGAAGAATCGAAGAAGGAACTTGCAAGAGTCAGCACAATTCATGATGAATTTAAACTTGTAGAAGACAAAACAGCTGATGGTAAGAAAAAACCAAAATTAAAAATAAAGAGAGATTAAAAAATCTGTCTGGGTGAGTGAGTAGGCATGAAAATCGAGGGCGTGATATTCAAAAGTGGAGAAATTCCAAAGAAGCTTTTTAAAATTCAGTACGGAACCATTAGGGAAACAAGGAATAAGACATATCACGATATATCGAAGGGTGATTATGTTGCTCTGGTCGAGTATCTTCTTGAGATACCGCTGGAAGAGGATGTCGTTGCATTGGAGGAAAGCGAGATAATTGACGTTTCACTTGAAGATGAATACGAAAATATAATAAATAAGATTCTTGAACTTAGGAAGATCCTTTACGAAACATCTGTGGATTTAGACAAAATAGTTCTTGATGATTTTAATTTCGAAACGCCTGATTTAGATGAGTACCTTGAACAAGTTGAATCGCTCTTAACTTTATCAGGAGGGGAATTGCCGGAGAATAAAGAAGAAGCGATCAAGTTTATAGAGAGCATTGAGGACGACAAGCTAATCACAAAGGTCAATTTGGTAAAGAAATTCTCAGACAAATTTCCAGACGAGCAGATTGGTGCGAAATTTTTAATAGAAACAGCGGCCAAAGTTTACATAGTGCTGAACGACAGGTACGTAGCGAAATCTCTGCTGAAAAAGGTGCTTCTAAGGTACTCTCATCTTAAAGACTATTGTTACGAAGCGGTCAAAACTCTTGAGAGCATATACAAGGATGAAGGTAACATCATTTACAGAAGGTATTCAAAGATTGCGCGGGTTTTAGAGGTGATGTTGCGTGGAAACTCTTGAATTTAGCGACGGTGAGAAGATCATAGAAAAAGATGACAGAAAGCCTTACATTTATATAATCAAGACTGGAACCGTTAAAGCTATCGTAGGTGGTTATGAAACACTCGTTAGTAGTGATCAAGCAGCTGATATGGTTGAAGTCTTTGGTCTTGAGGCTCTCGTCGGAGAACCTTATTCTGAAACGTGCATCGCTGTTGGGGCTGTTAAAGTGATACGTTGTGAAAAGAATGAATTTTTGGATATATATGCAAAAACAGAAGTTGGAAAGAATGCACTCAAAAACTTTATGAAACGCACGGCAAAAGCACTTGGATGGATTTGATAACCGTTTGGCAGGTTTTGACACACCAAGAGTGTATTGTAAAATAGAAGTAGATTCCAAGGGATAATTTTAATAAACTTTTAATAGACTTTTTGGGGGTGACTTGTTGTGCACACTAACCGAATAGATCACATAGGCATCGCTGTAAGAGATGCCTCAGAGAAGCTGAAGTTGTATAAGGATTTCTTAGGACTGGAAGTGACAGAAATAGAAGAGCTTCCTGAAAGAGGTTTGAGAGTGTATTTTATCAAAGTTGGCGACACTCGAGTAGAACTTCTTGAGCCGATGAACGAAAACTCTGAAGTGTCAGGCTTTCTCGAGAAAAAGGGCGAGGGAATTCACCATATAGCATTCAACGTCCATGGGATAGATGAGGCAGTCAAACTTGCTAAAGAGAACGGACTGCAACCTTTGTCTGAAGAGCCGAAAAAAGGTGCGGGCGGTACTCGTGTTCTTTTCCTGCACCCGAAGACAACAGGTGGGGTCCTTGTTGAATTAGTTGAAGGTGAACATTGAATTGTTAGTTGATTTAACTGATTTGATAGATGTATCGGAAGGAGTGGGAATTGATGGACGAACTCATTGAAAAGCTTAAACAGATGGAGGAAGAAATAGAGCTTGGCGGTGGAAAAGATAAGATAGAAAAGCAACATGCCGAAGGGAAGTTGACAGCAAGGGAAAGACTTGAGCTGCTCTTTGACGAAGGCACTTTCGAAGAGATAGATAAATTCGTAAAACACAGAAACGCAACTTTTGGACTCGATAAGATGAAGTTACCAGCTGATGGCGTTGTCACCGGTATTGGAAAAGTTAACGGAAGACCCGTTGCTGCATTTTCCCAGGACTTTACCGTAATGGGCGGTTCATTAGGCGAGATGCATGCAAAAAAGATAGTAAAAATAATGGACCTTGCGTTGAAAATGGGAATACCTCTTGTAGGTATTAATGATTCAGGTGGTGCGAGGATACAAGAGGGTGTTGATTCTTTATACGGTTACGGAGAGATATTCTTCAGAAACACGATTGCATCGGGAGTTATACCGCAGATTACGGTTATCTCCGGTCCGTGTGCAGGTGGTGCTGTGTATTCTCCTGCGATAACGGATTTTGTAGTGATGGTGGACCAGACTGCCCAGATGTTCATAACGGGTCCCAACGTCATAAAGGCAGTGACAGGAGAAGATATATCGAAAGAGGACCTCGGTGGTGCTTATGTGCACAACTCAAAGAGCGGAAATGCGCATTTCCTTGCTTCTGACGATAGACAGGCTATAGAGATGGTCAAGAAATTGCTTTCTTACATTCCTGAAAACAACATGGAAGAACCGGTTTCACAAGAAGAATATGTTACGCCCAATATCTCTGATATCCACACAATAGTTCCTATCGATTCGAGAAAAGGATTTGACGTTAGGGATGTTATAAAGAAAATAGTTGACGAAGGAACGTTCTTCGAAGTGCATGAGCATTTCGCAAAGAGCATAGTAGTTGGATTTGCAAGGATTGGCGGGAAATCGGTCGGTATAGTCGCAAACCAGCCAAATTATCTTGCCGGTGTGCTCGACATAGACTCATCAGATAAGGCGGCAAGATTCATAAGATTCTTAGACGCTTTCAACATACCGATAATTACATTTGTCGATACGCCTGGATATTTACCAGGAGTCAAACAAGAACATGGCGGAATAATAAGGCACGGTGCAAAATTGCTCTATGCATACAGCGAGGCAACTGTTCCGAAGATTACGATAATTCTCAGAAAGGCATACGGTGGGGCGTACATTGCAATGGGGAGCAAGCACCTTGGCGCTGACTTTGTTGCCGCATGGCCAACAGCCGAAATTGCGGTCATGGGACCAGATGGTGCGGCGAATATCATATTCAAGAAAGAAATAGACGCTTCAGAAAACCCAGAAGAAACAAGAAAGCAGAAGATAGAAGAATACAGACAGCTCTTCGCAAATCCATATGTTGCAGCCTCAAGAGGATACATAGATGCTGTCATCGACCCAAGAGAAACGCGTGAATGGATCGAAAAAGCTCTCGAATACAGTGCCACAAAAGTAGAATCAAGACCGAGGAAAAAACATGGCAACATACCTTTGTGATCGTTAGATTGAAAAAATAGTTAAGAAGCTAAGAGGTGATTGATTCATGCCACAAGAATTAGTAGTGATGATAGTAGGAGTTACAGCAGTTTTTGCCATATTCGTTGTTCTTTATTTTGTTTTCAAGCTGATGGAACTTTTTGGTGTAAGCAAGAACAAAAAAGTGAAATTGCCTTCGCAAGAACCTCGAGAAGCTGTTGAGACAGCGACTAAAAAAACCGATGAAGGGAAAAAACTATTCAGCGAAGCGAAAATCTCTGAGGCTTTAGATAATTTAGATAATACCGAAGAAATAGCGGCAATATTTGCAGCAATTTACGCAACGATAGGAACGAACGTCGTCGTAAGAAGTATAAGACCTGTGTCTAAAGGAGAAAGTAAAGTAAGGCACAAAGGTATTAGAGGATGGGATGAATGGAGAACATATGGTTGGAGAGGTGGAAATAGATGATTAGAAAATTCGTTGTTAGGGTGAATGGAAAAGAGTACGTCGTAGAGGTCGAAGAATTGGGAGCACAAGTGCAACAATCTGTGCAAGTATCTCAACCAACACAACCAGTGCAATCAACTCAGCAAGTAGCTGCAGGACCCACACAACAAATGCAGAGAACATCTGCTCCGTCGACAACACCGACAACACCAACTGTGCCAACTACACCAACAGCACCATCAAGTTCCGGCACAAGTGCTGGTGCGAAAATAGTGGCACCGATGTCTGGTGTGATACTGAAAATACTGGTTGGGGAAGGACAAAAAGTTGAGTACGGTCAGAAGGTTCTGATACTCGAAGCGATGAAGATGGAGAACGACATCGTAGCTGATAAACCGGGAGTTATTAAGAAGATACTCGTGAAAGAAGGAGACAACGTAGATACTGGACAAATAATGATTGAACTCGAATAATCTTTGGAAGATGGGTAAAATTCAGATAATCTAAAATTCAAGAATTCAAGCCGATGGACGACCATCGGCTTTTTATTTATTTTTTGATTATGATTTAAGCGTTTTTTAATACTTATTCCTTGCATTTTCCTATACATGGTTATAGAATGGTTTACCTTTGTAAATAATGGGACTATACTTGCGTAAAGGGAGAAGCGTTTCAAGAAAGGAGGGATGAGATATGAAGAAGTTATTAATCGTTCTCTTGATAGTTCTTGTCTTTACGGAGTTCGTAGCAGCTGGAAGCACCACCATTCAAATGAGTTCAAGTGGACAGTGGTCACAGACGCTCAAGTTTTCAGTAAAACACAAAATCGTTGTTACTTGGGAATACGATGTGTCATCAACATTCTTAGTCGATTATGATACCGGAACTGCAAGTGTTGGAGATATTCAATTCTGGTCTAATAAGAAATTCAAACTTTACTACGCTATAGGCAACCAACTTCCTACTGGCTTAGGAATTTCTGCAGTCCAAGTTGGCACGCAAGTTCTTTCAGACAATGCTAATAGTCCAACAGAAGTTCCTACAAAGTCTCTTGCCGGTGTATTAAGTGTAACGTTTACAGGTTATACAGACATTGAAGATGACTTTGACGTAAAACTCGATTTTACCTTCTTGCCGTTTTGATTAAGGATATGATTTTAATAAAAACTGAAAGAAGAGGGCTTCGTGCCCTCTTTTAATTTAAACAGTTTCGTAGGAAGTGGTATAATTTTAGAGCGAGAAGATGGTAGTAATAAGAAGGTGATCAAGAGAATGATAATAAAACGACAGTTCGAAAAAGGTGACAGCATTGAGCGGTTCAAGGTATTAGCGATTTTGCTTTTGATCATATCTTATCTATTCTGCGCTGAGCGGACTTTTGCTGAGCAGATAATAACAATTACTTGGTATTACGATGAGAGCCAGACTTTTGTAGTAAGTGAATACACCAAAACAGCGTCAGTTGGAGAAATTTATATTTATGCTTCGGTGAGCAGATTTAAGATGTATGTTGAACCTGTCGTATTGGATTCTCAAGATGTGGTCGTTAAAAGTGTTAACATAGGCAACACCAAAATATCAATGTCTCAAGATAAACCAACAAAAATAAATAACTTCATAAGAGGAATTCTATCTCTGCGTTTCGATTTAGATGAAGCAGCTGGAGACTTCCAAGTGTCTTTAACGTTTGTATTTTTGCCGTTTTGATTTTTAGCACCCTGGTATAACGGAGGTTGATTTTTTGACAAAAAGATTGTTTTTGGTGCTTTCTGTTGTTTTAATACCACTTTCGTTGTTTTCTAATGGTCCAGTTCATATAATATTTGGACCAAGCGGAGCTGTCTGGAGTCAGGTACTTACTTTCACTGTAAAGCCGGCAATAAAAATCTCGATGGACTACGATGAAAGTCAGCAGATTCTAACCGAGCAAATGGATTTAAAAACGGTTGTGGGAAGCATCACATTAGAATCAAGTAAGAAATTCAAATTTTCTGTGGACGTTTTATCCACTGACGGTGTTGCTCAAGAAATGAGAATACCTATAACAATTAGGTTAGGTAATAAAGTCATATCTTTGAGCCAAGCTACTGAATTCAATCCGAGAAAACAGTTTAGAATGACTTCTGTTTTCTTCATCATAAACTTGGAAGAACTTGAAAAAGAAGAATCTCCAGTGGTCCTTTCATTTACTTTTTTTCCGTTCTGACTAATTGGCTAAAGAGCTAAAAAAGCTTTCCTCACCAAGAAATTCCTCCAGTAACTGCAAAAAACTGACCTGACCATAAAGTTCCTAATCTGAATTCATAATCTTTCCCTCTGTATCTTGCTGTCACTCCATATCCCGTGGTTTCATAAAATGCATTCCCTTGGTTTCCGAATTTTATCAATGGAACGAGTGAGAAATCGCCAAAAGAGATAACAAAGTCTATTTCTGCCGTGATTGCAAATGAATTATCATTTATCGAATATCCTATTTTTGGATAAATCTCAAAAAGAGGAAGAGTAATCTTGTCGTGTACCAAAATGTAGATCTTTGAACTTGATACCTCAAACCCAATTCCTATGAAAGTATTATCCACTATTCTTGTTAGTATCTCTGCATACAAAGGTAAAAAGTCTTGACTGCTTACAACAACCGATGCTTTGTTCCTTTCATTCTGAATAGACAGTATGGTCGATGAACTGCTGTATGTTAGTTCAATATCGCTTTTTAGTTTTGTTAGATTGTAGTTATCTTTCTTCTCTACATACGTATAATTTCTTACTTCATCAGTATTTTCAATTTCCAATTTGTAGAATTCCAAGTATATCAGATATTGTCCAGACTCCAATATAGAGTATCCTGTGCCCTGACCTTCTCCGAATTTAATCTTTTCCTCTGCACTCTTCAAAATCGGTATACTGTTCAGCGGTAGTGTCCCCTCAGCTTCTTTTGTTCCGAACTTAATAAACTCGGTACCATCTTTGTTGATCAACCGTACAGTAACTTGTCCAAAACCACCTTCTATTGTCATTGTTGCAGCGATGGTTTCTGACAAAAGCAAGGTTGACTCTTCAACTTGAGCTTTGTAGATCGGGATAGATATGTAGCAATATTCTCTTGAATATTCGCTCACTCGTTCAACGATTCTTGGCAAAATGTATGCTATATTAGATTTGTCGATACTTTGGTTAGCATTTTTGTTTGCTGAAATCGTGAACTCGCTTTTTGAAATCGACAACAGCTTTACCAAAAGAATCGAAGAATCTTTGGAATCCTTCCTTACATCGAGCTGTGAAATGATAGAAAGCAATTCATCTGCCTTCTGATTGCTCGCCGAGTAAAACACATTTCGATTTTCAAAAACATAATTCTCAATGTCTAAAGTGTCCAAAACACTTTTGATAGTAAACGGGTCCAGGTATTTTGGCTCGTAGTTTGTGATATATCTTGGGTAATACCGTGTCTGCGAAAAAACGACATAAGTTTCTGAATCGATTTTCTCAAAATCAAAGCCGAGATTTAGAAGCAACATTTTCAGCGCAGTCTCTATATTAACGTTTTTCAAGTTGATAGTAATCTTAAGTTTAGAGAGTTCTAAAGGGTAAACTATGACGGAACTGGTTTCTGAAGATATGAAATCGAGAATCTCAGAAAGAGGCGTATTTGTAAAATCAAGAGTGACCGAAATGCCAACGGAAAATAAAAACGAAGAGATAAGAAAAAAGAGCAAACTGTATAGACTTCTTCTCATTTTCCATCAACTCCTGATTCTTGAACATATTCGTTCATATTCGACAACAAATCTATACTTCTTGCGACGATTACAAGGAACATAACATATCTTTTCTCTGATTCGATGTAATAGCTTTTGAAAAGACTACCTATTATCGGCAAATCTTTAAGAAATGCGATTCCACCTTCCTTTTGCACACTCTTGTCATAACTAAACGATCCAACCAAGTAAACCTTCCCGTATTCCAAGTTAACTGTTGACTGAAGTATCGCACCCCTTGTTTCAAAGTTCAACTCGTTGGCATCTGGAATTCCATCTAACTTCAAAGAGATTTCCATTACACAGCTGTTGTACAAAAATCTTGGGGTTATGGTCATCTCCATTGTTGTTATATTCTGCCCGCTTGTTAATTTACCATCTCCGAATTTTGAAATCGTAATACTTCTCTGAGCCGTTATCTTTGTTTGATAACCACTTAAAGCTTGGACTTTACCTTCGTATATGATTTTAAAATCTTCCGAGTCTTCCTTGTTGTTAAGAAGAATATTTAGGTTTGTATCAGAAATTGGAATTTGCAACAAATTCGGCGCAAAGATTGACTGGCGTGAGGACGAGAAATCGAGCCGGAAGTTAAAGAGAAAGGCCTCGCTTATATCCGTAATCTTCACATAAACTTCGTAAGCTTGTTTCGGCTTGTCGATATCTGAAACAAAGCTCGCAATCTTCGAAGCTATCGGCGGTGGTGCAAACACTAAAAGATTATTCTGCTCAAAGGGTTTCAAAACGAAACTTTCAAGAGCCTTCGGCATGACAGCAATGATCTTCTCAGCAGAGCAAAACCTAAGCGGTATCTGATAGAATTTAGCAGTATTTAAAAAAGAAGATGCGTTTACATCCGAGATGCCGACAAAGTATACGTTTTCGAGCTTAGTCCAGTAGTAATTGTAAGGCATTAAAATCAAATCGAGGACTCTTTCAAAATCAGCATCTACTTGTATCGTAACTGCACCACTGATATTTGGTTCGTAAATGATAACAGCACCAGTATCAAGTGAAAGAATATTCAAAGCCTCTTTTATATTAGTGTTGAAAAACGATACTTCCAACGCAAACAAAAAAGGTAGAGAGTATATCATAATCAAAATAATTAAAAGAACCGGTGAAATTCTCTTCACAAAATCCCTCCTTCGAAGGTTTTTAAAGATCCATCAAAAGTCTTCGAGCGAGTTAGTTGTGTTTTCTCCATAAGGTCCGTACTTCACTTGTAGTTGGTTCTTGTTAATAACTGTCCCAAAATCGATGGTGAGTGTCTGCCCGGGGAAGATAACCAAAGATTCGCTGTTCAATTTCTGGTTGCCGTACATAACATCGAACTGTACAACGCAATTCCCTTCGTTGCTTACTACCAAACTTGAACCAAACTGGGATGATTCTAAATGACCTTCTAACAAGGCATTTATAGTCTTGCCTCGCAATACTACGTACGCAGGTTGAACATTCCTCAAAGTTGTTGACGATTCTGCTTGGAATTTTATTTCATATATCCTGTCTCCTGAGAAACCAAAGTCTTTTGTTGATGTTCTAACATTGAATGAAGTGGTCCTGTAAGGATAGATTATGGACTTTTTGGGGATAAACGAGAGTTCATCTGAATTGACAATTGGTATGATCGAATCTTTGATAAAAGAAAGGTTGCTTATTGTTAAACTGTATACTGTGTTTTTGTTCTTATCGTTAAAAATAACAAGTTGAGGTTCTGTCTTGACTATCATCAGGTTGTTTTTATTCTCGATTTTCTTTGAAGCATTTGTGCTAAAATCAAGACCATATGATTTTCCAGAGAGGTTGATGTCTAACGTTCCAGACGGTAGCGTGCACGGTATGTAAAATGTGTAGTAAGTTCTTTTCTCAGGAAAGACAACAAGATCAAATGAATCAATAGGAACCTCAGCTATCGTTGTTTTTAGTTCTCTTGCTGAAACTAAGATAGAACCTTTTGGTATTAATCCGATATTTCCATTATTCTCAATTTCAAGTGTAATCAATGAACCATAATTTCCATATTCATCGTCTGGCTCTAAAGAGAGATCCCTCACTGAAATATCCTTAATTTTAACTGATTGAAATATCGGAACAACCGTGAACCTTATAAAGAACGGTACTATATAATTTAGGCGTATCTGTACCTTACCGCCAGTGGTACTTTCCTGAGAAATCCGCAATGCGAAGACACCAGTCGCACCCGGAAAATTCTGAGGCACGTTGAATTCCAACTTTACAGGCTTTTGTTCGTTCACAGCTAAAATGATCTCTTTTTCGTTTACCGACACGTGATTTCTCAAACTGTATTTATAGTCCGGTTCGTCGAACGAATAGCTTCGACCATCAGTTATGAAATCTATTACCTCGACAGTAACTTTACTTTCGTAAGGTATATCGTTCTTTACGTAGAGTTCGTAAGAGAATTGATATTTCGCACTCTCAATTTGATATATGAGGTTAGGTGATATTTCTAAGGCGAAGAGAAGAGTTACAAAACACGTAAATACCAAAATCATGAAAACTCTCAAATTCATACGCAAATCCCTCCGTTCCTTTCGTGCTAATGGACGTTAATTTGAAAAATCCTTTTTTTCATAAGAATCACTATTCCTGATTTTTATTATTTCTAAAACACCATTTTCATCAAGAATCTTTACAGCTTGTTCAGTCAGCCCTGCCCTTTTTAAGAAACCTTTGATAGTTTTTTCATACGACTTTGTCCCTTTTTCTAAAACAATGATAACAATGTCTTCAAAATCAACCAAAATGTCGCCTTTTCTGACCGAAAATCCAAATATTACTTCGTCTTTTCTGAGAAGTAATGGTATGAAATGCTTTTCTCTTGTCAATTTCTGCTGTTCAAGGATGGCTTTTAATTTTGTGATTGGATTATTTTCTTTATCGAGGTTCTTTTGAGAGGCAGGATAGTTTAATTCTTCAAACATCTTCTGGCAGGTTAGTCTATATTTTTTCACCCAATCATCGTTGATACCATCTAAAAGAGGACCGGTGTACATGCTTTCTGCTCTCTTCAAATCACCCGATTCTACCGCTTCAAGGAACTCTTTGTAGTCACTTTGAAAATGACTCTGCGCAATGTGCACAAAATCCCTTTCGCCGCTTAGATAATCGGTAGGTATTTTAAGTCTGTTCTCAAATAACACAGGAGAGTATTTAGGTTCTTCTTGGCATAATCTTTGTTATATCTAATCCAGAAAGTTTTGAAAAGTTCATCCTCAGATACTCTCGTTCTTCCAGATAGTACAAGGTAAAATAGGATCTTCAATGATTTCTGGGATTTGAATTTTTTAATCAACTTTCCATTAGAATACACCTTCCAATCTCCGAAAAACTTGATGTACATCACCTTAACCACCCCTGAACCAGGGTTGACGGTTCAATCATTCTTTCTTCATCTTGATCAAAGCGTGTATAGTTTCGGAATTCACAACTAATACCACTTCATTATCGCCAACAAACGAAACTTCACTGCAACCCTTAATTAGATTTAAAAGCATATCCGTTGGTATGTTCGTAATTCTCAAAATCCCCAATTCTTCATTAACTCCAAAGACATAATCACCAATGTTGACACGAACATAACCAGAGAGGCTTTCCAAGGTGCTCAAGTCTATAACGCTCATCTGCAATTCGGGAAAAATTCTTAACATTTTTAACTTTGATGCTGAAGAAAGAGTCTTTGACAAGTACAATTTTGAAAATAGGGAGAAGACTATAGATTTAAGCATGTCTCTATAACTCTCGACCCAAAGGTTTTCTATGAATGGAAGAAAGTGGCCACGATAAAGTGCCAATAAAGACTCAATATCCGTGTCTTCCAAAGCACTGTGTTTCATTTTCTCTTCCACCTTCTCAACTTCCTTAGGCAAAACTTTTATATCACAGCTGTCTCTAAATTCTGAGCTAATTCTTCCTTCAGATACGTTTATATCAACATTATCACACACCTTCGCTCTTAGATTTTTTAATTGTTATTTATCTTTGCACCCAGTACGCTACGTCGGTTTTTAACGCTCGCACTTAGGGAGGATTCGAAATGATTAGGTTTCTCGGCGATTTCTCTATAGGTAATTGCAA
>OFGS01000008.1_pt1 | contig 103815 bp, 108 predicted proteins | sample 1521851 | NCBI WGS metagenome assembly OFGS01 (sample SAMEA3142070, study PRJEB24117) | hot springs metagenome
GAATAGTCTTTCCCATTTGTAGAACATACCCTTTTCCTTTTGAAAAATCCACTTCCTGTCTACCTTTGTCGTCGTTTTTTATTGTGTCATAGTGAGCAAATATTATTACTAAGTTTTTTGCAGTCAGCTGAACACCTGTCTCTTTGTCAAGATGAGGTTTTTCTTTGATAAACCTTTTGTAAACTTTTTTCTGAACATCATATTCATACCTAACATAATACCATCCTGAAAAAGTAATTTTTATCTTAGTGCTTTCTGAATTCCATTTATTTACAACTTCATCTGTTAAAGAATATGTTTTGTAAGTTTTCTGCATTTTGTAACCCTTTTTATCAAAAAAAGCTGTAAGCTTCTCCATAGAAGAATAGAGATTATGCGGTGCTTTTCTATCTGAGGTCCTGAAGAAAATTCCGCCACCTGTGTATATGGCATCAATATGGGGTATAAAATTCTGTTTGAAAAGCCTGTAAGCTTGTGGACTCCCACCACAGTGTACAAAGTAAGCATTAAGCGATTTTGCTATCTGCATAAAATACGGTCTTGCACTTCTTATAGGACCTACTTTTTTAGGATATGTATGGTGATATATTGCCATAATTCGTGTTGCTCCACCCTCAATCAAAGCTTCATAAAGGTACTCAGCCTGATTTAACGAAGATTGAGGGATTGCACCGGGTTCATTATTAATCATAACTGCTATTATTTGATGTTCATCTTTTTGGTAAATGGCATCTCCAGTGAATCTGCAAAGATAGTCAAACTGCTGAGCTTGACTATTGTCTTTTCCTTCTTTTTTATCTGCTTGTAATGTTTTACTTGTTTTTGAAATTTCATTCTTGGTCTCCTTTTTGCCACATGCTGACAAAGAAAAAATTATCATTCCTATTATAATAAGCGATAAAATCCTTTTTAAATAAACTCCTTTTTTGCCTTTCATAAAGGTCCCTCTTTCATTTTATCTTGAATATCAAAAGGGTTACAAGAACTCCAATAATTGCACCTACAAGTGTTTCCCAAACTGTATGAATCTTAGCTTCTATCCTGCTCTCAAGTACCAATAGAGCCAAAAAAAGAGCAAGTGATACTATTATGAGGTTGTTTGTGAGCATTAAAATAGCAGTTGCCGCAGCAAAAGCCAACGCAGTATGACCGCTTGGCATTCCGCCCTGCATAAACTTTGTTCTATTTGTAACAGCCTTAACAACTATTATGACCATTGCCACAATTATAAGGGATAAAAACACTACATGGAAAGAAATACCTCTTATATGTTTAAGTGTTAACTCTATTGGCAGCTTTATTTTATCATAAAAAAGAAAATACCCTATAGTCAATGACATCAAGGCAGACACCAACACAGCCCCTGCTGCCACGTCTTTTGCAATCTTTGCTTTTGGTTCAAACTCTTTTGCTATAAGATCTATAGCATTCTCTATTGCAGTATTTATAAGCTCTGTTGCAATAACCAAGCCAATACAAATTAGTACTAATATGGTTTCAATTTTATTAAGTTTAAAGACAATAGTTAAAAAAAGGATTGCAAAAGCTATTATAAAGTGAATCTTCATATTTCTCTGGGTCTTAAACGCAATTATTATTCCGTTTATTGCATTGTCAAAGCTCTCCAGCAAGGTTCTTCTTTTGTTCATCTTGTCAACCCCATGCTCTGTAAAATTTGCTCTTCATACTCTCTCATTACTTTTCTATCATCATCTTCTATGTGGTCAAAACCCAAAAGATGTAAAACAGAATGTACAGTCAAATAAGCAACCTCTCTTTCCAATGAGTGACCAAATTCTTCAGCCTGCTGTGCTGCCTTTTCGATTGAAATTACAATGTCACCAAGCGGAATTTCATCCTCCATAATTACTATATCTTCTAAAAGCTTCCCATTTTTAAATTCAAATATAGGAAAAGATAGTACATCTGTTTCTTTATTGACATTTCTATAATTTTTATTGAGTTCCTTTATGAAGTTGTTGTCAACTATGAGTACGCTTATTTCAAAGTTCTCTTCTTCCAAGAAAATCTTAATGGTATTTACAATCGACTCTTCAATTATCTTTGAAATGTGCTGGTCAACATCAACCTTATCCTGCTGATTTTGAATGATTATTTTCACTTCCTACTATCACCTCATCTGGTTTGTTTGAAGAATCTTCAAATATATTATAACTGACCCTCTTGTGAAAAACACCAGTCAAAACTTTGATAAAACTTTCTGATATAATTTCAAGTTCTTTAAACGTCAAATCGCTGTTATTTAGCTGCCCATCCAGAAGCTTTTCTTGGATAACATTTCTTATAGTAGCTTCAATCAGTTGAGGCGTCGGAGAAGAAAGAGCCCTGACAGCTGCTTCAACAGAGTCAGCCAGCATAACAATTGCAGCTTCTTTACTCTGTGGAATTGGTCCATCATACCTAAACTTTTCTTCGCTCACTTGCTGATTTTGACTTAGCGCTTTTCCATAAAAAAATGCCACCTTAGTAGTACCATGATGCTGTTTTATAATGTCAAGTACCTGCCTCGGTAGCCTGTATTCCTTCCCAATCTCCACTCCATCTTTTGTATGTGAGATTATTATAAGAGCTGAAAGAGTAGGAGTTATCCTGTTGTGAGGGTCTTCTTCAATAATCTGATTTTCTTTAAAATAAAAAGGTCTTTTTAGCTTTCCTATGTCGTGATAATAAGCACCTATGCGGGCAAGAAGGTAATTGCCGCCGACTGCCTCACATGCAATCTCAGCCAAATTTCCAACTATTAAACTGTGATGATAAGTACCTGGAGCTTCAAGTAAAAGTCTTTTTAGCAGCGGATGGTTGGGATTAGAAAGCTCCATAAGTCTAATCGGGGTGGTAAAATCAAACAAGTACTCCCACACTGGTAAAGTTCCATACGCAATAATAAACGAAAGCGTCGTACCAATAAAAGAGTTTGCTGAAGTGGTCAACACCTCAGCTCCATTTATTTTAAACACCAGTTCAGCTGATAAAACAAAAAGCGAGGATATTAAACTGGCCAAAAATCCGTGAGATATAAATTGTAGTCTATTATGAATACTGTGTGATACAATTGCACATAAACTTCCTGTCACAAAAAGATGAAGAGCAAAACTGAGGTTATCCATCCCCACAATTAGCAGGTTTACTATTGAGAGTACCATGTTAAAAATAATCGAAACTCTAACATCAATCAAAAGAGAAATCAAAATAACCCCTACAAAAGCCGGCACAGCAAATGTTGGTATAGGAAGAAGAAACTTTATTAACAGAAGATTCAAAATTATAATGACACTTGTTGCTGCCATATCCCTGCAGCTGTCTATAAATTTTCTTTCAAAAAGATAAAAATACACTCCCATTATGAGAGAAAGTATCAAAATTAATAAAATGGCAGCTGACAAATCACCGGCTATTCTAAATTTAGAATATTTTATATCAGGATTAAAAAATCGAAAGATTTTATCCCAAATTATAGGTGTTGCTTTTCTTTTAGACAGTGCTATCAATAGCAACGAGGTCCCAAAAAAAGAGCAAAAAAGAATAAATCGATAAAAATATATCTTCTTTCTCTCATGCCATCGTCCAAAAATTTTTAACATGGTCTATACTTTTTGTTTCTCCTTTCGTTTTTCTTCATACCTGTTGTAAGCGTTAATAATCTTTTGAACAAGTTGATGACGAACAACATCCTGGTATGTCAAAAAAACAAATTCTATTCCCTCGATATCCCTAAGTATCTTCGTTACCTGAACAAGACCAGACTCAACACCACTTGGCAAGTCAATCTGAGTGATATCACCAGTTACCACTGCCTTTGAACCAAAACCAAGCCTTGTCAAAAACATCTTCATCTGCTCTGAAGTTGTGTTTTGTGCCTCATCTAAGATTATAAAAGCATCATCTAACGTCCTTCCGCGCATGTACGCAAGCGGTGCAACCTCAATTACTCCTCTTTCCATATACCGTTGGTAGGTTTCTGTGCCAATTAGGTCATGCAGCGCATCATAAATTGGTCGCAAGTATGGGTCTACCTTTGTCTGCAAATCTCCAGGTAAAAACCCTAATTTTTCACCTGCTTCAACAGCCGGTCTTGTGAGAATAATCTTGCTTACCTCTTTCTTTTTGAGGTAATGAACAGCCATTGCCATAGCCAAGTAAGTCTTACCTGTACCTGCAGGTCCAATGCCAAATACAATTGTATTGTTCATAATTGCATTTATATATCGTTTTTGGCCAAGGGTTTTAGGTTTTACCTGTTTGCCTCTATGAGTTATAAAGATAACATCATTTTCTAAACTTCTTATCTCTTCATCTTCTAAAGTCTCTACTATATAACGGATGGTATGTTCGTCAATATCTAATTTTTTCTTCTCCATGTCATGTAATATTTTTATTGTCTTTTCAGCCTTGCTTATATTTTCTGGACTGCTGCCTATGATTTTTATACCATTGTCTCTAAACACAATATTTACATTCAAAAGCTCTTCTAACGTCCTTACTTTGGAATCAAACTCACCAAATATATTCCAAAGCTCTTGGGTGTCTTCAATGTTTAAAGTTGAAATAAGTCTTTCTTCCAAATATTTCTGACCTCCTATGATTTTATTTTTTTATGCCAATTTCTTCTAAACATTCATAATTTCTTTGGCATTCAATTTTCCTTATTTCACCTTTTTGCTTTATCATTTTTATATATGTGCGAACTGACAAAACGTTTAATATCTTCTTATTTTTTGTAAGTGACATAAACTTTTGGTCGCATTCTCTTTTAACCTTTTCTTTTATTTGAGCAAGCGTAGGTACAAATCTTTTCAGCTTGTATCTTTTGATTTCATACACTCCCACCCAAATAGCCAAAGGTGAAAGTTTATACTCTTTTATTTTAATTTTATCACAATTCTCGTTTTTAGTAACTATATTTTTAAGCTTGATTTCATAATTACTAACTTTTATGTATGGAACTGTTGCTTTTAAAATATATTCTTTTTGATATAAAGGAATAGTAAAATCTGCAGGAATGGTATAAAATGTGATTGCTTCAATTTGGGCATTTGCATCTTCATAATACTCAATTCCATCTTTGGAGGTCACTTTATTATCTACAAGAAGCTGTCCACACACTACAGTATCACCTTCTTTGACAAGTAAATTTCCTGATTTTAAGATTATTCTTTTAATAACTCCGCTACTTGCTGCAAATATCTGTCCTTTCTTGTTCTCAACTTCTGCCTTTTCTCTTTTTACATACTCCACAAACAGACGAGCACCTTCTTTTTTCACATTTACCCACATCAAATCACCCAAATCAGCAAGAAGTTTTCTTTCAAGTATTTTTTCGTCAATTTTATTTTTCAGCATAAATGGCTTTATATTGTACTGGTAAAGTTTTTCTTTTATTTTTTTATCCAACAATATGTCTGCAGAACCATGGTTTAAAATAGCTATGTCAAAAATAAATTGATTAAAAACTATTAAAATAAAAATACATACTCCAACTGTAATTACTTTCCATAACGTTAGCTCCTTTAAATAAAAATACATTCCATTTTTCTCTAAAATGCTTATTTTGCACATTGTCCTTTTTGCTATCTTTGTTACTTTTTTAATATCTTTGGTCGAAATGCCTATAATAATGGTATTGTCTTGTTTAGAATACAGTTTAAGTAAAATCTTATTGAAAATAAGCATGTTTAAAAATTTGTTTAGATTCTCTCCTTCTACTTTTAAAACAAGTCTTCCACTGCACACTCTCTAATCACTTCTCCCTTGCGCGGGATCAAAAAAATATTTTACAGACTTTATTCTTCCCCTTATAATAATTGTTTCACTGTCCATTCTTTCAATTACAAGTTTATCCCCTTCAATTGCAAGAGGAGAGATGTTTGTGTTTACTTTAACCAAAGCATCTTCATAGCTAATGAGTCCTTTATGGTTCTCAACAACAATTTCTTGGTCACCTATTAAAGTAATTCTTGGCTGGTCTGTTATAACTTCCTGGGGAAGCTGAGATAGCAAAGCAAACTGTCTTAAATCCTTCTTTGACCTCTTTGGCATAAAGGTTTTATTTAAAAAATTAAGGTTCACCTCTATTTTATTTTTCCTCAAATTTTCTTATAACTTATCCAAAATAAAAAAGTGGCCTTCTGCTTTTACATCAAGAAGGCCACTTTCTATCTTTCAATTATTTTTATTCACTGTTGTAAATATTTTTTGACAATCTCACTTACAACTTTTCCTTCTGCTCTGCCACTTACCTTTTTCATAACCTCTTGCATTACCTTCCCCATATCTTTCATTCCATTAGGTTTTATAATTTCTATAGTTTCCTTTACAACCTGCTCTATTTCTTCTTCGCTGAGCATAGGTGGAAGGTAGGAATTTAAAATTTCAATCTCTCTATTTAACTCATCTATCAAATCCTGTCTGCCACTTTTTATATACTCAGGTAAACTGTCTTTTCTCTTTTTAATCTCCTTCGCGATAACATTCAACACTCCACTATCGTCAAGAACCACCTTGTTGTCCTTTTCAAACTGCAATATAGCAGCTCTCACCATACCAACAACATTTTTTCTGACAACATCCTTTTCTTTCATAGCAGTTTTATAATCTTCAAGGAGCTTATCTTTGAGACTCAACAAAAACGCCTCCTACTCCTTATCTGCGCTTTCTCCTGCGTGCAGCTTCTGATTTTTTCTTCCTTCTAACGCTTGGACTTTCATAGTGCTCTCTTTTTCTGAGCTCAGCCAAAACCCCAGCTTCTGCACATTTCTTTTTAAATCTTCTGAGGGCACTATCGAGTGATTCGTTTTCACCCACTCTTACTTCTGACATCAATTTCCCTCCCCTCAAACAAGGCTCAAAAACCCTACCTCAGGATTATGGTATTATTATAACTCACTTTTTTAAGATATGTCAAACAGTTTTAGATATTACAACTTGTCTTCTACCCAAAGCCTCTCAAAATTCAAAAACAACTCTTTGTTTTTCTTCTCAAGATTTATCGGCTTAAATTTTTTGTCAACAAAAGCATGTTCAGTAAAACCTGTGGCACATAAAACTCCATCTCTTTTAACTTCATAGTAAAATTTTATTCTCGTAGGTGTTAAATTATTAACCTTTGCACTCACTAAAATTTTATCCTCGTAAAAGCAAGCTCTCTTAAAATCGCAAGAGCAGCTTATAAGTGGCAGATACACTCCAAACTCATTTTCAATCTGAGAATAAGAAACTCCCACCTTTTTTATAAGCTCTGTACGAGCTGCTTCAAACCACACAAAATAATTTGAGTGATGTGCAATACCCATTCTGTCTGTTTCAGCATACCTTACTGTTATTTCTATTTCTACCATTATTTATTACCCCTAAAGTCTTTTATTCTTATACCTTCTGCTCTCCACTAAATACAATGCCTTTTTGAGTATCAATTGTAACCACAATCCCTGTTTTTAATATCTCTAATGCATTTTTAGCATCTGTGATTACAGGGATATCAAGTGCAGCACCTACAATTACAGCATGAGAGTTCTGTCCACCTTCTTCTGTGATAATACCAGATGCTCTTTTCATATATGGTATAAACTCGTTATTTGTTTGATTTGTAACAATAATATCTCCATCTTCAAAATTCTGTTTAAGATCATTAATGGTTTTTACAACACAGACCCTGCTTGTCACCTTTCCACTTCCCCAGCCACGCCCTTCAACCAGAACATGTCCTACAACATGAACTTTAAGTATATTTGTTGTTCCACTCACGCCAACAGGAACTCCAGCGGTAATGACAACTAAATCTCCATTTTTTACAATCTTGGATTTCACAGCTATCTCAACAGCATGGTCAAATATATCATCGGTTGAACTCTTGTACTCTGCCAAAAATGGATACACACCCCATGACAGATTCAACTGTCTTCTTACCTTCTCACAAGGTGTGGTTGCAATAATCGGACAAGCAGGTCTGAATTTTGACACCATTCTTGCAGTGTTACCTGACTTTGTCACAGTTATAATAGCCTTTGCGCCAAGGTCATGTGCGGTTGTACAAGTTGCGTGCGAAATAGCATTTGTAACGTTAACAGGCATATCAAATACCTGAGACTGAAATCTCTTGATATAATCAATCTGATTTTCCACTCTCTCGGCAATCTTTGCCATTGTAGCAACACTTTCAACGGGGTATTTGCCCATTGCTGTCTCGCCAGAGAGCATTATTGCAGAAGTGCCATCAAATATGGCATTGGCAATATCGCTAACCTCTGCCCTAGTAGGTCTTGGATTTCGTATCATAGATTCAAGCATCTGTGTTGCTGTTATGACAGGCTTTCCTGCTTTGTAACACTTCTCAATCAGCATCTTTTGAACAAGGGGAACTTCCTCAAAGGGAAGTTCTACCCCTAAATCTCCTCTTGCAACCATAATTCCGTCCGCAACCCTTATTATTTCGTCGCAGTTGGCAACACCTTCTTGAGTTTCTATCTTGGCAATTATTAAAATGTCTTTTCCACCATTTTTGTTCAGAAACTCTCTAATCTCAACAACGTCACTTGCCTTTCTTATAAATGAGGCTGCAATAAAATCTACATCGTTTTCTATCCCAAACAGAATATCCTCTTTATCCTTCTGGGTAAGTGCAGGAAGTCTTATGGGTATGCCCGGTACATTTACCCCTTTCTGGTTGGTTAAAATTCCTCCATTTTTTACCTTGCAGATTATATTTTTTTCTGTCTTGTCCTCAACAATAAGCTCAATAAGTCCATCATCTATCAGGATTTTATCACCTGGTTTTACATCCTCAACAAGCTCTTTATAAGTTATACTCACAATCTCTTCATTTCCCAAGATTTCTTCCGTAGTCAGCAAAAATTTCTGGCCCTCTTTTAATTCTACTTTGCCATCCTTAAAAAAGCCTATTCTTATCTCTGGACCCTTTGTGTCAAGCAAAATGGGAATAGGCTTGTCAAGTTCTTCTCTTATCTTTTTTACCATATCAATCTTTTTCTTATGCTCTTCATGAGTACCATGAGAAAAATTTAATCTCACAACATCCATTCCATTTTCAACAAGCTTTCTTATTATCTCCTCTGAGTCGGTCGCTGGACCCAATGTACAAATTATTTTTGTTTTTCTCAAGCTAAAACCCTCCACAAAAAGTTATAAAGAAAGGATAGTAGCTAAGTTGTACATGTATTCATCAATTGTCTTTTGCATAGAAAGTGCTTCGTCAATATCATAATCAACAATCTTACCGTCCTTCATTGCAATTATCCTGTTCTGCTTACCTTCTTTGATAACCTCAACAGCCTTTGCCCCCATCAAACTTGCAACAACTCTGTCATACGCAGTAGGCGATCCACCTCTCTGGATATACCCAAGGATGGTCGCTCTTGTCTCTATTCCCGTTGCTTCTTCAATCTCCTTTGCAAGTTCTGTTGCTCCACCAATTCCCTCAGCCAATATAATCAAGTTATGGAGCTTTCCTTTGTTTTTGCCATCAATTATTCTTCTGATTATCTCATCTTTGTCAAGACCTTTTTCGGGAATCACAATTGACTCAGCACCGCCTGCAATACCGCTATAAAGAGCAATATATCCAGCATGACGTCCCATTACTTCAAGGATGCTAACTCTTTCATGAGAGGTTGCCGTGTCTCTTATCTTATTAATTGCATCCTGTACAGTATTCAATGCTGTATCAAAACCAATAGTGTAGTCTGTACATGCGATGTCATTGTCGATGGTTCCAGGAATTCCAACAACATTTATACCAAACTTACTCAGGTCTCTTGCTCCCCTGAAAGACCCATCTCCACCAATTACAACAAGAGCATCAATCTTAAAGATTTTGCACATTGAAGCAGCTTTTTTGAGCCCATTTTCTGTCATGAACTCAGGAGACCTTGCAGTCAAAAGTATTGTTCCACCACGTTGGATTATATCTGAAACAGACCTCAGGTTCATCTCAAAAATGTCGCCTTCAATAAGACCATTATAGCCACGTCTTATGCCCATCACTCTAAACCCGTAGTATATACCAGTTCTTACAACAGCTCGTATAGCAGCGTTCATTCCTGGTGCGTCTCCACCACTTGTCAACACACCAATAGTTCTCACTTCTGGCATATCTTTAGTACCCCTTTCTTTTTAGTTTAAAATCCTTTTTCGATTATTATGTTGTGTGCTTCATTGACATCTGTTTCTGGCACTATTATTTCAAAATAACCTTCTTTGCCTTCCTGAGAAATAGATTTGACCTTTGCAAGAATCCCAACCTTCTCAAGCTCCTCTTTGATTTTGTTGGCAATCTCACTATTTGAGGTTATATAAACAACTTCCCACATAAAAACACCTTCTACACCATCATTTATTCTGGGACTCTGAAACAATAAGCCCAAACTTTGTATAGATCTCTGCCCTACCTCTTACCTTAATTGCCGACGTAACCTCAGTAAATTGAGCAAGTAAAACTTCACCACTGTCAAGTTTTTCTGTGTGATGAAGTTTTGTGTCCTTACCTCTTGTCAGCCCTATCACATTTACTCCGTTTTCAAGAGCCTTGACTACTATATAGTCACCATTTTTGTATTCGTATACATTTTCATTTTCCATATTTCATCTCACCTCTTTTCAAATATTATAACAAAACGGTCTAAAAATCAAGAATCTATATCTTCTATCCAAACATTTTCCTCGCCAAACCATTCCTTGAGCTGTTCAATCACCGTAGGATTTATTTCTATACACAAATTTGACTTGGAAATTAGCCTTTTTTGATTATAATAAAGAACTATTTTAGACTTTCCTGCAAAGAACTTTACAAACGCTAAGAATTTCTTTGACTTTAATATTGTATCATCACTTACCCTTATTGCAATGGCTTTTTCTCTGCTGTTTTGAGTTTCTTCAGGTCTATCGCTGCCAAGCCTATCTACTTTTTGAGCAATAACTTTTACCCCCTCGTCCTCTCTGAAAGTTGCCTTTGCCTCAATTAATACAATCATATCTTCTTTTATTAGATGAGAATACTTTTCATAAACGCTCGGGAAAAACAACACCTCAACCGAATCTGTCAAATCTTCTAACTTTGCAAATGCCATTGTCTGGTTGTTCTTTGTAAGTTTTACTTTTACCTCTTTTAATATCCCGCACACAAGTATTTGCTCAAACTTGTATTCATCTTCTTCGGACATAGTAGATATTTCAGAAAGAGGAGTTACATTGTATTTTGAAATTTCCTCTGTATACCTTTCAAGTGGATGACTGCTTATATATATTCCAATAGTATCCTTTTCCATTTTCATGAGTTCCTGAGCAGTTGGTTGTGGCATATTTTTGTACTCAAAACTTTCATTTTCGTTGCCGGATATCTCAAAAAAACTAAACTGATTTGCATTCTTCTTTTTAGCTTGTTTTAGCACAAGAATATCTTCTACTGAAGCTAAAAGCGAATTTCTGTTGATACCTGTAAAGTCAAATGCACCCGAGCGTATCAAATTTTCAATAATTCTTTTGTTTACAGTATTTGTGTCAACTCTCATTATAAAATCATACAAATCCTTAAATTCACCTTTTACCTCTCTCTCTTTTAAGATGTGGGCAATGACGTTCTCTCCCAAGCTTTTTATAGCTCTCAGGCCAAATCTTATGCTATTTCCTTCAATTGTAAAGTCATAACTACTTTTGTTTATATCAGGTGGCAAAATAGATATTCCAAATTTTCTGCACTCTTCTATATACATTCCAACCTTCTCATTCGAGTTCATAACACTTGTAATTAAACTTGTCATAAACTCTATGGTATAATACTTTTTCAAATATGCAGTCTGATATGCTAATATAGCATATGCAGCAGCATGTGATTTGTTAAATGCATAACTTGCAAAATCTTCTATAATAGCAAAAATCCTTTCAGCTGTTTCTTTTTCCACTCCATTTGCCACTGCTCCTTCAATGAACCTATCCTTTTCTTCCATCAAAATGTCGGCTTTTTTCTTTGCCATTGCTCTTCTCACAAGGTCAGCTCTTCCAAGCGAGTACCCAGCAAGTGTTCGGAAAATTTGCATAACTTGTTCTTGATACACAATACATCCATAGGTGACATTTAAAATTGGTTCAAGGCTGGGATGGAGGTATTCAATTTTTTCTCTGTTATTCTTGTTCTGGATATAAACTGGAATCTGGTCCATTGGTCCAGGCCTAAATAAAGATATTCCTGCAATAATATCCTCCAAGTTTTCAGGTTTGAGTTCTTTCATAAACTGTTTCATGCCACTACTTTCAAGCTGGAACACACCATTCGTGTTTCCTTCTGATATAAATTCATAAACATTTTTGTCATTATAGTCTATCCTGTCTAAATCAATCTCAATACCTCTATTTTTTTTCACAAGCTCCAACGTATTTTGGATGACAGTGAGTGTTCTCAAACCAAGAAAATCCATCTTCAAAAGACCAAGTTCTTCTAAAGTTGTCATTGGAAATTGAGTGACAATCGCATCATCAGTCCTTGCCAACGGCACCAAATCTGTAATTGGACAGCTTGAAATCACAACACCGGCAGCATGAACAGATGCATGTCTTGGCATACCTTCAAGATTTCTTGCTGTATCAATTATCTTTCTTACCGTATCATTTTGTTCATAAATCTTTTTAAGCTCATGGTTTATCTCAAGTGCCTTGTCAATGGTCATCCCAGGAGAAAACGGAATCATTTTTGCAATTTCGTCCACCTGAGAATATGGAATTCCCAGGACCCTCCCAACATCTCTGATTGAAGCCCTTGCTGCCATTGTTCCAAATGTTATTATCTGACTTACTCTGTCCTCTCCATATTTGCGAGTAACATAGTCAATCACTTCCTGTCTTCTTTGATAACAAAAATCGATGTCTATGTCGGGCATAGAGACTCTTTCTGGATTTAAAAATCTCTCAAAAAGAAGGTCATACTTTATTGGGTCAACATTTGTAATACCCAGACAGTATGCAACAATACTCCCAGCTGCAGAACCTCTTCCAGGACCTACCATTATGTTGTTTTGTTTAGCATAGTTTATAAAGTCCTGAACTATTAAAAAATATTCGACAAATCCCATATCTTTTATCACTTGAAGCTCCATCATAAGCCTGTCATATGCAGCTTTGTCATCTTTTGAATATCTTTTCTTGAATCCTTCTAAAGCCAACTCTTTAAGGTATTCAAATGCGTCACTTTTGCCTTCTGGCAGTTGAAATTTCGGAAGGTTAATCTTACCAAACTCAAACTCAACGTTGCATTTTTCAGCAATCTCCAACGTGTTTTTCAGTGCTTCCGGAATGTAACCAAAAATCTGTTGCATCTCTTCAGGTGACTTGAGATAAAATTCATCGGTTGGAAATTCCATTCTGTTAGAATCACTTATGGTTTTTCCTGTCTGAATACAAAGCAAGATATCATGAAGGTTTCTATCTTCTCTCCTCAAATAATGAACATCATTTGTTGCCACAAGCGGAATTTGATATTTTTTTGATAGCCTCATAAGTTCATTATTTACAAATCTTTGCTCATCAATGTAATGATATTGAAGTTCAAAGTAAAAGTTCTCTCCAAACACCTCTTTATAAAAACTAATTGCATCATACAGTTTTTCCTTTTGCTCTCTCAAAATCAGCTTGGGAATCTCCCCCGCAAGACAACTTGTAAGTGCCACAAGCCCTTTTGAATACTTACTCAAGACTTCTCTGTCAACCCTTGGTTTATAGTAAAATCCTTCAACAAATCCAATCGAAACTATCTTGGAAAGATTTTTATAGCCCTCATTGTCCATAGCAAGAAGGACAAGGTGGTGGATATCATTATCGATATTTGGTTCTTTATCAAAGCGAGTCCGTGGAGCTAAATATACCTCACATCCAATTATAGGTTTGATACCATTTTGCTTGGCAGCTTTATAAAAATCTATAACACCATACATTACTCCATGGTCAGTTATTGCCACAGCATTCATATTTAGCTCTTTTACTCTTTCAAAAAGCCTATCAATCCTACAAGCCCCGTCCAACAAACTATACTCGGTATGAAGGTGAAGATGAACAAAACTCATTTCTATTTTGCACCTTTCTTCTTTCCTGGTTTTATATCTCTAAATCATCTAACACATCAACAATATAATAGTGGAAATTCAAAGCCAAATCTATATCTTTGCGAAATGCAAGCCTTTTACCTTCACTATCATAAAAAATTCTAACAATTGGCCTTGATGGAAACTTGGGATTGTTGTGCACAACTATTCCTTTTTCTCGAGTATTGAGTACAACCGGTGTTCCAATTTGAAAAAGAGAAATAAATGTGACAAACTTGGAAACGATATAACTATCAAAATGTGTTGAACATGAATTTAGCAGATATTCAATTGCCATGTGAGGTTTTAATCGCTTTCTAAACTCTCTGTCACTAACTAAAGCGTCAAACACATCTGCCACAGCTACAATTTTAGCCATTTGCGGGATTTCATCTCTGGTTTTGCCAAAAGGATAACCACTGCCATCTAATCTTTCGTGATGGAAAAGTGCAATCTCTGCAACATTCTGTTCAAATTTGTACTCAGAGCTTAAGATATCATATCCAACAATTGTGTGCATCTTTATCATTTCATATTCCTTTTCCTGAAGAGGTCCTCTCTTGCTCAAAATATTTCTGGGAATTTTTATCTTACCAATATCATGAAGTAAAGTGCCCATACCAAGTACCATGAGTTTATCAAAATCATATCCCAGCTTTATCCCAATCAGAATTGAGAGCACTGTTGTGTTGAGTGAATGAAAAAGTGTGTAGTTCCCAACTGTACGTATATCACACAGGTTTAAGATAACCTCTTTTTGGTTCAAAAGAGAAGAAATTATTTTGCTAACAAGCTCCTTTATTTCCGGAGTAATCTCTTGCGTATTTATATATTTTGACGAAAAAACACCATTTACAATCTCAAATGCTTCTTCTTTTATCTCTTTGGTTATAACATCCTCTATGTAAATTTCGGTATTGTCATCTACAATGTAAATGTCATAAACTCCAAATTCTTTTAACCTTTTTATAACACTATTTGTGAGTTTCTGGCCACTTGCAATTAAAACCTTTCCATCCTCACTGTATATGTCCCGTGCAAGCACCATACCCTCTTTTGCATTTTTAAGTAGTATCCTTCTCATCACATTCTCCCCTATATGCATTTTTTGGCAACAAGATAAGCCTGTCAGTCACAATTACATCAAGCTTTACGTCGTGCTCATCTGCTTTGATTCTTTTTACCTTTTGAAAATGGTATGCAATCCCAACCTTCACACAATGTTGGGCTACCTTTTTCAAAAACCTATCATAGTAACCTTTACCAAACCCCACCCTGTTTAAATCCTTGTCAAACGCAACAATGGGTACAATACAGACATCTATTTGTGATGGAGGTATTTGCTGCTTGCTTGACGGCTCTAAGATACCAAGCTTATTTCTGTGAAGTTTATCCTCTCTTTTGTATTCACACGCCACCATTTCTACACTATTTACAACTTTGGGTACATACACCTTTTTATTTTTTTTGATAAGATATTCAATAATTCTTTTGGTATCAACTTCATATGGAAGGCTCATGTAAGTAAAGACGGTTTGAAACTCAAGGGTTGAAAGAAGTTTTTTTAGGTTTCTGTATACCAATATATCAAGATATAACTTTCTCCTTGGCTCAACTAATTTTCGCCTGATTCCTATAATCTTCCTTATTTTTCTTTTGACCAGTTTTTATCACCCTTTTCTATTAATTTATCACTTTTTTATTACAAATGAAATACCTTTTATGTACTAAAAGTAAAATAGCCCTGAAAATAAATCAGGGCTATTTTGTTAGTCTTGGTTTACAACTTTTCTATTTCTATAATACCCGCAATTTGGACATACCCTGTGAGGAAGTTTCATCTCATGACACTGTGGACACTCTGCAAGATTTGGAATTTCCAATTTCCAATTTGCTCTATGTTTATGTGTTCTTTGTTTTGACCATCTTCTTTTTGGTTGTGCCATTTCCTTTCACACCTCCTTTTTCTCATCTGTGTCCAGTTGATTGATAAGGGTTTTTAAAACGCTCAGTCTCGGGTCAATATCATCTTTTTCACATGAACACGAGCTCACATTTAGGTTTGTCCCACACACAGGACAAAGTCCCTTGCAGTCTTCCCTGCACAGGTACTTCATCGGTAGATACAGAACAATTGTTGCAACTATGCTATCATCAAATTCAATAACATCATCTTCAAACTTAATTACTTCGTCATCTGCAGTCTCTTCTCTATTGGAATACTCTTCATAAAAAGGAACATCAACTTCAACATAAGCATCTTCTGTACATCTGTAACATATAGTTTTTAGTTTTGTTTTGACATTGCCACTGACCTCAATTAAATTTCCCTTCTTTGTAGCAACCCCATAAAAATAGACAGGTTCAACAAAAAATAAAATATCACCTCTAAATTCAAGCTTTTCCCATGATTCACAAAATTCAAACTCTTCAGAGTCACCATTTGTTTTTAATTTTGATACATCTAATCTCATCTTTACAGTCACCTCGTATCATAACGGTTGTATTATAAACTTTTATTTAAGTTTTGTCAATTGATTTATTGCACTGTAATGGAATCCTTAATACTTTCGAATATCTTCTCCCCGATACCGTTTACGTTTTTAATTTCCTCGATACTTTTAAAAGGACCATGTTTTTGTCTATATTCTATTATCCTTTCAGCAAGTTTATCACCAATTCTATCAAGAGTTTTCAACTCCTCCTTTGTGGCAGTATTGATGTTTATTTTCCCTTCACCTGCAGAAATAGTTTCTTGTTTTGTTCCATCTGTAGAAGAAGACAAAACGCCCTGCGACTGCACTTCACCTATCTTTGGAATATAAATCTTTTGCCCATCAGAAATTTTCTCGGCAAGATTAATTGAATTCAGGTCACTTCCAGGCAAAGCTCCACCCGCCAAAATCAAGGCATCGTTTATTCTGCTGCCTGGCAAAAGCTCATAAACTCCTGGATTTTTTACGTTTCCGCACACATAGACAATGCATTTTTGCTGAGAATCTTGGGAATATGTTTCAGCTGTTTTTCTACTCTCATTGTTCACAATGTCATTGCCGCCTTCTTGCGCCTCAATGGTAACCACTTCTCCGGTACTTTTGTCCGAAAAACTATTGTGTGTAAAATACTGGAATATATTGAGCATGAGAAGTACAGCAATAATCACAATCATAACCTTTTCTCTTTTTGTAAATGCAGGCATTTTATTTCACCTTCTTTTTTTTGGTTGTAGTACTTGACAGGAAAATAAAAAGTTTTGCCAGAAGCCCAGCAATTGACATAAAAGCTGGTCATAATATATACTTATTTTATCACATGCACACAAAACTTTTAAAGGCGGTGACAGTATTTAATGTCTCAGTTTCTAAAAAAGGCAGTCTTATATCTAACTTCCTCAGCACTTTTTTTTGTAATACTTTTTACATACCCCTTTTATACATACTCACAGCAAGAGTCCAATGACAAACTTGGCTTGAGTGCAAAATCAGCCATTTTAGTTGAAGCACATACCGGACAGATTTTATTTGAAAAAAATCCTAATTTAAGATGCTTTCCTGCAAGTACTACCAAGGTACTCACAGCACTTGTTGCTATATCATATGAACATGACCTTAGCAAGATATTTAAAGTTTCTTCAAAAGCCACAATGATAGAACCAGGAAGTAGCAGTTATTATTTAAATCCAGGTGAGACTATATCTTTTCAGGACCTTCTTTACGCAATGCTTTTGATATCTGCAAACGATGCAGCTAATGTGATTGCTGAAAATATAGCAGGCAGTATCCCCGAATTTGTAGAGAAAATGAACGAATACGCGAAAAGTATTGGTGCCGAAAATTCTCATTTTGTAAATCCAAACGGACTTCACTCTCCTCAGCATTATACAACTGCTTATGATTTGAGCCTTATTGCAAGACAGGCTTATCAAAATGAAATGTTGAAAAAGATATTTTCTACAGTTGAATATAGAATAACAACTGCTTCAATGCATAAAAAACCAGATTGGCAGATAATATATAACATAAATAAGCTTTTGCGAAAAAACTCTCAGTATTATTACCCATACGCAACAGGAATAAAAACAGGCTATACAGCCCAGGCAAAAAGATGTTTAATTGCCTCAGCTAAAAAAAATGACATAGAACTTATTGCAGTTATTCTTTCTTCTGAAGATGCTTTTTCAGACGCAATTAAGTTATTTGACTACGGTTTTAATAACTTCAAAAGAGAGAAACTTTTTTCAGAAAATCAGATTGTTGGAAAGGTGTTAATAGATAAAACAAACCAAAAATGGCTTGATGGCTATCTCAAAGCTCCTGTCTATGTTCTTCAAAATGTTTATTCTCCAGCAGAATCCAATTTTACTTATACTGTAGACTTCTCAAAAGACCTTAAAATCCCCATATACAAGGATACAGTAATTGGAAATGTATATATATACAGCAAGGGGCATCTTATAAACTCTATTCCTGTGTTATCATATGAAAGTTATGAGATACAGCCTGCAAAGAAAATTCTCCAGAATGTAAAAAAAGGATTGATAAAGGGCACTAAAATAGTGATAGAACTTTTGATAGGAGCTATTTTACTTGTACTTATATTCACAATAATAACCATAATCAAATTTAAGCGCAGAAGAGCCAAACTTAAGCTCAGAGCAACAAAAACGATAGACTTTTCAAACCTGCACAACAGAAGATTAAAATAAAGAGGGCACATCTCAAAATGCCCTCTTTATTTTATTTCACCACAATGTTAACAAGTCTATTTTTTACGTACACAAATTTCACTATTTCTTTCCCGTCCAAAAGCGATTTGAGTTTCTGGTCATTTAAAACTGCCTGTTTTACTTCATCTTCTGTCATATCCACAGAGATACTCATCCTTGACCTTACCTTGCCATTTACCTGAATAGCAATCTCTACGTTCTTTCGAACAAGAGCAGCTTCATCGTACTGCGGCCAGCTTACCTCTTCAATGTCCTCACCAAACCCCATAATCTCCCATAGCTCACATGCAATGTGAGGTGTAAATGGATAAATCAGTATTAATAAATTCCTGAGTGTATCTATAATCAAATCTTTATTTAATTTTCCCTTCTCCTTATACTCATACAAGAAATTCAAAAGTTCCATGATAGTACTGATAGCAGTGTTAAAGTTAAACCTCTCTCCTATATCCTCTGTAACCTTTTTAATTGTATAGTTTAATCTATATTTCAGTTCATCGTCAAGTTCAGATTCCCCAAGTAGGCTCTCATCTGCAAGTTTGCTTTTAAGTTCTATATAAAGTCTCCACAGCCTATTTAAAAATCTAAAACATCCTTCAACTCCTTGGTCTGACCACTCCAAATCTCTCTCTGGTGGTGCAGCAAAGAGTATAAACAGCCTTGCTGTATCAGCTCCATACTTTTCTACAATGTCCTCAGGACTGACTATATTTCCAAGCGATTTAGACATCTTTGCACCATCTTTTAATACCATGCCTTGCGTCAAGAGGTTCTTGAAAGGCTCTTCAAAAGGTACATAACCAAGGTCATATAGCACCTTTGTAAAGAACCTCGAATATAGAAGATGCAATATAGCATGTTCAACCCCGCCAATATACTGGTCAACAGGAAGCCAGTAAGAGACAAGCGACTTTTCAAAAGGTTTTTGGCTATTTTTTGGGTCTGTATATCTGAAGTAATACCATGACGAACATATAAATGTGTCCATTGTATCAGTTTCTCTCTTTGCAGGTTTTCCGCACTTTGGACATGTGGTGTTGACAAACTCTTCACAGTAAGAAAGTGGCGACTGTCCTGTTGGTTTGAACTCAACATTGTAAGGTAGCAAAACAGGCAAATCTTCCTCAGGTACAGGAACAATCCCACATTCATCACAATATACAATAGGAATTGGAGCTCCCCAATAACGTTGCCTGGATATTAACCAGTCTCTGAGTTTATACGTTACACATGCCCTGCCAACGCCTTTTTGTTCCAGATGCTGTGTTATCTTTTTCATAGCATCTGTGTTTTTAAGCCCATCAAAAATTCCAGAATTAATCAAAACACCTTCGTCTTCATAAGCACTCTGAAGATTTTCAATGTCAACACCTTCACCTTTTATTACAACTTTAATAGGAAGATTATATTTTTTTGCAAACTCAAAGTCCCTCTGGTCATGGGCTGGAACACCCATTACAGCCCCTGTTCCATAATCAACCAGCACATAATTTGCAATGTATATTGGCACCTTTTCACCTGTTAGAGGATGAATAGCATATCCACCCGTAAACCTTCCTTCTTTTTCTGTCTCTGTAGAAGTTCTTTCAATCTCATTTAGATATTGCATCTTTTCGATAAACTCAAGACACTCTCTCTCTTGAGGTTTTCCTGCTATTATCTCCTTTGTTAAAGGATGTTCTGGAGCCAAAACAAGGTATGTGACACCAAAAAGGGTATCAGGTCTTGTAGTAAACACTTTTATTTTTTTACCCAAACCTTCAATTTCAAACTCAATCTCTGCACCTTCACTTCTTCCAATCCAGTTCTTTTGCATTATCTTTACCTTTTCTGGCCACCTATCAAGCTTTTCTATATCACGAAGAAGTCTTTCTGCATAGTTAGTAATTCTGAAGAACCACTGCTCTAAATCTTTTTTTCCAACAAGTGATTTACACCTTTCACATCTCCCGTTTACAACCTGTTCGTTTGCAAGTACTGTCTCACATGATGGACACCAGTTTACATATGACCTCTTTCTATAAGCAAGTCCAGCTTTATAAAACTGCAAGAACATCCACTGAGTCCATTTATAATAATCTGGATGACATGTTGCTACTTCTCTGTCCCAATCATAGCTAATTCCAAGTTCCATAAGTTGCCTTTTCATATTTTCAATGTTTGACCATGTCCAGTCAGAAGGATGAATTCCATGCTTTATAGCAGCATTTTCAGCCGGAAGACCAAACGCATCCCAACCCATCGGATGCAAAACGTTGTAGCCTTTTAATCTCATAAATCGAGCAAATACATCACCAATCGAATAGTTCCTAACATGCCCCATATGAAGTTTTCCTGAAGGATATGGAAACATCTCAAGGACATAATATTTTGGTTTTGGACTGTCCTCTGACACTTTGTACTTGTTCTGTGAAAACCATTTTTGCTGCCACTTTTTCTCAATCTCTCTAAAGTTGTATTCCATTTCTCCTACCCCCAATGATTTTTTCATTTAAATAATGAATCTTACTATTATAAAGCTGCAATCTCAACCTTTTTGGCATCTATCCACAATCGTTCAAGGTTATAAAATTCTCTCTCTTTTTCGTGGAAGATATGAAGAATTATATAACCAAAATCTATAACAACCCACCTGAAACTTTCTTTTCCTTCAACTCTCAATATATGCACTGGTTCTTTTTCCTCTATTTCATCTACAATTGCTTTCACGTGCTGAACATTTGATGCACTGCATATAATAAAATAGTCAGCTATTATGGTTAGCTTTGAAATGTCCAAAACCACAATATCCTGAGCTTTTTTGTCAGATAGGAGTTTTACAATCTCGTATATTTTCTGTTCCAATTTACTTTTTTCACCCCTTTTTTTATTTTACTTTAATATAAACATCGTACTTTTCCCCATAGTCCGGTGAATAAACCACCTGAAAAGTTGAAAGGTCAATGTCATTTCTTAATTGCTCAAGATATTTTCTGTTAATCCTCTTTAGCTCAATTGTAGAATTTTGAATACTCTTTTGACTTCCCAACCCCACATTTACATATCCTTTTGACTCAAGCTCACTTTTAAGCAAAGCTGCCTTTTCGCTACCACTTTCTCCTATCACTTTTATTCTGAAATTCTCCTTTATTAACTCTGGCTCATTTAAATCTTCAACAAGCTGTTTGCATTTCTCTTCATCCAATATATAGTAAGAAACATTATCAATATACTTAGGATAGCCCGGTAGTACAGCTGTCATTATATTTTGGCTACTGAATTTCCCTGCATTCTGGACAAACCAAACCATCTCATTTCTTGTAAAATTGTGGTCAACATACTTTGTTGCTGTCTGGATAATACTTGGAAGTTTTATAAGATTTTGTGGTTTTAATACCTTGTCAATCAAAGCAAACACAAATTTTTTCTGCATCTCAATCCTACCCAAATCCCCGCCTCTGCCATATTCTTTGCCGTTTGAGTTGTGTCGCCAGCGCAAAAACTCAACTGCTTTTTCACCATCCAAATGTTGAAGACCTGCAGGGATATCTATAAAAAGCTCTTTGCCCGGTGTTGTATCTTTGTAATATAAATGAAAAGGAACTTCAACATCTACTCCACCGACTGCGTCAACAATTTTTTTGACTGCTTCATAATTTAGGGCAACATATCTGTCAATTTTTACGCCCAGAAGGTCTTCTACGGTCTTTATAGCAAGCTTTGATTTACCATAAGCATATGCAGCATTGATTTTTGAATATCCTCTTATACCCTCTATCTTTACTCTTGTATCCCTTGGAATAGAAATAATAACAGGTTGGAAATCTTTTTGGATATGAACAAGCATTATAGTATCTGACCTTCCACCTTCTTTTTCATCTCCTCCAAGAACTAAAATGTTCATTGGCAATCTATTCTCAAGCCCGCTTGTCTCAGTATTTGTAACTTTTTCAATGAGACTATTTATTATTGGCGGAAGTGTCTTTGTGTTTTTATAATACAAAGCTGTTGCAACAATGAGCAAAAATATAACTGCTACAGTAGCTAAAAAAGATGCCAAAAACATTTTTGCTTCTTTCTTGATTCGAATCTTCTTCACCTTACTTCCCCGCTTTCTCGTAATATAAGCCAATTTCTTGCATAAATAGTATTGGGATGTATTAATCCACCACGGTCAATTACATACTTTAAAGTATTATCCATAGCCATCACAACTGCTTTTTCTAAATCTTCAAATGATTTTTCTCTGAGCTTCTCTACACGTTCAAATTGTCTTGAAGGCTCAATCAAATCCGCCACATATATTATCTTTTCTAACTTTGACATATTTTCTCTTCCTGTTGTATGATATGCAATAGCATTTAAGATGTCAACATCTTCTATTCCAAAGAGCTGTCTTGCCAAATAACTTCCAGCAGGACCGTGTAAAAGCTCTATTTGGCTTCGCATAATGTTATCTATAACTATACCAGATTTCAAGGCACAATTCAACAACTGCTGCTTATCAAGACACTTTGCAACATCATGAACAAGACCTGCAATCATTGCTTTTTGCGCATCTTCGCCAAACCTTTCAGCAAGCTTTACTGCACACTCCATTGTTCCAATCGAATGCACATACCTTTTCTCATCCAAAAGTTCTTTTAATTTATCTTTAATCTGCTCAATTTTCACCTTTTGTACAGCCCCTTTCTCTTAATATATTCTTCCACCTTTGGATGAACCATATATCTTATACTTTTGTCCTGAGAAATTAGTTTTCTTATCTCTGTTGAAGATATATCAATTATAGGCATCTGAATCAAAGAAATCTCTTGAGCATATTTAGAGGAAAGCATTTCTATTTCCTTTTTTATAGCACACAAATCTCTTTCTCGTGGAAGAACAATAAGAGGGTATCTTCTTAAAATCTCTTCTGCCTTATACCATTTTACAATCTCTGAAAGATTGTCGCTTCCAATAATAAAATATACTCCTTCATAAATAGATGAAAAATATTCAAGCGTATCTATAGTCCAGCTGGGTCCACTTTTTTTGATTTCAAAGTCGCTTATATCAAAATATGGATTATCTTCTATTGAAAGCTTAACCATTTCAAATCTGTCGCTCGCATCTGCTATATCTTCAATCTTGTGCGGAGGATGTCCATTGGGCACAAATATAACCTTTTGCACTTGCGAAAAATTCAAAACATACTGAGCCATAATTAGATGTCCAATGTGAATAGGATTGAAAGTACCACCAAATAGAGCTATCTTCATCTACCTACTCCTTGAAAAATTCTTCATATCTAAGATATTATAATAAAATAAATCCCTTTAAATCTCAAGAAAATTTGACTTAGCTCATTGCATAATTATTCATTTAGGTGTATAATTTTATAAAGCCAATTAAATCATGTGAGGGGAGATAAAGAAAATGAAACTGAACAAAGTGGTCTTGGCATATTCAGGCGGACTTGATACCTCAGTAATTATTCCCTGGCTTAAAGAAAACTTTGACTGTGAAGTAATTGCTGTTGTTGTTGACGTCGGACAGGAAGATGACTTTGAAGCCATAAAAGAAAGAGCTTACAAGACGGGGGCTTCAAAAGTTTACATCGAAGATGCCAAAGAAGAGTTTGTGAATGAATATATATTCCCCACTTTGAAAGCTGGAGCTATATACGAAGGAAAATATTTGCTTGGAACATCAATGGCAAGACCTTTAATTGCTAAGAAACTTGTCAATATTGCAAAAAAAGAAAACGCTGATGCAATAGCACATGGTGCAACAGGAAAAGGAAACGACCAGGTAAGATTTGAAGTGACAATTAAGGCACTTATGCCACAAATAAAGATAATAGCTCCTTGGCGAATGTGGAATTTAAAATCGCGTGAAGATGAACTAAATTATCTTGCCCAAAAAGGAATTGATATTCCTTTCAAAAAGGAAGAAAGTTACAGCATGGACGGGAACATATGGCATCTTTCTCACGAAGGGCTTGACTTAGAAGACCCTTGGAACATGCCTGACTTTGATAAAGTATTGAAGATTACAAAAAATCCTCTTTCACTCAGTGATTCTCCAGAGACTGTGGAGATTGAATTTGAAAAAGGAATTCCTGTGAAAGTAAACGGACAGAAGATGAATGGAGTTGAACTTCTAAAGACTTTGAATAAAATAGGCGCAAATCATGGAATTGGCATTGCGGACATAGTTGAAAACAGGCTTGTTGGAATGAAATCGCGCGGCGTGTATGAAACCCCTGGAGGTACAATTCTCTATTATGCTCACAGGGAATTGGAATACCTCTGCCTTGATAGAGCTACTTTGCATTTTAAAGACATAGTTGCAATTAGATTTGCTGAACTTGTTTATGACGGGCTTTGGTTTTCACCGTTAAGAGAAGCACTTTCAGCATTTGTTGACAAAACCCAAGAGGTTGTAAATGGCACAGTAAAACTTGTGCTTTACAGAGGTAATATTTACTCTGCTGGTTCAAAATCACCAAATTCGCTATATATCAAAGACCTTGCAACCTTTGAAGAAGACCAGATGTACAATCAAAAGGATGCAGAAGGATTTATAAACCTGTTTGGCTTGCCTTTGAAGGTATTTGGAATGGTGAACAGAAAGGAGGATAAGTAAACTGAAGCTCTGGGAAGGCAGGTTCTCAAAGTCTACAGCAGAGATTTTTGACCTTTTCAATGCTTCTATCATGACTGATATAAAACTCTTTGAATACGACATCCTTGGGTCTGTTGCCCACGTTAAAATGCTTGCAAAGTGCAATATTATCCTTGAGGATGAGGCAAAACTTATCATAGATAGTCTCTATCAAATATTAGAAGACTTTAAATCAGGAAAAATCGAATATGAAATTTCTGATGAAGATGTACACATGCTGATTGAAAAACAGCTCATAAAGAGAATAGGAGAAGTTGGCAAAAAAGTCCATACAGCCAGAAGCAGAAACGACCAAGTTGCTCTTGATGAGAGATTATTCTGTCGTGAAAAGAATTTGTATCTTCAAGAACTGATAAAAACGCTAATAAACACCATTGTAAACTTAGCCGAAGAAAATATTGATGTAATTATGCCGGGGTTTACTCATCTGCAAAAGGCTCAGCCCATACTTTTTTCTCATTATATTCTTGCATATGCACAAATGCTAAAAAGAGATTTGTTAAGATTAAGACAAAACTACAACATGACAAACCACAGTCCTCTTGGCAGCGCTGCTTTGGCAGGAACTACATTTGAAATAGACAGATTTTTTGTGGCAAGTGAACTTGGTTTTGAAAGCGTGACAGAAAATAGTATCGATGCTGTCTCTGATAGGGATTTTATTCTTGATTTGTTATTCTCACTTGCCATGATTCAGATGCATTTGTCACGACTTGCAGAAGATTTTATTATTTTTAATACTGATGAATTCAAATTTATCGAACTTGATGATAGTTTCTGTTCAGGCAGTAGCATCATGCCACAAAAGAAAAATCCTGACGCTTTAGAGCTAATACGTGGCAAGACAGGAAGAGTATACGCAAACTTGATTGGACTTTTAACAGTACTAAAGGGTTTGCCTCTTTCATACAACAAGGATTTGCAGGAAGACAAAGAATTTTTATTTGATTCCATCGAAACAGTAGAAATGAGCTTAATAATAATAAATGAAATACTTAAAACTCTCAAAATTAACAAAGAAAATATGGCTAATTCCTGCAAATCTGGATTTATTAATGCAACAGACCTTGCAGATTACTTGGTGACAAAAGGCGTAGCTTTTAGAGATGCACATTTTATTGTAGGAAACATTGTAAAGCACTGTATTGAAAGCGGCAAAACATTGGAAGACTTATCGTTAGAGGAATATAAAAGATTCTGTGAGAAGATTCAAGAGGATGTATATCAATTTATAAAGATTGAAACTTGTGTAAACCGGAGAAAAAGCTATGGCGGAACTTCGCTGGAGAGTGTAAGAAAACAAATTGATATTCTAAAGGAATTTTTAAAAAATTCAGAATGAAACAGTAAAACAAAAATGAAAAAGAAAGGTGGCACATTTGTTTCTTTTTGCCACCTTTCTTTTTTGCAATTTCATACAGGTCCTATTTTTTAATCCTTTCTGTTTGATTATGCATTTGAAGAAGTCTCTTCTTGCTTCTCCTCTGGCTCTTCTGTAATCTCGCTTACATCAATTACCGCAACAACTTCATCCAAGTCTTCTGTTATTTTAATTCCTTCTGGAAGTTTTATATCTCTTAACTTTATAGCTGTTGGTTTTTCATAGCCCATCAGGTCAATTACCAAGTGTTCAGGAATATCCTTAGGAAGCCCTTCTATCTCTACTGTGTCCATTTGTCTTTGCAGCACAAGTCCTCTTGACTTCAAAATCTCTGCGTTTTCAAATATAATTGGCACCTCAACATAAATAGGCTTGTTTTCAGAAAGTATCTGAAAATCCACATGAATTATATTCCCTTTTGTATAATGGGTCTGAACCTCTTTTATAAGAGCAGTTCTCTCTTTCCCATCAATTGAAATCTTTATTTTACCAGCCAAACCTTTTTGATGATATAATTTTTCAAACTCCTTTTTAGAAACGTATCCAGGAAGGCTCTTTATGTCATCACCATACGCAACAGCAGGAATATATCCTTCTTTTCTAAGTTTATTTAAATTGCTCTTTGTAAATACGTCCCTTCTGTTGTAGACAAGTACTGGTTCCATAAAGAAGCAACCTCCCTTCGCATATTAAATTTTCGCGCAGTATTATATATTATACACTATCTTTGTTGTTGCTGTCATCATCTTTGTCGGAAGAAAGTTCAGTATTTTCTTGACTTTCGAGCTGCTCTTCATTTTCCTTTTGGGGATTGAGATATATCCCGAAGATGTAGTTTGTGTAGAAATTCTGGGCAAGCCCAATTATGCTCACCCATATTAAAGGATAAAGAAGCAGCACTGGTATAAATCGTGTCACAAATAAAAGTAGGAAAGGAAGTAGCCATACTGTTGCCAATAACAAAAACATTCCAATAGTATGAGGAAGTTTTAAAATGGTGAAGATAAAAGCATTTTTATAAATGTGTCTCACTTTCAGGTTGTATGTTACCATCATGGGATAGATGTATATGTGCATCATGAAATAGATAAAAAGTGTAAATACCAAAAAGTATTTTATAATTTCTACGCTGGGATATTTAAGACTCTGAACTGAATAAAATTGTATAGCTACAGAAAATATCCACAACACCAACAAATCTGTTATAAAACTTATTATTCCTTCCTTGAGGTTCTTTTTTGTATGTTCAAAAAAATCGCTTGTAACCCATGCATGTTCTTCTCTTGCAAAGTTTCTCACAATATACGTAAATCCTGCAGTTGTTGGTCCTATGCCAAACACCATAAACCCACTTAAAAGTGTCAATCCAAAAGCTGTCATCAAAAAACCCTGCAGTGACTGAATATCTTTTACATTTCCAGCTCCTTTTGTTACAGACTGAATAATAGGATAAATATAATTTGCAATAACAAGATAAAGCAATATCAGTATCGGCAATGAAACAAGAAAGTACAAAATATTTAGCCAGCACAGTTTCCAGAACTTCCTTGCAAGAACTTCAAAAAACACTATAAACTTTGATTTTGGAGGCTCGTTTTCCGGCACACCCGGACCAGGCTTTGTATAGTCAAAAAATCCAAAAAATCCTGCCACCAAAAACTTCCCCCTTACTCTGCCGTCTCAAGCTCAAATAAAATACTGTCAACCATCCTCTCAACTTCTTCAATGTCAAGACCTTTCGCAAGTCCAAGCTCGCTTACTAAAATCTGTTTTGCAGTGTTGAACATCATCTTTTCGTTTGTCGAAAGTCCTTTTACCTTTTCTCTCATTGCAAGCATCTTTAAAACTTCTACGACACAGTAAATATTTCCGCTCTTTAGCTTTTGCTGATTTTCTCTTATTCGCTTGTTATAATTTCCGCAGCTATTTATGTCAACCTTAAAACTGTTGTCTTTCAAAAGCTCGAATACCCTGTTTGCTTCCTCTTCAGAAATCACGTTCCGAATACCAATCTCTGATGCGCTTTTGACAGGAACTAGTACCTTCATTCCATTGTACAATATCTTTACCACATAATACTTCTGAACACTATCGAAAACCTTCTCCTCAACTATCTCAACTATCCTGCCTGCTCCATGCAAAGGGTGTATTATAGTATCTCCCACTTTATACATTCATTGCCACCCCATGCTATCTTACAATAACTTTACATAAATAAAGTATATCCAATTTAAAAGTTTTTGTCAAAAATTCTTCCTATCTGCCCTGACTATAAACATCGTTGTTTACATCTGAGGCTGCAGACGATGAAAAACCACTTTGGACTGAAGAATTCTGATCTTGATTTTCGTACAAGCTTTGTTGACTATTTGTGGGTGGCAAAGTTTGCTGACCTTCCAGTGCTTGCGAAGATTGCTGGGTCTGGGCAGTAGTATCCCCAGTTGAAGGATTTTCTGAATTTTGTGCAGGCAAGGAAGTATCAATTGAACTACTTTGCTTAGTTTGTCCTTCTGTTTTTTTCTGGTGTTCTTGGTCTGTAATCTGTGGATTTTTTTTCACGGTTTTTTGGGAAGAATTACTGGTTTTATGTTTTACAATCCGCGGTGTATATTTAAATCTGTCAGGAAGCTGAAGGTCTATTTCAATGTCATAGCCAAGTAGGTCCTTTACAAGCTTTTTTATCCCTTCATAATCTGGTTTCCAGTAGCTCACTCCCGCATAATTAAAATAAGTGCCAGGAATGCTCTCAAATATCATATCTTCTTTGTTCATGCTCTGGGCAAAATAAGCAAGCGATGTTATCTGCTGAAGAGAAAGATTAGTAAAAAAGTGTTTTCTTATCTTCCAATATATTTCTGGCAATTTTATTATCTTATTGCTTTCTTTAAGCTGCTGGAAAACTGAAAGAATTAATTCTTTGTCTCTTTTAATTCTGTCTATGTCGCCACCAGGAGTTTTTCTCCAAAGAGCATAATAGAGAGTTTCTATACCATTCAGTTTCTGATACCCCGGTTTTAAATCAATGTCCACCCACTTTGTCTTTACCCTCACTGGCACCTCAACATTGACATAAACACCGCCCAATATGTTTACAACCTTTCTTATAGCATCAAGGTCAAATCCAACATAATAATCAATTGGCATCCCACCCAAGAGCTTGCTCACAGTTTCCATTGTGTATATAAAACCTTCTTTTTTCTCTCCTCCTCCATAACCAAATGCACTGTTAATCTTGTCCCATTTTTCAACTTTGTAAATTTGCGTAAGTGTATCTCTTGGAATAGAAATTCCTCTAACTTTTTTATCTTTGAAATTAATGTTTATAAACAAAATTGTGTCTGTTCGGTGCATATCGTACACTGTCCTGTTGCTTGCCTTGTCAAGTCCAACAATCAAGATGTTCACACTACTATCATCAAAAGGATATTTTAAAGAAGAGTTTTTTGATACCTGTGATTTTTTCGTGAAAACCTTCTCAATATGTTTTGCATCAATAACAAAAACCTTGTAAATGTACCCACCCACAGCTACACATATAAGCAAAATTGAAATTATAATTGAAATCACAATTTTTTTATTTCTTGCCCTGTTCATACCAATCTTGTTTCTCCTTCCCCGCACTTTTTTAATACTATACAATTCTTTCATAAAATTGAAAAAGCTTTTTTTCCTCATTTGCCCAGTTGTACTTTTCCATAAATGCCTTGTAACCATTTAAACCTTTCTTTATTATCTGGTCTCTGTTGTTGTAAAAAAACAATATGGCTTGACAGATAGACTGAATATCTGTAGGGTCAACTAAAACTCCACAGTCTGCTTCTTCAACTATTCTTCTCCAAAGTTCAAAGTCTGAAGCAACGACAGCTACCTTTGCAGCCATGTATTCAAAAAGTTTCAAAGGAAGTGAAGTTTTATACCGCGAAAGAGGCAAAAGCGTCACAAACCCAACATGCGCATTTTTTAAAATTCCAGGAATGTCTTTTTTAGGCACTCTTCCCCATATCCTTATCTTCTCATCTTCGTATTTTTTTATCTCTTCAAAGTATTTTTGGTTTTCAGCAGGTCCCACGATGTCTAACTTTATGTCAAGTTCGTGCAAACTTTTCACTGCCAAAATCAAGTTTGTTATTCCTCTGCTCTGCGAAACACTTCCTATATATATGAGGTTTAATGTCCCATCAATGGTGCTATCTTTTTCCTCAAAAAACGTCTCAGCAACAGGATAATTTTTGATAACCTCCTTGTTCTTGCAGTTGAATTTTGAATATATGTCTTCTGTAACAGTTACAACACCGTCTAAAAGCTTGCTTATAGTCTTTTCAGCAAGATTAAAAAAAATCGAAAATAATGTACTAAACGGCTCTGGAAAATATTTTCTATCTTTGAAGGCTAAAGGATAGTCCTCATGCACGTCATATATCACTTTTTTTTTCAAAAAAAACTTAAAGTACAAGGACAAAATCAAAAGGTCAGGGTCATGAAAGTGAATGATATCAGGTTTAAACTCATTAATTATCTTTATGATTCTTAAATAATTTTTATATCTTTTTGAGCGGGGCAATTTTGGAAGTCCAAAAATCTTTATTCGGTCCACTTCAAAAAATTGCTTGTCTGCAACAGCACATAGGGCTGTTTCATACTTTTTCGAAAGACTCTTTGTTATTTTGCTAAACACTCTTTCGTCATCCCATGGATGAGCAGAAGACAAAACCAGCACCTTTTTCAAGCTCAATACTCTCCTTTTTCTTCTTTTGTCTTTGCCAAAACAAAGAGTGAAAGTGCAAATACAAACCACATTACCCTCATCTCAATCATCTTTGATGAACTTACGCTTGATATAAAAAAGGCAGAAATAGAGCTCATTAAAGAGATTGCAGACAGACTTAAAGTACTACTTTTCTCTCTTATTTTGAAAAGATTATAAAGCAGATAAAATATCCAAACAAGATACAAGATAAATACTACTGCTCCGTAACTCACAAGAACATCCAAAAACCAATTATGAAGTTCAACATTTACAGTATACTGTTTTACCTTTTCCATCAAAACCCTGCTGTTGCCTGAACCAACACCAAAAAAGAGATAGTCATACAAGAATGAAAGACCATATACAACCAAAAGTTCTCGTCGCACATTAGATGAAAGAGAAGTCTGCGAAAAATCAGTAAGCGAAGAAATCTGAATCTTTATCATTTCAACTACCTTATTAAACGCTCCAAAGTCCAGTCTAAAACCTATTATAAACACTAAAAAAACTAAAAATATAGCCCCATACTGTAGAAGACTCTTTTTCTGGTCTTTACCAGCCAAAAGAAAATAAACAAACAAAGCTATTAAAAATCCTATGTAATTTGCTCTGCTTGTGGTAAGAATCAAAAGTGGGATAGCCAAAACTGCACCTAAAAAAGCTGCCCACTTTTTGAAAAAATTATTATCACTCTTGTTTATCGCAACAGCAAAAATAAAAGGCAAATATAAAACCAAATAAGTTGCAAAATCGTTTGGATTTGCAAAAAAGGTTGAAGGCGTTCTATGAAGATTATATAAAGGTACCTTAGATGTCCACAAATGTTTGTCAGTCACTACTTCTAAATAGCCTACAGCAAGATGAATGATAAATGAAATCAACATTATGTTTTCAAATACATCCCATCTAAGATATTTTGAGTAATACATAAATATCAGTATCACAAATATATTGATAGTTAAAAAAACCTGATCTCTTGCTGCACTTTTTACATCCTGAGCCCATAAAAAACTTAAAAGTGAGTAGGCACACCATCCTATTAGAAAAAAAGTCGAAAAGTTAAGAAAACTTTTCAGCTCAATCCCATTTAACATCAAATCGATAAAAATAAGAAAAAATAAAAATGCTAAAAATATTCTATATGCAAAAAGGTAGCTCAACTTTGGATACGCGAGTGTACTCCCAAAAAAACCACTCAAAAAGGTCAAGTACAAAATAGCTGGAATAACCTGCTGCTTCAATTTAACTCTAAATGCATTCTCCATCTATAGCTCTCCACCTTTTAAATCTGTAAATAGGCAAGAAAAGATAAAATGTGTATAGCATGTTAATTAACAGCATCCTACTATTTGTAATTTCAGCCATATCAAACATCTGAAAAATGGTAATAAGAATAAATCCAATAAGAATATTTCTATCATATTCTTCTTTGTGTTTAAAAAAATTATATGCAGAAAGAAAAACCGAAAAATAAACTATAAAAACTAAAATCATATATCCTATTATACCATATTCAATAAGGGCATTTAAAAACAAATTATGTGCTGAATGAAGGGCAACTATACCAGGCGCTTTTAACTTTCTAAAAAATAGCTCAAATTGGCCTGCACCAATTCCTTCAAACGGGCTTCTGTGTGAAAAATATCTCAAAACAAACTCAATCACAAAAACTCTCTGCCCTACAGCTGTTTTAGGATTTGTTATATCACCCAATTTGGGAATTCTATATAGAATCTTAGGTAGAAAGATAGTCAATATACCAGCTGCTGCCAAGAAAACCTTTAAGATATTTTTTCTAATAAGGTAAATATTTATGAGAAGAAACTCAAATATATATACTACAAACCCTGTCCTTGAACCAGAAAGTAAGATTTCTACAAATATTAAAAGTGATATCAAAAGTTTTGACTTTTCATCTTTCAACTTGTTTCTCACAAGTGGGTAAACCATAACTAAAAAAAACGCAAATGTGTTTGGATTAAAAAAGATTGAAATAGTTCTCTCTCTAAAAGTTTTGAAAGCTATATAGTACAAAAATTCAAAAATACATACAACTGAAGCAATTGCTAATAAAAACAACCATATTTTTTCTATTTTCAAAATGCAATCTTTGTTACATGAAATGAGGAAGATATAAAATATTGCTGGGAATACAAAAGCATTTATTACACCTATAATCGCCTTGTCCTTAGCTAAACTGACATTTAGTAACAAGAGAGAAATCAATGCAAGGCTCACATAAAAAAATATAGGAACAAAATTCAAAATGTCAAATTTAATTTTTGGTTTATAGACATAAAAGGATATAAAAAATAGCGCCAACAAAAATAAATATACAGGAATATACGAATACCTAACAAACTGCACAGTAGCAGCAGCACCTGCAGCAAGCAAAAGCTCATATTTATTGATTTTCAAGTAACTGATCAGCCGGTACATCTTTTATCTCCCTTGCAGGATTTCCCACAACAATCTTCCTTGGCATGACATCTTTCGTAACAACACTGCCAGCACCAACAAACCCTTCTTCTCCAATCACTTTTCCGGGAAGCACGGTGGCATTTGCACCAATTCTGCCACCTCGTTTTACTGTAACACCTTTGAAATATTTTGCCCTGTCCTTACCTCTTCCCGCAAAATTGTCATTTGAGGTAACAACACACGGTGCAATAAACGCCCAATCCTCAATTGTTGAAAGAGCAGTAATATATGCATTTGTCTCTATTTTGCAATAACTTCCAATAGTTGTCTTGTTTTCTATGCTAACACCACGACCTATAATGGTATACTCACCAATTGTCACATTTTCTCTTATTGTCACAAGGTCGGCTATAAAGACATTGTCTGAGATTACAGCACCCCTGTAGATTATGCTGTTTGCCCCAATCTTGACGTTGTTCCCAATCTTAGCAGGTGGAAGAACAATCTCTTCTGTTGTTTTGCTCGCAAAAGCCTTTTGAGGAGATTTTCCTATAATTGTACCATCAGAAATTTCGACATTGTCACCTATAATGCTTCCTTTTTTTATAATTACATTGTGACCAATTTTGCATCCGCTACCTATCTTAACATCATCTTCTATCACAACAAAATAACCCATTTCAACATCTTCAGCTATCTTTGCTTTCTCACTTATAAATCTCATCTTACCAACCTCTGCCTTTCATAAAGCTTTTTCATGTCTATTGTTGAAAAGTTAGTAAGTGGCAGTTTTATTGGTCTTTTTTCAATTGCCGATTTGTAAATACCAAGAATTATCTCAAGTGATTTTTTCCCCTCTTCTCCTGTAACAAGCGGATCTTTTCCGCTTTTGATGGCTTCAATAACATCCCTGAAAAGAGGAGTGTGACCAAACCCATATACATTGTCTGGATTTTCTGCAAACTTTTCTAAAGCCTCTTTTTCATCCTCATCAGGCACACGCCACACAACAATCTTGTTGACTGACGTACCACCAAGCACTGCTGTGCCTGTTTGACCAAATACGCTGAGCGTCTCTTCCAAATTTGAAGGCCAAACACAGGTAGTTCCTTCAACAATTCCTCTTGCTCCACTTTTGAATTTCAAGATGGCAAACCCTGTATCCTCTGCTTCAATCGGTCTTAAAAATGTTTCTATGTCACCATAAATCTCGTCAACCTCAGAACATATTATCCATTGTAAAAGGTCAATGTTATGGGTACACTGGTTCATAAGCGCACCACCGTCTTGTTCCCATGTGCCTCTCCAGCTATCTTGCCTGTAGTATTCATCGTTCCTATTCCATCTAATACTTGCAACAGCATACAGTATCCTGCCAAATTTGCCACTGTCAATAGTACTCTTCAGTTTTTGTACACTCTTGTTAAACCTGTTTTGCAGACATACACCAAGTACCTTTTTCTTTTCTCTTGCTTTTTTAATCATCAAATCTGCATCTTCTATTGAAAGTGCCATGGGCTTTTCTACAATCACATGCTTGTTAAAATCCAAAGCAACAAGCGTCTGCTCAGCATGGCATCCGCTGTATGTTGCTATGTCAACTATGTCACATTCTTGTTCTTTTAACATCTTTATATAATCTGTGTATATGGGTATATCCTTTTTTATTTCAATGCCTTTGCTCGCAAGCAGCTCATGATACTTTTGTCTTGTCCTTAAAGCTTTCTGGCTATCTAAGTCACAAAATCCCACAACCTCAAGCTGGTCATAATTGTTGGCATAAGCCTCAGCATGTTTGAACGATATTCTCCCACAACCAACAAGACAAATCCTTAACTTGTCCATCAACAAATCCTCCATTATATTGAATTTTTTTATAGTTTATAAACTTTGTCTGATTTTATACCTTTTGTAGCATTTCTGGTATCAAAAATAAGGTTAGCATTCTCTACGATAAAGTTATAATCATATTTTGAATGGTCTGTTGTGATAACAACTATATCATATCTTTTGAGCGACTCTGCTGTAAAATCCACCGAGAAATACTGTTTGCCATTATAAGTAAAACTCGGTACATATGGGTCATTGTATTCTACCTCTGCATTCTCTTTTTCAAAAATCTCGATAATTTTCAATGCAGGTGACTCTCTTATATCATCAATATCCTTCTTGTATGCCACACCTAAAATTAAAATTTTTGAGCCGTTCAAAGGTTTTTTGAACTTATTGAGGATTTTCATAACTCTTTCAACCACATATTCTGGCATATAGTTGTTTATTTCACCAGCTATTTCAATTAGCCTTGTATGATAATCATATTCGCGCGCTTTCCAAGTGAGATAAAATGGGTCAATCGGTATGCAATGACCACCAAGCCCAGGTCCGGGATAAAATGCCATAAATCCATATGGTTTTGTCTTTGCTGCTTCAATGACCTCCCAAATATCAATGTTCATTCTTTCGCACAAAATAGCCATTTCGTTTACAAGCGCAATGTTTATATTTCTGAAGGTGTTTTCCAAAATCTTTTCCATTTCTGCAACCCGTGGAGAGCTGACCTTGAATACCTCTCCTTCTAACACATTCTCGTAAAGCCTTGCAGCTATCTCAGTACATGTTTTTGTCACACCACCTACAACCTTTGGTGTGTTCTTTGTGTTATACACCTTGTTGCCTGGGTCAACTCTCTCAGGTGAAAAAGCTAAGAAGAAATCCTCACCGCATTTTAACCCACTTTCTTCCAAAATGGGTTTTACCACTTCTTCAGTTGTCCCTGGATATGTAGTACTCTCTAAAACAACCAACATTCCTCTGTGAAGGTATTTTGCAATCTCCCTTGTAGAATTTACAACGTACGAAATATCTGGCTGTTTGTATTTATCAAGTGGAGTGGGAACACATATAGCAACAGCATCAACATCACCAATTTTGCTGTAGTCAGTTGTGGCAAATATTTTGCCTTCCTTTACAAGGTCAGCAAGTTCTTTGTCTACAACATCACCTATATAATTTTGGCCTCTGTTTACCATATCAACTCTCTTTTGCTGTATATCAAATCCGATAACTTTATATCCTGCTTTTGCCTTTTCGACAGCAAGCGGAAGCCCTACATACCCAAGCCCCACAACTCCAATCACTGCTGTTTTGTTCTCAATCTTCTCAAGAAGTTTTTGTGCAATCTCATTCATTGTAAACTCCCTCCAAATTGATTTATTGAAGTTGTTATATACTCTATCTCTTCATCTGTCAATTCAGGAAACATTGGAATTGCAAATGACTTTTTGCAAAGCTTCTCGGCAATTTCAAAGTCGCCTTCTTTATATCCCAAAAAGCTCAAGGCTTTTGTTAAATGTAGTGGTACAGGATAATATATACCTGTTGCAATTCCTTTCTGGGCTAAATATTCCATAAGCTTTTCTCTTTTTTCATGTTGGAGAATATACAGATGATATATGTGTCCAAACTCAAAACTATTGCACTTTTTGGGAGTGACAAGTCCATCAAGCTTAAGCTCTTGAGAAAACTTTTGAGCTATTTCTATTCTTCTTCTATTCCAACTGTCAATATATTTGAGTTTAACAAGAAGTATTGCTGCCTGCACTTCGTCAAGCCTGCTGTTAAATCCTATCATCTCATTGAAATACTTCTTTTTAGAACCATGCTGTCTGAGCATCCTTGCTTTTGAGGCAATCTCGTCAGAATCTGTTACAATCAGACCACCGTCGCCAAACCCGCCTAAGTTCTTTGTAGGAAAGAACGAAAAACATCCTACATCTCCAATTGTGCCTGCTTTTTTCCCTTCAAATTCAGCACCAAATGCCTGGCAGGCATCTTCGATAATATACAAGTTATACTTTTTGGCAATTTGTACTATTTTCTTCATGTCGCACACTTGACCAAATATATGGACAGGAATAATAGCTTTTGTGCGCTCAGTAATCTTTTCTTCTATCTTTTCAGGGTCTATGTTGTACGACAGAGGGTCAATGTCAACAAAAACTGGTCTTGCACCCACTCTTACTATTGCCTCAGCTGTCGCAAAAAAGGTAAAAGGAGTGGTTATAACCTCATCACCTTGTCCTATACCCACGCTTTCAAGTGCTATGACAAGGGCATCTGTTCCATTCCCAACACCTATCGCGTGGTTTACATTCAGATACTCAGCACACTTTTTCTCAAACTCTGCAACTTTTGGCCCCAAGATATATTGTCCACTTTCAAATACCTCTTTTACGCTGTCTAATATTTCTTGGGAAATATTTTGGTACTGTCTTTTCAAATCAATAAGCGAAATCATTTTTAAGTCCTCATCTCCATTCTAATTTTGATATTTAGAAAATATTATAAATTCTGGATAATATATTTTCTCTCTCTATATATTACATACAAAATTGCCGCAATCACACCTGCCAGCATTCCAGCAACAACTCTCAATGCCTTTTCAAACTTGCTTCCAGCAGACTCGTATACCTTTACTTTCCCATATTGATAGATAGCACTTTTCAAATCAATCACTTTGTTGTAATGTTCATTTACCCACTTTATAAGACTTATAGCAGCTGAAATCTGGCTTAGTTGTTCTTGTTCACTTGAAGTCAAACTGGTCTTTTCATATTTGTTTCTTTCAAGCAAAAGCTCATCCAAAAGTTTTTGAGCAGCTTCTGACTTACTTTTCAAATCTGAGATTACCTGGTTATCTAAACTTTTGAGATATTCATTTAGCATATTCTGAGCAGCAGTCTGTGAATCTGCAACAGCTTTTATAACGACATAGTTTATACCGCTCTTTGAAGCTTTAGGTTCAATAAAAACCCCAAACCTCTCATCTTCACCATATCTGCTTGTAACATAATCAATAAAAGGAGGGTTTAGCGCTACCATCTCTAAGTATTCCTTGTTCAAATCCAATGCAGTCACGTTAGAATACAAACCCTGTACCATATTGGAAACGTTGGGTGATGAAGTATTGAAGTTAAACGGATTTAAAAGATTGTTATCAAGTCTTAGGTTTGTCTCAGCTGTCCATAAAGTTTTTGTAAAAAATTGTACAACCACAGCCGACAGTATCAAAAATAAGATAATTATTGCTGTTATTTCTTTAACCCTTTTTTTAAATATATAAATCATTTTTCAACTTTTCTCCTTTCTATCTCTGGGTGACGAGTTTCAATGTGCCATCTGGAAACATCAGTGCAGCAATGTTGCCATTTTGTTCTGTTGTAAATATTTTAACTTTAAATTTCTCCAATCTCCTTATTGTGGATGAATGCGGATGACCGTATGGATTGTCTTTTCCCACACTTATGATAGCCACTTTGGGATTTACCTTTTCTAAAAATAAACTTGAAGTTGCAGCATAGCTTCCATGATGAGAAACCTTCAAAACATCTGCCTTTATATCGTGAACATTCCTTACTATGTCATATTCCACATTCTTTGAAATATCGCCAGTAAATAACACCCTTTTTCCCGCAAATTCAAGCATGACAACCACACTTGAATCGTTCAAATCATCATAATCTTTAAGAGGAGATAAAAAAGTCAATGTAACACCATTTAATTTCAGTCTATCAAACGGCCTTGCGATTGAAATTTTTAGGTTCTTTTTCTTCAGTGCGTTTAGCATATCTTCAAATGTCTGAGTATTTGTTGTTTTATTAATTGTATAGAATCTTTCTATGTCATATTTAGAAATAATCTTGTCCATATTGCCAATATGGTCCTCATGCGGATGAGTTGCAATTACCACATCCAATTTTTTGACATTTAATCTATCTAAGGTTTGTAAAACATCCTGCTCAGCAGAATTTGGTCCTGAGTCAATCAATACAAACTTATTCCCTGGTGTTTTTATCAGTATACTATCTCCCTGACCTACATCTAAAAAAAATACGCTACATACTTGCTTATCTAAAAACTGTGCTGAGTTTGTTTCCCAAAAGTTTGAATTTTGAAATAAATACGAACATCCACTTAAAAAAATAAAGAAAATAACTGTTATTAAAACAACAGCTACCGAGAGTTTGCTTTTCATTACTTAAACTTCCTCCAGTACACCTCAAAAAATCAGCAGCCTTTGAGCCTACTTTTAAAAGCTTTTATAAAACTTTTCATAACAGAGGTAGCATCTGCTACAATCCCGTAATGAGCAATTTTAAAAATCTGCGCATCTTTGTTTTTGTTAACTGCTATTATGAGTTTTGGACTGCCAATCCCACAAATATGATGGGCTGCACCCGAAACTCCAAAAGCAAAATATATCTGTGGTGATACAACCTTGCCACTTTGACCAATTTGATATTCTTTGTCAATCCAGCCCATGTCAACAAGCGGTCGCGTGACACCCACCGCACCATTTAAGAGATTTGCAAGTTCAAAGGCATATTTTAAATTTTCCTTGTCTTTGATTCCTCTTCCTACACCAATAACTATTTTAGCACTTTCAAGTTTGTTATCAATATTCTGAGCTAAATTTTTTTCAATAATCTTAATTTTGCCAGAAAAAGGTTTAAGCCCTTCAAAGAGACTTTCAACAATCTCTACTTTTTTATCAACAGCCTCAAAAGAACATTCAGCTACGTTTTTTATTTTTAAGGTAGCAAAGACAATAGAAGAATTTTTGACCAAAATCTTAGCATTTATATTTCCTGCATATGCAGGCTTCAAAAAACTGTAGTTGTGAGTACCCTCATCAAAAATAAGGTCTGTACAATCAACAGCAAACCCACATGAAAAGCGTGCAGCAACTCTTGCTAAAATTGACTTTATAAAATCGCTTGATGTTGAAATGACGGCATGAGGTTTTATTGTATTTATATGCTGGGTTATAGCTTCGATGTAAGGCCATTCCCAGTCTGAAAAAAGTTCATTTTCACTGACGACAATTTGATTTGCAGGAAATGTTTTTAAATAATTTATATCTTTATCTTCCACTTTTCTGTTCGAATATAGGTACAAAACAATCTTTTTATCTTTAACTGCAATTCTGCTATCAATGAAAGAAAGAAGAGAAGCAAGTTGTGAGATTTCATCAATATGATAAATTGCCGGTACAAATATCACGTGTTCCATTTCTCTTTTTAGTCCCCCTTATGAAACTGAAGTTTTTATAAGAATCTCGTAACAAGGTCAGCTATACACTCTATTTGAGCATCTTCAATCCCATCATAGATTTCACATTTAACATCTTCAAAGCTTTGTTCAACAAAGCTATCGACCGAGGTCTTTGAACCTTCTGCTCCAACCCTATCAAAATCAAAGTTTTCAAAATCATCCACACTTATAATTTGAGGAGTATATGAAAGAGCTTTTATCATGAAGCTTAGTTTTGGAAGCCTAAGAAAAGCGCTATCTTTCTTGACAGAAATCAGCGCAGGCAGTTTTACCTCAAACCTAAATAGTAGATTTTTTAATTTTCTTTCAACTTCAATGCGCTCAATATCCAAAACCTTTATATTACTTGCAAATGCTATGTGAGGAATATTGAGATATTCTGCTATCTGAGGTGGGACAATAGATGTCTCACCATCTAAGGAGGACTCACCACACAGTATCAAGTCAAAATTGCCAAGCTTTTCAATAGCCTTTGCCAGTGCATACGCAGTAGAATACGCATCAGAACCAGCAAGTCTTTTATCGCTCAAAAGCACACAGCTGTCACAACCAACCTCTATAAGTTCTTTTATTTTGCTTTCACACTCAGCAGGACCCATTGAAAGGGTTGTGATATGAACATCTTTATAAACATCTTTTATTCTAAGAGCAAATTCTAAAGCGCTAAGGTCTGCAGGATTGTTCATCAAATGCTGGGCATTTCTTTTTATTGTCTTGGTCTGAGAATTATACTCCACTTTTTCCGGGTCTACTACCTGTTTTATACACACAAGAATTTTCATCTTTCAAAAACTCCCCCTAAAGTCTTAAAAATTTAATACTCTTTTATGATTTCAGACGCGATAATATTTCTCTGAATTTGATTTGCACCTTCAAATATCTGAGTTACTTTAGCATCCCTCATCATTTTTTCAACCGGATAGTCTTTAACATATCCATTTCCACCCATAATCTGAACAGCATCAGTGGTAACCTTCATAGCAACATCAGAAGCAAAAACCTTGCACGCTGAAGACTCCTTTGAAAAATCCTTTGCACCACTGTCTATCATCCTACATGTTGAATAAAGCATAGCTCTTGCAGCTTCGATGTTTATGTACATGTCAGCCAGCATATGCTGGATTGCCTGAAAGGATGAAAGAGGCTGTCCAAACTGGACTCTTTCTTTTGCATACCTGACTGCGTGCTCATATGCACCTTGGGCAATCCCAACAGCCATTGCAGCCACCCCAGGCCGTGTCTTGTCAAACGTCTTCATTGCAACAATAAATCCTGTACCCTCACGACCTAAAAGATTTTCTTTGGGAACTTTACAATCTTCAAATATAAGTTCTGTAGTAGAAGATGCTCTTATGCCCATCTTGTCCTCTTTTTTGCCACAATAAAACCCTTCATATCCCTTTTCTACAATGAAAGCCGAAATTCCGCGTGGTCCTTTTGATTTGTCGGTTACTGCAAATACTACATACACGTCAGCTTCACCGCCGTTTGTTATCCAGTGCTTGCTTCCGTTTAAAATATAATAATCTCCTTTTTTCTCTGCAGTTGTCTTTATGCTGCTCACATCACTTCCAGCATCAGCCTCTGTCAATGCAAACGCAGCTATCAACTCTCCTTTTGCTATCTTAGGTAAATATTTTTTCTTCTGTTCCTCTTTACCATAAAGAATTATAGGATATGCACCCAGAGCTGTTGCAGCGTAAGATACTGCAACACCTGCACAATTTCTTGAAAGCTCTTCTACAACAAGGCACATTTCCATAACACCGCCACCAAACCCACCGTACTCTTTAGGAATGTATACACCAGTGAGCTCTGTGTATGCTAAAAGGTCCAATATATCTTTTGGGAATATGCCTTCTTTGTCATATTTTATTGCAACCTTTGACACGTATTCATCTGAAATTCTCTTTGCAAGTTTCTTTATAATCTTTTGTTCTTCGCTTAAAAAATATTCCACCTTAAAAATTCGCCCCCTACTTTTTCAGTATCCTTCTTCATAGTTTATCAGATGAAATTCTCTATTGTCAAACAACCATAAATATTTTTCATTAATGTGACTATTTTGTAACAATAATTGTTGTATTGCGTGATTATTTTTTGATATCATACTTCATATAAAAAAACTGTCCTGGGGAAGGACCACAAAATGAAAGTCGCTGGAATAGTAGTGGAATACAACCCTTTTCACAATGGCCACCTGTACCATCTGCAAAAGACAAGAGAAATAACAAATGCAGACATAGTTGTGGGCGTAATGAGCGGTAACTTTATTCAAAGAGGAGAACCTGCAATTGTAAACAAATGGGCAAGGACAAAGATGGCCATTTTAAACGGGGTAGATGTCATCTTTGAACTGCCGTTTGCATATGCCTGCAACAGTGCCGAAATATTTGCATACGGTGCAATATCCATTTTAAACCAGATCGGCGTTGACTTTATTGTTTTTGGCTCAGAATGTGGTGATATAGATAAGCTTAAAGAAACTGCTAAACACTTGGCATTTGAAGAAGATGATTTCAAGTCAAGTTTGAAAAGTTATTTGAAAGAAGGGTATTCCTTCCCAAAAGCTCGTGAACTTGCCCTTCTCAAAACATGTAAAACCAATATTGAGTTTTCTTCTAACAACATACTTGGAATTGAATATATCAAATGGATTTACAGGTTAAGTTCAAAGATTGAACCATTGACTATAAAGAGGATAGGTGCATCTTACAATGACCCCAACCTCACACAAGACACATACGCTTCAGCTACTGCTATAAGAAGAAACATAAATAACCTGCAGGCAATCAAAAACAAAATGCCATCTGCTTCTTATGAAATACTGATAGAAGAATTTGAAAGCGGAAGAGGACCTGTATTCCTTGAGGATTACTTTAAGCTCTTTATCTACAACGCCATCGTTGTACCAGATTTTTTGAAAAACAAAATTGATGTTAAAGAAGGGCTTGAAAACAGATTTGAAAAGTACATTTTCAATTCTCCATCAGCTAAAAATCTTCTTGAGAATGTAAAAACTAAAAGATATACCCTTACAAGACTTCAGAGAATATTCATACACGCTATTGTAAGAAACAATTTTGAACAAAAAACTCTTCTTTCTATTACACCTTATGTAAGAGTTTTGGGATTCAACCAAAAAGGAAAAGAATATTTAAATAAGATAAAAGACAAAATTGAATATATCACAAAACTAAATCAGCAGTGGTTAAAAAACCCTCAATACAAAGAGCTTCTTGAACTTGAAATAAGATCTTCAATGCTGCATGCCCTGCAATATAGAGATTTTCACAAATATCTGCAGACAGAATTTAAATCATCTCCTATCTATATCAGTTCAAGAAGCTAAATTCTTTAAGTTTTCTAACTCCTCTTCTGCCCTTTTCTTTCCTCTTTGATACGCCTTTTCCACATCAGCAAAGGTATATGGATTTATATCCTCAAGATTAATTTTTATGAGATAATCAAAGTACCTCTGCTTAAGTCTGAGTATCTCCTCACCCATGATATCAATGGTAGTCATTATCATTTCCAAGATATTTTTAGGTTCTTTGAGCGAACTTTTACCTGAAACGTCCACACCAACTACAAACTCGCAACCATTTTCTTTTAAAATCTTTCCCGGTACTTTGTCTACTACCGCTCCATCAACCAGCACAGTATCCCCTATTTTATATGGTGGAAGAACCCCAGGAATAGATATGCTGCTTCTTACAGCATCATATAAACTTCCCTCGCTGAAGACCACCTGCTCACCCTTTAAAAGGTCTGTTGCAACAACATAAAACGGATATTTCAAATCAGAAAACCTTTTATCTCTCAAAAAAAGCTTTAAAATCTCTTCAATATTTTTACCTGAAATGAGAGCATTTTTTCTTACTTTAAAATCTATGAGTATGTCATTTCTTATTTGCTTTGCCACCTTATATATAAGGCCAAGGTCATATCCAAGACAGTAAAATGCGCCTATAACAGCACCAATGCTTGAACCTGAAAAAGCTTCAAATTTAAATTCTTTTTCCAGCACTTCTATAACCCCTATATGTGCAAACCCTCTCATTGCACCAGAACCAAGCGCAAGCGAAACTTTATTCATTTTAACCTCCATACAGTAATAATATTTTAATTAGAATACCATTTAGCTATGTATTGGAGCAGAGTACTTGAGAGAGATATTCAACTTTACCGTAATAATATTATGTATACTTTACTTTTTATCTATGTTTTTAAATCCTCAGCTTATCATTCAGTCAACAACTAAATCAGCAATCATATGGTGGGAAAAAGTCCTGCCTTCTCTTTTCCCATATTTTTTAGTTATAAATGTACTCATTGAATCAAAGCTTGTAAGCTATCTATCAAATATCTTCTTTTTGCCCTCCAAAAAGATATTCAAACTTTCATCAAATGGGTTTTTAGCAATGATAATAGGAATGTTAACAGGATATCCAGTTGGCGCTAAAATGGTATGTAACTTATATAGCCAAAAATTAATCAGTAAAAACGAAGCTATAAGGCTCCTTTATTTTGTAAATAACTCTGGTCCTCTTTTTATCATTGGAACGGTTGGAATCAATCTTTTGGGTTCCAAAAAATATGGATATATGCTATTTTTTGTTCATATACTCGCAAGCCTGATAATAGCTTTGTGTACTTCTCGATTTGCACAAAGTGAAATACTGTCAGCTTCCGTACCTTACAAACTTTTAAATTTTGACATTGGAAAGGTTCTATCAAAATCAGTCAAAGACTCAGTTGAATCCATACTCATTATATGTGGTTTTATAACTCTCTTTTTCAACTTGAATAACGTTCTTGAATATTTCAAAATTTATCATTCAATATGTAGCCTCTTCAGATTTACAGGTGCAGATGATACTCTCATAAAAGGCCTTTTATATGGCTTGTTTGAAATAACAAACGGTAGTTTGCAAATTAATACAAACTCTCTCCCTGTCTGGCAAAAATTGATAGCATCTGAGCTTATTATTTCCTGGGGTGGACTTTCGGTGCATTTTCAAACTATATCCTTTTTGAGCGTAGCAGGTTTGCAATCTTTCCACTATATCATTGGAAAATTGATTCAGTGCGCTTTAGCTACAGCTATCATTTGTGTGTTTTTAATAATTTTACAACTATGAGTTTTTCTGTCTTATTTGGTCAATATTATCATTCAGTTCTTTTACAATATTTTCAATAGTTTTCTTTGTCTGCTCTAAAAGCTCAATGGTATAACTTTGGGCCATGAGTCTATATTCTTTTGCATGTTCTTTTGCTTTTTGGATAATCTCCTCTGCTCTCTTCTCTGCCAATTTGACAATCTCTGTCTCATCCACAAGACCTTTTACCTTGCTCTCCGCATCATTTATGATTGCTTCTGCTTCCTTTTGAGCTCTCTCTAAAATCTTCTTCCTCTCTTCTTTTGCCCACTTGACTTGAGAAAGTTCCTGCGGCAGCAAAAGCCTTATTTCCTTTATTATCTCTAAAAGCTCATCCTTTTCCACCATAACCTTTGATGTAAACGGTATTGATTTGCTATTTTCTATTATTTCCTCCATTCTCTCTAAAAGCTCTAATATGCTCAGCTCACCCATCACTTATTTTCCTCCGTTTCTGCATATTTCTTATTCAATTTTTTCATTACCTTTTTAGCAATTTTTTCAGGGACTAAGTCTTCTATACACCCGCCAAATCTTGCAACTTCTTTGACCATGCTTGAACTGAGGTATGAATATTTGCTATTTGTCATCATAAAGATTGTTTCAATCGAAGGTTCAAGTTTTTTGTTCAAAAGTGCCATCTGAAATTCATATTCAAAGTCGGACACTGCCCTCAATCCCTTTACTATAACCTTGGCATTTTCCTGTTTCATGAAATCAATTAAAAGACCTTTAAAAGCTTTCACCTCTACATTTGGCAGATGCTCTGTTGTCTCTTTTAAAAGTTCAACCCTCTCTTCAATGTCAAACACAGGAGTTTTATTTGGATTGACCAGAACAGCCACAATTAATTTATCGAAAATTTTCGAAGCCCTTTCAATTATATCAAGGTGACCATTCGTAACAGGGTCAAAACTTCCAGGATACACTCCTATCTTCAACTTCTCTTACCCCCAAAACAGAATATTGTGATTTTAGTATCACCATACTCTCTTTCTCTCAAGATAGAGAGGTTTTCATCTTCATACCGGAACTCTAAATTAGATTCAACAATTATAAGACCATTTTCATTGATTCTGTTATTTTCTATTATTTCAGAAATACACTCTTTTGCATAATAAGACTTGTACGGTGGGTCTAAAAAGATAATATCAAATACTGGACAGTTTTTAGACTTCAAAAATTTTAATACATCACCTTTTATTATCCTTGCCCTTTTCAACAAATCCAAATTTTTAAGGTTTTCTTTTATTAGATTAATACACCTCATATCTTTTTCAACAAATGTAACTTCTCTGACACCTCTTGATAAAAACTCAATCCCCACATTTCCTGTCCCTGCAAAAAAATCAGCTACAATAAGCTTTTCATTCAAAAAAGGTGCTATCATATTAAAAATAGCCTCTTTTACTCTATCTGATGTGGGTCTTAACCCTTCAATATTTGCACTTTTTAATCTTCTACCCTTTTGCTGGCCGCTTATAACCCTCATCTTTTAAGCAACTTCTTACAATTTGTTTATATATTGATTATATAAAAATCCCTCTAAAAAAACAACAACGAAGAGACTCAAAAAGTCCCTTCGTTGTTGGTAAATTTTAAACACCTCGCGGGGTTATTTACCTGCTGCTCTATTTTCATAATCCTGAATCATTCTCTTTACCATATAACCACCAATTGAACCTGCCTGTTTTGCTGTCAAATCACCATTGTAACCTGGTTTCAACGGAACACCAATTGAGCTTGCTACCTCTGCTTTTAACTGGTCAAGAGCCTTAGTTGCTTCCGGAACAAGCTTTCTATTTCTTGCCATGGCCTTCAACCCCCTTTTTTTGTTTGAGACTTTTCTTTTTTCACTATTTAATATGCTCTCTTTTTAAAAACATTATAACAAGAAATTTTTGAAAAGGGTTAAAGGCCAATATTTTCTATATTATTGTAAAATTGTTTGTTAATTTTTTTTAAAAGTTTGTTATCAACAAGTTTGAGTCTAATCGTCTCTTCTGCAGCAATTCTTGCTTGCTTTAAAATATCCATATCATTTATAATATCGGCTACTTTAAAGTTCATGATACCATGCTGTTTTGTCCCAAACAAATCACCAGGTCCTCGGAGTTTTAGGTCCATTTCAGCAATTTCAAATCCGTTCTGACTTCTGGTTATAGCTATCATCCTTTTTTTGGCAATCTCTGAATCGCTTTGATTAAACAAAATACAGTACGACTGGTGCTCGCCTCTGCCAACTCGCCCCCTTAGCTGATGCAGCTGAGCAAGTCCAAATCTTTCAGCATTCTCAATCACCATAACTGTGGCATTTGGAACGTTTATTCCAACCTCAACAACTGTGGTTGAAACTAATATATGGATGTGTCCATCTTTAAAATCATTTAAGATTTTGTCTCTCTCTTTTGCAGAAAGTTTTCCGTGTAAGCAACCAACATTGTAGTCTTTAAAAAATCCTTCTTTCAAAGATTTTGCAAATTCAACTGCTGATTTTGCATTCAAAGTTTCTGACTCTTCAATCAGAGGACATATCCAGTAAACCTGTCTCCCCTCATCTAACTGTTTTTTTATGAAATTGTACACCCGCTGGCGAAAACTCTCATCAACAGCGTATGTCAAAATCTTTTTTCTGCCGGGAGGTAACTGGTCAATAATAGAAATATCAAGGTCTCCATACAAAACCAAACTCAACGTCCTGGGTATTGGAGTTGCTGTCATAACAAGAATGTTCGGTGAACTTCCTTTTTTTGTGAGTTCTACCCTTTGGATAACTCCAAATCTGTGTTGTTCATCAGTGATTGCCAAGCCAAGGTTTTTAAATTTTACCTCATCTTGGATAAGTGTATGGGTTCCAATGACCATTTTGCAAAGTCCATGTTCAAGCTCTTTTAAGATTATTTCCTTTTCTTTTTTTGGAGTTGACCCAATTAGAAGTCTTACATTGAATTTATTACCAAAGTACTTTTTACATTCGTTATAATGCTGCAAAGCTAAAACCTCTGTTGGTGCCATCAGTGCAACCTGATATCCCGCTTTTATTGTTGCATATGCGCTTGCCAAAGCTACAACCGTTTTTCCGCAGCCAACATCGCCTTGGATGAGTCTATTCATCTGTTTTGTACCTTCTAAATCCTGTGCAATCTCTGCCAGCACTCTTTTTTGTGCCTCGGTCAACTCAAACGGAAGGAGCTTTTCAAACTCTTTTAAGCTACTTTGAGCATTTTCAATTTTTATTCCTTCATTTTTTTCTATGTTTTCTTTTAAAAGCAAAAGGGAAAGCTGAAGAAGATAAAATTCCTCAAACACAAGCCTTTTCCTTGCAAGTTCTAAGCTCAATTTGTTTTCCGGAAAATGAATATTTTTTATTGCAAAATTGATATCACTCAAATTATATTTTTGTCTTATATAAGGCGGAATTATATCTATAAGCATTCCATCAACTTGATGCAGAAGATTGTTCACAATATTTCTAATCACCTTTTGAGAAAGACCTTCTGTAGAATTGTATACAGGAACAATCCTGCCTGTATGAAGAAGTTGTTGGTCATATTTTTCAAATTCAGGATTTTTAACCTCAATATAAAAGCCTTTTCTCTCTATCTTCCCAGAAAAGCAGAATATCTCTCCTTCTTTCAAAACGTTTTTTATATAGTCCTGGTTAAACCATACTGTTGTAACAACGCCTGTACTATCTTCAACAGGAATTTTTATTACCTTTACTGACCTTGTCTCTATCTCCACAGGCTTGCCAGCAACCTTTGCAACAAATGACTCTATCTCTCCATCGCAAAGCTCTCTTATTTTCTTTAGCCTACTATAATCAAGATATTTTCGTGGTATGTGCCAGAGCAAATCTTCGGCTTTTTTTATACCCAGCTTTTTAAATAGCTTTTCTCTGTTTTCTCCAACACCTTTTAAGAATCTTATGTCTTTTTCAAGAACATTCATTTTACCATCACATCTCAGCCACAATAATTAATTGATAAATTTCATTTCCACTTTCATAGCTCTCAATGTCAATTTTCGGGTATCTTTCTTGTATGTTTTTAACAAGCACCTCTATATCTTCTAAGGCTACATCTTTGCCATAGTAGATACTCAAAATCTGGGTTGTAGAATCAACAATCTTTTCGACACAAGCCAAAGCTACTTTTAACATATCTTTGTCACATGCAATTATTTCCTTTTTGGAAATCCCTATAAAATCGCCTTCTTCAATCTCAAACCCGTTTATTTTTGTATTTCTCACTGCCTTAGTAACTTCTACAACCTTTACTGAGTCTATAGCTTCCTGCATGAGCTTTATATTTTCTTCAACACTCTTGTTCAAATCAAACTTTATCATTGCAGCAATGCACTCAGGAATGTTGGTTGTCTTCATAATCACTACATTTTTATTTGTGTTAATAAGCTGCAAAGAAAGCTCTGCAGACATAATCACGTTTTTATTGTTCGGGAAAATAAATACATTTTTAGCTGGTACATTCTTTATAGCATTTACAAAGTCCTCAGCGCTTGGATTCATAGTCTGTCCGCCTTCAATTATAAAATCAACACCCAAGCCTTTTAATATTTCATTGAATCCTTCTCCCTGTGATATAGCTACAAAACCATATTCTTTTGTAATAACTTCAGCCTGTGTTTGAACTTCTGTATCAGGGTTTTCTCTTTTACTTATAAACTCCTGGTGCTGATATTTCATATTATCAATCTTTATATTTATAAGCTCACCATACTTCAAAGCCTTCTCTAATACCCTGCCAGGTGAATTTGTGTGAACGTGTGTTTTGAGAATGTCGCCATCCTGGATTACAATAATTGAATCACCAATTGTCTCAAGATATTCCTTAAATTCTTTTTCAATATTCTTTTTCAAACCGGTAATAAAAAACTCTGTACAGTAAGTAAACCTAATATCCTCAGGTTTAAAAGTGAGGGCTGTATAAACTTCCTGCTGTGATGGCTCTTCAAATACCATCCCTTCTTTTAAGAATTTATACATCCCTTCAAAAATTATGACAAGACCCATACCGCCACTGTCAACTACATTTGCCTCTTTCAAAATATGAAGCATCTCTGGTGTCTTTGCAAGCCACTTCTTTCCGCTTGAAACGCACACTTCCAGCAAATCCTCTATTTCGCTCACAATGCCTTCTGCCACTTCTTTTTCAACATCCTCTGCAATCCCGCGTGCAACTGTGAGCATAGTCCCTTCTGTAGGTTTCATCACTGCTTTGTAAGCACTTGCAGACGCAGATTTTAAACAAGCAACAAATGTTGGTATATCTATAACATCTTTGCCTTTTAACTCTTTGGCAAATCCGCGCAAAAGCTGAGAAAGAATAACTCCAGAATTGCCGCGTGCACCTTTTAAACTGCCAAAAGCAACTGCATTCATAAGTTTGTCCACATTTTCAAAAGTCTTCCCGTTTATCTCTTTTATGCTGCTGTCAAGAGTCGCAGACATATTGATACCTGTGTCACCGTCTGGTACTGGAAAGACGTTTAAAGAGTTTATCTTATCTATGTGCAATTTTAAATAATTATTTGCAGCTTTTAACATATCTTTTAACACATCTGCAGTTAAAAATTTCATAGTCCAATCCTCCTCAGCTAATTAAAGACGAATACCATCTACAAAGATATTTATAGCTCCCGGTTTTAGACCTGTGTATTTTTCAATAGCATATGAAACTCTTTCTCTGATATTTTCAGCAACAACAGGAATTCTTGTACCGTACTCCACAATTATGTGAATATCAATGTTAACAACACCATTTTCTGCCAAAACCTTTATGCCTTTTTGCAAATTTTCCCTGCCAAGAAGTGTAACTATCCCGTCTGCTACACTCTTTGATGCCATACCAACAACACCATAGCTTTCCATACACGAAAGCCCAATTATTGTAGCAATGCAATCATTGGTAATCTCTATCTTTCCAAATTCATTTTCAAAATAAACGCCCATAATCTACATCTCCTATCTTTTTACAATCTTCGATAACCTTTTATAAAGGACAAAAGTGACCACTGAAATAACTGTACCTTTTACCAAATTAAATGGAATTATTGAAAACAAAATCAATGTAAACTTATCTGTCACAAGACCATTTACCTTCGCAGCAATTTTTACTATCTCTGAGATTGGAAATTTTAAAGCTTTTTCGTAAAGAGGAAGAAGCACAAAATAGTTTAGCAAGCCTGCCCAGACAGAAAATGCAATGGTAGAAATAATAAGAGCTACTGCAGCACCTTTTTTAGTTCTATTCTTGCCATATATGTATCCCGCAATGTACACAAAAAAGCCGCCAATCATAAAGTTAGCAAACTCGCCTATCCCGGCCGTTTTGGTAACAAACAGATGAAGTACATTTTTCAAAAATTCAACACCCACACCCCAAACAGGTCCAAGAGCAAACGAAATTATCAATGCTACACAGTCACTAAAATCAAGCTTTAAAAAGTCCGGAAATATCCCTAAAGGAAACTCTATAAGCATTACAACAAATGCTAAAGCACCAAAGATTGAAACCTTAACAAGATTTTTTAACTCAACCTGTTTCATTTATCAGCTGCTCTCCTTTCTTGTCTTATTCAAAAACTAAGTAAGCTTCTTCTCTGTCTATAACCTTGTATTCACCCGGTTTTAAATTTTGGTCTAAATTAAGACCTCCTATTCTCAGACGTTTTAAGTCCACCACCTTATTTCCAATTGCTTCGAACATCCTTTTAACCTGATGATATTTACCTTCATATATGCACAATTTTACTGTGGTACTATCAATAATAGTATATTTTGCAGGAAGTGTCTTATAACCATCATCTAAAATAATACCATTTTCAAACTCTTTCAGCTTTTCCTCATCCACCTCTTTTTCAAGCCTTACTAAATACTCTTTTTCAATTCTTTTTTTGGGTGAGATAACTCTGTGCGTATATTCACCATCATCTGTAATTATCAAAAGACCTTCTGCGTCTTTGTCAAGCCTTCCAACTGTATGCAAATCTCGATACTTTAAATCATCAGAAATAAGTGAGAACACTGTAAGTGATGCCGGGTCGTCATTTGAGCACACATAACCTTTCGGTTTGTTCATCACGATATAAATCTGTCTACTGAACTTTGCAACCCTGCCATCGACTTCTACTACATCTTCTTCGGGATTAATCTTAAAATCAACTTCTACTATTCGTTTCCCATTTACAGTCACAATTCCTTCTCTTATTAACTTTTTAACCTGACTTCGTGAACCAAAACCACAGTGAGTCAGAAACTTGTCAAGTCTCATTTTTATTCCAATCTCCATCCTTTTGGGAAATAATTTTTTATTATATGTCCCTCTGCTTTACCCCATCCAAGAGTAAAGCCATCTACACATATCCCTACAAATCCATTTAGATTTTCTTTGTTCTCTATCGTCTCGCCTTTTAAATACCTCCACAGCCTTTCGTCGTCTTGAGAAAAGTTAATAGCAACCTTGAGATTTTCGCACTTTAAACTTGCAATCAAATGAGCAGAAGGATAAAATCTTCCTTTATAAACTTCTCCAAGCAAAAGACCATTTCGAAGCGGTGTTATTTTATCAAAAGGTCCTTCAAAACCCAAATATAGTTTGCTTGCTTTTTTATAAAACACCCTATCCTTGAAGTAACTCAAGTCTATGTTTAAGTATTTATTACAAAACTTTTCAAAAATTTTTAAATCCTCTCTATCCACTTCAAATCTTTGTGGCTGGAAAGTCCACTCAGCTCCGCTTTCTCTTACCTTTTTTAGCTTGCAAATAAAATGTCCTTCACCTTTGACCCTATGCGGGTATATTCTTGCAGCTTTTTTCAAATTTTCATTGCCGTTTATCTCGATCCCATCCGAAAAACCCTCATATTTTTTTATCTCAACAACTTCATAGTTTTTATGTTTTTTTAAAAACCAGTCAATAATTCCTTCATTCTCTTCTACTTCAAACGTACAGGTGGAATATACTATCTCGCCATCCACTTTTAAAAGCTCATCTACCTCTGTCATGATACTTCTCTGCAGATTGACATACTTTTCAGGGTGATTAGAAGTCCATTTTTTAGCTGCCGTCGGGTCTTTGCGAAACATTCCCTCACCAGAACAAGGTGCGTCAACTAAAATCTTGTCAAAATATGCGCCATAGCTTTCAGCTATCTCTTTCGGCTTGTTGTTCAGGATTACAATATTTGTGAGCCCAAGATTTTCAACATTCTTCACAAGTGCCTTGATTCTTGATGGCTTTACATCATTGGATACAAGCAAGCCATTTTGACCAAGCCTTGCTGCTATCTGAATGCTCTTTCCCCCAGGTGCGGCACACAAGTCCAAGACTTTTTCGCCTTCTTTTACATCCAAAGCCTCAACCGGAAACATGGCAGATGGTTCCTGTATATACACAAGCCCAGCAAAATAGTACGGGTGTTTGCTTAGCCTTATCTCTTCGGTGTAGTAAAAACCATCTTTGCACCATGGAACTTTTTCAAATTCAATTCCCATTTTCTCTATAAACTCTTCAACTGAAACTTTGGCAGTGTTGACCCTAAAGCCTTTATAACTGTCAAAGTCGTATACTTTTATAAACTGGTCAAACTCCTCTTTTAAAATTTCTTTCATCTTTGACAAGAATTCTTCTGGCAAGTTCAATTTAAAGTTAACCCTCCTTATAAATCTTATAAAACCTGAAAAATAAAACATTTGAGGTACAAAGACTCTTCATAGTTGATAAGATATGGATGGTCTTTTGCCTGCGTTCTGTACTCAATGAGTCTTAATATCTTTTTTGCATCTTTTGCAGCATCTTTAATAACCTCAAAAAACAGGTCTGGTTTCATATAATGTGAACATGAACAGGTCACAAGAATTCCACCCTTTTTGAGTATCTTCATAGCTCGCAAGTTTATCTCTTTATAACCCCTTTTTGCATTTTCCAAGGTGTGTATGCTTTTTGCAAATGCAGGAGGGTCAAGTATTATCATATCGTATTTTTCTTTCTTGTCGTCAAGTTCATTTAGATAGTCAAAAACATTTGCAACCACAAACTCACATTTTGATTCAACGCCGTTTAACTTAGCATTTTTTACTGCTTGTTCAATGGCTGTATCTGAAATATCAACACCTATGACTTTTGATGCACCGAACTTAGCAGCGTTTATTGTAAATCCTCCTGTGTGACAGAAACAGTCCAAAACCACTTTATCCTTTACAAAGTTTCTTATTGCAACCCTGTTCTCTTTCTGGTCCAAGAAATATCCTGTTTTTTGTCCATTTTCTATATCTACTATCATCTTAATACCATTTTCCTCTATCTCAACTTCAACAGGCGAGCTGCCATATAAAAATCCTTTTCTCAAATCAAGTCCTTCAATTTCTCTTACCCTTGCATCATTTCTCTCATATATAGCTTTGGGATTGACAACCTCAACTAATATTTCTACCAGCTTATCTTTATATCTGTCAACACCTTTTGACAATGTCTGCATCACAAGAACATCGCCAAACTTGTCAACAATAAGTCCAGGCAGGAAATCAGCCTCAGCAAATATGAGCCGGCAATTTTGTGTATAGCCTATACTTTTTCTGTAATCCCAGGCATCTTGAACTCTTTTTCTAAAAAAGTCAATATTAATCTCCTCATTTTTTCGTGTAAGAAGTCTTACAAGTATTTGAGACTTGGAATTTATAAATCCCTTTCCAACAAACTTTCCTTTAAAATTTAACACATCAACAATATCCCCATCCTCGAACTCCCCATCTATCTTCTGTACTTCATGCCTGAAAACCCATGGATGACCGCTTTCCACTCTCAGTCCTTTCCCTTTTGCCAAAAACACTTTTGCCATACTCTAAACAACACCTCTTTTTTAGTTTATTTTCTTTCGTACAAGGTACTCATATACAAGATAAGTAGAATAATACCTGAACTTGCCCCAATCACCCCAAAAACCTTTTTGTTCTTTCAAGATATCACTAAGATTTTTTAATCCATCCAAAGATACTTTTATTGCCTCTGAAATCTCACCATCAGTTTTTGCAAGATTATCTTTTTCACACTTTTCAATTAAAAATACAAACGAATAAAAATCGAGATGTTCTTGCAAGCAGACAAGATTATACTTTATCGCTCCAATCAGTAAAAAATCTTTAATATTCAGTGCAAGCTCTTCTTTTACTTCTCTTTTCAAAGCCTCATCCACATCCTCGTTAAGACCGATGCCACCAGAAGGTATCCTGTAAACTTTATCAGGATACTCTTTTTGCCTAACAACAAGCACTTCTTCACCATCTTTTATTGCAAACACCACTTCACCTATTCTATCAACATTTATTTTGCTTTTAACATATTCAAAGAACTCTCTATCTTCTATTGTTACAGTAACCTCTCTTACAATCAAATCTGAAGCAATTGGTATTTTTTCTAAATCAAACCTGGCTTGAAAGAGCTCTTCTAAACCTTTCATTTGCCTCCTCCAAATCAGATTGAGTATTTATATTTTTAAAACTTTCAAAACAAGGGTCAAACCTCAATATTTCGTTGAGCTCAATCTTTTTTATGTTTGAGCTTTGTAAGATAGCAGAAAGAGAAAATATACCCTTGTCTATAAAATCCAACGCTTTTTCCAAAAATGCTTTGCTGTATACACAAAAAAGAGGCTCAAAATAGCCATTGTAATAAGGAACAACTGCATCGTACCCATCAAACCCAAGCATGTACTCTACAAGTTCTTTTTTGGCAAACGGCATATCGCATGCTATTATAAAATTCTTGTTTGTTCTGCTTACCATCAAACTTGTTAAGACCCCTGCAACAGGAGCATCTATTTCAATTATATCTTTTATCACTTCAAAACCTTCAAACTCTATATACCCGTTTTTTACAACAATAAACTTTTTGTCAAAAAGGCCCCCTATACTCTTGTCTATTATCTGTACAACCCTTTGATTACCAATCTTAAGATATAATTTGTCAAATCCAAGCCTTTTTGACTTCCCACCCGCCAAAATAAATAGATTTTTCATGTTGCCACCTTTTTCACAAATACAAAATTTGAATTAAATGCTGCTTGACTGTCCATCTCTGCCGTTTTGGAAAAAATGCAAGAGTTTATTGTCTCAATATTCTGGTCTTGATAGCCTTCTTCAACTATTATATACCCTCTTTTTATACGCTGTCTCAGCACTGCTTCAGCAACAAAACTTCCACAGCCATTGTAAAGAAGCACTTTATCACCATTTCCAATTCCAAGTCTCTTTGCATCCTCAATATTAAAAATAGCAACTGGTCTTCTTTCAAAAAACTCCTGAGAATGCAATGTTTTTTGAGAATGAACGGTCACAAGTCTGAGCTGGTTTTTTAACGCTCTTTCTTCATCTATAGATGGCACAGCTACACCCATCTTTTCGTCTTCAAATTCAAATTTTTTGCTCTTTGTTGCAAATAGTTTATCTTCCCACGGAACTTCCATTTTGGTTGCACGCACAAAATGCTTCTCAAATTTAATGTTCAAAGCTTTCTCAAAATGAGCCTTTACATATTCTACCCATTCTTTTTCTGATTTTATAGGAAAATCTAAATCAAGCCTTTTTGCAAGCTCGTTTATTATTTCAACCTCTGACTTTGACTCACCGATATTTTCAATAACCTTCTCAGAAACCCCAATATAATCATGCCACATATTCGGCACAAACATATCCTCTTTCTCAAGAAAACTTGCAGCAGGAAGTATAATGGTTGCTGCCTGTGTTGTTGCTGTCAAAAACATGTCAACCACAACTACAAACCTCTTTTGAAGTTCTCTGAACACCAAATCTGAGTCAGGACACTGTGAAACAGGATTTCCGGCAGATATATAAACCATCTCAATTGGTGGATTTTGCTTGTCTTTCAGATATTCACCAAGTTTTGCTCTGTTATAAAAGCGCTTATTTACAGCTCTGGTATCGTCTTTGAAAACGGAAGCTATATTTTGAGTAAACCTGTGAGCAAAGTTTGAACCTCCACCTTTTATGCCAACATTACCTGAGATTGCAACAAGATAGTCAATTGTTCTTATTGTGTTTACTCCATTTGTATATCTTTGTGGACCATAGCCAATAAAAGTTGACACGGGTCTTTGAATGTAAATATTTGCAATGTTTTCTATATCTTTTTTATTCACACCGCACTTTTTCTCTATCTCTTCATATGTTAATCTACTTGCAATCTCCTTTACCTTTTCAAATCCAACAGTATACTTTTCAATAAATTCTCTGTCTTCCTTTCCATTTTCTAATATATACTTTATTGCTCCATAGGCAAGGTAAGAGTCAGACCCAGGATTTATAATCAGCCCAATATCAGCTACCTTGAATGTTTCGGTAGGGTAAATATCAATAACTGCTACTTTTTCCCCCTGTTTTTTGGCGACATGGACAAAATAAAAAAGGTGAAGATTTGTCCACAGAGCGTTTCTTCCCCAAAGAACAATCCAGTTAGAATTAAAAATATCAAACGGTGAATGACAAAGCGAATTTCCAAAATCTATTTTCTGAGCAAGAAGACCTGCTCCCCAGCACAAACTTCCTTCCGAATACGTTGCACCACCCAAATAGTCAAAAAATAACCTTTCAATATTTCTCAAATACCCTTCATACCCATCTCCGCTATAGTATAAAATGGAACTTGATTTATGCTTTTTTAGAATATCTTTTATTTGCTCTGCAATCATGTCAAGAGCTTGATTCCAGGAAATTTGGTGAAATTCATTCTTGACCCTGAAAAGAGGAGTGGTTACCCTCTCTTTTGAATAAACCTTCTCAAGCAATCTATAACCTTTCGGGCATAAAAAACCATTAGTGATAGGGTGGTCTTTATCACCATAAAGCTTTACTGCTTTCCCATCTTCAACCTGAGCAACAATCGCACAACTGTCAAAACAGTCAAGTGGACAAAATGTCTTTTTTTTCATAAGAATTTGCCTCCAAAAAACTTTAGTCTACAAAGTCAAGGCTAATATCAAGGCTTTTTACTGAATGGGTAATAGAACCAACAGAAATAATATCAACACCTGTTTTTGCAATCTCCTCAATGTTATCAATATTTATATTTCCCGATGCTTCTATTAAAACTCTTCCTTCAGCTTTCTCAACAGCCCTTTTCATATCATCAACTGTGAAATGGTCAAGCATAATTATATCTGCACCCGACCGCAATGCCTCTTCAAACTCTTGCATATTACGCACTTCTACTTCAACCTTCATTGTATGTGGGACATTCTCTTTTGCCCTTTTTACAGCCTCTGTTATACTCCCAACAGCCTTTATGTGATTATCCTTAATTAGCACCGCATCAGACAAGGAATACCTATGATTTTTTCCACCACCGACAAAAACAGCGTATTTATCAAGCATTCTCAAAAAAGGAATGGTCTTTCGAGTATCAGTGACAGCTGCCCTGTATCCTTTCACCTTTTGGACAAGCATATTTGTAAATGTTGCAATACCGCTCATTCTTTGAAGAAGGTTTAAAGCAATCCTTTCACCCATCAAGATTGCTCGTGTTTTTCCTTGTATTTTGGCCAAAACATCACCTTTTTGAATATAGTCTCCATCAGTTTTTAACTTTTCAAATTTTATGCCGCCATCTAATATCTCAAATACTCTCTTTGCCACATCTATTCCACATAAAATTCCATTCTCTTTAGCCAATAAAACAGCACTCGACATGCTCTCTTGCGGAATTAATAAGTCTGTCGTAATATCTCCATATGGCATATCCTCTACAAGTGCATCCTTAATAATTTTATCAATCACCAAAAAATTCAGCATTTAAAAGATTTCCTCCCATCCATAAATGTTTGAGTATACCAAATGCTTCTTCCAGTTAACATCGTCCTGGTACGGGAAATCTTTTCTGTAATGAGAACCTCTACTTTCTTTTCTCATCAGCGCTGCATTTGCCAGGATGTATCCTATCATGAGCATGTTATAATATTCTATCTCTTTTTGTGTGCTGAGTCTCATTGTATTCAATATTTCTAACCTTGAGACAATGTAATCTATCAATTTTTCAAGTCCTTCTTTTGTTCGCACAATCCCTGCATGCTCACTCATTTTACTTCTCAAACCTTCAATCTCGGTAGCTACGTTCAAATCAAAATCCTTTTTACTCAAGCTTCTATGGCAGATTGCTATATGTTTTACATTTTTTTGTGACCTGCTGTTGATATATTGAGCTATTCTTCTTCCAAAAACAAGACCTTCTAAAAGTGAATTTGATGCAAGCCTGTTTGCTCCATGAACACGTGTCCCTGCTGCCTCACCACATACAAAAAGGTTTTCTACAGTGGTTCTGCCAAACTCGTCAGAAAGAACCCCACCCATACTATAATGCTGCGCAGGTGCAACAGGAATTCTCTGTTTTGTAATATCGATACCAAGTTCCAAACATTTTTGATATATATTAGGAAATCTCTTTCCTATAAAGTTAGCATCAAGATGAGTAATGTCGAGAAATACGTTTTCAGCGCCTGTCCTTTGCAACTCAAAGTATATACTACGAGAAACAATATCTCTTGGTGCAAGCTCTGCAAGAGGATGATACCTTACCATAAACCTTTCACCAAAACTATTAAAAAGAAGACCACCTTCTCCTCTTACTGCCTCTGATATCAAAAAACTTTTGTTCTTTTCATGATAAAGCACTGTAGGATGAAACTGCACAAGTTCCATATCCACAACCTTTGCTCCACATCTCACAGCTGCAGCACAGCCATCGCCTGTTGTCACCTCAGGGTTTGTTGTGTATTTGTACAAATATCCATAACCACCAGATGCCAGAACAATGTTTTTTGCAAATATAATGACATTTCTATTCTTTATCCTTATCAAAACTCCTATGGCAGTGTTCTGCTCATCGGTGAGTATATCAACCAGAAAAGCATTTTCAAATATTGTAACGTTTTCATATGACTTTACTACATGTCCTAAATGCTCAGACACAATTCTTCCTGTTGCATCACCACTTGCATGGATAATCCTTCGTCGGCTGTGTGCTCCTTCCTGACCTAAAACAATCTCACCTTCGTCATCTAAATCAAACGGAATATTCATCTTAAGCAGAATATTTATATTTTCAATAGCCTCATCAACCAAAATTCTTACCATGTGCGAATCACAAAGACCACTGCCTGCTCTTATTGTATCCATATAGTGTATGTCAGGACTGTCATCATGGCTAAGTGGCGCTGCAATCCCGCCTTGGGCTAAATTGGTATTGCTAACCTGCATAGTTTCTTTTGTGACAAGTGCCACTTTGAGCTTTTTATCCAAATTAACTGCCGTATATAGCCCTGCAACACCTGTTCCAATAATTACTACATCAAAATTTAAAACTTCATCACTACCAGAGTCAAATTCAATGCAAAACCTATTAAACTCTGCCAAACTAACCATCCCCAATTTACAAATTAACCCATTTCAAGCATCTTAGCAAGTGCTCTTTTCGCACCTTGCATAATTTCTTCTTCAACTTCTATCTGGTATCTCTCATACAACAGAGCATCTCTTACCGATTGCAAAGTATTCTTCTTCATATTAGGACAAATCATCCCTGGATGAAGAATATAAAACTTCTTGTCGGGATTCAGCTTCTTTAAACTGTACAGCACTCCCATCTCTGTTCCGATAATAAACTCTTTTTCTTTTGAAGCAGTAGCAAAATCTATTATCTGTTTTGTACTTCCGACAAAGTCAGCAAGCTCAACCACTTCTGGTCTACACTCAGGATGGACCAAAACCAAAGCATTTGGATGTAAAGATTTGGCCTTTTCAACATCTTCTTTTTTTATCTTGTAATGGGTAATACAGAATCCTTCCCATAAAATGATGTCTTTTTCAGGCACCTGTTTTCTAACAAAACTTCCTAAGTTTTTGTCTGGCAAAAAAATTATTTTGTCATTGGGAAATTCCCTTACAATTTTCACAGCATTTGATGAAGTACAGATAACATCTGATTTTGCTTTGACAGAAGCAGGAGAGTTAATATAACACACAATTGAATAATCAGGATATTTCTTTTTTAAATTTTCAACATCTTCTGCAGTCACCATATCAGCAAGAGGACATCCAGCATCTATCTCTGGCAACAGTACCTTTTTATGTGGTGAAAGTATCTTTGCACTCTCAGCCATAAAGTGAACTCCACAAAACACTATAACTTCTTCAGGACGCTCAGCACACACTTTGCTAAGATAAAAAGAGTCGCCCACAAAATCAGCAATCTCCTGCACTTCATCAATTTGGTAATTGTGAGCAACTATCAAAGCGTTCTTTTCTCTCTTGAGCTTGTAAATTTCATTTTTAAGCGCTTCTATATTCAATAATATCACTCGCTTTTCTTGGTAAGATTTTTATCATTAATATACCATTTAAGAAGACCAAAATCAACATACACAAAAGATTCTTAGCTTCCATTGTAAAAGTCAAGATACCCTTGCAGAATATAAACTGCTGCAACCTTGTCAATTACCTTTTTCTTTCTTTTCCAGTTCAGTTCTTCATTCATTACCCTTTCAACAGCTTTTGTTGAAAATCTCTCATCCCATTTTACAATCTCTACATTGTATCTGCTTTTAATCTTTTCAGAAATCTCATCAATTTTTTTGAGCTTTTCATCTTTCTGGTCAGGATGCAGCTTAGAAAGGGGATAGCCTATTACAACCTTTTCTATACTGAATCTTTGAAATATACTATCAAGCTCCTCAAACAAATCTTTATTTCGTAGCTCAATTGTCATAACCGGCTGAGCAGTAATTTTGAGTGGGTCTGAAATTGCAACACCAACTCTGCTGTTTCCTATGTCAAGACACAGAATTCTCAATTCGCAACCACCCTTCTACCTTTCCAATTTGCTTCATATTACTTTTAAAGCAAAAAGCTTACAATAGCTGCTGCAGTATCCACAGCAAAGACACTTAGAATGGTCAACAACTACCTTTCCATCTTTCACAGACAATGCATTTTGGTGGCAATGCAAAATGCACTCTCCACAACCTTCACACCAGCTTTCAACATGGAGCTTTTTGGTTTTTACATTCTCTAATAATTCTTTGGTCAAGTAAACCTTCTTTTCTTCAAAGCATCTAATATTATGGTCAACTTCAAATATACTTTGCATACCAATTGCAACAGAATGAAGATAAGGAAAGTCAAATATAAACTCAAGCGCTTGCTTGAAATTAGAAAGGAGGTTGCCTCCACCAAATATTTTCATAGCAAAAATTCCTTTGCCATGTATGTAGGCTTGTTTTATTGCCTCAGCCATCTCATCAACTGTACCATCTACAATTCCGATTCCTTTGTAGTTAAATATTGGATGAATAACTTCAATTTCTGGATATTTGATGGCATCTTTTACCGCCTTTACATAGTGAGTAGAAATGCCAAAATGTTTGATATACCCTTTTTCTTTTGCTTTTAAAAAATACTCAACTGCTTCATAATGTCCTTTGAAAGTATGCTCACCTTCTTGTTCATGGAGCATAAATAGGTCTATGTAATCAACATCCAGCTCTTTCAAAGCCTTATATAAAGAAAACTCTGCTGATTTTTTATCATAAGCATATGATTTTGTAGATATCACTGGTCGTATCCCGCTTATCTGGATTGACTTTCTTATATACTCATATGTCTCATACAGCTCAGCAGTATCAACAAAATTTATGCCTTTTTGATACGCGTACGCTAAAAGCCTTGCTCCATCTTCAATAGATAATCTTTTTTGAAGCGGTCCAATGGTAAGAGTACCAAAACATATTCTGCTCACATAAAGTGATGTATTTCCAAGTTTAATTGTTTGCATAATCTTTCACCAGCTTTGCAAGGTATATATCCAAGTTTAAAAATCCTAATAAAAGACCAGCAATTATCGTACCTGAATCGTTCAAAAGCCATGCAAACAAAGTGATTATAATAAACAATTTTATCTTTTCTCTTTCAAGTGAGCTCAAAACCAAAATTTTATTTTTGGTCAAAGCTAAGATACTTAAAATCACAAGGCAACTTAAAAGCAAAATTGTCAATGGATAGGATACAAAATAAGAAAGGTTCATGAGCATTTTTCTTTTTATTGTATCAAGCAAAACCTCAGTGTTTGAAAAAACATTAAATAGATAGCTATTCTTGAAGATAACAAAAACTATTAAGATTGCAGCTGGTAACAACAAAAAAATCATCTTTTTTTTATTTGGTGAATTTATAACTGAAAACAAAATAAGACCTAAAAGGATGGAAACAAACCCGCCAAAATTTATACCATAATATGGAATCGCCAGAAATATAGCTAAGGCCCCAAGTATTATATAAACATTTTTTAAAGGAATTTTAGTTGCAACCGAAAATACAAATGCAAAGCCCAACAAATAAGCAAAAAATTCATTGCCTATGCCATAAAATCTATTTGCAAATGAAGGATGATATCCCGCAGTAGAAATAAGTTGCAAATAGTTGTCATAAAAAATAGCCTGAATCAAAATAGAGAGGATTCCAGCCAGAGCAACTCCAGCTTGAGTTTTTTCTAAACTGAAGTATGATAATATTAACGAGGTTGCAAAAAACAGTAATAAAAATACAAAAAGATGGCCAATAAACTGAACTATTATCGGTGAGTAGATAATAAAAAGGTACGAAAGCAACGCAGTGGTAGGAAATAATTTTAAAATATACATACGCATAGCGTTTGGTAAATCTATTTTAAAACTACCAAAATAAATTATTGCTTCTAATATTGAGAATATAATGATAACAGCAAAAAGCACTATTAAATACCTATTAAGATACATAAGCTGATAATTCAATATCCAAAAAAACTTCCACAAGTATTGTAAAAAGTCATTTGCTACTACCATTTTAGCATCTTTTTTAAGCTTGCCTTCTAATATATCCATAAACTCGCTGTCCAGTACAAGCCCAGCTCTTTTAGTGTGAACTGATTTGAAAGTAAAAAAGCCTTCATCAGAAAGGTTATTGAGCACAAAGATTAACCTGCCATCACCACTGTATAAAAAAAATAGACCCTCTTTTTTCTTTTTCATCTGTGATAGATTACTAATATTTGTCCCTTTTTTTCCAAGATATTCTTTAATCTTTTGACTTCTTTCTTCATCTTTTAAAACTACAATCACTGCCCAACCTTTTTTGCTGCTTGAAATAACTTCTTTCACAGTAGTAAAAAAATATTTATCAATAAACTCTTCCCCTTCAAACTTGTAGAAACTGAATGCAAAAGCTGAGCTGAAAATTAAACTACTCAATGTTATTATCAATATAAAACTTAACAATTTCTTCCAATATTTCATCTCTTTCAATTCTCCTTATTATAGAGCGGGCATTCTTATGATTAGTAATATAAGTTGGGTCGCCCGATATTAAGTATCCTACAAGCTGGGCAATTGGATTGTAACCCTTTTCTTTCAGTGCACTGTAAACCTCACTCAATATCTCTTTAACCTTTTTTTCCATACTCTCTTCAAATGAGAAATGTTGAGTTTTATCGTTCATTTCTTATACCACCTTTTAATTAATTTTTAAGCCCTCATCCACAATTTTAACTCTGGATGAAGGCTTAAATTCTATCTTTTTCTCAATTCATACAACACAATTGAAGCTGCCACCGCTGCATTTAAAGACTCTGCTTTGCCAGCCATAGGGATTTTTATCTTTCTTGTTGCCATCTTTGCAAAAGAATCGCTAACTCCTTCAGACTCATTACCAATAACAACACAAAATCTTTTGTCAGGAACAATTTTTGAAATTTCAATATCACCATACGGCGTTGCCACATAAACTGCAAAGCTATTATCTTTTAGGATTTTGATTAATTTTCCCTCTTCAGCCTCTCTCATAATCTGCATATGAAAAAGTGAACCCATTGTGGCACGTATTGTCTTGGGATTGTAGATATCAACTGTTCCCTTTGTTGTTACAACAGCATCAAATCCAAATGCATCAGCACATCTAATTAATGTTCCCAAATTGCCAGGGTCCTGTAGCTTGTTAGCTACAACTACTCTTCTCAGATTTTTTATAAAATTTATGCCTTTGTCAACAAAGTTGCACTCAGCTAAAATACCTTGTGGTGTAGAAGTTGTAGTAATGTATTCAAATAACTTATCAGGAACCTCAATAACTCTTTCTATTTTCCCATCTTCTAAAAGACGCTTGCACTCCCAGTAAAATTCTTGATACCTATCTTTCGCCTGTTGAGAAAACATCACCAAGTTTATACATTCAATCTGATAGTCAATAGCTTCTTTTACAAGTTTTAAACCTTCAATTATGAAAGACCTAAACTCTTCTCTGTACTTCTTATCATGCAGCTTTTTTACTCTCTTTATACATTCGTTCTCTCGACTGCTTATAAACTCAACTTTTTTTGTGGACATCTTACCAATAGCCCTTGTTCAAAAAAAAATCAAAATTTAAATACTTTACTGAGCATTTATTTGCTTTTTGGCAATTTCAACCAGCTCAGCAAATGCTTTTTGATCATTTACAGCCATATCTGCTAAGACTTTCCTATTAAGACTAATCCCTGCTTTCTTAAGCCCATTTATAAACTTGCTGTACGAAAGACCATTTTGTCTTGCTGCTGCATTAATTCTTGTTATCCACAGCTTTCTAAAATCTCTCTTTTTAAGCCTTCTACCTATATATGCATATCTTAAAGACCTCATTACAGCTACATGAGCTTGTTTAAAAATCTTGCTTTTTGCACCAAAATAACCCTTTGCAAGTTTTAGCCATTTTTTATGTCTCTTTCTTGCCCAAACACCATTTTTTATTCTCATTTATATCTCTACCTCCTGCTCAAAATTGTTGTTTATAGGTACGGCAAAAGCTTTTTGACTGCTTTAACGTTAGTAGCATCAACAACCACCGTCTTTTTCAAATTTCTCTTTCTCTTTCTTGACTTACCGCTCAAAAGATGACTTTTACCTGCTTTCTTTCTCAAATATTTCCCACTTCCGCTAATCTTAATTCTTTTTGCAAGACCTCTATGCGTTTTTAGTTTCGGCATCAAAAAACTCCTCCCCATCAAAAATTTTTATTGCTGTTTTGGCGCAATGACCGCTGTAAGGTTCTTACCATCCAATTTGGGCTTTTTCTCAACAACTCCGTACTCTTTTATCTTTTCTATGAACTTGTTTATAATCTCTTCACCTATTTCTGGATGCAAAACTTCACGACCTCTAAAGCGAATGGACACTTTTACTTTGTCTCCATCCTGCAAAAACCTTATTGCATTTTTAACCTTTACGTTAAAGTCGTGTTCTTCAATTGTGGTTGTAAGCCTGATTTCCTTTACGTTAATAACCTTCTGATTTTTCTTTGCCTCTTTCTCTTTTTTGGCAAGTTCAAACTTATACTTGCCATAATCCATTATCTTGCACACAGGCGGATTAGCATGAGGAGCAATCTTAACCAAATCAAGCTTCTTCTCCTCAGCAATTCTTAATGCCTCTTTAATGCTCATAATTCCAAGCTGAACACCGTTCTCATCAATAACTCTTACCTCTTTGTCTCTTATCTGCTCATTAATGAGCAAATCTTTGTTATTTATATTAAAACACCTCCTGGAAATAAATAACCCTGATTCCTAATTTAAACAAAAAGTGGATAGAAGCATAGCCTATCCACTCCCTTAACTCTTTTTGAGCCATATTAAATGGCTCAAAAAGCACTATAGACCCTCCGAGTCATTTCTCGGAAAGGTGAGAAGCGATAGACTTCTACTTCTTTTTCACCTCTATAAGGATACCACATATACTTTGGGAATGTCAATATCAAAAAACAATTTTAAAAATCTATAAATTCAGGCTCAAATTCATACTCCCCGTTCTATACCCATCTAAATCTAAGGTAACATACAAAAAGCCTAACTCCTTAAATTTATTCCTAACACTCTCTATCACATTGATATTTAAGAACTTCTCCATCTCATCCTTACCTATTTCAATTCGTGCAAGTTTGTCTTGATGATACCTTACCCTCACCTGCTTAAACCCAAGTTCAAGTAAATACTCCTCAGCTTTTTCTATCATGCTCAATTTTTCTTTTGTTATTCTTTCTCCGTAAGGTATGCGTGAAGAAAGACATGCAAAGGCAGGCTTATCCCATGTTGGAAGGCCCAACTCTTTTGACAATTTCCTAATATCCTCTTTTGTAAGCCCAGCAACTTTAAGTGGACTTACAACGTTAAGCTCACATGCCGCCTTCATGCCAGGTCTAAAATCGTTCAAATCATCAAAGTTTGAACCATCCGCAACATACTCAATTCCATGTGCCTTTGCTACTTTCCATATCTTTTCAAAAAGCTCTTTTTTGCAGTAATAGCATCTATCAACAGGATTTTTATTGAATCCCTCAATTTCAAGCTCTTCTGATTCTATAATTATATGTTTTGCACCTATTTGTTTTATGAATGTTATTGCATCATTGAGTTCTCTTTTTGGATAGGTTGAGGATGTTGCAGTCACGGCAATAACTCTATCTCCCAAAACATCATAAGCAACTTTGACTAAAAAGGTACTATCAACTCCACCTGAATAAGCAACTGCAAGGCTTCCTAAGCTTTTGATATAATTTTTTAATTTTTCATATTTCTCTTGTAACGTTTCATCTATTATGATATCCATAAAATTACCCTCCTGTATGTTATTGTACTATATTATTTAGATAGATTTAGTATAAATTTATTTTACACATATCATTTAATTCTATCAACATCTTTTTAAATGCTTTAAATTAATTACAAGATGTTTGTAGCTTATCATTTCCTTTTTGAAGAGCAAAATTCCTGAGCAATTTCAACGAACCTTTCTACATCATTTTCGCTATGTGCCACAGATAAGAACATTGCTTCAAATTGAGAGGAAGGAACATAAATATGGTTTTTTATCATATATTCTGCAAAACTTCTGAACAAGTCTAAATCGCTCATCTTTGCCATCTTGAAATTTTCTACCTTTTCAACTCCAAAGAAGATTGTTAGCATTGAACCCATTCTATTGATGCAAAAAGTTAAATTGGAATTAGAAAAAACTTGTGTCAACTCTCTTTCAAGCTTTTCGCCTAATATCTCCATGTTACTATAAAAATGAGGATTTTCTTTAAGCTTTTTAATAGTAGCGTACCCTGCACTCATCACAATTGGATTGCCCGACATTGTGCCAGCTTGAAAGACATTTCCCTGTGGTGCTAAACACTGCATAATCTCTTTCTTGCCACCAACCGCGCCACAAGGAAGTCCTCCACCAATTATCTTGCCAAAAGTTACTAAGTCTGGTTCAACATTATATATAGCTCTTGCACCTTTTAATGAAAGCCTAAAACCGGTTATTACTTCATCGAAAATCAGAACACTGCCATAGAAGTTGCAAATTTCTCTTAAAGCTTGTAAAAACTCTTTTTTGGCAGGAACAACACCCATATTCCCTGCCACAGGCTCAATTATAACAGCTGCTATCTCATCTTTGTTTTCTGTAAAAGCTTTTTCTACTGAATCTAAATTGTTGTATTCAACAACTATTGTATTTTGCACAATGTCTTCATCAATTCCTTTTAATTTAAGCTCAGCTATCGCTGACCCTGCCTCTTTTAGAAAGATGTCATGATGACCATGATAACAACCTGCAAACTTAACTATTTTTTTCTTCCCAGTATAGCCTTTTGCAAGTCTTACAGCAGTCATTGTAGCTTCTGTTCCCGAATTAACAAATCGGACCATATCAATTTGGGCTGTCTCACATACAAGCTTTGCCATCTTATACTCTATTTCGGTTGGTGCTCCAAATGCTATTTGCTCCACCACCACTTCTTTTATGCTATTTACAACATCAGGGTCACAATGTCCTAATATCATTGCCCCCCAGGACAGGACAAAATCAATGTATTTATTACCATCCACATCAAATATAAAGCAGCCTCTTCCTTTTGATATGACAGGTGGGGTAATATTCAAATTTTTAAATGCACGAATTGGACTGTTAACACCACCAGGTATATACCTTTTGGTTTTGTCAAATATCTCTTCACTTTTGTCAAGTCTCATCTCTGCAGCTCCTTTCGATTTAATATCTTTGCAGCCTCTAAAGCATGGTATGTTATAATCGCATCCGCCCCTGCCCTCTTAATTGCAGTCAATATCTCAATTACAACCTCTTCTTCATTCAAAAAACCCAATTTGCCTGCACTTTTTACCATGGCATATTCTCCACTAACATTATATGCTATAATTGGAATGTTGAATTTTTCTCTGGCAGCAGAAACTACATCAAGAGAGGTGAGGGCTGGTTTTATAATTACTGCATCAGCACCTTCTAAAATGTCAGCTTCTATCTCGCGCAGAGCTTCTCTTTTGTTTTGATATGGCATTTGATAACTTTTTCTGTCACCAAAAGCAGGCCTTGAGTTTGCTACCTCTCTAAATGGTGCATAAAATGATGAAGCAAACTTTGCACTATATGGAATTATAGGAACATACTCAAAACCATGGCTGTCAAGTTTCTTTCGGATGGCAGCTACTCTTCCATCCATCATATCAGATGGGCAAATTATATCTGCCCCTGCTTTTGCATAAGATAATGCTATTTCGCTTAAAACCTCTATTGTCTTATCATTATCTATTTTATCGCCTTTCAAAATACCACAATGTCCATGTGATGTGTATTCGCAAAGGCATACATCGGCAAGCACCAATATATCTTCGGAGTATTCTTTTATTCTCCTTATTGCCTGCTGGACTGCTCCATCATCTCTTGTGGCATAGCTTCCCATTTCATCTTTTTGTGAAGTTACACCGAATAAAATTAAACCTCCAATGTCAGCTTTCTTGACCTCTTCTAAGGCTTCTTGTAGTCTGTCAACAGATACCTTCACTATACCATCTAATCCCGGCATTCTTTCAAACACGTTTTTACCATCATCAATAAACAAGGGAAGAATAAACTCTTTGCTATTAAGTCTTGTCTCACAAAAAAGTTCTCTTAAAGCCTTTGTCTGTCTTAATCTTCTTAATCTTTTTAACTCCATTTTTGACCACCTCTAAAATTTTATTTGCTATTCCCTCATCAGTTGCCTCATCACAAGCGATACTTTTAATACCGAAACTTTCCAATGTCTTTTTTGTGTGTTCACCGATTGAAATAACTATTTTATTAAAAAGCATATCAGTCCCATAGCATTCTATAAAGTGTCTAAACATTCCCGAACTTGTAAATACATATATATCCGAATCATAAACTGCGTCATTTGGGTTTTTAGTAAACTCCATTGAATATGCAAAGATGGTGTCAACCTCAAATCCCAAGCTTGTGAGGGCATTTTTAAGATAATCTCCTGCTATTTTAGACTGAACTGTTAATATCTTTTTGCTCTTATCAACTTCATTTTTGAAAATCTTGATTAAGCCATCTGATGAATGTTCATCTGGAATATATTTTACCCCAAATCCTCTCTTTTGTAGTGCAAGGGCAGTTTTTTTACCAATTGCAGCAAAGTCACCTTTTATATTTCTTATATCTATCTTCTTCTCAATCAGATAATCGAAAAAACTATCTACACCATTCACACTTGTAAACACCAATACATCATACTCAGGCAGAAAGCTTATAATTTTGTCAATCTCCTCTTTGTGGTAAACAAGTCTTGAGCAGCAACCATCAACAACGTCTGCACCAAGGCTAAGAAGTAAATTTTTTATGTTTCCAGAAACACTTTTTGGACGTGTGATACAAATTCTTTTTCCATATAAAGGTAAACTCTCATAAAAGGAAAGCTTATTTCTAAACCTTATAACTTCACCTATTACAAATACCATCGGTGATGCAACCTGATTTTTGAATTTTCCACTTGCAAAGTCTTCTAAATACCCGCTAATTACCTTTTGCCGACCAGTTGTTGCATTAATCACTGCTGCAGCAAGGGTTTTAGGTTCCTTGCCATGTGAAATTAATTTTTGTGAAATATTTTCAACATTTTCCGCTGACATAAGAAATATTAATGTCCCGTCAAGTTTAGAGATTACATTCCAATTCAGCTCTTCATCGTTGCACGTATGCCCCGTAAACACATGAAATTCACGCGCAAGCTTTCTATATGTGATAGGAATGCCTGCAAAAGTAAGAGCAGAGCAAAATGAGCTAATACCTGGAATAACTTCAAAGGATATATTATTTTCAAATAATTTTTCTGCCTCCTCTGCACCCCTTCCAAATATATAGGGGTCACCACCTTTTAGCCGAACAACATTAAGACCCTTTTTTGCATAGTCTATCATGAGTTTTATAATCTCATCCTGAGAAAGAGTATGGTTTTTTGGCTCTTTGCCACAGTAGACGTAAATTGCCTCATCTTTTGCAAGTCTCAGCAAATTTTTATTTACTAACCTATCGTAAATTATTACATCAGCAGTTTTTATAGCGTTCAAACCTTTTAGTGTTATCAAGTCCTCCATGTATGGACCAGCACCAACAATATATACCTTTCCAGTTTTCAATATAGTAATCCTCCTTTGAAAATTAACTTCATACAAGTCTTACCATAAACTAACTTTCAAGCATCTTACTTAGCTTATTTGCAAGAGACAAAAAATCATCTTTGTTACCCTCAATACTTGCTTTTACTAATTTATCACCTCTTAAAAGGGAAGCAAATGCATAAATTTTATTCTGGTCTGTTTTGCAAAAAACGCCAATCGATGAATGACACCCTCCTCCCAAAAACTTCAAAACAAGCCTTTCAAATTGGGTTTGGATATATGCATCAGCATCGTTTATTTTGCTTAAGATGCTTTTATAGGGACTATCTTTAAGGCATTCAATGCATATTGCACCTTGACCAGGGCAAGGTGTAATTTCATTTATATCAAAAATATAACTTACATAAGAATCTAACTTTAATCGTTTTAATGCGGCATAGGCAAGCACGATACCATCAAGGCCTTCTGATTGAATCTTTGAAAGTCTTGTTTCTATATTTCCTCTTATGTTAATAACTTGTATATCCTCTCTTAAATTCTTTAAATGCACTTCTCTTCTCAAACTGCTTGTTCCAATTTTTGCGTTTGATTTTAGCTGGTAGAATCCCAGACCATCTTTTGACACAAGTACATCCCTGGGATCCTCTCTTTCAACAACTGCCACAATCTCAAAATTGCTATCCATTTCACAAGGCAGGTCTTTTAGACTATGCACAGCTAAATCTATTTCTCTTGATAAAAGCGCAAGTTCAATCTCCTTTACAAATACACCGGGGCTTTTAAAATCTTTTAGACTTTTTGTTTTATCAATATCTCCTTTTGTTTTTATAGGAACAAATTCACATTCAATACCTAAAGTCTGCTTGATTTTTCTTGCTACAATATCAACTTGAATTCTGCTGAGTCTGCTGTCCCTTGCGCCAATTCTTAACTTTTTCATCTTGTCACCTCAGAATCCCAAACATCTTCGTAAAACAATTTTATAATCTTATTAGCATATCCTTTTTTGAAAAAATAATAAAAGTCATCTGAACAAACGAATTCCAATATTTGGTCTTTTTGCGGATGATGTTTCAATTTACTTCTCAAATCAGTTACCCACTTTGAGAATATAGAATAAAACTGAAGATAACTTAGAATTTTCTGGGCAAGATATTTTGATAGCTTTGGATTTCCTCTTCTTATTGACAAGCTAAAAACAAATTCATCAGTTCTTTTTTGAGCACCAAGTCTTAAGTTTCCAAGCCTGTAATCTGAGCACACCAAATATAGTTTATTTAGTCTTTTGCAGTGCCAGATAATTCTTTTTTCAAGCTTTCTATTTGACACCCCAATTACAACTATGTGCTTATCCTTTAAAAAACTTTTGCAAAACTTCCCTCTTTTGAGCTTAAGATATCCACTTTTCAACTCTCTGAAGCCTATATCAAACCTTGGCGATAAAACTTCAACCTTGCAACCAGCTCCTAAAAAGGTTTTGGTTTTTATCAAAGAAGCTTTCCCTGCCCCTATAACTCCCACCTTAATATTATTTGCTACAAGTCCAATATGCATAAGATTTTCAAAGCTTGAATCTACTTCAAGAATATTCTCCTCATCAGATTTGAACAAATTTCACCACTTCCTTCTTTGTGTGCCTCTCTTAAAACTTCAACTGCCCTATCAATATATAAATTTGCTATCCTTAGCAAAAGCACTTCAATTTTTTCTCTCTCTTGGTTGTCAAAATCTTTTAACTTCTTCACTTGCATTTTACACAGCTGCTCTGCATGTTTCTTCATGTCCATAATTAAGTTTTTGTACTGCCTAAACTCAAGCCAATCAATAAATTCATCAACATATTTATCAATTATATGGTAGTTCTCTTGCATCTTTGAAATTCTAAATTCTTTGTTAATGGTATCCATCTTATGAACTTGGTCTATATCAATCACTTTAACATTCGGAAGTTTATACACCTCAACATCCACATCTCTTGGTACAGCAAGGTCAAATATGAGCAAACTTTTTCCCTCTGGTATATCATCTTTGTGGACAACTGGATGTGGTGCAGATGTTGAGCATATTAGGCATTGTGCTTCTAAGATTGCATCCTTTTTATCACAATACTCAAACTTTTCAGGACATAGGTTGACAAATTGATCGATTCTCTCATTTCTACGCCCAATCAAAAACACTTTGTCCACATCTGAATTTTTAAAGTAGTTGCAAAATAAAAGTCCAATATTTCCAAGTCCAATTATAGCAACTTTTTTGATATTTGACTCCTTTATAACTCTTCCAACAACTGATGCAATTGTAATGGGATGCTCATTTAACTTTGACTTTGTTCGAAACTCCTTTGAACATTTTAAGGCCACCTCAAAAAGTCTTTCAAGGACTGGATTTTTACCGCCCACCAGCTTTGAAATCTCTTTTGCTTCTTTTACCTGAGCCACAATTTGTTCTTCACCAATTATAAGCGAATCGAAGCCACATACAACTTCAAATAGGTGTTTTATACAATCTTTGTCTTTGTGAATATAAAATAAATGCATATATTTCTTATCCCAGCCAAGTTCAGTAAATATTTTTTCTATGTCAATATAATCTTCAGAAAAAAAGTAGATTTCTACTCTGTTGCAAGTGTTGAGAATTATAACTTCATTTGCTAATTTTTTTAAATCAATAAGCTTTTCTTGTAGCTTAGTCTTTGTCAGAGAAAACTTTTGTCTGATATCGATATCTACTTTGTGATTGATTCCAATGACCCATAGCACAAAACATCATCTCCGAAGGTTTTTGGATTATTAAGAGTTCTTATTAAAAAAGCCCTATGTGATTCTTGGTATAAGTTATTTTATTCTTTTCAATCTATCACTTTGATTAATCTCTGGAATTCTTTTGCTCTGTGTAATATGATTGCTATTAATTTCTTTTATATCCAAATACATCAGCCCCACCATCGGTTAAAACCTTAATTCTTTTGGATATTAAATTGCCCTCAAGAGAAATTCTATCATGTTGCACATCTTAGTGCAATTCTCTTGAGGGACCAACAAGATTGAGTAAACACAGTTGCTGTAGACTATAAAAAGATGTTGAAGTTACTCCCTGATGGCTTAAGCTTCTTTCAAATCTACCGTGTTTTTATTTTTCTGAGGAGAATCTTTAGAGGAGTTACTTTACCTTTTAGGATACTCGATGTCCAAATTAATATCAATTTTCTTCTTAGCCTCTCTTAAAAAAAGTTCTCCTTCCCTGGTAAGCTCATAATATGTGTGATTTCGATGCTCAACACTTTTTCGTCGACGATGGTAATATTTAACTATTCTTCTTTCCACTCGCTTGATGAGCCCTCTCTCCTCCAGACTTTGAAGCCGATTCCTGCTTTCCTCCAAGGATAAACCCAGACGTATCGCCAGAAGTTTTGCATATTCCGGTCCAAGCTTTTTGAGGTAGGCAAGGATTGTTAAATCAAGAAGTTCATCTTGGTCATGCTTGACCGGCATACTTTCATCTCCTTTATTATGGATTTACCACTAAGTAGTTTGGTTTTTAAATACTAAAAATTTCCTCAGCATTGTATCTTGCAATTCGATCAATAATTTCTGGGTAAGCTCGATTCAATTCTAAGTACCGCACCGTCTTGGGTACACTTAGTAGATCATTGGATTTGAGATTACTGTAATCGCTATTTAGTACACCTCGTTGGAAACGTTCCAGATGATTCAGCAACAGTTGAGAAGTAAGCCCATCCTGGCGAATTGTAAGACCGGGCACAGCACCAAAATCTTCGATTAAGTCAATAATATCTAAATTAGCATGGTCTATTATCACTTTTCGAGGTTCAATTCCTACCTTCGCAGCAATCTCAATTGTTTTCTCGGTAATTTCAACCCTGTTTTCTGCCGGAGTATGAAGGATTACTGGAACCCCATATTCCTTGGCAATCTTTAATTGTTCATGGAGGACCTCCTGCTCCCGCTGGTTTCCCTCATGCAGCCCAATCTCACCAAGGCCAACGATACCACTCATTTTAAGGTAGTCTGGAAGAGCGTCGATCACTCTGGTCCAATCGTCCGGTATTCCCATGGGGTGAATTCCAATGGTAACGTAAAGCTTAATACCATTTTTAGCAGCAATATTCATAGAAAGAGTTAACATCTGATGAAAATGATCAAAGAGTGTTTCGGCATGTTTTGCCCCAAAAAATAGGGAACAACCAATAATTTTCCTTACCCCTGCTAATGACATATTTTCCCATCCTTCGAACGGGAGTAACGAAGCATGCACATGAGAATCTACAATTTCTTTCATCAATCTCATTCACCTGCCTTATTTTAGATTTAAGACATATAAATCAAGGCTTGATATAGGCATATCCTTCTGCCTGTTTTCTGACAATTTCTGTTATGCCAGCTGGTACAACTGTGACAAAATCGGGAAGGCTCTCTTCATCGACAAGCTGCCCTTTGAGAGCATTCCGGCATGCTACAAATTTTACTCCCACCTTTGATAATTTCTCCATCTGTTCCAAAAGCGATCCATTAGTTGATCCATCGCACAAACCACCGCCTTCAGCTGGCTGGCATCTATTTTTAAAAATAGAAACTGCCTCACCATTAATCACTACTTCAATGTTAGCATTATCTTGCCCAACATCATTTAAAAAATTAGTGATATTTCCGAGTACTATCTGCCACCTGCTTAACTCATTGATATGGAAGAGAACCTTTAATCCATTCATCCAAACACCTACTTTCTGTTTAGTTTCAGCCACCTCGCTAAATGTGAAAAATATCTTTTCAAACCTCTCCTCTTTTACTTCACCTTAAAATACCATTTTTTCTAAGATACTCGGATAACTGGTCCCCATTGATAACTACCATATTGCCGTTTTTATTATATACCCATACTCTATCTTTCAAAACGACAACATTGTAATCTGCTTCCTTATCCATAGCACATGCATTACCACAACCACTGATGGTTATATTTCCTTGTAAATTGCCTGAGGATACTATATGCTCAGCTATAGCATGGACATCCCCAACACCATTTTTGCAATAGCGCGCACCTATGCATGTCTTGATTCCTTCACTATTCCATGCCAATGCTATTCTAAGGAATGGTAAAAACCCCATGCGGTTAATAACCTCAGCCAATCGTTCGTTTTGTGCAACCTGAATATAGCCATTAACAATACGTTTAACTGTATCGATTAGATATTCTTCCTTGATAACCACATCTAACCGAGTACCTAACTGTGGCTGACGACCACCTTTGCCTCCGAGGTAAAGCCAATAGCCGTCTTTGACTGCAATGATACCCAAATCATTTAGTTGTGCCTCAACGCATGAATTAGGACAGCCATTTACAGCAATCTTAAATTTTTTTGGCGTCGCAAGCCCTGCAAGGCACTGATTGATTTGCGCCGCCAGTGGTGTAACATCGCGAATCACTCGTTTGCAATGCTCACAAGAACATACTTTAACATTTCGTACTACTGGCCCAATATCAGCCAAAGGCAAGCGAACCTTCTCCAACTCTTCAGCAATCTTGTCAAAATCCTCTGGCTTTATGCCAAAAATCATTATAGCCTGAGTAACTGTAAGCTTCGCACCTCCGTATTGTTTGCTTAGCCTCCAGATAGTCTCTAACTGTTCTGGTTCAAGATACCCATTGACAGGATGGATTACAACAGCGTAACTACCATCTAACTGCTGTATAAACCCTTTATTGACGTACTTTTTCTCCATAACTACTCCCCTCCTTGAAAATTTTGGTAAAATATTTAAAACAAAGGGCAGAAGATGATAAAAAAGAGTGGACTACTATTATAGCAGCCCATAGGTTTTAGATTATTCAGAAGATGAATGTTAACGCTGGTTTACAGGTTTTAAGTTAAAGTTAGATCTATATTCGGTTTCTGTCCACAAAACTCTTTGAGCTACCATAGCTTCTGGGTTTAGTTGGACATCTTTTAATATCATTTCTTTAAATTTCTCATATCCCACTCTATCAATAAGGTGTCCGCCATGGAGATATTGAGGTTTATTATTCAACACATAAGCAGAAAATGCCTCCCAGTTTTTAAGTACACCCAAAACCACATCTTCTGTAACCCAGTTTAAGAAGATTTTTCCTATACGAGGTGTTTGCTTTCCTGTTCTGCCGCCGATCAATACCTTGTAAAATTTTTTAGGGTTCCTGGTCCAAGCCCCGGTTGGGCACACAAGAACACATTCGCCACAGCCGACGCAACAGCAATTGTCTTTGACGATTTTGCCTTTTTCAACAGATAAAACACCCGTTGCATGGCGTGCACATGCTTCCACACATTTTTTACACCCTATACAGCGCTCATAATCGTATTCTGTTTTTGTGATACCAATTATACCGAAATCATTAAAGTGAGCTTTGCCACAGTCATTGGGGCATCCTGATATACTTAACTTTATGTGATAATCGCTGGGGAATATAATCCTTTCTATCTTTCTGGCCAGGTCGGTTGTGTCAACGTTAGCATATATGCAATGACGATTGCCTATGCAAGCCATTATATTACGAGCACCTATGGTCGGATATCCGTTGTCATTAACTTCCATTTCAACACCGCATAACTTTACTTCTATATCCTCAATATAAGACCTTATATATTTGTTAACCGCCTCTATATTTTCATACTTAATACCAGGAATTGAAATTGTCTGCCTCATCCCTAAGTGAATTTCACCGTTTCCCCAGGTTTCCGCTATATGTTTAAACAATGGAAAATATTTAGCACTTATTACACCACCAGGAACACGCATTTGAAGCATAAACTCACCACGTACTTTTGACTGACGATAGCAGTTCCTACGAAGTTTTTCTACATCAATATCGTAACCCATTGTAATTTTCCCTCCTCATCAGTCCAGTAAATTTTTCGCCTTAGTATAATTAAAAACAGGGCCTTCTAAACAAACATATGTTTCATTTATCTTACAATGACCGCACTTGCCAACACCACAGGACATTCTTCTTTCAAACGATACCCAGATTTTTTCTTCAGTTACTCCGTTTTTTAGACATTCTAAAGCAGCAAAGTGCATCATAACATGAGGTCCTACGATTACTACATTATAGTCCTCAAATAAATTGAATGGTATTTTCTTAATGTGTTCGGTAACAAGGCCAACTTCAAAACCTTCTATTTTATCTCTATCAAGAGTATAGATCGTGTTAAATCTTGTTCTAAAATTTTTTAGATCCTCTTTAAACAAAATATTCTTTTCATCCCTGAATCCAGCAATAAAATGTAGGGATTTTATTTCATTTGGATTTTCGTAAAAATACTTCAAAAAACTTCTAACAGGAGCAACTCCAGTACCACCGGCAATGACAACCAAATGTTTGCCCTTAAATTCCTCTATCGGAAATGAATTACCGTAAGGTCCGCGCATAAATATCTTATCACCGGGCTTTAAATTGAATATCTCATTGGTAAGCTTTCCTACTTTCCTTATAGTAAGTTCCACCCAATTTTCACCCATACAACTTACTGATATAGGAGCTTCTCCAATTTTAGGTATAGATACCTGAAAAAATTGTCCATGTTTAACTTTTGCGCTGGTTTCTACTCTAAAGGTATATACGTCTTCTGTTTCGCGAATAATGTCTATTATTTTATGTGGATGGGGAAGCATTATATTTTCGCTCATTTATTTTCCCTCCTCAGTTGATGGTGCTTGTTCTCTTGTTCGGCTTACTTCTCCTTTTTTAAGTTTTTCCACTTCATCATATAAACGATTAATAGTAGAAGAAAAAGATATTAGTTTAGGACATCTTTCCTCACAACGTCCACAGCCAACACACATATGCTCCTCTTTAAAGCGAAGTTTATAATCGTAGATCTTGTGCAGAGTTCTAAATCTCATCCGCTCTCCAGCAGTTTTTCTAAAGCTCCAACCTCCCGCCATTGTTGTGAAATCTTCGTGCATACAGCTTGTTTGAACCCTTCTTCTTTCACCTACTCTGCCATTTTCGGTATATATGATATCTAAGGTATTAAAACAGCTGCAGGTTATACACACTGCGCTGCACGCTCCACAGCTTATACATCTTGAATTATAACTTTCCCACATCTCAAGGTTGTAAATTTTTTCTAACAACTCTTGGCTATCAATTTCAGGGATATTAACTTTTGTTGGGTTAGAAGTAACAAACTCAGGTGTAAATTCTACTTCTCTTTCATTGGCAAATAAATTTATAAATTCATGGTCTTTTACTTCTACCAATATGTTGTCCCCATTAAATCTAACTGCTAAACTGTAGTTGTCGGTTTTGTTAGAACCCATTGAGACGCAAAAACAACTATCCCAACTTTCTTTGCATTCCATCAAAATAAACTTTACTTTTTCTCGTAAACGCTTATAGTAGATATCTTCTACTCCTCCATTTTTGAGAAAGATAGTGTCAAGTCGCCTAAAGCCATTTATATCACAGGAACGGGCAAATATTAGAATCTTTTTATCGTCTACTTTGCTTTCTCTATATTCATCTTCGGTAAAGTAGAATAGTGCTTGGGTAATCGGATAGATCACTTCTTTTGGTGAAAAATGTGATTTCTCGTCATAGACTACATCCTCAATCGAGTTAATTTCTGCATATCGAATTAAATCTGTGTCTGAATAACGACCTCGCTTTTCAAAGCGTACAGGTGCATATATTCTATAGTCCTTTTGTAATACTTTTAAAATTTCATCCATTCTTTTAATGCTTACACAATAACTCATGCTCTCTCTCCCTTCAATATGTGTTAACCTAAGGTTACTTACAATCACTTTGTCAAATAATTAACTTTATCATAAGTATAACACCTGTAAAAATCCCAGTCCAATAAGAAATGGTTATAACATTAATAATGATTTCTTATATATCTACAAATACCAATTTTTACATGTCCATATTAAAAGTCCAAAGTATAACTCACTCTCGTAAGAAGACAACACTAAAAACGTTCATTTTGTCTTTGTTATTAGTAAAACAATATGGTACCATTATACTTGATAACATTATGATTATATGAGGTGACCAGTATGACCCTTAGAGATATAGAAATTTTCGTTACTGTTTGTGAGCTAAAAAGTATGTCTGCTGCCGCAAAAAAACTCTATATGTCACAACCTGCTGTAAGTCAAGCTATATCACAAATAGAAGGAGAATTTCAGATCAAACTCTTTGACAGAATAGGCAAAAAACTTAGCCTTACTTACCCAGGTGAAATACTTTATAGTTACGGAAGACGCATACTCAATCTTGTTAGGGAAGCAGAAAATATCCTTTATGATGTGAGGAACATGAGGATGGGAAGACTAAATGTGGGAGCCAGTACCACGGTAGGAATTTATCTGCTTCCGAAAATAATTGGTGATTTCAGAGAAAAATTCAGTGTGGATGTTTACTTTACAATCGACAACACAGCAGGAATAGAAAAGCTAATACTTGACAATGCTATAGATCTTGGTATTGTAGAAGGACCAGTACACTCAAGAGATATTATTGTAATACCATATATAGACGATGAATTGTATCTTGTATCCTCAAAAAACCACAGATGGGCAGAGAAAGGAATTATCTGCCCCGAAGAAATTGAAAATGAAGATATAATTATGCGAGAAAAGGGAAGCGGAACGAGGGAAGTTTTTGAAGAAACAATGGCGAAAAATAATGTGAGGTACAGAATAAAATATGTTCTTAACAGTACCGAAGCAATAAAAAAGGCTGTCGAAGCTAATATAGGTGTTTCGGTCATTTCTAAGCTGGCTGTGGAAAAGGAAATAAGAGATGGCAGACTTGTGAAAGTTAATATTGAAAATATTAGATTTGAAAGAAAGTTTAGTATCATTTATCATAAAGATAAGTTCAAATCAAACTTATTTGAAGAGTTTATAAAACACCTTTATGATTACACCGTAAATAAATAAGATTAAAAAAAAAGTATCCACCACCCCCTTCTTATTAAGAGATAAAATAATGTCTATATTCCGAATTTGAATGTTCTATTTTTAGATATATCAAACCAGTTGTTGGCAAACATAGTTAAAAAGAAGTTATCTTTTTCATTTAATTGAACTAATTCGGCCTTAAAATTTTTAAATTCCTCGATTGAATTTACTTTCACATAAAAACCGTCTGCTGTTATAATTGGCAGTTCACTGTAGGTGTACCCATCCAAGTTTATTAAGTCACTCAAGCAACCTTTTCTAATTTTTGCAACAAGTTTTCTGTTCAAATCAATAATATCAAAGCTGTCAGGATAAGAATAAGTCTCACCTTCAATAGGAACAGCATCTCCTACTTTGAATGTTCTGTGGTGTTTAGAATATCTTCTGATAATACCTTCGGGTAGCAAATAGTAATACTCATCAAAGCAGCTAACTACCATTTCCATATCTTCTTTTACAAGCTTAGTTACCTCTTCTTTCAAATCTGCTAAACCTGATACAATCCCACCACCAGAAACATCGTAACCATCTACCAAAACAAATCTTCCTGTTGAAGAATTTGCTTTAAATTCATCAAAGCAAATCTTTTCCTTTGTTTTGATAGTTACTTCTGCAACATCGTTTGTTCGAACTTCATTAGCATTTTCAATAGTCTCAAGAGTTGTCGCGTCAATAACTTTGTCTATTGAAATAATTTCGCATTCTGTCTCTTGTGTTACAAGCTTTAGCTTATATGTTTTGTTTCTTACAAGATTCTTTTTCCCAAGCCAAAACAGATTTGCCCTGAATGTATCTGAAACATATAAAGTGTTATCATCTTTATGAACAATAATCTCTCCCCTTTTGTTAAAAAACTCATCTTCAATAGTAATCCCTACAGACATTCCTGCCATAACTTCATTCTTGTTATTGTTTTCTGGCCAAAATTCAATTGATTTAACTTTGCTAACCTTTCCTTCTGGCAGGATTTTTATTTCATCTCCCGCTTTTAATCTTCCAGACTCAAGTCTACCAGCTATGATTCTCCTCTGGTCAAACTTGTACACATCCTGTATAGGAAATCTCAAAGGTTTGTCTTCCAATTCTTTGTCTTTTTCAAAAAGGTCCAAAGCCTCAAGTAAAGGCTCTCCTTTGTACCACGGCATTTTATCAGACTTTCTTGTTATGTTCTCTCCTAAAAAGGCTGATACTGGAATGTACTTTTGGGGATATACATTGAGCTTGTCCAAAAAGCTGGATATTTCGTATTTGATTTCTTTGAACTTTTCTTCTGAAAAGCCTATCATGTCCATTTTATTAACTATAACATACACTTTTTGTATTCCCAATAAGGATAGAATATAAGCATGTCTTTTTGACTGTTCTTGCACACCTTCAGCAGCATCAATAACAAGAAGTGCTGCTTCTGCATTTGCAGCACCTGAAATCATGTTTTTGAGAAATTCCTTATGCCCTGGCGCATCAATAATCAAATAGTCCCTTTTTGGGGTTGAAAATTTTATCTGGGTCGTGTCAATTGTAATTCCTTGTTTTTGCTCTTCTTCTAATGCATCTAAAAGGTATGCATATTCAAAGGGTCTACCTTTTTCTTTGCATATTCTCTTTACTCTTTCTATTGCAGCTTCAGGAACAAATTTGGTATCATAAAGAAGTCTTCCGATAATTGTAGATTTACCATGGTCAACGTGACCTACTACTACAATCTTAAGTAGCTCTCTTGCTGTCATAACTCCAAATACCTCCTCATGCATAGTCTTACATGTACCCTTCTTTTCTCAGTTTTTGCATTGCATATGCATCTTCTTGGTCTTGAGCTCTTCCTGCTCTTTCATTAATTTTGGTATTTTTTAACTCTTCGATTATATCATCAATTGTTGTTGCGTTTGACTCAACAGGGAAGGTGCAAGGTGCACATCCAAGAGATCTATACCTCTTACCATTTTTAGCAAAATACAAATCGATGACCGGGATGTTTTCACGTTTGATGTACATCCAAATATCAATTTCTGTCCAGTTAAGCAAAGGATGAACTCTTACATGGCTTCCTTTAGGAAAATCTGTATTGAACTGGTTCCAAAACTCGGGTGGCTGATTTGTATAGTCCCATTCAGAATCCTCATTTCTCAGGCTAAAGAACCTCTCTTTAGATCTTGAGCCCTCTTCATCCCTTCTGATGCCAAGTATCAAAGCTTCAAACTTGTATTTATTAATTACCTGCTGGAGCGCCTCTGTCTTTAGGGCCTTGCAGCAAACAAGCCTTCCCTTTTCAGGTCCCATCCCTTGTTTTAGTGCTTCTTCATTTATGTGGACAATTAAATCAAGGTTGTATTCTTTAGCCAATTTATCTCTGTATTTTATCATTTCTGGAATTTTATATGTGGTGTCTATATGAATCAATGGAAACGGGCAATGTCCAAAAAATGCTTTTTTGACCAGCCACAAAAGGACTGTCGAATCTTTTCCTATTGACCATAGCATTGCTATTTTGCTAAATTTGCTATAGGCTTCTCTCAAAATGTATATGCTTTCTGCTTCTAATCTATCTAAGTGATCCATTTTATTCTTCCCTCCTAATATGTGGTGTTATCATTAGAATTTTGGATAATTACTTCTTTTTCGCCACTTGGCTTTTCAAAAAACCAATAAAGTAAATCATTTTCGTTTTTCACGTACATAATAGTTCTTCTTCCGCCAATATCTGCTCCTAAAAAGTATTTTATTGCTTGAAATCTACACTCCTTTACACATGCCGCACAGCCCCAGCAATCCCGTGGGTCTCTTATAAATGCTTTTTTATTTTCATCTATGATAATTAAATTACCTGGGCAAATTTCAGCGCATTTTCCACATCCAACGCATCTTTGTCTGTCAATCCTTATGCTCATATACCTCATCCTTTTTTACTAAGCTTCTAAAGATTATCTTGACTTTGCCGTCTTCAAAGCGGGAATTTACATACTTTAAAAAGTTCTCATCATCCTTATAAGGATAATCAACAAATTCTTGAAACGCTCTCCATCTTGTTTCTTTCCTTGCTTCTAAGTGATGTAGCAAAACTTTGCAAACATAGAGTCTGTCAATAAGTTCATAAATTTGCATGAGCTGATAAGTATTTTCTGCTCTTAAATTTTGGGCAAGTGCAAAAAGCTCTTCTATTCTTTCTTTAGCAACTTTTAGCCCTTTTAGATTGTATGCATAACCTGTCGAAATCCCACCAGCATAAACATCCATTACTTTTTGCATAGCTTCTTCTAATTCTTCTGTGGTGTACAAAGGAGAAGTATTGTTGAAAAATCTCTGCACTTCATTGAGTTTTTGCTCTATTGAGGATATATCTAAGGTTTCAAACTCTTTATCTTTTATATACTCCAATGCGGAATTTGCAGCTATTTCAGCCTCTGCAAAACAGCCTGTTACATACTTGTGAGGACACCCACCAACAACATCCCCTGCTGCAAATAGGCCTTTTAGGGTTGTTTGTCTCTTTGTGTCTACCCAATAACCACTTGCTGAATGTCCACCAACAATATATGGCTCTGAGCCTTCAATTTCGACATTCTCAACCGATGGCCCTTTGCCACTGTCAATCCACTTAAGAGTTTGTGAAGGTGCCATGTGAAGGTAAGCTTTTATCAGTCTTTGCTCATCCTCTTTTGAAATCCCTACTGTTTTTAAATAACATGGACCTCGGCCTGCTTTTATTTCCTCAATTGTTGAGAATACTCTGTTGTATGTGGTAGGTCTTCCATATTTTCTTTCATAGCACTCACCTTTTGAATTAACAAACTCTGCTCCTACCTCTTGAGCGATTGTTCCTGTTGGGGCTAACGTATCCTTGCAACGAAGTGCAATAAATCTAACTTCATAACTTGTCATCTCACAACCTGCTCTAATTCCCATTGCATACCCAGAACCCACATTAAAAGGCGGATACCACATCTTGTGTCTTGAAAATCCAGGGTTGTTGGGCCTGTAGAGTCCCGCAGCACCACCTGTTGTACAGATTACAGCCTTGGCAGTGATAATGTAAAAAACATTGCTATTTATAGAGAATCCATATGCCCCTATTACTTTATTGTCTTTGACGATGTAATCAATGATATTTACATGATTTAGCACTTTGATATTTCTTTTACTCTCAACTGCTTTTGCTAAAATTGGTTTTATATTTTCGCCGTTAATTTTTATGTTTCTCTTACCTCTTGCCAAGTATTTCCCATTTGAATCTTTTAAAATGACAAGCCCCATGTCTTCAATCTTCTTTGTAACCTCATTTAACCTCAAAGCCATAGTGTATACCAAGTCTTCTCTTACAATATTTTCATAATCTTCTTTGACATACTGTAAGTACGTCTCTGGAGTCTCACCCTCTGTGATGTAGGCATTTAAGGCATTAACACCTGCAGCAAGGCATCCGCTTCGCTTAATGTTTGCCTTTTCTACAATCAAAACATTAGCATTTGACGCTTTTTCGGCAATTGTTATTGCAGCAAAGCAACCAGCCGTTCCACCACCAATTATGAGTATGTCGGTTTTGAGCATCTTTACCTCAAAATTCATGAGCTTTCTCACCTTTCTTGAAAATAAAGATCATAATCAAACCTTTTCAAGTGCCTGGTAAAAATCTTCTATTATGTCTTCTACATCCTCAAGGCCAACACAAATTCTTATCATATCTTCATAAACGCCCATAGCTTCTTTTTCTTCAACATCAAAGCTTGTATATATAGTTGATGCGGGATGCACAACAAGTGTTCTTACATCTCCTATATTGGTTGAATTTATAGCATATCGTAGTGAATCTATCACTTTAAAAGCATTCTCCTTTGTTCCAACTCTTATAGTCAATATTGCTCCGTACTTGCCTCCAAACTGCTCTGTTGCAAGTTGATGATATATACTTTCTTCAAGCCCAGGGTAATTTACTGAAATAACCTTCTTATTTTCTTTTAGAGCTTTTGCAAGGCAAAGAGCATTTTCACATATTCTTTCCATGCGAACACCTAAAGTCTCAAGCCCGACAGTAGTTAAAAATGCATTAAAAGGCGACATACAGGCACCAAAATCCTTCAAGAGATTATTTCGAAGTCTTGCGATATATGCAAATTCACCATACTTTTTGTAATCTTTTAGCAACGGATACTTATCGTAATCAATTTTCATGTTACCGCTTGCTACTACAATTCCGCCAATACAGCTGCCGCTTCCATTAATAAACTTTGATGTTGAATGAACCACTACATCAGCACCAAGTTTTATGGGTTTTACAAGATACGGTGTTGTGACAGTGCTATCAACAATAAGTGCAATACCACGCTTACGTGCAAGCTCAGCTATTTGTCTGATATTTGGGACATCAAGTCTCGGATTTCCTATTGTTTCGATAAAAATTACTTTAGTTTTGTCTGTTATATGCTTTTCAAAGCTCTCAAGGCTGCTATCTTCTGCAAATCTTGTCTTAATACCAAGGTTTTCAAATGATCTGAACAATGAATATGTGCCACCAAAAATCCCGCTTGCTGATACAATTTCATCTCCACTTCTTACTAAATTCAATATTGCTAAGGCAATTGCTGCCATGCCAGACGATGTGGCAACAGCAGCAATGCCTTCTTCTAAAAATGCTATTCTTCTTTCAAATGCTTCAACTGTGGGATTGTTAATCCTTGTATATATAAAGCCCGGCTTTTTGCCAGAAAAAACCTCTTCCAACTCACGTGCAGTTTCGTATTGGAAAGAATTACATTGGTATATTGGAACGTTTGTTGCTCCCTTATCTTCTTTGGGGCCAATGTTTCCGTGAATTAAAGAAGTATTAAACCTCATACAGCCCACCCTTTTTTACAAATATTGTATATGTCCCATCATTGTTATTTATCACCTTTAAAATCTCATGCCCTTCCTCTTTTAAGCTTCTTGGGACATTTTGAATGGGCTCGCCCTCGTTCATTCTTATTTCTATGATTTGCCCTACCTCCATATCCTCCATTGTGGCTTTTGCTTTTACAAATGTCATTGGACACACAAGATTAGTAATGTCCAGAAAAACATCAGCCTTGATATCACTCATCAAAATCACTCCCTTTATTTTCTATTGCTTTTTCCAACTCTTTTTTAAATATATCCCATCCCACTCTCTCTAAGGTATTTCTAAACCTTTCGCCTTGCTTGCCATATTTTTTGTAAAACTTGAGTGTAGTTTGAATGACCTTGTGAACATCCTCTTTTGAAAACAGTATTGGCAAAATTTGTTTTCCAAGTGCTATGTTGTTCCCAAACATACCACCAAAATAGAGAAGATAGCCAGGCTTGCCTTTCCATGAATTAGTCGGGCACGACTTTACACACCTTCCGCAATAGGTGCACTTGTCTCTATCTATGGTAATCTTTTTGTTCTTCTCATCTATTTGTATTGCTTTTGCTGGACATACAGCCTGGCAAAGCCCACAAAATGTGCAGCTTCTCTCTTCCCACTCAGGTTCTATCGCTCCTTTTATACCTAAATCATTTTCCTCAGCTTTAAGGCAATTATTTCTACAGCCTGTTATGCCGATTTTAAACTTGTGCGGAAGTTCTTGAGCATAATATCTTTTGTCGCACTCATTGGCAAGTTCTGTTGTGTCTATAATTCCATTTGGGCAAATGCTACTGCCTTGGCAAGCAGTAATTGTTCTTACTCTTGGTCCGCATGCGCCAGGCTCTAACCCTGCCTCTGATAATTCTTTTTTAACCGCTTCTATATCCTGTAACTTAATAAACGGAATCTCTACACCCTGGCGTGCTGTCAAGTGAACATATCCCTTGCCATATTTGTTTGCAACTTCGTATATTTTTTTGAGTTGACTAGATGTTAACCTTCCACCAACTACTCTTAATCTTAGTGAAAAATGATCTTTTTGGATTTGGCGCATAAACCCCCCTTTTTTCAGTTCATTATAATTTACCTCTTTCACTTGAAATACCCCCTGCTTTTTCAAATGATTTGTATCTCTTCTTCTTCCACATAGCTCTCATATATCCTAAATGATTTTAAAACAGGATTTTTTTTGTCCATGAGTGATAATATAAGATAGCTCAAATCCCTGTCAAAAGCAAGTCTCTTATCCTCTTCAGATGGTCTTGAAGGTGATGTTGGATGGCTATGGAAATTACCAAGTAATACCCATCCGTTTTTTCTCATATCTTTTACAGCTGCAAACTGCTCAAGCGGGTCCATTGAAAAATGCTCTGGGCTTTGGTCAACATTAGTAAGCAAGTAAACCTTTTTTACAATTCTCTTTTCATCTTCAATGATTCCACCCAGAAGTCCGCACGCCTCTATAGGCAAGGAGTTTAAACAATGATTCAAAATCTCCTCATATAATGTTTTTGGCAATATTATCAATTTTTCTTTGTCCCTCCTGTTTTTTAGACATCTATTCTTGCACTCTTCTCGTTAGTTTTTTAAATCACATTGGGGCTGCTCATAGTCAATTAACTCTTTTATTGTTGGATTTTCACCGCACACCTCACAGCTTTCTCTCTTGTTTATCTTTACTTTCCTAAAATCCATCTTCAAAGCATTGTAAATCAGGATATATCCTGTTAGAAGTTCACCAATTCCAAGCAAATATTTAATTGCTTCTGTAGCCTGGATTGTACCAATTATACCACCCATCACACCTAAAACTCCTGCCTGCTTACAAGTTGGAACTGCATCAGGTGGCGGTGGGCTTTGAAAGATACATCTAAAGCATGGTCCTTTTTCTGGCACATATGTCATGGTTTGCCCATCAAATCTTATGATACCTGCATGTGAAAATGGCTTTTTTAACATCACACAGGCATCGTTTATCAGAAATTTTGCTGGAAAGTTGTCTGTGCCGTCGATTATAAAATCATAATCTCTGTCCTTGATAATATCTATAATATTGCTTGAATTTACCATTTCACGATAAGTTACTACTTCCACATCAGGATTCATTTGGTTTATCTTTTCCTTTGCAGAAAACACCTTTGGCTTGCCTACATCGGGTGTAAAGTGTATTATTTGTCTTTGAAGATTGGAAAGCTCAACTGCGTCAAAATCGACAAGCCCGATTGTTCCAACACCGGCAGCTGCCAAAAACATTGCAGCAGGTGAACCAAGTCCCCCGGTCCCAATGATCAAAACCTTAGATTCCAAAAGTTTTTGTTGCCCTTTAGCTCCAACCTCGTTTAGGATGATATGTCTTGAGTATCTTTCAAGTTGGATGTCTGTTAGCTTCATAATAGTCCCCCTCCCATGAAATATAGAAACTCAATCTCATCGCCTTCTTTTACAGTAACCTTATCATATTCACTTCTGGGGATAATTTGGCCGTTGAGTTGCACTGTTACATATTCTTTCATTGAAACATTCAAAACATCTAACATCTCAAAGATTGTCATCTCTCTTTCAATTTGTACTTCATTTCCATTTGCTTTAATTTTCATTCTTTTCTACCTCCCTCAGGAATTTTTCATGTATTTTTAAGGCCCCATCTAATTCTTATTTGATTTTCTAAGGGGCCAAAAATTGCCTTTTCTATCACAAGCCCAAATACAATCGTTACTATCATCACGCTAATGACTTGACTCATATCTGCAAGGTCTCTTCCAACCATGAGTACTTGCCCCAAACCTTTTGTAGCAAAAAGCATCTCACCTGCCATCAAAGCTCTGAATGCAAATGACCAACCTTGCTTCATGCCTGAGATAACAAATGGAAGGCTTGCAGGAAATATAACATTCAGGTAAAGTCTTAATCCTGTTGCACCCATTGTCTTTGCAGCTTTTATATAAAGTGGATTGACATTTTTAATACCTGACTCAACAGCAAGTGTAATAGAAAAGATAGAACCTATTGCAGTTACAAATATAATTGCTTTTTCTGAAAGACCATACCATAATATAGCAAACGGTAACCAGCATACACTAGGCAATGTTTGAAAACCAAGAATAAGAGGCCTTAAATTCTTATCTAAAAATTCAGATTTTACAATTGCAAGTCCGACAACAACCCCTAAGATAGCAGCAACCAAATACCCTATAAGCATTCTCCTCACTGTTGCTATCATTGCCACAGTTAAAGTATTGTCGCTTAAAAGTCTCACAAATGTCTCTATCACTGAGATAGGAGATGGAAAAACATAAGGTTTCCATATCTTAAAAAGCTCAACAAAAATCCTATAGACCAATTCCCAAGCTACTATCAGAGCTATATAAAACAGTGTCCTTTTCAAAACTCCAATCGCTATCGTATTCTGCTTTTGCAATCTTTTCCACCTCATCTTTTAATTCTTTCATAATGGCAGATATCATATAAACTATGTCTGGATTGTCAAGAAGTCGCGGTCTTGCAAGTTTTATTTCAAAAACTTTTTTGATTTTTCCCGGGTTAGAAGACATAACCACCACTTTGTCTGCTAAAAGAACTGCTTCTTCTACGTTATGTGTGACAAATATAATTGTCTTTTTTGTCTCCCACCAAATTCGTTGAAGTTCAAGTAACAATATATTTTTAGTTTGGCTATCAAGCGCTGCAAAAGGCTCATCCATGAGCAAAACTTCAGAATCAAGTGTCAATGCTCTTGCTAAGGCAACTCTTTGTTTCATTCCACCCGATAATTGGTGAACATAAGCGTCTTTAAACTTTGTTAAGTGGACCATCCTTAAGTATTTGAGAGCTTTTTCATACCTTTCTTTCTTAGGGATACCGGATATTTTCATGCCGAATTCAACATTGTCAATGACTTTTAGCCATGGAAATAAAGCAGACTCTTGGAACATTACAATCCTATCTGGTCCGGGTGATAAGACTTCTTTGCCGTTTAAAAAAACCTTTCCCTCAGATGGTTTTTCAAGTCCAGCTATTATATTCAAAAGTGTAGACTTCCCACATCCAGAGGGACCAAGAATACATATAAATTCCCCTTTTTGTACTTCTAAATTTATTTTTTCTAACACAGTTATTTCTTTGTTTTTTGATAAAAATTTTTTGCTTACATTTTCAACTGCTAATGCCAATTTTTAATACACCTCTTTGTTCTTAATTGTATCTAAAATTTCTGTGTTTACTAATTCTTCTATATTTAGCTTTTCTCTTAAATATCCCAATTCAAAATATGACTCAATTGCTTTTTCTAAGGATTCTCTTTGTATTTCGCTTGTAAGTTTGACATTTTTGAAGGATTCTTTTAGGATGTCTGCCGGCAGTGGCTTAGAAGTTATCTCAGAAATTTGGTTATTTATTGTTTCACATGACTTTTCAGGATTTTTTTCAATAAATTCCGATGCCTCAAGATGTGCTACGAGAAATTTTTCTACAATATCAGGATGCTCTTTTAAAAACTTTGAAGTAGTAATAATTACTGTTGTAGGAATATCTATGTATCGTCTTATTTGGTTACTGTCAAGTACAACATTGCTATTTACTTCTTTTTTCAACCTTGTTCCCCAAGGCTCAGGAACCAGCGCTGCATCTATCTGATTTCTATCAAGCAAAGTTTTAATATCTGGATTTTCAGCCTGAATAATTTCAACATTTCCACCTTTAGTAGTATCTTTAAGTCCAACTTTACTTAGTAATAACCTTAACACAATATCTTGAGTATTCCCATATTGAGGAACTGCAATTTTCTTCCCTTTTAAGTCGCCTAAACTTTTTATATTCAAATCGCGCCTTGAAACCAGCATCATTCCTCCGTTTGCAGCTCCTGCAATAATCTTTATTTCTCCATTTGTCTTTGCAAATCCATTTATTGCAGGTAAAGGTCCAATATAGCCTATGTCAACCTCATCTGCCAAAAATGCTTCTATCTCAGCTGGACCTGCATTGAAAACCTTATATTCAACTTTTACATCTTCACCTATTCTCTTTTGGAAAATGCCAAGTTCTTTCCCTACCAATGCTTGGGCATGAGTTATGTTAGGGAAAAATGCAATTCTTACCTTTAGATTTTTGTTTTCTTTTCTTGCATAGCATCCTGAAAGGAGAAATAACAATGCAATTGGCAATATAACGAAGGTAATCACTCTATAATATTTTTTTATTTCCATTTATGTACCTCCCTAATATTAACTATTTGTATCGAAATACTTCAAATTCAGGTTATTTTTTTACCTCTGCTTAAAAAACTAAAGAGCAGAGGCAAATTTTTAACTTCAAACTTATAAATTTCTATCTGTATACTTGGTTATTAAAATTATAATACATGGTAATTTTTATGTCAATAGTTTTTTTAATGTTTTTGAAGACCTCAAACTGCAATATCAATTTTTCTATTGTTCTTCTTTTAACTTCACTTCGTGTACACATCTCTTCTTCTTTGTGGTATTGTATTATTTAAAATAACTTTTAAATTTTTGAACTATGACAGCAATAAAGGAGAGAGCCGTCAATGATATATTTCATCACTGCCTTTTATTCTGAAGCCAAGGCTTTGATAGACTCTTTCGGACTCAAGAAATTATACGAACCATCAAAATTTCAAATTTTTTCTGGCGATGAGATTCTTCTTATAGTGAGCGGAGAGGGAATTTTACAAGCCGCAATAGCAACCACATTTGCTTTGACAAAGTTTGGAGCAAGTGATAGATGTATAGCCTTGAATATTGGAATTTGTGGTGCAAAGGAAAAAAAACTTTCAAAAGGCGATGTCCTGCTGTGCAACAAGATAATAAATCATCACTCAAAAAGGGCATTTTACCCCGACATTCTGATAACTCACCAGATGAAAGAAGTCTGTCTTGAAACTTTTTTATTTCCTGTTAAGAAAGATACCTTTACTGGTGAGATTGAAGGGGATATAGTTGATATGGAAGGAGCAGGATTTTTTGAAGCAGCCTTAAGCTTTTTAGCCCCTCACAATGTCCATTGTATTAAAATTGTTTATGATTTTTTAGAATATGAGAAGATAGAACCACAAGAAGTTACAAATCTTGTAAAACAAAGTATGCCTTTTATAGAAAACTTTATAAATGCCCTTGTTGAGGTGAATCTTGAATTTTGCGCCACTATGGTCGAAGAGGAAAAATTAAGAGAAGTGATTGAAAAGCTTAAAAGTAGTCTGCGTCTTACTACTTCCATGACATATCAACTTGAGAAATTGTTAAAGAGTTATATAATAAGACATGAAAATCTGCCAGAGGATATCTCAGAGTTTTTTAATATAAATGTAAACTCAAAAAAGGAGGGCAAGCAATACTTTGAAAAACTCAAAAAACTCCTTATTAGCTAAACATTTTTCTCATATATACATTGAAAGAGAGATTATTTCCCATCCGATTACAAAAATAATTTTAGATAAATTCCCTAACTCTGTTTTAGTAGAAATAGATAACTACAAAGAAGTTTTCTCAAGACCAAGACAAAATTATAAACTTCAAGAGATTAGTAAAAAACTAATACTTGCTAAAAAGAAGGGTGAATTTCTATACCCTGGTCCTCCTCTGTGCCATGATTTTGGATACAATCATTTTTATTATACCAGTCTCATTTTAAATTGCATCTTCAGCTGTGACTATTGTTTCTTGAAAGGAATGTACTCTTCTGCTAATATAGTAATATTTGTTAACATAGAAGACTATTTTGAAGAGATTGACTCGGTTTTGAAAAGACATCCCTTGTACCTATCAGTGTCTTATGACACTGACATTATGGCATTTGAAAAAATTGTTCCTTTTTGCACCATGTTTATTGAATATGCAACTTCAAGAAAAGATTTGACAATTGAAATCAGGACAAAGACTGCAAACTATGAAGTTCTGCAAAGTCTAAAACCACCCGAGAACGTAATTTTAGCATGGACCTTGTCACCCCAAGAAATTATAGAAGAGTTTGAGCATAAAACTCCAAGTTTGTCTGCAAGGCTTGATGCAATCAAAAAGGCTATTGAAAATGAGTGGAATGTAAGACTTTGTTTTGATCCCATTCTGTTTACCAATAATTGGAAAGAGATATATTTAAAGTTTATAAATAATGTGTTTGAAGAAATACAGCCCTCTAAAATTACAGATATTTCTGTTGGTGTATTCAGAATTCCAAAAGATTTTCTCAAGAGAATGAAAAAAGTATTCAAAAATGAAATTACTCTATTTCCTTATGAAGAAGAAAATGGTGTTTTTACTTATCCTTATGAATTAAAAAAAGAGATGATGGACTTCTTCATTTCAAATTTGAGTAAATTTGTTCCCAAATCAAAGTTTTTTGTGATATAAAAAATAGCACCCAAAACTAGGGTGCATTTTTTCAAACTTTTATCTTAAAATTAATTATTTTTGATTTATGAGTGGTTTTAAGTAAAAAAGAGCAATCAAAATACCAACAATAGAGAGGATAGCTGTTATATAGAAGTTAAACGTATAGCTCCCAAAAATATCTCTAATCTTTCCAGAGATTAGGTTTCCTAAAATAGCCCCCGCTCCATAGCCAGTAAATAGAATACCATAATTTTTACTATAATGAATTGTTCCAAAAAATTGTGCAGTCGCAGTCGGAGCAATTGAAAGCCAACCACCTAAGCTCAACCACAACAAACTAAAAGTTATCATAAACAAAAGAGTCATTCCCTCCTTTGCAAAAAGCATACCGAACGACGCCAAAAACATTAAAGAAAAATTAAATATTGCCGCAAACCTCGGTGTAATTTTATCTGTGAGCCATCCAAAAAATGGTCGCCCAATTCCATTAAAAATAGCAAAGACAGAAACTGACGCAGCCGCAGCTTCAGCTGATAATTTTATTATTTCCTGCCCAACAGGGCTTGATATTCCAATTGCCATCAACCCACTCAGCGTCCCTATAACAAAGCAAAACCAAAGAGCCCAGAAGGTTTTTGTTTTTACCATCTCAGAAGAAGAATAAGAAAGTTTATCTTTTTTGATCTTAAACCCTTCATCAGTTGTTACTTCTCTAAATGGAAATTTTAATGGAATTGATAATAAAATAATAACAATCAGAAAAACTACTCCTAATATTCTAAATGTTAAAAGAGGACCATACATCTCTATAAGTTTTCTTGCAATAGGTGCTGTAATAAGAGGCGACATGCCAAATCCTAAAACAGTCAACCCAACTGCAAATCCTCTTTTGTCTTCAAACCATTTCGCAGAAACTGCAATCGGAACTCCATACGCAATTCCCACGCCAGTTCCAGCAATAATTCCATATCCCAGAATAAGATATATCAAACCATTAGAAAAACCTGCTAAAATCCAACCAATACCAACTAAAATTCCTCCAAGTATTGATACCATCCGCGGTCCAAACTTATCTAAAACCCTTCCCGTAAGGGGCATCAAAATAGCATAAAATACGAGAAAAATCATGTATGGCAAACTACTTTCGGTTGCACTCAGCTTAAACAGTTGCTCCAGCGGTTTTCTAAACACACTCCATGAGTATACAGAACCAAGACATAAATTAATAATAAGTCCCAATAATATGTAAACATAACGACTTTTGTTGGTTACAAAATTCCCAGGATGATTTTTCGTCACCCATCCTGCCTCCTTTTAAGATATTCTTCATACCCAACACTTTCTAAGCCTTTAGCTTTTTCTTCTACTTCTAATCTCATTTTTTCTTTATATTCAACCACCTTTTGTCTGATATTGGGATACTTTATACCAAGGATTTCAGCTGCCAAAATACCAGCATTTTTGGCATTATTTATCGCTACCGTTGCAACAGGCACTCCTGCTGGCATTTGCACAATTGACATAAGAGAATCCAGACCATTTAAAGAAGAAGTTTTTACTGGAACGCCAATAACCGGCAAAGATGAAATTGAAGCAACCATGCCAGGAAGGTGTGCAGCACCGCCAGCCCCAGCAATAATTACTTCTATCCCCCGTACTTCTGCCTCTTTTGCATATTTGAACATCCTCTCAGGAGTTCTGTGAGCAGAAACAATTGTTATCTCATACTCTATCCCAAAATCTTCTAAAACTTTTGCCGCCTCTTTCATAACAGGAAGGTCAGAATCGCTCCCCATAATAATTCCAACAAGTGGTTTTTTCATCAAAATTACACCTCCGCTTTAATTTTGAGTACTTCTTTAACCCTCTTTGCTTTTTCAATTGCTACTTCCAAGTTGTCATCAAGTATTGTCACATGCCCCATTTTTCTAAAAGGTGCTGTCATCTTCTTACCATAGAAATGAAACAAAACTCCTTCTATAGACAAACTTTCTGCCAAGCCCTCTATCTTTGGTTTTCCTTTATAATCTTTTTCGCCCAAGAGGTTTATCATGACAGCCGGTGAAAGTTGCCTTGTAGAGCCGAGTGGCAAGTCGCAGATTGCTCTTATATGCTGTTCAAACTGACTTGTAACACATGCTTCTATTGTATAATGCCCAGAGTTATGTGGTCTTGGAGCAACTTCATTTATTAAAATTTCGTCATCCTTTGTCAAAAACAGCTCAACTCCAAACACGCCAACACCATCCAGCACTTCAACCACCTTGATTGCTATTTCTTTTGCTTTTTGTGCTATCTTTTCGTCAATCCTAGCAGGTGCAACTAAAAAATCAAGAATGTTAGCTGACTGCTCAAAAACCATCTCAACAACAGGATAGCTTTTAACATCTCCTCTTTTGTTTCTGGCAACCATCACTGCCAATTCCTTTTTTATGTCAACTAACTCTTCTACAAAAGATTCTGTCTTAAGTACTTTATTTAAATCCTCTTTGCCCTTTATTACAACAACACCTCTTCCATCATAACCGCCTTTTGAAGATTTTTGGACACACGGGAAACCAAACTTCTCAAAAAAAGATACGTCCAAATGAGTTACCTTTTCAAACCTTGGTACGGGGAGGTTAGCGTTTTTAAACATTTGCTTTTGTTTGTATTTGTCTTGAATAATCTCTAAACAATAAGGCGACGGATATATTTGATATCCCTTATCGTAAAGGTCTCTTAACACTTGAGTGTTGATATGTTCTATCTCGTAAGTGGTGATATCACTTTTTCTTACTAGCTCTTTTAACTTTTCAGAGTTGTAAAAATCACTCACAATTAGCTCATCAGAGACTGAAGCAGCAGGACACTCAGGGCTTGGGTCTAAAGAGATGACATAAAAGCCCATCTGTTTTGCCTTTTGCGCAAGCATCTTACCCAGCTGTCCGCCACCAATAATTCCAATTTTCTTTATGGGAAAACCAAAAGTGCTGTGATGCATATCTCTTTTCATCTCTCCTTTCCAAATATAGTTTACCACAAACTCTTCAAAAAACAATAAATGACCTCCCCACAAAATATTCTTTGCAGGGAGGTATTGTTTTTGTCTATTTTATCAAAGATACATAATCATCTAAGCTTCCATCATCTAAGCAGCATTCTATAATTTTTCTTCCAAGGGGATGTAAATCCAATGTTTTGAATTTTATAATCTCTTTCTTAAAGAATTCTGTCAAAATCTTTGCTCCTTCCATATAGCCTTCTTCTCCAACCTCCTGCTGAAGGTCAACCTGGAGTAAAAACTTTGGTATATAAGTTCCTTCAACTTTCATGTATTCAAGTGCCCATCCCAAAAGCGGCAGCTTTGCAGGCTTTAGCTGGTCAGGTCTTAATTTTACATTACCTCTTTTTGCTAAATACTCTCTTGTTATCCATTGCGGCATAAAACCAACCTTGTACGCACCTATGTGCTGGTTTGGAATGAGAATATACTGGGTCTTTGTAAACTGCAAAATCTGTTCAAGCAAAAGATTTGCTTGCTTTACCATAAGTCCTGTTGCAAATGGCCAGTAAGAACCAACTCCTTCAGAACTTAATGCTTCTGCCTGTGTTATGCTTGGATTTGCATGGCCGCGGGGACTAACAAGCCTCCACAGCCATGCCAATGCAGGTGGTAAAAGGTGAAACATCCCTATAATACCGTAAGTCGGCTTTTGTTTAGTGCAAGGTGGTGTTCTCACTCCAAAGCTTCGTATGTCAACCTCAACAGGTTCATCCACAATGTTCGGAATAAACCTGCGAGGCAAAATAACTCTTGGGTTAGGACAAGGTTTTCCTGGCTCATCCATTGTGTGTTCCCATATAAGACAGGTTGAACCAGGCACACCTTCTAAATTCAAGAATATTAACGGCTCCGGTGGATGAATGCAAAGCCTTTCAAGCTGTGGGTCTGTACCGTAATGTGGAATATTATCAAGCCTTACAAACCAACCTTGTTCAGCGTCTTTTACAACCATTTTCGAACCCTTTTGAAGGCTGGGATGGACAAGTGCTATATCGTCTGTCACGGGATGTATCTCGCAGGATTCTTTTATCTCAAGGTAAATTCTTTCTTTGGTTATAATATTTTCTCCAAGCAAAACTCTATTGTCTTTTTCTCTATGCATCTGCTGGCACATTTCGCTCTTTCCGCCACCACTTGCTCCCTCGTGCATGATTGTTATCACATTGTCGTATGGTGTAACAATCCTGACTGTTGAAGCATGAGCTGCAACCCAGCCTTCCATTTCGCCAATGTTCAAAAGTACACCATATACTCCCTTTTTAGCACTTGGTCCTGGGTACAAGTTATATGAAAATATTTCATGGACGCCATTTAACCTATTGTGCACAACCACTTGTTTACCGTTAAAATGTGTATGTCTAAAAGGTGGAGCTACATATATCACTGCTTTTGGTTCAAAAACATCAATCTTTTCAAATTCGCTTTTTGGAATAAACCCCTGAATATCAGCAAGAGCAAATCCAAAAAATGCAGCATTAGCTGGAGCTATGACCAAAGCAGGATAACCATGTTCCTTTCCACCAGCATAGAAGCCATACACTATTAATTCTTGCTTTTTTAACCACTCAAATGTTTCTTTTCTTACGGCTTCAAAATTGTCTCCATAAATATCTTTGTATCTCTGCTTATCAGTTTCACCATCATCACCAATAATTAAGCTATCTGGGTCTCTTCTTCTCATGTACACATCAGGATAATTCACAACAATACCATTTTTACATCTTGTAACTATTGCCTCAACCACTTCGCCCTTACCTTCTACCTCATACTTTACCTCAAACACCATATTATCTTTTCCACCAAGGGATAAATCTATAAAATCAAGTCTCTTTTCTGGCATAATTATTCCTTTGCAGCTGCTTAAAATTTCATACACTTCATCTTTTACCTTTAAGTTTAGAAGCTTGACCATCGCAATATATACCTCCTATTAAGAAGAATTTTTCAGTTACTTTCAATAAACTCAATCTTCTCAATCAAAAGTTTTAGAAGATATCTGTAGTTTTCAATTACTTCTTTGGTTTGCCTGAAATACTCCCCATTTTCTTTGAAAAATTCCACAACATAATACTCCAAACATTGCACAACAATTTTCAAGTCTTTGAGAAAATTTTTATCTTTCCTTATATAAAAGTTAAGAGTTTTGGTGTTTAGGCGAAATACATCCAACAAAACAAGTGGTAAGGCCCACAGGTCAATATAGCTTCCGTCCCAAAAATATTTATAAAAGAAGCCTGTCAAAAATGGATTTGTCTCACAGTATTCTTTAAAAAATTTCTCTATGAGTATAAAAAATGTTTTTCTTGTAAACAGTTTTGACGGTAAATCCTGAGTCTTGTGGAGGTTTGCCTCATAAATTTCAGCAAACAATACAAATACCTCCTTAATTTGTAATCATCACCTCTGCAGGGCATCAAAAAAGGCCAATATTTGCAAAGCCTTTTTCCCCCTGCAAATATTGGCCTACCTTGCAACTGGCCAATTTATTGGCCCTTTGCTTGGTCTGCCAAATTTTACTGACTTAATTTTTTTTCTAAGTTTTCATTTAGGGTTATTACAATTACTTTTTCACCATTTACTGTGTTTACATCTGAGTATATGCCCGCAATGTCAACATCAATTACCTGTTTTATTAAGTTTGCCAAATCCTCTTTTGCATTCTCAAACAAAGTTGCTCTCACCTTTTTGATAAGTTCAATGCCTTCCTTAGTTTGCGCAAGCCTTTTTTCTGTAGGACTTAAAAAACCAATTAGTCTCACAACAATAATATCCTCTGTAATTATAGTTTTTATCTGCTTTGGTCCTCTGCCCATGTATTCTATTTCGAACTTGCTTACCGCCTCGCTGATTTTTGCCTCTATCTGCCCTTTTGTCATTTTGTCAGTCAATAACCTTCCCTGTCTAACTTAAGTCTTGATTTAAGTATAGCAAAATGAAATTTGGATGTCAATATATTTCAATTAATTTTTCCTGCATGCTGCTAACCTCTTGATTTTTCTTAATTTTAAAAATTCAACTTTGTATAAATTGCAACTTTAATTTTCCCATTATGCACCTTAATATAAAAAAGGCAGGGCTGTGTTTTTTCTCACACAACCCCGCCTTTTACCCTATTTCGCTTATTTTTTTGACAAAATTTCATTCAAATCATTCTCGGGGTTTGAAATAGGTTTTATATTGAATCTCTCAACAAGTACCTGCAGAATATTTGGTGAAACAAATGCTGGCAGTGATGGACCCAAATAGATGTTTTTAATACCAAGGGATAGCAGTGTCAAAAGTATCGCTACTGCTTTTTGTTCAAACCATGAAAGGACAAGTGTAAGCGGCAAGTCATTTACATCAACTCCAAAAGCCTTTGCAAGTTCAATTGCGATGATGATTGCAGAATATGCATCGTTGCACTGGCCAACATCTAAAAGCCTTGGAAATTCACCAATTGAGCCAAAGTCTTTCTTATTGAATCTATACTTTCCACACGCAAGCGTCAAAATAAGCGTGTCTTTTGGAGTTTTTTCAGCAAACTCTGTATAGTAGTTTCTACCTGGCTTTGCACCATCGCATCCACCAATCAGGAAGAAATGCTTGATCTGACCACTTTTTACAGCCTCAATTATCTTGTTTGCAACACCAAGCACAGTGTTGTGAGCAAATCCAACAAGGATTTTCTTTTCTTCTTCGTCTTCCTGCCAACCACCAAGCTCTAATGCCTTTTGGATAATTGGTGTGAAATCCTTTTTGCCATTTACTTCTTCAATGTGTGCAACACCATCAAACCCAACAACACCCGTTGTAAATATTCTGTCTTTGTAACTGTCGCGTGGTTTTTGCAAACAGTTTGTGGTCATCAAGATACAACCTGGAATGCCGTCAAATTCCTTCTGCTGGTCCTGCCATGCACCACCATAGTTACCAACAAGATGTTTGTACTTCTTTAGCTCTGGATAACCATGTGCTGGAAGCATCTCACCGTGTGTATAGATATTTATTCCTTTTCCTTCTGTTTGCTCTAAAAGATCTTTTAAGTCTTTCAAATCGTGCCCAGAGACAATTATAAATGGTCCTTTTTTCTTGGAAATCAAAACTTCTGTTGGCCGTGGATGACCAAAAGTCTCAGTGTGAGCTTTGTCCAAAATTTCCATACATCTAAAATTCTTCTTTCCAAGTTCCATACAGAGGTTGTAAAGCTCCTCTGCTGACAAATTGCTGTCCAGCGTTTTTGCAAGTGCTGTAAAGAAGAAATTGTTCACATCATCATCCTTGTAGCCAAGCCTATATGCATGATGAGCATATGCAGCCATTCCTTTTAAGCCATAAATAAGAAGCTCTCTTAAAGACCTGATATCCTCATCAATGTCATCTGCCAAAATTCCAACCTTTTTCCCATCTGCTATCATCTTTTCAACATCTTCTGGTGGTCGATAGTAAACGGCAGCCGGTAGATTATCTAAGTTTGAAACTTGATTTTTTAGATTTTCTTTCACACTGTCTGCTTCAAGAATATACCTTACAAATCTTTTCTCATCAAAGTTCACATTTGTAAGAGTAGAAAATAGAGCATCCATCATGAATTTGGTTGTACCTTCGTCAATCTTTTTTCCTTCAGCTAAAATTTTGCTGCCCAAGTATGCAATGCCTTTTAACTGGTACAAAAGCAAATCCTGAAGTGTGGCAACTCTGCTGTCTTTACCGCAAACACCTACCTTTGTACAGCCTTTTCCACCTGCTGTCTGCTCGCATTGGAAACAAAACATATCAGTTTGAATCATC